>WNFL01075105.1_pt3 | contig 38638 bp, 42 predicted proteins | sample 5400361 | NCBI WGS metagenome assembly WNFL01 (sample SAMN13153351, study PRJNA577476) | soil metagenome | isolation source: 40 cm soil on Douglas fir-dominated hillslope | place: USA:California | collected 2013-09-17
TCGTCCGCTATCAGTTTTTCACCGAAGACGGGCGGCATTTGATCTGCATGACCCACGGCGCGCTCTACGATCCGGCGTCGGGGCTCTGCGTCGAGGGGCCGTGCAAGGGGCTCGCGCTCTATCCGCTCCCCGTGCGGGTCGAGGGCGAAGAGGTCCTGGTCGGCTGCCCGGAGGGGGAGCTTTCCGAGCTGGCGGACCTGTAGGATGGAGCCGAAGGCGAAGAAAAAATCCCCCCGGCGGAAGCTCGTGGCGCGGGTCGGCGAGCTCGGGCGCGGCGCGAGCAAAAAGTTTGTCTTGAAATCCGGCGGGAGCGCCGTCGAGGCGTTCGTGGTCAACTACGAGGGCGCGCTCTACGCCTACTTCAACCGCTGCCGCCACATCGCGCTCTCGCTCGACTGGGTGGACAACCGCTTTTTCACCGAGGACGGGCGCCATCTTATCTGCGCCAACCACGGCGCCACCTACGAGCCCACGACCGGAGAGTGCGTGTGGGGGCCGTGCTTCGGCGCCTCGCTCCGGAGCGTGGTCCTGGAAATCGCCGGGGAGAAAATCTTTGCCGTTTGCCCGGAAGATCTGGAAGATTGAAAACGGCGCGGAGGTAGGCCGATGAGCGACTGTCTTTTTTGCGGCATCGTCGAAGGGAAGATCAAGGGCGACGTCGTCTATCGCGACGACTCGATCGTCGCCTTCAAGGACGTCCGGCCCCAGGCGCCGGTCCATATCCTGATCGTGCCGGTGAAGCACATCGCGACGCTGCTCGAGCTGGAGGAGGACGATCACGAGCTCGTCGGCGATATTTTTTCCGTCGCCAACCGCCTCGCCGAGCAGCAGGGCATCGCGAAGGACGGCTTTCGCGTCGTGCTCAACTGCGGCGCGGCCGCGGGGCAGACCGTTTTTCATATTCATTTCCATCTCCTCGGCGGCCGCCCCATGTCCTGGCCGCCGGGATAAATCAGTGCCGAGTGATGGGTGCTGAGTACCGAGTCGAGCATCTGGTTTCATTTTTCAGCACTCAGTCCCCAGCACTAAGGAACTAAGGAGGAGAGAGAATGGCTACGGTTGAGTGGCGCAGTCCGGCCAACGAGATGGCGGTGCGGCAGTTCGAGATCGCCGCCGAGAAGCTGCATCTCGACAAAAACGTGGCCGCCCGGCTGCAGCGGCCGGACCGCGCGCTGATCGTCAGCGCGCCGGTGCGGATGGACGACGGCAGCGTGCGCGTCTTCACCGGCTATCGCGTGCAACACAACGACACGCTGGGGCCGTTCAAGGGCGGCATCCGCTACCATCCGGAGGTCAATCTGGGCGAGGTCTCGGCGCTGGCGATGTGGATGACCTGGAAGTGCGCGCTCGCCGGGCTCCCTCTCGGCGGCGCCAAGGGGGGCGTCTCCTGCGACCCGGCGGAGCTCTCGCGCGCCGAGGTGCAGGGGCTGACGCGCCGCTATACCGCCGAGATTCTCAACTTCATCGGGCCGGACGTCGATATTCCCGCGCCCGACATGGGCACCGACGAGCAGGTGATGGCCTGGATCATGGACACCTACAGCCAGCACAAGGGCCACGCGGTCCCCGGCGTCGTGACCGGCAAGCCGGTGGCGATCGGCGGCACCGTGGGGCGGAGAGAGGCCACCGGCCGGGGCCTGGTTTACGTGATCGTCGAGGCGGCGAAGCATTTGAACCTGGACCTCCGCGGCGCGACCGCCGCCGTCCAGGGCTTCGGCAACGTCGGCTCCGTCGTGGCCAAGGAGCTGGCGGACGTGGGCGTCAAGATCGTCGCGGTCTCGGACCGGACCGGCGGCCTGTACGATCCCAAGGGGCTGCCGATCGAGCGCATCATCGAGCACGTGACCAGGGGGTCGAAAAATCTCACCCTCGAAGGCTGCGCGCTCGGCCAGAAGGTCGGCAACGCCGAGCTGCTGGAATTGAAATGCGATATCCTCGTGCCGGCGGCGCTCGGCATGCAGATCACCGGCGCCAACGCCGGAAACCTCAAATGCCGGCTGCTCGCCGAAGGGGCGAACGGCCCGACGACGCTCGACGCGGACCGGATACTCAGAGAAAAGGGCGTCTTCGTGATACCGGACATCCTCGGCAACGCCGGCGGCGTGATCGTCTCCTATTTCGAGTGGGTGCAGGACCTGCAGAATTTTTTCTGGACCGAGGACGAGATCAACAAAAGGCTGAAGGATATTTTGACGCGCTCGTTTTACGAAGTGCTCGACATGAGCCGCAAGGAGAAAGTGGATATGCGCCTGGCGGCATTGATGATCGGCGTGGAGAGAGTTTCTCGCGCGATGCTCTGGCGCGGTTTATACGCCTGAGCAGGGCCAATGAACTTCGCCTGACTTCGTTCATCGCCCCTCAGTCCCCCTGCGGCGTACAAAACAAGTACGCCTCGGTCGCTTCCGGCGGGTACCCGCGCTTTCCAGTGGGCGGCGCCTCGTTATGCTCGTTCCTTGACCCCGCTCGATGGCCCCATACCTTGCAGCGGGCGCCTTTTGCGAACGCCGGTGCGTTAAACGCGGCTTAACCGGTTGCGCTCCACCGCTCCCATGGTTCCTTGACCCGGACGCGATTTTAGTAGATGTAATAGTGTTTGTAGTTCAAAGGAAGAGGGGTTGTGCATGATCCAGGCGACGCAGCTGAGACCGGGGATGATTATCGTTTACGAGGGCGACCTGTACCGGGTGACGGCGATCCACCACCTGACGCCCGGCAACAAGCGCGGCTTCATGCAGACCAAGATGAAAAACTTGAAGACCGGCGTCGGGACGGAGAAAAAGTTCCGCTCGGAAGACCGGCTCGATCAGGCGATGCTGGATACCCGCAAGATGCAGTATCTCTACGCCGAGGGCGACCTGCATACTTTCATGGACACCGAGAACTACGAGCAGTTATCGCTCCCCGCCGAGGAGATCGGCGACCTGCTCAACTATCTGCTGCCCAACCATGTCGTGGAGATCGAGTTCTACGAGTCGAGGCCGGTGGGAATCAGCCCGCCGTCCACCGTCGATCTCGAGGTCGTCGATACCGAGCCCAGCCTCAAGGGCGCCACGGCCAGCGCATCCTACAAGCCGGCCAGGCTCGAAACCGGGGTCACTGTCCAGGTGCCGCCGTTCGTTCAGGTGGGAGACAAGGTCCGGGTCGACCCGTCCGAGGGGACCTATCTGGAACGGATCAAGTAAAGTGCTCGCGGCTTTGAAGCCTACGAGCGCGCCGCCGTCTGCTTATCGTTGACGATCTTGCCCCATACCTCGCGGACCGCTCTTTTCGTATCGTCCAGGTCGCCGTTGTTTTCGATGACGTAATCCGCCAGCGCTCTTTTTTCGTCGAGCGGCATCTGGGCCTGGAGGTGCTGGTCGATCTGGGCGTCGCTCAGGCGGTCCCGCGCCTTGAGCCGCCGCCGCTGCATGCCGGGGTCGCAGGCGACCACGATCACCGGGCGGAGCCAGGAGTGCGCGTTATTTTCAAAGAGCAGCGGCGCTTCGTAGATGATGTTTTCCGCCCCCTTGGCCGCCAGCTCCTGGGCGCGCAGCTGCGCCAGGGCGCGGATGCGGGGATGGGTGATCGCGTCGAGGCGCGCTCTCGCCGCGGCGTCCTCGAAGATGATTTTTCTGAGCTTTTCCCGGTCGATAGTCTTGTCGGGGGCGAGGATTTCCGTTCCGAAGGCGGCGACGATCTCTTTCCAGGCCTCTTTTCCGGGGAGGACGAGCACGCGCGCTAGGTCGTCGGCGTTGATGATCTTCACGCCCAGCTCGCGCAGCATCGCCGCGACGGTGCTTTTGCCGCAGGCGATTCCACCGGTCAGACCGACGAGCTTCACGCTCCACTAATGGCAGAAAGCAGTTGGCGTTTCAAGAAAGCTTCTCCAATCTCTTTGATTCGCGGGGCGACCTAAGTTAATTTACTTCGCGTGACCCACCGCAGCATGGCCGAGATGTTCCTCGCCGGGGCCGCGCGCCACGGCGAGCGCGTCCTTTATCGTTTCGCGCGCGGCGGCGCGTGGGAGGCGATGACGTGGCGCGCGGCGGCCGAGAGCGCGCGCGAGATCGGTCTCGGGCTCCTCGCGCTCGGGATCGGGCGGGGCGACCGGGTGGCGCTCTTTTCCGCCAACCGCGTCGAGTGGTGCCTGATCGACTGGGCGAACCTCTGCATCGGCGCGCTGACCGTGCCGGTCTATGCGTCCAGCACGGCCGCCCAGCTGGGCCATATTCTCGAGCACTCGGGCGCGGCGGCGCTGTTCGTCGACGCGCCGGAAAAATTAAAAAAACTCGGTTTTCCCGAGGGCGCGCCGGCCGGGGTCCGGCGGATCGTCGCCATCGACGGCGGCGCGCCGGACGACCTTTCGGCTCCCGCGCCCGTGGTCTCGCTCGCCGAGCTCCGGCGGCTCGGGCGGGAATACGGCCTCGCCCATCCCGGCAGCTTCGAGCGGGCGGCCGCCTCCCTCGGTCCGCAGGACGACCTCACGATCATCTATACTTCCGGGACCACCGGCGAGCCGAAGGGGGTGCTCACCACCCACGGCCAGTACCTTTTCATCCTCGAAGCCGCCGGCCGGGCGCTCCGGTGCACCGCGGACGACGTTACGATGCAGTTCCTTCCGTTCGCTCATTCTCTCGGCCGCCTGGAGCATTTCTTTATCGTCGCGCAAGGGCTCACCTGCGGCTTCGCCCGCTCGATCGAGACGATCGCCAAGGACCTGCTCGAAGTCCGGCCGACGATCCTCATCTCCGTCCCGCGGATCTACGAGAACGCCTACCAGAGGATCCGCTCGCGGGCCGAGGCGGGGGGCTTGCTTCGCCGCGCGATTTTTCATTGGGCGGTGTCGGTGGGGACGCGCTGGAGCCGGCGGCAGACCGCGGGCGAGAAAATTCCCCCGCTCCTCGCGGCGGCTCATCGCCTGGCCGGCCGCCTGGTCTACGGGCGGATTCAGGCCGCGTTCGGCGGCCGGCTCAAGTTCGGCGTCTCGGGCGGCGCGCCGCTCGCCGAGGAGGTCGCGCGGTTTTTCCATTCGGTCGGCATCCTCGTCCTGCAGGGCTACGGGCTCACCGAGTCCGCGACCGTCTCGCACGTCAACCGGCCCTGGCGCTGCAAGTTCGGCACGGTGGGGCCGCCGCTGCCGGGCGTCGAGTGCCGCACGGCGGCGGACGGCGAGATCGAGCTCCGCGGCGCGAATATCATGAAGGGATATTACCGCGACCCGGAAAGCACGCGCGCGGCGATCGACGCGGAAGGCTGGTTTCGGACCGGCGACATCGGCGCGCTCGACGGCGACGGCTACTTGACCATCACGGACCGCAAGAAGGACTTGATCGTGACCTCGGGCGGAAAAAAGGTCGCGCCGCAGATGATCGAAAATATTCTCAAGGCCGATCCCCTGATCGGCGAGGCGATGGTGCTGGGGGACGGCGAGCGGCACCTGGTCGCGCTGGTGACGCTCGACCGGGAGCGGGTGCTGGAATGGGCCGCGAAGGAAGGGCTCGCGCTCGGGGGCGAAGAGGAGACGGCCGCCCACCCGCGCGTCGCGGCGCTGGTCAAGGAGAGGATCCGCGCGGCCAACAAGCGCCTCGCCGCCTTCGAGGCGGTGCGCAACTTCCGCATCCTGCCGCGCGGCTTCTCCCTGGAGAAGGCCGAGGTGACGCCGACGATGAAGCTCAGGCGCCAGATCATCATGGAGCGCTACAGAGACATCATCGAGGAAATGGGGCGGCGGTCCCGCTCCGACGCGGGGGAATAGGAGACGTTCAATCGGCTCCCGCTCCCTTGACACATGGGAATCGATCGGCTAGCTTTTTTGAACATTCGCGGGAAAACTCCGAGGAGGGCGACGGGATGAAAACCAGGGGATCTCTTTTGTGGGTGGCGCTGTTCCTGTGCGCGGCGGCGGGCGGCGGGCTCCTCTCCGTCTCATGGCAGCGCGGCGCCGTGGTCGGCTCCGAGGCGCTGGCGCAAAACGACGATAAGAAAATCGTTCCCTACGTCCCCACGCCGCAGGAGGTGGTGGACCGGATGCTGGAAATCGCCCAGGTGAAAAAAGGCGACGTGGTTTACGACCTGGGCTCCGGCGACGGCAGGATCGTGGTCACCGCGGCGAAGAAGTACGGCGTCAAGGCGATCGGCTTCGAGATCGATCCCCAGCGCATCAAGGAATCGCACGAGAACATCAAGAAGGCCGGAGTGGAAAAGCTGGTCGAGATCCGCCAGCAGGACATCCGCACCGTCGATCTGTCGGGCGCCTCGGTGCTGACGATGTACCTGCTCCCCGAGGTGAACCTGATGCTCCGGCCGAATATCTGGAGCCAGATGAAGCCCGGCTCGCGCGTCGTCTCGCACGACTTCGACATGGGCGACTGGAAGCCGGTCAAGACGGAGCAGCTCAAGGACTCCTCCGGCTGGGAGCACACGCTCTATTTCTGGCGCGTCGAAGCTCCTAAAAAGTGACCGGCTTCTCGGCCGGTCGGAGTTTTTTACAGTCTATGCGCCGCGCGCCGCCGCCGGAGCTCGCGGTGGATGCGGATGTCCCGGCTTCTCAGGACGAACGCGCCGGCCGCGGCTGAAAACATAAGGCCGACCAGGGCGCCGATCGCCGCCCGGTCCCAGAAGGCGCCGGCCCCCTGCATTCCCAGGTAGGTCGCCAGGATCGCGGCGGCCAGCGTCAGGCCGAGCAGGGCGCCGCGAAAAAGCCAGCGCTCCACCAGCAGCCGCTCCAGTTCCTCGTCCTTCATACCGAGCCATCCAAGGTTGTCCGCTGGATCGTTCACTGTCCGGTTTCCTTCCCGCCGTTCTTGCCGCGCTCTCGGCGAAAGTATATGATTCCACGCGAATCCGTCAACGGTTCCGACTTCGGAGGAGAGACCCGGCATGAACGCCTTGATCGCCGTCCTCATCGGCGCGGCCACGGTTTACCTGGCCTACACGCGCTACGCGCGCCGGATCGACCGCAACATCATCCGGTCCGATCCCAAAAGGGCCACGCCGGCCGTTCTCTACATGGACGGCGTCGATTTCATGCCGACCAACCGCAACATCCTGTTCGGCTACCATTTTAAATCGATCGCCGCCGCCGGGCCGATCGTGGGCGCGATCGTCGCCGCCAGCCTGTGGGGCTGGCTGCCGGCCTTTCTCTGGCTCATCGTCGGGGTTTCCTTCATGGGCTGGGCGAGCGACTACAGCGCGATCGTTCTCTCGGTGCGCAACGACGGCAACAGCCTCTCGGCCGTGGCGCACCGGCTGATCTCGCCGCGCACGCGGACGATTCTCTTCCTTTTCATCTTTTTCTACCTGCTGCTCATCGCCGGCGCCTTCGTCGGCATCATGGCCCAGACCATGGACTCCCAGCCGAAAACGCATCTCGGCATGATCGTCCTGGTCGTCATGGGGCTCCTGCTGGGGCAGATGCTCTATCGCTGGCGCGTCGGGCTCCTGCCGGCCACGCTGCTCGCGGTGGGCGTGACGTTCCTCGCGATCCTCGCCGGCCCGCTGACCGAAGGCGCGTTCGCCGGCCTGAACGGTTTTTTCAACTCGCTCACCGGCGGCGCGCCCATCGTGACCTACTTCGATCCCACGCTCGCCGGCTTCAAGGGCGCCGAGGCCAAAATCATGCCGAGCCTGCTCTTCTGGGCGGTCGCCATCTCGGCTTTCTGCTACGCCGGCTCGGTGCTGCCGATCTGGCGCATGGCGCAGCCGGTGGTCTACGTCGGCTTCTGGATCACGGCGACGTCGATGATCCTGGGCCTCGCCGGCGCGGCGCTGGGGACGTTCATCAAGCCGGAAGTGGCCGAGTTTCATATTCCCGCCTTCATCGCCTGGAACCCCCAGCTCGGTCCGGCCGGCGTCATGCCGCTCTGGCCGATGCTCTTCGTCACGATCGCGTGCGGCGCGATCTCGGGCTGGCATTCGCTGTTCGGCTCGGTCGGCACCGCGCGGCAGATCGAGAGCGAGGCCGACATGCTGCCGATCGGCGCGGGCGCGATGTTCGCCGAGTTTCTCCTCGGGCTGCTCGCGCTCCTGGCCGTCACCGTGGGCGTCAAAGGCGCGCCGGTGGCGACCTTCGCCAGCGGCCTCGGCGGCTTCATCAGCGTGTGGGGGCTCGGCATGGAGAAAGCCGTGTCGCTCGCCTTCGCCGCCTTCATCGTGATCGTGCTCGTCGTCACCCAGCTCATCTTTCGCGTCATGCGGGTCACGTTGACCGAGTGGCTGGGCGAAGTCGTGCCGCCGCTGAGAAACCAGCACGTCGCCTCGCTCTTTTCCGTGGCGCTGGCGATCCTTCTGGTCATGACCGGCACCTGGATTTACCTCTGGCAGCTCTTCGGCGGCGCCAACCAGCTCATGGCCGCGCTCTCGCTGCTATTGGTGACGATCTGGCTCGCCTCCCAGGGGAAGAGCACGGCTTTCGCCGGGCTGCCGACGATTTTCATGTACGTGACCACCGTCGGCTCGATCCTCGTCACGGCGTACAATCTCTACTTCAACGTTTACTTGCCGAACCTCGCGGCGGGAAGGACGGTCCCGGCCGTCGGCTCCGGGCTGATGATCCTGGTCGCGCTGCTGCTCGTCGTCGCGGCGCTTTTGATCGGCTGGGACGGCGGGCGCGCCTTTCTCAAATACTACCGGCGGCCGGCGGGCGCGCCCGAGGCCGCGCCGGCGCGCGGATGACGCTTCCCGCCATGGCGAATTTCATCGAGGCGGTCCGGCAGTTTTTCTACGGCATGACGGGCCACGAGTTCGAGCTCGAATCGGTCTTCATCCTCGTGACGCTCGGCGATCTCGTCGGCGTGCCGGTCCTGCCGCCGGTCTACGCGCTCCGGCTGCTGCCCTACGTGGCGCCGGAGATCGAAAAATGGAAGCGGCAGATGGCGCGGCGAAAAGAGTTCTGGGAGCGGGAAGATTTCGACCTGCACGGAATATAAAATAGGCGGTCGGCGACAGGCAATAGAAAAACAACCCCTCGGAATCGGAGAATCGCATGGCGGACGAAAAAAAGAAGGGCGGCATTTTTCAGGTTTTCAAGGACATCGTCTACGGCATGTCCTCGCACGAGATGACCCGGCACGCGGTGCGCACGCGCGCCAGCATGGAGCACCTGTTCATCCTGATCACGATGGGCGATCTCATCGGCATCCCGATCCTGCCGCCGTACTATTCGCTCCGGCTGCTGCCGTACGTGACGCCGCAGATCGCCTCGTGGAAGCGGCGCATGCTGAGGGAAAAAGACATCACCGATACGCTGGGCTGATTTCCCCCATGCCGCTACGAGAAGTGTTCGAGAGCCAGCCCGAGCGCCGCTACATCATGTTCGGCGGCAAGGGCGGGCTCGGGAAAACCACCCTGTCGGCGACCGCGGCCTTCTGGCTCGCGAGCCAGGGGAAAAAAGTCCTGCTCTTCTCCGTCGATCCGCAGGCGAGCCTGTCGGATATCTTCCAGCGCGACATCTTCGGCAAGGGGCCGGTCTCGATCATGCCGAACCTCTGGGCCCAGGAGGTGGACGCCGACCGGCGCATCCGCGAGTACCAGGACGAGATCCGGAAAAAAATCCTCGACATGTACGGCTTCGACAAGGTCCCGGAGGAGATCGACAACTATATCTCGGCCGCCTCGGCCGAGCCGGCGATGGAGGAGAGCGCCATCTTCGACGCCGTCGTCGACATCATCGTCCAGGGCGACTACGATTATTACATCTACGACCTCGTGCCTCTGGGCCACGCGCTCTACTATCTCTCGATGGCGAAAGTGTACGACGAGTGGATCAACAAGATCACCAAGCTCCGCGAGGACATGGGCCGCTACGACCAGGTGGCGTCCACCATGCGCCGCCAGGCCGGGCAGGAGGAAGACAAGATCCTCGAAGAGCTGAAATACATCAAGGGGCGGATCAACGCTTCGTCGCAAATCCTGACCGACAAGCGCCGCACCGCGTTTTTCTTCGTCCTGGTCCCCGAGGAGATGATCATCCTCGACACCCAAAAGGCCGCCGAGCTGTTCGCCCGCTTCGACGTGCCGATATCCGGCTACGTGGTCAACCGCGTGCTGCCGCCCGACCTGGGCAGCGGCAACATACCGCCCTATCTCAGGAACCGGATCGACCTGCAGAAGAAATACATGGAGCAGATCCGCGCGAGCCTGGGGAAGGACATCCTGGCCTACGTGCCGGAGATGGAGCGGGACGTCGCCGGGCTCGAGATGATCGAGCGCCTGGCGGCAAAGCTTTTTTAACGTCCATGAATCGGGTCGAAACATCGATGACGCGCTATTTGCAGGACCATCCGGGCCTCAAGTACGTCTTTTTCGGCGGCAAGGGCGGGGTGGGAAAAACCGCGATGGCGGGGACCACCGCGCTCTGGCTCGCCGCCGGGGGGAGGCGAACGCTCCTCGCCTCGACCAACCCGGTGCATAGCCTCTCCGGCCTGCTCGACCAGTCGGTCTTCGGGGCCGCCACGCCGGTCAAGCAGACGCCCAACCTCTGGGCCTACGAGATCGACACGAAGGAGACGATCGAGCGGTCCAAGAAGGATATCCGCGAGAAGATCCAGTGGTTCCTGAAATTCGCCGATATCGGCACCAAGGCCGATGATTTCGTCGAGTCCGCGACGATGAACCCGGCCTTCGAGGAGTCGGCCATGTTCGAAAACATGGTCGATCTGATGTTGAAGGACGAGTACGACGTCTACGTCTTCGACACCGCTCCGACCGCCAACGCGCGCCGGCTGCTCGGCATGTCCAAGGTCTATTCCCTGTGGATCGATAAAATGCTCAAGTCCCGCGAGGAGGCGCGGACGCTCCGCGAGATGCTCTCCTTCAGCAAGAAAAAAGAGGAGGACCCGCTGCTCAAGTACCTGCTCGGTTTCCGCGAGCGCATGGGGCAGGCGCGCGACCGGTTGACCGACGCGCAAAAGACCGCGTTTTTCTTCGTGACGCTGCCGGAGGCGCTGCCGATCGCCGTGATCAGCCGGTTCATCGGCTGGTTCCACGACTTCGGCATCCCGGTGGGCGGCGTCGTCGTCAACATGCTGCTGGACCGCCGCGCGCTCGGAGACGGGGCGCCCGAGTTTGTCATGAACCGGGTCCAGATGCAGGAAGAGCACATGAAAACGATCTGGGAAAAATTCAACGGATCGGTCCGGGCGGTGATCCCGCTTTTCGACCGGGAAGTCCGCGGCCTCGATATGCTCCGCGAGTCCGCCGCCGCCCTCTTCGGCGAGCCCCGCCAGCCGTGACCACCCTTTATTTGCGTGACAAAAAATGTATGTTGCCCCATAAAAGACGAAATCTTGTCGCCGTATAGGCCGGATTGCCGGCTCCCTCCTTCTTGAAAATCATTGTTAAATAAAGGTTTTTTCCCTCGGGACGCCGGTCTCAGGGCTTGGCATAAATCGTGCTCTTTTGGCGTAATCGGGATAATCCAAGCACATTTAGGAGGCCTATAGTGGAACAAATTTTGACCGCTTCTCAGGTAGCCGAGCTGCTGCAAGTCCATCTGCGGACCGTCTACAAGCTGGCCCGCAAGGGGCTGATACCGGGCAGGAAGTTCGGCGGCGGCTGGCGCTTCAGCCGGGAAGAGATTTTAAAGATGATCTCCAGCGGCCGGCTGGCCAGCCTGGGGTCGGAGATGGCGGAATCGGCCGGCGATTTCAAATGAGAGGGCGCCCGGCCTGCCGGGTTCAGGGCCGGCGGCCCCCTGCAAGACCGCCAAATTCATCGGTTTCGGTCCCAAGAAAATCCGCTTGCGAGCCGATAACCTGATCGGGTACCCTTAGGCCACCCATGGAGTGGAAAAGAGCGACAGGTTCGCCGGGCTGGCGCTGGGGCGGGATTCGTTTCCGGCTCCTTTGGACCGGTTTGGTCTTTTTGGGAGTCGCTCTGCTGGCCAACACCATCGCGGGAAGCCTCTACACGCGCGCCCAGATCAAGCGGGCCGCCGCCCGGCTTCAAACCGAGGTCGCCTCTAAAGTCTCCAACGAGATCACCGAGATCATCGAGCGCAAGCAGGAGCGCCTCGCCGATCTCGCCGTCTCGCTGAGCCTCCATCCTTTGGGCAGCGAGGGGCAGCGGCTCCTCGCGCTCTTGATGCTCAAAAACGACCGCGCCTTTACCGCCATGGCGGTCCTGGATCGAAACGGGCTCGAAGCGGTCAAGGTCTCCGAGCGCCGGGCCTATCTTCCCGGCGAGCTTTCGAGCCAGTCCGGCGGGGTCTACTTTCAAAAAGCGTTGCAGGGCGAGACCTATGTAAGCCCGGTTTACACCACCGACAAAGCGGAGCCCTACGTGACGATCGCCGTGCCTATTTCCGAGAGTCCGGGACGGATCGCCGGCGTGGTGGCCGCGGAGGTCAATCTCTCTTTTCTCTGGCACATCATCGGCGAGGTCAAATTTTCCGACAACGGGCGCACCTATCTCGTGGACGGCCAGGGGAACCTCATCGCGCACCAGGACCCGTCGCTCGTGCTGAAAAGGACCAACCTGAGCGAGCACTTCAAGGTCCGGAAGTTTTTGGCGAGCCCCGGGGCCAAGGATTCGAGCCCGGCGGAGGAAGGCGTCGGGATCCGGGGCCGGCGCGTTCTTTCCACCTATATGCCCGTGCGCGGCCTGGGTTGGGCGGTCGTGTTGACCGAGCCCGTCGACATCGCGCTCGCCGACCTGGATACGATGCAGAAGTACGCGATCCTGCTGCTCGGCATCGGCCTGATGGTCGGATCGGTCGTCATCGTGTGGGTGAGCAACAAGATCACCGAGCCGATCCGCGAGCTCCATCGCGGCGTGGAGGTGATCCGGCGGGGCGATCTCGACCACCGGGTGGAAATCCGGCCCGGAGACGAGATCGAGCAGCTGGCGAACGAGTTCAACGAGATGGCGGGCGAGCTCAAAAACTCCGCAGCGCACGCGCGACCTGACCGCGCTTTACGACGTCACCACGATCGTCAACCAGTCTTTGGATCTCGACCACGTCCTGGACCAGGTGATCAAAAAAATGACCGCCATTTTTCGTTTCGACGCCACCGGAGTCTTCCTCCTGGACCAGCAGACCGAAGAGCTCAAGATACGGGGCTTCTTCGGAGCCTACCCTGAATTTTGGAGCCTCTCGCGAGACTTTCGGCACGGGCAGGGAATCGTCGGGCGGGTCGCGGAAACCGGCAAGCCGATCGTCTTCGAAGACACGTCGAGCGACGCCGGCTATCGAGAGCTCAGCCGCAGCCGCGCGACCAACGGGGCGGGGTTCAATTTTTTCGCGGTCTTCCCGATCAAAGTCAAGTTGAAGACCACGGGGGTCGTCGTTTGCGTCGGCAAAGAGCCGCGGCGGCTGACCGTCGAGGAGCTCCGGCTGATCGTCTCGATGTCGAACCAGATCGGCGTCGCCGTCGAGAAGACCAGTCTCTTCGAGGAGACCGTCGCCCGGGCGAACGAGCTCTCGGCGCTCTACGACGTCACGGCGACCGTGAACCAGTCCCGCGACCCCGACATGGTTCTCCGCGACGTGCTGCACAAGGTCTTGCAGTTGACCGGTTTCGACGCCGCGCGCGTCTATCTCCTGAACGCCGAAGGCAGGGAGCTCCGCCTGCGGATGCATGAAGGAGTCGATGCCGAGCTCGCCTCGCAGAGCGCCGTGTACGCCGTCGGCGAGGGCATCGACGGCACCGTGGTCGTGACCGGCAAACCGGCCATTTTCCGCGACATCCAATCGGACCCCCAATATGGGGCGCTCGTCGTCAGCGCCCGCGCGCGCAAAGCCGGCTTTCGCACCTATATAAGCTTCCCGTTGAAGAGCAAGACCACGACGCTCGGCACCGTCAACTTTTTGAGCCGGACCGTGCGCGACCTCCTGCCCAAGGACAAGGTCCTGCTCGCGTCGATGATGAACCAGATTTGCGTGGCGCTCGAAAACGCCAACCTGTTCGAGCAGACCGTCGAGAAGGCGAAGGAGATCGCCGCGCTTTACGACGTGACGAAGACCGTCAACCAGTCGCTCGACCTGGAAACGGTGCTGCAGGCGGTGATCAAGAAGTTCAACGAGATGTTTGGCTTCAACGCCACGAGAATCTATCTTTCGGACCCGCAGACCGGCGAGCTGAGCGTGCACGCGTCCTATTCCATGGATCACGGGGACAGCGAGAGGATCCGGGTGTTCCGGCCCGGCGAAGGGGTCATCGGCAAGGTGGCGGAGAGCGGCGAGCCCATGATCTTCGAGGATCTCGGCAAGGACGCGAGGTATCAGGAGCTGAGCAGCAGCAAAAACACGCAGAAGACCGGGAACGTTTTCCTGGCGGTCTTCCCCATCATGGCCAAATTCCATACCGTCGGGACCATCCTCTGCAACGGCCGCGAGCCGCGGCGCCTGAGCCCGGGCGAGATCCAGCTGATCACCTCCATGGCCGGGCAGATCGGCGTGGCGGTCGAGAACGCGATGCTTTTCTCGGAAACCAAGCAAAAGTCGCTGGAGCTCGAGAACGCCAACCGGGAAATGCAGGAGGCGAATCGCGCCAAGGGGGACTTCCTGGCCGCCATGTCCCACGAGCTGCGCACGCCGCTCAACGTCATTATCGGCAACGCGGACCTCTGCCGGGACGGGTTTTTCGGCGACACGTCCGCCAAGCAGAAGGACTCGCTGGGAAAAATCCTGCGCTATTCCCGAATCCTGTTAAAGCTTATCAACGACGTGCTGACGCTCACCAAGATCGAAGCGAAAAAGATGTCCCTGGACCTCTCCACGTTCGAGGTGGACGAGGTGATGGACCACGTGCGCCATTACGTCGAGCAGCTGAACCCCGACAACCGGCTCCGGATCGACTGGGAAGCGCCGCCGCGACTGCCGCCGCTCAGGACCGACGCCTTGAAGCTCGAGGAAATTTTGCAGAACCTGATCGGCAACGCCTACAAGTTCACGCCCAAAGGCGCGATCGAGATCCGGGTCCGCGATCTCAACGGGAAAAACCGCATCGAGTTCGCCGTCGCGGACACCGGGATCGGCATCAAGGGGGACGATCTGGAAAAAATCTTCGAAGAGTTCCACCAGCTCGACGAGGCCCACACGGGAACGTATTCCGGCGTCGGCCTCGGCCTCAGCATCATCAAGAGATATCTCGAGCTGATGCGGGGCGAGATCCGCGTCGAAAGCCGGCCGGGCGCCGGATCGACTTTCACCTTTACCCTGCCGTATTCGATCGGCGAGGCGGAGAGCGCCGGGGAAGAGGGCGGCGTCAAGCCGTCGGCCGTCGTGAACTCCTAGCGGCCCCTGTCGATCCGGCTCCTCTTTCCTTTGCGACCCTGCGCGCCCGCGCCGCCCGTTTTCGCCGCGCCGCGCCGGCGCTTGCCGGGCCCGCGTTCCCGCCCGCGCCCTTGACTTTTTCCCCGCATAAAGGAAAGAAGGTGGAATCATCTTCGGGAAAGACGGAGTTGTTTTATGGGCGGCGCGCTCGCGGGAATAAAAGTTCTTGAAATAGCCAGCTATGTGACCGGGCCGTTTGCGTCCCTGCTGCTGGCCGATCTCGGCGCGGAAGTGGTCAAGGTCGAGCAGCCGGGCCAGGGCGATCCGTTTCGCGGCTGGGGGGAGAACCTCTATTCGTCGAACTTCCGGAGCCTCAACCGCAATAAAAAAAGCCTGACGCTCGATATCAAGCGCGACGAGGCGCGCGCGGTCTTTTTGCAGCTCGCCGCCGGCGCCGACGTGGTGATCGAGAACTTCCGGCCCGGCACGCTGGAGAAGCGGGGCATGGGTTACGACGCCGTCAGCGCGCTCAACCCGAAAGTCGTCTATTGCTCGATCTCGGGCTTCGGGCAGACCGGGCCGTACCGCGACCGCCCCGGCTACGACACCGTCGGCCAGGCGATGAGCGGCCTGCTGAGCCTCCTCACCGATCCGGAAAAACCCCAGGGCATGGGCATATCGTTTTCCGATCACCTGACCGGCATCTACGCCTGCTACGGCATCCTCGGCGCCCTGGTGCACCGCCTTTTGACCGGCGTCGGGCAGAGGGTCGAGACCTCGCTGCTGCGCGCGACGATCGCTTTCACCAGCGAGACCGCCGTCCGGTACTTCGAGACCGGCCAGGTGCCGCGCCGCGCCACCAGGGTCCGGACGGCCGGCGTCTTCGCGTTCGTCGACCGCGAGGGCCTGCCGTTCGTCATCCACCTCTCGTCGCCGGAAAAATTCTGGCGCGGCCTTCTGGCCGTGGCGGGCAAGCCCGAATGGGCGGAAGACCCGCGCTTCCGCGACCGCAAGGGCCGCCAGGCGAATCACGATCTGCTCTCGGAGCTGTTGCAGGAGATCTTCCGCGGCGGCCGGCGCGAAGAATGGCTCGGCAAGCTCGGCGCCAACGACGTGCCGGCCGCGCCGCTCAACACGCTGGACGAAGTCTTCAACGACCCGCAGGTGCGCGAATACGGCTTTCCGGTCGAAGCCGAGCACCCGGTCATGGGCAAGATGCGGCTGGTCGGGAGCGGCGTCGAGCTCGACCGCACGCCGCCGGCCGTCACGCTGCCGCCGCCGATGCTGGGCGAGCATACGGATGAGATTCTGGAGAATCTCGGTTACGAGAAGGCGATGATCGAGAAATTGCGGGAGCAGGGAGTTATTTAATGATCGGTGAGCGGCGTCTTCAATCGTAGCGCATATCGAATAACCGTCGGCCTTCTTTAAGTCATTCCCGCGGCGGCGGGGGGGCAAATTTCTTCGGTCTTGTCGCCGCTCGCTATTTCATAAATCCGGTCTCCTCGAGCCTTTTGCACACGCTCATGTCGGCCACGTCCTCCGCCTTGAGCTGCGCCGCCTTGGGATTGATGCCGTGCTGGGCCATGAGCCTCAAGACGGAGGCGATCCCATCGAGCGAGGGGCAGGGCTTGCGCGGCAGCGCCCCGACCAGCTCCCAATAGGCTTTCTCCACCCGCTCCGGCTTATCGAGCCGCAGGTTTTTCGCGATCGTCTGCTCGACCGATTTCTTGTTCTCCGGATTGTGGATGGCGGCCACGCTCTCGACGATCGCCTTGGATATATTTTCCACCACCGCCGGGTTCGCTTTCATGTACTTCTTCGAGAAGACCACTCCGGCGGATTGGAACGGGATGTTTTCCTTCACGGTGTCCACCAGGACGCGGTAGCCTTCGTCCGTGACGGTCTGCCCGAGCTCGGGCGAGAGGCTCGTCGCGTCGACGCTCCCCGCGCGGAGCGCCGCCAGCCGCTCGGGCACGCCGCCGGCGTAGAGCAGCGTGATGTTGTCGCGCCGCGGGTTGAGACCCAAAAAGTCGAGCGCGACGTAGGTGCCGAGCGAGGCCGAGCCCGAAGGGGTGCCGATCGCGACTTTCTTGCCTTTCAGGTCGGCGGGGCTCTTGATCGACGGCCGGGCGATGAAGAGATAATCGAGCCGGTTTTTCATCCCGAGAACCATGGTGAGGTCGCCGCCGCCGGTGACCGCGTTGGTGACGTGGGTCGCGCCGATGAGGGCGACGGGGACCTGGCCCGCCAGCATCGCCTGCGCCGCCCGGCCCGCGATGATGAACACGTTGTCGATCTCGAGCCCGTATTTGCGAAACAGCCCGCGCTCCTTGGCGTACCAGACCGGCGTCACGTCGTTGCTGATGGCGCCCTGGGCGAAAAACAGTTTTACCGGCTCGGCGGCGGGAGCGCGGGAGGAGAGCGCCAAGATGGATAAGACCGACAAGAGCGACGAAACGAGCAGCGCGGGCGGAAGCTTCATCGGATTCTCCTTTGGCTCCGGCAAAGGCCGAGAGTGCTTGTAGCATGCGGGTGGTTCGATGTAAACATATAGATCATCATGCCCCGGCATCCCAGCTTGATCCAGCTTTCGCACGACCACCACCACGGGCTCGCGCTGGCGCTCCGCTGCCGCAAGCAGGCGCTCGGGCGCTTGAAGCCCATGGGGCTCGCGGGTTTGCGGGAGCGGGCGGAAGAGCTCCGGGCTTTCCTCGGCCAAAACCTCGCGCGCCACTTCGACGCCGAAGAGACGGTGCTCTTCCCGTTCATGCGCGCCGCGATTCCCGAAAGCGTCCCGCTCATCGACGCGCTGCTCGGCGAGCACGCGGAGCTGCGCGGCTTTCAGCCGAAGCCCGAAGGAGAGGCCGGTCTGGCCAAGGCGCTCTTCGACGCCGGGGATCTCCTGGAGCGGCACATCCGCCGCGAAGAGCGCGAGCTTTTCCCGCTGTTCGAAAAACACGCCGGCGCCGCCGACGCGGAGGCGATCGGCCAAAAGATCGGAGAGAGCCTCGGATGAAATTCACCCTGCAATCGACGGGCGAGGCGATCGATTTCACGCCCGCGCGCGTGATCATCGCCGGCTACACCGGCCGCGATCAGGAGAAAGTGCGCGCCCACATCCGCGAGCTCGAGGCCGAGGGAATTCCGCCGCCCGGCGAGATCCCGACCGTTTTTCACGCGACGCTCGACCGGCTCACGACGGCCGCCGGGCTTCCCGTGGCCGGCGCGCGCACCTGCGGCGAGGCGGAAGCGGTCCTGCTCGTCGGCGGAGAGAATATCTGGATCGCGGTCGGCAGCGACCACACCGACCGCGAGCTGGAAAAGAGCGACATCCCGGCGTCCAAGCAGGCCTGCCCGAAGCCGGTGTCGGGCCGGGTCTGGAGCTACGCCGACGTGCGCGCGCGCTGGGACGATCTCGTGCTCCGGAGCTGGGTCGGGGAGGCCGGCCGGGAAGAGCTTTATCAGGAGGGGCGCATGGGCGCGCTCATGAAGCCCGAGGATATTCTCGCGCTGCTCGGCCGCCGGGGCGAGCGGGTGGAGAACGCGGCGGTTTACACCGGGACGATCCCCCTCATCGCCGGGGCGTTCGCGTTCCGGCCCTATTTCGAGGCCGAGCTTTTCGACCCGGCGACCGGCCGCGCGCTCAACTGCGCCTACCGGGCGCGTCCGACAGCCGCGTAGCTTATTCTACAATTTCACAGGAGACGGTCCATGATCAAAGAAGAGCGAGAATTTTTCGACGTCGCCGCCAAGCCGTGGCGCGACGTCCCGCAAAGCAAGTGCGCCGGCCTGCGCGAGCGGATACTCAGCGGCGATCCCGCGACCGGCAATTATTCCCGCATCCTCTGCTTCGATCCCGGCACCGACACGACGCCGAACGGCGTGCTCACGCACGATTTCTGGGAGGAGGTTTATATCGTCGAGGGCAGCATCGTCGATCTCCGTCTGGGCCGGGAGTTCCGGGCCGGGCAGTACGCCTGCCGCCCGCCGGGGATGCCGCACGGGCCGTGGAAATCGCCGGGCGGCTGCACGACCTTCGAGGTCCGCTACACCAAGGACTAGCCGCCGCCGGTCCGATTTTCGGCTGCGGATTTGAACCTCTCGTGACAACGGAGTCAGAGACGGAGCTTTCGGCGTCCGCGCGCCGGCTGATCCTCATCAACGTTTGCCTGGCCCAGTTCATGGGGGCGGTGGACGCGCGCGCGTTGAACGTCGCGCTGCCGACGCTCTCGACCGAGTTCGGCGCCACGATGGCGGTGATCCAGTGGGTCCCGATCGCCTACCAGCTCACCCTGATCGGCCTCGTGTTGAGCCTCGGGCGGCTCGGCGACGTGGCCGGGCGAAAAAAAATCTACCATCTCGGCTTCATGATCTTTTTTGCCGGCTCGGCGCTCTGCGGCTTCGCCACCGGGGTCGCGCCGATGGTCGCCTTCCAGATCCTCGAGGGCATCGGCGGCGCGATGATCCTGGCCAACGGCCGGGCCATCGTCTCGGCGGTTTTTCCCGGCGGCAGCCGGGGGAAGGCGCTCGGCATCACTTCGACGGCGTTCCACCTGGGCTACATCGTCGGCCCCTCGCTGGGCGGCTTCCTGATCGACTCGCTCGGCTGGCGCTGGATATTTTTCGTCAATCTCCCCGTCATTCTCGCGGGCGCGATCATGTCGTCGAAGGTCATTCCGGAGACCGCGCAGGCGAAAGGCGCCTACAGCGTCGATCTCCCCGGCGCGGCGACGCTCTTGGCCGCGGTCTCCGCCCTGGTCCTCGGGCTCAACCGCGAGGCGCACTACGGCCTCGACCGCGCGACCGCCGGGCTGTTCTTGCTCTTCGCCGCGCTGCTGGCGCTGTTTATCTTTCTCGAGCGGCGGGCGGCCGAGCCGCTGCTCGACCTGGGCTTGTTCAAAGAGAGGGCCTTCGCGGCCGGGGTGCTGACCCTGGCGCTCGTCTCGCTTTCCCAGACGTCGACGTTCTTCCTGCTGCCGTTCTACCTGCAGGGGCTGATGGGGCTGACGCCGACGGAGGTGGGGGTCACGCTGATCTTCTATTCCGTGGTGATCGTCTTCCTGGCGCCGGTCGGCGGCTCTTTGTCCGACCGCTTCGGGCCGCGGCTGCTCTGCATCGCCGGCTGCCTCGGGACCTTCGTGGGGGTGGCGCTGATGGCCCGGCTCGGGCTCGATTCGAGCCGGCTCGGGGTGATCGTCCCGCTGATGATCATGGGGCTCGGCTGGTCGCTGTTCGCCTCGCCGAATTTGAGCGCGCTGTTCGGCTCGGTGACGCCCGACCGCTTCGGCGCCGTCGGCGGCATGACCGTGACGACGGCGAACATCGCCAACGCGGTCGGCGTGTCGCTGGCGAGCATGCTGTTCGCCCGCTGGCTCGAATGGGGCGGCGCGCCGGCCGCGGCGGACTATCACGAGTGGTCCCGGGCGCCGGCGGCCTATCTTTCCGCCTTCCGCCATTCCTGGCTGATAATCGCCGGCTTCGCCCTGGTCGCGCTGTCGATCGCGGCGGCCAGGAAAAAGCCGGCGCGGGCGAAAGCCGGCGTTCCGGAGAAAAAAGGGGACTAACTCTCGCCGCCCGCGGGATGGTGGTCGATGTGGATGTAGGCTTCGATGAAGCGCGCGATCCGCGGCTCGTCGAACTCGTCGAACTTGTCGAGCCGCGTCCAGGCGGTGAGCGCGATCTTGTTGCTCATGCCCGGATAGGGGGAGAGGACCACGTGGTCGTATTTGCGGACGATGCTCTCGAGCTTGGCGACGAGCGCCTTGCAGTCCGGCGCGGCGGCCGTGCAGTTGTAGTTGATGACCACGCCGCCGTCTTCGAGATTATGCACCAGGTACTCTTTGGGGACCGGATCGGGGTGGATGCCCCAGGTGGCGATCTGCGGCACGTGCGGCCCGGAAGAGGGCGGGTCGCTGTTGTACTTCGTCAGCCCGAGCTCCCCCTGGGTGATGTGGCGGTTGCCCAGGCTCTTGACGAACTGTCCGGGCGAGCCCTCGCTCCACCGGCTGTAGGCCCAGTAGCCGATCCCCGCCAGCAGCAGGGCCGCGACCGCGAAGACGGCCGCTTTTTGCGCCAGGGACGTGGTCTGCCTCTTGTGGCGGCTTTTTTGCCGGCCCTCTTTCTTGGCTTCGCGCTCGGCCCGCCGGCGCTGGGTGCGTGAGATCTCGGCCATTTAGAACTCCATGGTTTCAAGTTTCGGGTTTCAAGCAGCTAGAAACTTTAAACTCGAAACGAGAAACTTTTTTTAAAGCGTTGTTTTCACCGCCGGCCGCTCGAGCATCCGCTCCACCCACCGCTGGATCCCGGGCAGGCGTTCGATCTCCACCTGGTAGCGTCGGCGCCGGACGAAAAAGGGGAGGAAGGTGATGTCCGCCAGCGAGTAGCCGCCGGCGAGATATTCGCGCCCGGCGAGCGCGTTCTCGATCACATCCAGATACTCGTCCATGCTTTTTTTCGCCTTGTCCTTGTCCGGGCCGTGCAGAATCTCATGCGCCGTCGCGTGGAGCCGGCTGTTGGCGTAGTCCATCCAGATCCGGACGCGCGCCCGCGCTCTCAAATCCTCCGGCATGAGCCGGACTTCGGGATGCTTCTCTTCGAGGTATTCGTTGATGATGTTGGACTCGTAGATCACCGCGTCGTCGTCGACCAGCACCGGCACCTTGGCGTAGGGGTTCAATTCGAGCAGGTCCTTGGGCTTGTTCTTGAGGTCCACCTCGACCAGCTCGTAGGCGATCTTTTTCTCCGCCAGGACAATCCTTGTCCTGTGAGCGAACGGTCAGGTATGGGTGGAATAGAGCTTCCGCATGGGAGTCGTCTATCACTAATCCCCGCGTTTCTCCAGCCGGTCTCTCAGCCCGTCGCCCGCCAGATTGAGCGCCAGGACCGTCGCCATGAGGGCGAGGCCGGGATAGGCGGTGAGGTGGGGCGCGACCAGGATGAACTGCCTGCCTTCGTTCAGCAGCGCGCCCCAGGAAGGGGTCGGCGGCTCGGCCCCCAGGCCGAGGAAGCTCAGGCTCCCTTCGGCGATGATCGCCGCGGCGACGCCGAACGTGCCTTGAATCAGGAGCGAAGGGAGCAGGTTCGGCAGCATGTGGCGCGCGACGACGCGGAGCGGCGAGCCGCCGAGGGCCAGCGCCGCCTGGACGAACTCCTTTTCCCGGAGCGCCAGGATCTCGCCGCGCACCAGGCGGGCGTAGCCGGTCCAGCCGATGAGGGCGAGCGCCAGAACCACGTGGTCCAGGCCGGGGCCGAGCACGGCGGTAAAGGCGATGGCGAGGAGGATGCCGGGGAACGCCATCAGCACGTCCACCAGGCGCATCAGGAGCTGGTCCGGCCAGCCGCCGAGATAGCCGGCGAGCGCGCCGACCCATAGGCCGATCAGCATGGAGATCGCCACCGTCGCGACGCCCACCGAAAGCGAGATGCGGCTGCCGTAGATAATCCGGCTCAGCAAATCGCGCCCGAGCTTGTCGGTGCCGAGCGGATGGTCCGGCGACGGCCGGGCGAGATCGCCGGCGAGGTTTTGCTCGTTGGGATTGCGCGGCGCGATAACCGGCGCGAGCGCCGCCGTCGAGACGAGCGCGGCCAGGATCAGCGCGCCGATCGCCGCGGCCGGCTTTATTTTCACAGGCCGCCCTTTATCCGCGGGTCGATCAGGCGGTAAAAGATGTCCGTCAACAGATTGACCGCGAGGTAGGAGAGCGCGATCGCGAGCACGCAGCCCTGGACCAGCGGATAGTCGCGCGTCTGGATCGCCTGGAGCGTCAGCCGGCCGATGCCCGGCCAGCTGAAAATGGATTCGGTGATGATCGAGCCGGCAAGCAGCGCGCCGAACTGAAGTCCGACGACGGTGACGACCGAGACGAGGGAGTTCCTGAGCGCGTGCTTGAGCCAGACGCGGGGCTCGCTCAAGCCCTTGGCGCGCGCCGTGCGGATATAGTCTTCGTGGATCGTCTCGAGCAGGCCGGAGCGGACCATCCGCGTGAGCAGCGCCGCCATCCCCATGCCCAGCGTGAGCGCGGGGAGGACGAGATGGCCGACGCCGCCGCGGCCCGAGACCGGCAGCCAGCCGAGCTCGATCGAAAAGACGATCATCAGCAGCGGTCCGAGCCAGAAGTTGGGCATGGCGAGGCCGAAGAGCGAAAACAGGAGCGCCAGCCGGTCGCTCCAGGAGCCGCGCCGCGCCGCCGCCGCGATGCCCAGGGGGAAGGCGATCAGGAACGCGACCGCCAGCGCCGCCAGCGTCAGCTCCAGCGTCGCGGGAACGCGCCGCAAGACCAGCTCCGCCACCGTCGCCTGATGGTACAGCGAGCGGCCGAGGTCGGCGCGCGCGAGCCCGGCGAGAAAATGGAGATACTGCTCCGCCAGCGGCCGGTCCAGCCCCAGCTCGCGCCGGAGCGACTCCTTGTCGGCGCTCGACGCCGTCTCGCCCAGCATCGCTTCGACGGGATCGCCCGGCACGGCGTGGATCAGGAGGAACACCACGGTCACGGCCCCGAACAGAGTGGGGAGGAGCAGGAGCAGGCGGTGGAGCAAAAAACGTTTCACGTCAATTTTGCCCCGGCGCGAGCGAGACTTTTTTCAGCGAGGTCAGCCGGCCGTCCGGATAAAGCTCGAAGTCCCGGACCCCGGGCTGCATGACGACGACGTTGCGCCACCACCAGAGCGGAATGTAGGGCAGATCGTAGGAGAGAATCCGCTGGGCTTCGCCGTAGAGCCGCCGCCGCTCCGCCACGTCGAGCGTCCGGCGCCCCCGCTCCAGGATTTTGTCCAGCTCGGGGTTGCGGTAGCGGCCGCGATTGTTGCCGTCGGGCGGCACGCTCGTCGAATGAAAAAGATTGTAGTAGATGTCCGGATCGATCACGCCCACCCATTCGAGCGAATAGAGATGAAAGCTGCCTTTCTTCACGTCGCTGTAGAAGGTGCCCCATTCGAACGTCCGGACTTCGAGCTCGATGCCGACGCGGGCGAGCTGGTCTTTCAGCGCCTCGGCGATTCGCTTCCTGAGATCGAGATTGGTCGTCTTGAAAGAGAGCTTGAAGCGGGGGAGCGGGCCGTCGCCGTCGGGGTCGGGAAAGCCGGCCCGGTCGAGCAGTCTTTTGGCCTTTTCCGGATCGTAGCTCGACCGCGCGACCGCCGGCTCGTACGCCCAGTGCCCGGGCGCGAGCAGGCCGGTCGCGGGAAGCGCCAGATCTTTTAAAATATTATGGATGATCGCGTCGCGGTCGATGGCGCAGGCGATCGCCTCGCGCACCTCGCGGCGCTTCAGGATCGGGTGCTCGAGGTTGACGCCGATATACTGAAAATTGGTTCCCTGCTCGCTCCGGATCGCCGCGCGGGTGTTTTTTTCCATCCACGGCAGCATGTCGGGCTCGAAATAATTCTGGATCAGGTCGACCGTGCCCTTGCGGAACTCCAGCACGCGGACGATGGCGTCGGGGATGACCTTGAACACGACGCCGGCGAGCCGCGGCGCGCCGCCCCAATAGGCCGGGTTGGCTTTCAGAACGACTCTCTCGCCCGGCCTGAACTCCGCCAGACCTGCGCCGCCCGCGCTCGCGCCCGCCGCCGCGCCTTCGGGGACGATGCCGAGCGTCAGCGCCTCCAAAAACGGCGCGAAGGGGCCGGCGAGGCGGAAGCGGACTTCATACGGCCCCGTCCGGTCGACGCCGGCGAGAAACCTGAGCGCGCCGCGCTTGGGCGAGCGGTTCCCGGGATCGAGAACCGAGTCGTAGGTGTACTTGACGTCCGCCGCGGTGAGCGCTCGGCCGTCGTGAAAAGCGACCCCTTGGCGGACGCGGACGGTATAGGTCCGCTCGTCGAGCGCCCGCCAGCTTTCCGCCAGCTCGGGGCGCAAGCGCAGGTTTTTATCGGTGCGCGCGAGCGAGTCGAAGACGAGGCCGCTGATGCGGTCGGAGTCCGCGTCGGTGGCGTAGCGCGGGTCGAGATGGGTCGGGCCGCTCTCCAGCGCGACCACCAGCGCGCCGGGGGGCCGGTCCGCGTCGGACGGGCGGCAGGCGGACAATAACGCCGGCAGAAAAACGATACCGATGAGCAAAGATGGCAGTTTCACTAAAATGGCGGCGGCGGGCGGGTGTGCGCAGGGCCGGCCGGCCGCCCCCACATATTGGTGTTGGCTCGTCTTTATGCTCAAATGATTGTGGATAGCTTTTTGACAGCAGCATAGCTCTTTTGGTACAATGCGTCAATTTTATGGCTCTTTACCGCGCCGTCAAACCGCCCCTATTTTTCGTCCTGGCCCTGCTGGTCTTCCTCACGCCCGGCAGGGCTTCGGCCCAGGCCCAGGACAATCCGCTGCCGCTGCTCCCCGGCCTGGAGAACGCGGTGGAGTTCTGGAAGCAGGTTTTCACCCGCTACGGCGCTTCCGACGTCATCTTTCACGACCGGCAGGAGCCGCTGAAGATCTATAAAGTCGTCTACATCGAGGAAGGGCCCGCCGCCCGCAAGGCGATCAAGGAGGAGATCGAAAGGATCTCCCAGGCGGAGCCGTCCGCCGACGTCCGGGCGCAGCGCGGCGTGCGGGAGCGCTTCGCCTCCGGCCTGGCGCTGTCGCGGCGCTATATCGATCAGATGCAGAAGATTTTCCGCGACGAGGGGCTGCCGGCGGAGATCGCCTGGCTGCCGCTGGTGGAGTCGTCCTTCGACTTGAACGCCCGCTCCAGCGCCGGCGCGCTCGGCATGTGGCAGTTCATGCCCGCCACCGGCAAGAAGTTCATGCGCATCGGCCCGGGCCTGGACGAGAGAAGGGACCCGCTGGACTCCACCCGGGCGGCGGCGCGCTTCCTGAAGCAAAATTACGACGCGCTCGGCAACTGGCCGCTGGCGATCACCGCCTACAACCACGGCCGCGAGGGCATGTCGAGAGCGGCGGCGGAAGTCGGCTCGGACAACCTGGTCGAGATCATCCGGCGCTATCAGGGCCCCTCGTTCGGCTTCGCCTCCAAGAGCTTTTACACCGAGTTTTTGGCCGCCGTCGAGGTCGCGCGCCGGGGCGAGGAGTTCTTCCCCGGACTCGAATACCATGTGCCGCTCACGATGGAAGAGCTGCCCGTCGAGCGCAACGTCTCGCTCGCCGCCCTGCTCAAGCCGACCGGCATTTCCCAGGCGGAGTTTTTACAGTGGAACCCGGCCCTCAGCGCCAAGACGAGGGACCTCCCCGTCGGCTACCGGGTCAAGGCGCCGTCGGACCGGCTGGCGCCGCTCGTATCGGCTTATCAGCGCATCGCCGGCTCGGCCCCGGCCGCCCCCAGCGGCGGCGCCGCCATCGTCGCGCTCTCGAAAAGCTCGCTCGAATGGGTTCTCCATCACGTCGTGCCGGGGGAAACGCTCTACCAGATCGCCCGCAACTACCGGGTGTCGGTCAACGCCATCCAGCAAGCCAACGGGCTCGGCAGCGGCCACCGCATCGCCGCCGGCCAGCAGCTGAAGATTCCCAAAAAAGCCTGATCCGAAAACCGGGCGGCCATCCCGCGAAGTTTTGCTTTATTGTCGTTCGACGATATGAAAAACTTCACCGCGATCATCGTATCTCTGTTCTTCTTCTCCGCCTGCTCGGCGTCGGGACCGCGGTTTCAGGAAACTTCCTTCGCCAATCAACCGGCGCCCGCCGACAAAGCCAGAATCATTTTTCTCCGCGCGGACGATAGGCATTCCCCGGCGCCGGATTTCATTGTAACTATCGATGGGGCGGCGATGGGAAAACTGGAGCGCGAGGGCTTTCTGGTCGTCGATGCCGTTCCCGGCGAGCGCGAGCTATCGCTCGATAAGCGCAACGAAAAATACCCGCTAGCCCTGAAGCTTAACCTGGAAGCCGCGCAAACATACTATATCCAAGTGTCGTGGCGTGACGAGTTTTTTAGCCATGTGGGACTGGGTATGATGTTCGGCGTAGTCGGAGGGCTCGCCGCCGCGGCGCTGGCGGACGATAAGGGGCCGATTAAAATCGAGCCGATCGATCCGACCGAAGGAAAGAAACTATTGTCGGAGTTCAGGCTTTCAAAGTAGCAGGCGTCGATCCGAAAGATCAGGTTTACAATTCACCCGCAGATTTCCGCCTTACCGCCTCAACCGTCCGTTTCTCAGGCGCCCGGGGGCCGTTTTCCCGCGCGGCCGCGGCCATTTGAGCGGTCGGGGGGTTAGGGTATAATACCCTCGCTTGGGGGCAATCCGCCCCGACAGTCACTGATTCGATGGATATCGCGCTGCTCAAAGGGACGGCCCTGTTGTATCTCCTCGCGGCCGGGACGTTCATTATTTACGTCGTCCTGCTCCAGGACTTTTTCGCGCGCGCGGCGCCGATCGTCCTGCTGGCCGGCTTCGCGCTCCATTCGGCCGCCCTGGCCGCGCAGATCGCCCACAACGGCTTTCCGGCGGTGACCGATCTCCGCGAAGCGCTGTCGGTCTATTGCTGGCTCCTCGTCGGCGTCTACCTGGTCGTCCAGCTCAAGTATCGCATCACCATCCTCGGCTGCTTCGTGGCGCCGCTGGCGTTTCTCATGACGCTCGGCGGCCTCGCCTCCGGCCCCGGCGGCGGCGCGCTGCCGCCCGGCCTCAAAACGTCCTGGCTCTACGCCCACGTGACGCTCGCGCTTCTGGGCAACGCCGTGTTCGCCCTCGCCTTCGCCGTGAGCGTCATGTACCTGGTCCAGGAGTGGCGGCTCAAGAGCAAGCGCACGACCGCGCTGCACAAGCCGCTGCCGTCGCTCGAGCGGCTGGACCGGCTGAACTATATTTTCCTCGCCTGGGGGGTTCCGCTCATGACGCTCGGCATCCTCACCGGCAGCCTCTGGGCCGGCGTCTACTGGGGCGATTACTGGTCCTGGGACCCGCGCCAGATCACGTCCCTGATCACCTGGCTGCTCTACGGCGCGCTGCTCCAGGGGCGCATCACCGCGGGCTGGCGCGGCCGCCGGGCCGCGTTTTTGACCATCGTGGGGTTTGTCCTCGTGCTCGGCTACTTTCTCGGCGGCGACTCGGTGTTCGCCAGCCGGCACGGCGGGAGCTTCGAGTAAGGCGTGAACAAAGAGATCGTCATCGTCGGGCTCAATCACCGCACCGCACCCGTGGAGGTGCGCGAGCGCGTCGCCTTCGAGCAGGCGACGCTCGGCGCGGCCCTCAGGTGCCTCCGCGCGCTCGGCTCGGTCGAAGAGGGGGCGGTGCTCTCGACCTGCAACCGGGTCGAGGTGGTCGCCGCGACCGCCGACTCGGACGCGGCCTTCGCCGACATCAAGAAGTTCCTCTTGGAGCAGGAAGCCGCCGCCGGCGCGAGCGATCTCGAAGACCATCTGTACGCTTATGCCGGCGGCGAGGCGGTGCGCCATCTGTTTCGCGTCGCGGCGAGCCTCGACTCCATGGTGGTGGGCGAGCCGCAGATTCTCGGGCAGCTGAAGGAGTATTACACCGCGGCGCAGGAGGCGGGCAGCATCGGGACTATTTTACACCGGCTGTTCCACCGCTCGTTTTCCGTCGCCAAGCGGGTGCGCACCGAGACCGGCATCGCCAGCCGCGTGGTCTCGGTCGGCTCGGTGGCGGTGGAGCTGGCGAAGCGGATCTTCGACCGGCTGGAAGACAAGGCCGTCATGCTGATCGGGGCGGGCAAGATGGGCGGTCTGGTCGCGCGCCAGCTCCGGCAGAGCGGCGCCGGCAGCCTGATGGTGACCAACCGCACTTTCGAGCGGGCGGTCGAGGCGGCGGCGGAGTTTCAAGGGAGCCCGATCCGCTTCGAGGAGTTCCCGCGCTATTTGAAGCTCGCCGATCTCGTGGTCGGCTGCGCCGCCGCGCCGGAGTTCATCCTGCGGCCGGAGACCGTCGAGGAGACGCTCCGAGAGCGCAAGCAGCAGGCGATGTTTCTGATCGATCTCGGCGACCGGCGCAACTTCGACCCGCGCATCAACGGCATCGCCAACGTCTACCTGTACGACATCGACGACCTCCAGGCGGTGGCGCGGGACAACCTGAACGGGCGGGCGGTCGAGGCCGAGAAGGCCGAGGAGATCGTCGACGAAGAGGTGGCGGGCTTTCTCCGCTGGCTCGATTCGCTCGACCAGGTGCCGACGATCGTCGCGCTCCGCCAAAGGCTGGAAGAGATCCGCCAGAGCGAGCTCGACAAGTCGCTCCGCTCGAGCCTCAAGGGCTTGTCCGAGAAGGAGCGCCGGGCGATCGAGGATATGACCTCGGCGATGATCGGCAAGATCCTCCACGCGCCGATCTCCCGCTTGAAAAAGCCGTCCGACGAGGGCGAAGACGCGCTCTATATCGCGGCGCTGAAAAAACTATTCGGCCTGGACGACAAATGACTTCCATTCGCATCGGCACGCGCGGCAGCGCGCTGGCCCTGGCCCAGGCGGCCTGGGCGAAGCGGAGCCTGGAGGAGCGCTATCCGGATCTCCGCGTCGAGATCGTCACGATCAAGACCAGCGGCGACCGGTTTCTCTCGACGCCGGTCAAGGCGATCGGCAAGGGGATCTTCGTCAAGGAGATCGAAGACGCGCTGCTGGAAAATAAAATCGACCTGGCGGTCCATTCCATGAAAGACCTGCCGACCGGGATGACGCCCGGCCTCGCGATCGCCGCGGTCCCCGCGCGCGAGGACGCGCGCGACGTGCTCGTCGCGCGGTCGGGCAAGGGACTGAAAGACCTGCCCGCCGGGTCGAGGATCGGCACGGGGAGCCTGCGCCGGCGGGCGCAGATTCTTCACTGCCGGCCCGACCTTTCGGTCGAGGCGATCCGCGGCAACGTGGACACGCGGCTTAAAAAAATGGACGCGGGCGAAGTCGACGGCCTGGTGATGGCGGCCGCCGGGCTCAACCGGCTCGGTCTGGCGGGCCGCGTGAGCGAATATCTCGCGCCGGAGATCTGCCTGCCGGCGCCGGCGCAGGGCGCGCTGGCGCTCGAGAGCCGCGCCGGCGACCACGCCGTCAACCTGGCGGCGTTTTTGCGCCACGCGCCGACGCTGCTGGAAGTCACGGCGGAGCGGGCGTTTCTCGGGCGTCTGGGCGGCGGCTGCCAGCTGCCGGTCGGCGCGCGCGCCTGGGCCGAGGGCGACGGGCTCCGGCTCGCCGGCCTCGTCGCCGATCCCGACGGCCGCAAATTATTCCGGGAAGAAATTACCGGGCCGGCGGAGTCGGCCGAATCGCTCGGGCGGACGCTGGCCGAGCGCCTGCTGGCGCTCGGGGCGGATAAGGTTCTCCAGGATACTCGTCAATGAAAACCAGGGGCCTGTCTCATGGCGCGCGTTGAGCCGATCCACGCCGACAAGCCGCTTGCCGGCCGGCGCATCGTCGTCACCCGGGCGCGCGCGCAGGCGAGCGCTTTTACCCGGGCGCTCGCGGACCTCGGCGCCGAGGCGGTCGAATTTCCCACCATCGAGATCGTCCCGCCCGCGAGCTACGCAGGGCTCGACCGGGCGATCGAAAACCTCGCGGCGTACGATTGGATTATTTTCACCAGCGTCAACGGCGTCGCCTGTTTTTCCGCGCGCCTGGCGCATCTCAGGCGCGCCATGAAGCCCGGCATCCGCGCGGCGGCGATCGGCCCGGAGACGGCGCAGGCGATGGCATCCCTGGGCCTGACGCCCGAGGTGGTGCCGGAAGAATACCGGGCCGAGGCGATCCTCGCAAAGCTCCGCCCCGAAGAGATGCGCGGGCGGAGGGTGCTCGTGCCGCGGGCGGCCGAGGCGCGCGACGTGCTGATCGAGACGCTCAAGCGCTGGGGCGCCCTGGCGGACGCGGTCGAGGCCTACCGCACGGTCGCGCCGGCAAAGGTTGCCGGCCCGGCGCGCGCGCTTCTCCTCGCCGGCGGGGCGGACCTGGTGACGTTCACCAGCTCGAGCACGGTGAAAAATTTCGCCGCCCTTTTTCCCGGCGCGGACGTGAAAGACCTGCTCGCGCAGACCGCGGTCGCCTGCATCGGTCCGATCACGGCGGAGACCGCCGGGGCGATGGGCATTCGCGTCGACGTCGTGGCGCAGGAGTACACGATCCCGGGGCTGGCGCGGGCGATCGCCGAATACTTCGCGAAGGCAAAGGGCAAAAAGTAAAAGGTAAAAGGGTTCCGGCCCCGTATCGTTTGGAGGTTCCATGGACTTTCCCGCCTATCGTCCGAGAAGGCTGAGACGGAACGAGCGGCTGCGCGCGCTGGTGCGCGAGACCGCGCTCGCGCCGAGCCATCTCATCTATCCTCTGTTCGTCGGCGCGGGCAAAGACAGCGCGCGGCCGGTCGACTCCATGCCGGGCGTGGCGCAGCTCTCCATCGACCGCGCGGTGAAGGAGTGCGAGGAGGCCGCGGCGCTCGGAATTCCGGCGGTGATTCTTTTCGGCATCCCGGATCATAAAGACGCCGTCGGGTCGGAGGCCTACGCCGACGGCGGCCGGGTGCAGGAGGCGGTCCGGGCGATCAAAGAGCGCGTGCCCGGGATGCTGGTCGTCACCGACGTCTGCCTGTGCGAGTACACGGACCACGGCCATTGCGGCGTGATCAAAAACGGCGACGTGGACAACGACGCGACGCTCGAGCTGCTGGCCGAAGAAGCGCTCTCGCACGCGCGGGCGGGCGCCGATATCGTCGCCCCCTCGGACATGATGGACGGCCGGGTGGGGGCGATCCGCCGGGCGCTGGATCGGGAAGGCTTCGCCCAGGTCGCCATCATGGCCTACGCGGCCAAGTACGCGTCGGGCTTTTACGCGCCGTTCCGCGAGGCCGCCGAGTCCACGCCCGGCTTCGGCGACCGGCGGACTTACCAGATGGACCCGGCGAACGGGGACGAGGCGCTGCGCGAAGTCGAGCTCGACATCCGCGAAGGGGCGGACATCATCATGGTCAAGCCGGCGATGACCTATCTCGACGTCGTTTACCGCGTCAAGCAGAAGTTCGGCTACCCGGTGGCCGCCTACAACGTGAGCGGGGAATACGCGATGATCAAGGCGGCGGCGAAAAACGGCTGGATCGACGAGCGCCGCATCGTGATGGAGCTCTTGTTTTCGATCCGGCGCGCCGGCGCCGACATGATCCTCACCTATTTCGCCAAGGACGCGGCGCGCGAGCTCCGGGGGAAATAAATCCGCTACTCCCGGTTCGTATAGAGCCGGCGCGCGCCGAACTGCCCCAGAAGAAAAACCTCTTTTCCCGGCAGGAGCCCGAGCGCGCTCCGCTCGGGCGGCAGGCGCGTGACGAGAAACAGTTTTCGCCCGCCCTCCCAGAGCTTCTTTAGGTCTCGACGGTCGAGAAAAATTTCCTCCGCCTCGGGATAGCGCGCGCCGAACTCCAGGCTGCCGCGCCTGCCGTCGACGATGTAGACCCTTTTGCCGGTGTAGTAGGCGAGCCCGCCGCTGTATTCGAGCGGGTCTTCGTGCAGGATCAGGTCCCCGGGCCCCGCCCGCGCCATGACCGCTTCGGCGATCGGTTTGGCGGAGTGATAGGGCTCCGAGAGCAGCACCAGGCGAAAGAGCAGGACAAAAATGACCGCGCCGGCGGCGACAAAGGCGTAGAAGCCGGCCCGGACCTTCTCCAGGCTCAGCAGCAGGGCGGCGGCGGACACTCCGATAACGGCGGCCAGGACGATTCGCGCGATCCAGGGCGCGAGGGTTTTCACGAGCGGCGGCATGTCATAACTCTGCGCCTCGATCGCGCGGTAGTAGCCCATGATATTCAATAATCGGGAAGCGGGGAGAGAGCCGCCCCACTGAATCCATGCCAGGCCTGAAAGCGACAGCGCGATCAGCGCGATTGCCGGATAGCGCCACCATCGGGACGAGCTTGGGGGAGATTCCAGCCGCCCGGCCCACCAGCCGCCGGTCATCAGGGCGAGCGCGGGGAGCGCCGGCAGGGAATAGTGCTCCAGCTTCGACGAAGAGAGCGAGAAAAATAACAACATCACGAACGCCCAGAGCGGCGGCAGAAGCCGCATCGCCTCGTCCGGGGAGATTCTTTTTGGCCGCCCGAGCTCGCGCCGGAGAACCGCGGGAAGAAGAAAGCTCCAGGGCAGGAACCAGACCAGGCTCAAAACGAGAAACGCCGGCGTCGTCACGGAGACGTCGTCTTCGATCAGAGTCCCGCCTTTGAGATAGCGGAGCAGCTGGTTGTCGAGGAGATAATACCCGGCGAAGCCGGGATTGTCCCGCGCCGCGAGAAAATGCCACGGCGCCGCGATCAAAAGGAAAAGCAGAGCGCCGAGCGCCGCCCGCCGGCTCGCGATCATGGATAGGGCTCTGCCGTTTCGGGTGATGAGCGCGAAAACTCCGACGATTGCCGCCGGGAGCAGGACGGCGATAAGACCTTTGGTCAACATCCCGAGCGCGAGCGCCAGGTAAAATAAAAGCGGCCCGGCCTCGGCCGAATATTTTCGCGGTTTTTCCGCTCCGCCTTCCGGGCGCATCGTCCATACGGCGCCGGTCATGGCGAGCGCGATCGAAAAGACGAGCAGCGGGTCGGTGAGCGTGATGTGGGCGTAGAGAAAAATGCCCAGGCTCGAGGCGAAAACCAGCGCGGCGAAATATCCGCCGGCGGCGCCGTAGAGCATCCGCCCCATCGCCCATACGAGCAGCGCCGCGCCGAGCGCCGGCAGCGCGCTCCACAGGCGCACGCCCCATTCGCCCGGGCCGAAAATCTTGAACGTCAGCGCCGAGAGCCAGAACAACAGCGGCGGCTTGTTCAAGTAGCGCACGCCGTCAAAGCGCGGCGTGACCCAGTCGCCGCTTTGGGACATCTCGCGCGCGATGGCTCCGTACATCCCCTCGTCGGGGTCGATGAAGCTGACCGCGCCGAGCTGCCAGAAGCAAAACCATCCGCAAACAGCGGCCGCGACGGCGAGCTGCTTCCAATTTTGCATGGTCATGGAGGTCTGGCGCCGGCGCGCTGGTCCGCCGCGCCGTCACAGATTTTTGAGTTTGGTCTTCAGGGTCTTTACGCACTCGTCCTGGCGCCCCGGCGTGTGCACCTGCGCCTCGGACAGCCGGAAGACCAGGACCCGGCTGGCCCGCGCCAGCCGGAGGACATAGGTGGCGGAGTCGCCGTCGTAATACACCGACGCTTCCGCCAGCGCGTCCAGAGGCCGGATGACCGCGTTCGCCCACCGCCCGATCTCCGCGCTCGCCGCTTCGCCCCGTTTTTCGGTAATCATTTTCGTTGAGATTCATAGCATCTCGGACAGCTCCGGCCAAGCGCGCGGCCGAATTCCGCGACGCCGTGGCGCGGTTAGCGAAGAAGATTGTCCAGGCCGAACGCGGCCGAGCCGCGCAGCGCGAAAAAGAGCGCGAGGATAAGCAGCAGGAGGTTGTCCTGCCAGCCGCTCTCGTGGGAATGGAACGCCTGCCGGGCGATGTTCTGGAACGTGCGCCGCTCGGGGTCGCGCTCGATCGCGCGGTCCACTTGCCCGATCATGCCCGGAAGGGTCTTCAGCCAGTGGCGCTGGATCAGCAGCGTGGGGACGAGAAATAGCGCGATCATCGAGGCCGCGACCGGCGTCGCCAGGCCGAGCGCGAGGCCGAGGCCGCCCGCGACCATGAGGAACACGGCGGCCGCGCCGAAAAAAGTCGCGCCGAAGGGAAAGACGAAGGCGGCGTTTTTTACCGGATTGGGCCAGCGGCGGACGTTGCTCACGCCGCTCGCCAGAATGCGCAGCCCCAGGCCGACGCGTAAGATGGTCTCGACGGCGATCAATGAAGTCCCGGTGTCCAAAAGCGTCCTTCTGTGTAGTGTGCCGTTTAGTCGATTCGCGGCGCGCTGTCAACAGCGCCATTTACAACCCCTTCCCGAAGCTTGTAGACTCTCAAGGCGCGGGAACTTTTTCCATCCCCGGCTGTCTAAACCGTTGGGAGGCAAAGGCGTGGGATTCGCAGCGGCCGAGGACCCGGACGGCGAGCTGGTTCGGAGGGTCCGGGGCGGTGACCGGTCGGCGTTCAACCAGCTGGTCCTCAAGTATCGCAGCCGGGTCATGGGAGTCGCGGCGCGGATGCTCGACGACCGGGCCGAGGCGGAGGACCTCGCCCAAGACGTGTTCGTCCGGGTTTACCGAGCGCTCGGGGACTTCAAGGGCGAGGCCCTGTTTTCCACCTGGCTTTACCGCGTCACGGCCAATGCCTGCCTCAACCGGAAAAAGAAGCGGCAGCGGGAGCGCCGCCTGGAAGCGGATATCGGCGGCCTGGAGCCGCTCCATTTTGACCCGTTCTCCAATCCGCACGTCCTGCTGGAGAGAAAACAGCTCCGGGCCTTGTTGGAGCGGCTCATCCAGGCGCTGCCCGAAGAGCAGAGAATGGTCCTCATCCTGCGCGACGTGGAAGGCCTCTCGTACGACGAGATAGCCGATTGCCTTGGCGTGGAGCTCGGCACCGTTCGCTCCAGGCTCCACCGCGCCCGCGCCGAAGTGCAAGCCCGCGTCAAAGCGCTTTGCCCGCCCGGCGGGCGGAGGAGCGTGGCTTTATGACCTGTGAAGAGGCGAGGGAGCTCGCTTCCGACTATCTGGACCGGCGCCTGACGCCGTTCCAGAACGTGTTGTTCCGCGAGCACCTCGACGCCTGCGCGGATTGCCGGCGGGAGCTCGCGGACCTCGACAGGACCATCGCCATGGTGGGCTCGCTGGGCGAGGTCGAAACGGCGCCGGATTTTCTCGCCCGGGTAAACGAAAAGATCGACCGCGGGCGGCCTCTGAGCCGGCTCCGGGCGCGGCTCTTCGAGCCGATGAGAGTCAAGCTGCCGCTGGAGGCCGCGGCGCTGCTGCTCGTCTCCTCCCTGGCCTTTTATTTCTATCATCGGGAGCCTGACTTACCTCTTACCAAGTTGTTAGATTACCAGGGAAAAGAACAACTCGCTCAGAAGCAGGAGCGCCGGGTCGAGCCGCCGCCAAGCGTTCCGCCGGCGGAGCGGAAGCCGCCTGCGGAGCTCGATGCGCCGGCGCTGAAAGAGGATCAGGCCGACGTCCCGGCTCGGCCCGAAACCCGGCCAGAGGCCCAGGCGACTCCCGCGGCCGAGCCGCCGGAACGCCCGGCTCCCGCCATTGCGGCCGGGCGCGCGGCGCCCGCGCCGGCACCGCCGGAAGCAGCCGCGGCGCCGGATAAAAAGCTGTCTTTGCCCGCGCCTCCAATCGCCGCCGATCTCGCGCGGCGGCGAACCGAGGCGAAGATGGTTCCGTTCGAAATCGTCGAGGTGGCGCCGGAAGACGTCGGGCGGATAGAGAAAAGAATTCACGCGCTTGTGCCCGAGCTGGGCGGAAGGATCATCACCAAGCAGTCTACCGAAGGCGGCCTGACGCTGGCGATCGAGCTGCCGCAGTCGCGCGCGGCGGAGCTCAAAAGCGTTTTAAGTAGAGAAGCGGCGGGCGAGGACGTTTCCCGGAATGCCGGCGGCATTCGGCAGGGGGCCGATCCGTCTCAGCCGCAGGCCGGCTTGTCTGCGAGCCGGGAGATGAGCCTGCACCGGGGGAGTCCATCGGATTTGGACACGAACGAGCCCAACATCAACATCGAGCTGCGCATCCGGCCGAGGAAATAGCCGCGGCGGCTACTTTTTCTTATAGAGCGCGTCGATGAAGCCGCTCTGATCGAGCTCCTTGATAAAGCTCATCTCCGCGAACTGCTCCGGCTTGGCGGACTTCGCCCGCGGGTCTCTCTCGGCCAGATCGTCGATAACGAACTTGATTCCCTCCAGCGAGGGGTATTGTTTCTTCGAGAACAGCGCTTCGGTCAGGATGTTGTCGCGGGTCTTTTCCAGAATCTCGCGGTCCACGCCGCCGCCCATGTATTTTCCCAGGGTCTTGATCGTGGCCTCTTTGTCGGTCCACATCCGGTGCACGGCTTCGACATGGGCCTTGACGTATCTCCGGACCACGTCCGGATGTTCCTTGATAAACTTTCGCGTCGTCGCGGGCCCCGTGTGCTGGAAGGTGAGGCCCATCTTGGCGACGTCCGCGATCACGGTCATGCCTTTCTGCTCGGCCTGGAAGTTGGACGGCGGGTTGATCACGGCGGCGGTCACCCGGCCGGTGAGCGCGGCGCCGAGACGGTCCGGCCCGCTCCCCACCTGCACGATGGTGACGTCCTTGCCCACCGTCAGGCCGATCTTTTTAAGCGCATAGCGCGCGATGGTGTCGGTCGCCGAGCCGAAACGGCTGATCGCCACCGTGCCGCCCTTCAGCTGCTCCGCGGTCTTGACGCCCGGCTTGCCCATCAAAACGTAGTTGAGCGACGTCATGCCCCCGGCGATAAAGACCGAGTCCGAGCCGCCCAGCGCGCTCGAGATGAGGCCGGGGCCCGAGACCTGCGTGATCGGCACATCGCCCGAGACCAGCGCCAGGATCGCCGTGCTGCCGCCGGTAAAGAAGATGACCTGCACGTCGAGGCCGTTTTTCTCGAAAATGCCGGTTTCTTTGCCCACCCAGGCGGGCAGCTGATCGCCGCTGATGGCGCTGTAGCCGACGTGCAGTCTGGTCAATTGGGCCGGGGCCGGCGCGGCGAAAACCCCGATGGAGGCTACGATGAGCGCCAAAAGCGCCGCCTTATTCTTCATAAAAACCTGCTCCTTGGGTTCGATTTAACGCGGAAAGCCTGAAAGTCTTTATTGTTTTTTCGAATTCTTGTCAATCTCGGGGCGGGGTGTTAAAAAGCGCGGTAAGCAATATAAGCTATTAAAAATAGGGCGGATGAGGTGACGGGCATGTTTAAAATCGCTTGCATCTACCGGTTGCTGCTTGTCGCGATGCTGCTCTTCGCAACCGGTTGCGGAACGCTCGACCGACCGGGCAGGGACGCTGAGATTTATGCTAACCGCGCCAGGGCCTACCTAGAGAAGGGCGACTATGAACAGGCTCTAGCGAATTATAACAAGGCGGTGGAGTCGGCGCCGAGAGCCGGTCTGTACCGCATCAGTAGGGGCTTGGCCTATTGGAACCACGGGGACTACGACCTGGCGCTCGCCGACTTCAACAAGGCGGTTGAAATACTTCCCGGAAATCCGAGTTACTACCATATCCGCTCTCTCGCTTACTGGAAAAAGGGAGACTTCGATAAAGCGATCGCCGACTGCACAAAGGCGATCGAAATCGATCCTCGGGATGCCACCATACAAAGAAAAAGGCGAGAACGACTTGGCGATGGCGGATTTCGATAGAGCGCTGGAATTGGAGAGAGGATACGATGCGCCCTACAATAATCGCGGCAACATCTTTCGGAATAAGGGTCAATACGAGGAGGCTTTTTCCAATTACGATCGGTCCATAAAATTAGATCCGAAAAGTGCGACGCCCTACCTGAACCGGGGAGTCGCCTATGCCGCCAAAGAACAATACGATCTGGCCATTTCCGATTTCACAAAAGCATTGGAGCTGGCGCCGAAGTACACGCTTGCCTACGGCAATCGGGCGCGAGCCTATTTCTCCAAAAAAGATTATGCCAAGGCTTGGAAAGACGTTCACAAGGCGCAAGAGCTCGGCGGAAA
>WNFL01214086.1_pt1 | contig 38615 bp, 37 predicted proteins | sample 5400361 | NCBI WGS metagenome assembly WNFL01 (sample SAMN13153351, study PRJNA577476) | soil metagenome | isolation source: 40 cm soil on Douglas fir-dominated hillslope | place: USA:California | collected 2013-09-17
TGCAGCCGGGACCGGGGCCATTCGCTGCCGGTCCGGGACCGTTACCAGCCCGCGAGGACTCCTCGGCGGCGAACGCCGTCGCCGAAAAAATCGCTGCGCAGACCACTGCCACTGCGATACCGCTGCGCCATCGACGCGGGCGATTCGCTTCGAGCGAGGCAATCAAGGCCCCGCCACCTTCTGAGAATCGATTCATGATTCACTCCTGTTAGACGTGTTTGCTGAGAGATGGACGATTGGCATCGATCCCGATCGTCCCTGAACGGCCGATTTGCGTCGGCGCTCTTTAATTCGTTGGCACGAAGCAAAAAGTTACAGTGGGATTGTCTTCCGGTGATCGGGCTACCAACGCAGCAGGCTCGGACCGAGCCACGCGCCGATGGCGGTGGGGATCAGCATGCCGATCAGGTACCAAATACCGAGAAACGGCGCCGCCAGCTCGGGGCAATGCAGGGTATATATGAGCGCACCGATGGATCCCGCCGCGAACCCGCTCGCGGCGCCCGCCCAACGCAGCCGCGTCGGGGCAAGGCTCCGCATGACCCAAAGGAGCGCTGCTAATAGCGGGGCCGCGACGAGAGCGATCAGGAAAGGGCAAACGCCGGCGGTATGCCCAAGAATCAATCGTGCTCGATTCTGCGGAGGGGCCGCCACTAAGGTCACTACCGCAAGGACCCACATCGCGATCACTGCGACGGGAATGCCCATGGGGACCAGGCCGAGCCGCAACCCCGGGCGAGCCAATCTAACGACGGTAATGAACCCAAGTACACCTAGCACAGCGCAGTAGCTCTCCCGAACCCAAAACATCGGCAGGGAGGTTTCATGCCAAAGCGCTGGATTCAGTTTGAGTAGCCCGGCGGTGAGGAGGAAGGCGATCAATGCGCCACCGGCCAGCGCCAGCAGCCAGCGCCGCGACGGCAGCCTGAGATCAACCGCCTCGGCGCCGGTTGATAGTAAGGAAACAAGATCTTCAGTTTTCATCCGATGCTCCGAATCCTGTCCGCAAGGGCCTTCAAGCCGCGATGGATTCCTACTTTTACAGCGGACTCCGACATACCGGTGCGTATCGCCGTGTCGGTCACCGATGCGCCCTCGATCTTGACATAGAGAATCGGCAGCCGTTGACGATCGGGCAGCCCCCGCAACAGCTTCGCGACGTCATATTGTGCCTCAGCGGCGTCGTTGGCCGTCGTGGCGAATACCTGATCGTCTTCGTCAAGGGGATCAGTGAGCCTATCGCTTCGCGAGCGACGGCGCAGCAAATCCACGAGCTTGTAACGCGCGATGGCCTGCACCCAGGCCGTCAGAGGTTGTTTCGAGTCGTAGGTATGGCGTTTGTTGTGAATCGCCAACAGCAATTCCTGCAGCAGATCTTCGACCTCGTCCGGCAAGCCTCCGAGCCGCCTTCGCAAATAGGATCGCAAATGCGTCGTTAGCTCGTCCAAGAAAATGCGGTAGGCCGCCGCGTCCCCGGCGAGACTCTGTAACATCAGGCTTCGGAGGCGGTCCTCAACCAATTGCATTTGAACCTTCTAGTTACTGCGCAGGGGGTGAATTGGTGTCAATCCCCCGAGGGAGCCCGCCCCCCGCACAATTGACCGACTAGCCAGCCCATTTATTGCAGGTCGAATCGTCTGCGCCGCCACGCCGCGGTGGGCAGCGGACTTACAGCAACTGACCCCGTGCGACCAGTCAATCCTGAGAGGTCTAAAGCACTGGCTGTAACCAATCCTTCGTTTCCAACGAAATAACTGGAAGAAGCGTTGGCAAGTGAAAATGGACGTCGTATGAGAACGGAGTATCTGACTGCGGTACTAGCGGCGAACCTCGAGCCGGTCGACTCGAGGCGGACGATGCGGCGCTATGCGCTTGGAATGACCGCAGGCGCACTTGCGGCGCTCATCCTGACCGGCGGAGTCCTCCACGTGAACCCGGCGCTGCCCTGCGAGGTATCCGAGCCCGCGTTTTGGGTTCGTGAACTGTATTGCGGGAGCTTGGCTGTCCTCGCGGTCCTCGCCGTCGCGCGCTTGGCGCGTCCCGGTGCTCGGCTCGGTCTATTGCCGGCGGGCATTGCCGCTGTCGTGCTCGTCATGTGGATCTTGTCCGCGACGGCCCTATTGTCAGCTGCTTCGCAAAAACGCGTACACCTGCTCTTGGGCGCCACGTTCGTCGTGTGTCCCTTCCTGATCGCATTCCTCTCTGCGCCGCTTTTCCTCTCGTTTCTGTGGATCCTGAAGGATCTTGCACCTACGCGCCTGCGTTGGGTGGGCGCGGGTGCGGGATTCGCCGCGGGATCCATCGGTGCGCTCGTATATACCCTGCATTGTCCAGAGCTAACCACACCGTTTATCGGAACTTGGTATCTGCTCGGCATGCTGATCCCGACGACACTCGGCGCGTGGCTTGGTCCTCCGCTGCTGCGTTGGTGAGCTCAACCCAAAACCGCTGTCACCTAAGGTATCGAACCATGACATTGTCTGTTAAACGCGCTGCCCTCCTTACCTTGATATGTTTGGGCGTGGAGCTCGGCTCGGCGCGCAGCCTGCCGGCGCAATCGAACTCGCCGCGCGGGCCTGCGGTTGTGGAGCTATACACGTCGCAGGGCTGTAGCTCCTGCCCGCCGGCAGACGCATTGTTAGGCGAGCTCGCGCAGATGCCAAATGTACTCGCCCTCGCTTTTCACGTCGATTACTGGGACAGCATCGAATGGCGCGACCATTTCGCCTTACCGACCGCGGTCCGGCGTCAGCAGCAGTACGTTGAGGCACTGGGCCTGTCGTCGGCATTTACGCCTCAAGTGGTCGTCGACGGGCGTAGCAGCTTTGTAGGATCCGATAAGCGCCGCATCCTGGCGGCCATTGCCGAGCCTCTGAACACAATTCCGATCAGCGTCGAAGTGGCTCGCGGCGTGCTCACCGTCAGCGTGCCTGAACGACAGGATCGCGAGCGATGCGACGTCAACCTCATCGTCTACCTGCCGCAGGCGGCTACCAACGTGGAGCGCGGAGAGAACTCCGGAAGGACGCTCCGAGAATTCAATATCGTCAGGCAATTCCGCTCGCTCGGCGTTTGGAATGGACGAGAGAGTCAGTTTCGAGCGCCGGTGGATTCGTTCCCCGCTGATGCCACTCGTGTTGCCGTCTTGCTCCAGCGAGATCAACAAGGACCGATTGTCGGAAGCGCGACGGCCGTCCTGCGCTGATGCGGTGATTTCAGCAGTAAGGCGGTTACTTACTGCGCCTTCGCCGTCTCGCGCACCTGACGCTGACCTCACGTCGCCACCGCCACTGAAAAAACCAAAGGGGCCGTAACCGATCTCACTGACGCGTCGAACTACTAGGTGTACTGATACTGCAATCTCATCAATCTAGGAGAATGTTTCGATGGTTATTCAAAAGTCACACCTCACACTTGCCTCAGCCGCCGCCCTGTTTGCATTCACGAACGGAGCCATGATGGCCTCCGCCTACGCGGCCGACCAAGGCACCCAAGCCGCTGCGCCCTGCTACGGGATCAACTCCTGCAAAGGGCAATCGGATTGCAAGTCCGGGAGCCATGCATGCAAGGGTCAAAACTCGTGCAAGGGGCAGGGCTTCAAGGATCTGACCGCGCAACAGTGCAGCGCTCAGCACGGTTCTACCACGGAAAAGTAACGCAACCGGGAATTCAGCCGGCGCCTGTTCCGGCTGAATTCGTACCGATTTTATCTTGTCTGAACTCGGAGATCCGTCAATGCCCGCCACGTCCGTTGCCTCGTTTGCCGGTTTCGGGTTAGGGTTACGGCCGCCCCATTACCAGGATTTTCTCGGCGGCAATGTACCCATCGACTTCGTCGAAGTGATTTCTGAGAACTTCATGGTGAAAGGGGGACGGCCGCTGAACATACTCGCGGCGATCGGCGACCGATACCCGGTTGCCATGCACGGCGTCTCGATGTCGATAGGCTCGGCCGACGGCATTAAACTCGATCATCTGCTTCGGCTGAAGGCGCTCGCCGATCGCGTGCAGCCGCTATGGGTGTCGGACCACCTTTGCTGGACCGGAATCGAGGGATTCAACTCGCACGACCTCCTGCCACTCCCTTATACCGAGGATGCGATGCGGATTGTCTGCGAAAACATACTGCTTGCGCAGGACGTGCTCGAACGTCCGCTGCTGCTCGAAAATCCCTCGACCTACATGACTTTTGCCGACGATGAAATGTCCGAATGGGCTTTCCTGTCCGAGATGTGCCGTCGAACAGGTTGTTACCTCCTGCTGGACGTCAACAATATCTATGTCAGCGCCTCCAATCACGGCTTCGATCCGCTCGTCTATCTCGCCGGGGTGCCCGCCGAACGCGTGCGCCAGATTCACCTCGCCGGACACAGCCACAACGGTCGAGGCTTGCTCATCGATACGCACGATCATCCCGTCTCCGATCCCGTCTGGTCGCTCTATAGAGCGGCGTGTGCTCGCTTCAGTGGGGTCGCCACCATGATTGAGCGCGACGATGATATACCGCCGTTGAGCGAACTCCTCGCAGAGCTCGACCTCGCTCGGGCACTTGCGGCTGCCTGGCAGCGTGCGGCATGAACCTGCTCGCCCTTCAGCGCAGCATGCGCGAACATCTCATTCGCGGCGCTGGCGAAATCAGAGCGCAGATCCACGGTGATCCGTCTCCGCGGCTTGCTGTGTATCACCATGCCTACCGCGCGCAGCTCGTCGACTGCCTGCGCGATACATTCGAGCGAGTCTGGGCGTGGCTCGGCGATGTGCGCTTCGAAGCAGCGGCCCGCTGGCACATCGAGTCGCACCCACCGCATAGCGGGACTCTGAGCGACTATGGAGACGAATTCGATCGCACCCTTGGCGGACTGTACCCTGACGACCGCGAGGTCGCCGAGATCGCCTGGCTCGATTGGTCGTTACGCCGCGCCTTCGATGGCCCGGACACAACACCCATCGCGCCCGACGCCCTATCGGGCATCGATTGGGATAGTGCAATCTTGCATATCGTCCCCACACTGCGTATGACGTCGATATCGACGAACTGTGCAGCGATCTGGACCTCCCTCTCGGAGGAGAAAACACCGCCGTTAGCGGCGCGACTGCACGCGCCAATGGCGTTGCGTGTCTGGCGCAAAGAATTGTCGCCGCATTTTCGGGCCGTCGATTCGATCGAGCAACAGGCTCTCCTGATGGCGTGTCACGGAGCGACCTTCGCGGCCATATGTTCCGCCATCGCAGCCAGAATGGGGCCCTCGAAGGTTCCTGAGGTTGCAGGAAGCCTGCTCGCGGGTTGGCTGCAGGACGAGCTGATCATCACGGTCGAGAATCGCTGAGTACGCCCCCGCGGCGTGCAGCGGATGTGCGCAGATCAGCGGCCTTGTCGTCGCCCACACCAGGCGATGAATCGCCGTCCTCTTGCATCGAATTTGGTCTCTAGGATTAGCAAGGTGAATCACATGAGCCATCGAGTCCCAAACCGCGGTCCTGCTGCCCTTCTTGGTGCGGCCATTGTGGCGGTTGCCGTCGCCGCCTTCGCCCAAACTCTATCGTTGATTTCGCTAGATGCGCAGAAGCGGATTATTGACGCGCCCGGTGTGCCCGTATTCGGGGCAACCAGTCCCGAAGTCGTCGTGGTTGAGTATTTTGACTTTAACTGCCCGTTTTGCAGAAAGCTGGCGCCTAGCTTTCGAGCTCTTCTTAAATCGGACCCCAAGGTTGCCATCGTTTTCAAGGATTGGCCGATCTTCGGCGGAGTATCGGTATACGCGGCACGTTGCGCGTTGGCAGCTCAGTGGCAGGGTCAGTACGGAAAAGCGCACGAGGCATTGATTGCGGCACCGCGCCTTTCTCAGAATGGACAGGTCGATGAGGCGTTGCGGCGCGCCGGTATCGATATCAGCCGAATACATCGGGATCTCCATCAACATGGTGCCGAGATCGAATCGCTGCTGACACGCAATTCCAACGAAGCGCGGGCGTTAGGTATTCGCGGAACGCCCGGTATCCTCGTTGGCCGGCAGACGGTTTCGAATGTTGCCGACTTGGCGGATTTGCAAGCCGCCGTCTCCAACGCGCGCGCATCACAAACTAGATGACTTGATCGCCGGTAGATTATGGAGCTTGCCCCACCTGCGCGGCGACCTTGTCCTGCGTCTTGGTGTCGAAGTCGCTCGCCTGGTGTCGCTCGCGCAGCTGGCTCGCCGGGTCGCCAACGATACGGTTCACCATCCGCCCGCGCTTCACTGCCGGTCGATCGGCGATCGCATTGGTCCAGCGCTGGACGTTCTTGTACTCGGCCACCTGTAGGAACTCGCCGGCTTCGTAGAGCAATCCCTTGGCGAGCGCGCCGTACCAGGGCCAGACCGCCATGTCGGCGATGGTGTACTGCGTCCCGCCCAGATACTCGCTCTCGGCCAGACGCCGGTCGAGCACGTCCATTTGCCGCTTCACCTCCATGGCGAAGCGGTCGATGGCGTATTCGATCTTGGTCGGCGCATAGGCATAGAAGTGGCCGAAGCCGCCGCCGAGGTAAGGTGCCGAGCCCATTTGCCACATCAGCCATGACAGGCACTGCGCACGCGCCGCAGGCTCGGTAGGCAGGAAGGAATGGGGGTCGGCCCGCTACGGTCCACCAGGGCTGGAATCTTGGAGTTCGGATTCACGCCCACGAAGCCCGAGCCGAACTGATCGCCCTCGCGGATATTGATCAGCCAGGCGTCATACTCCGCCCCCTCGTGACCCCGCGCGAGCAACTCCTCCAGCATCACCGTTACCTTCACGCCATTGGGCGTGGCCAAGGAATAGAGCTGCAGCGGGTGGCGGCCCACCGGCAGCTCCTTCGCATGTGTCGGCCCGGCCACCGGGCGGTTGATATTGGCGAACTGGCCGCCGTTCTCCTTGGCCCAGGTCCACACCTTGGCCGGCGTATAGGTCGTTTCGTTAGTCATAGCTTCGGCTCCGGATATCGATTTGCTTCTACGAGATGGGAATCTTGATCTTTCTGGTACCGGTCGTGGCCTCGAGATCTACACCGTATTCGCGCATTCTGGCGAGCGTTGCGTGGTCCACCTGATGGGCAATGTGAAAGGCCTTTGCCGCTTCCAGGTGTCCCCGGGGAGACCACGTGGCCGATGCGCGGCATCGCGTCCGCCCGTTTTGTCACCACGACGTCGCGCCAACGCTTGCCGCCGTGCGTCAGGCCATTAGATTGGCGCCACCGTTGACGAAAATCACCTGGCCCTGGATGAACTCCGCTTCGGGGGAAGCCAGCCAGCGCATCAGATTGCTGTAGTCCGCATCGGTAACGCCGCGTCCGGTTGGATTGTGACCTGCGGCGTCGCGGACAAGGTCGGCCGTTTTCGCGCCAAACAAAGCACGTACGGAGTCGGTTTCCACGATTGCCGGCGCGATCGCATTTATACGGATGCCCTTGGGTGCGAGCTCGACCGCCAAATAGCGGATAAGACTCTCGGCCATCGCTTTGGCGACACCGATGGCCGCATAGTTCGCTACCACGATTCGGCCGCCGCGGCTGGTAAGGAAAAATATCGTGCTGCCGCGGGACAGTATGGGCAGCGCCGCTTGAACCAGAAATAGCAGGCTGGTGCCGTTGGTCGTGACCGCTCGGGCGAAGCGCGTTGGATCGGCAGTGAGAGTCGGGGAAGCATAGGCATCGAGTGCGCAATGGACTACCTGGTCGAGGTGGGCGGTCGTTTGTTTCACGGTCGCAATGAGAGATGCACAACCTTCAGGAGTACCTGTATCGGCTTTGATAATATGAGCGCGGCTGCCTGCGGCAGACACATCCCTGGCGGCGCGCGAGGCTGCCTCATCGTCACGGTAGTAGTTGAGGAACACATCACCCGCATCTGGCGCGAAGGCCTTTCCGATGGCCAGGCCAATTCCCTTGGTTCCACCGGTGATCAGAATGGACATTCCTCCCCCCTTACCGAACCACGGATGTTGACAGGAATTGCACCTCTCGACTATGTCGAATGTCGACGCAGAGATAGATTCATCGAGGATGACTTGACCTCGACGACCGGAGCAGTTGCGATTCGCATCAGGCGGCTCACTTGATCCAGTTCGGTCGAGGACAGCAAGGGGTACGTTTTCTTGACGGGGCCAGCCGCGCGCATGCGTTCGAGGTCCGCCTCCGGCACCAGAGCGCGCAAGATCAACTCATCGTCATCGTTGGTGCCGTACCGCTTTCGTAGCTCCTCGATAGTCGGCTGTTCGGGCGTATTAGCGAGCACCTCCTTTGCTCGCGGCGAAGTCATGATTTTGTCGAGCACGTTGGGCTCGATCGGCGCGACTGTGTCGCCGTAGAAGCCTCCCGCGTATTGGATCACTTCATCAGGAATGATCGCATAACGCTTACCCGAGACAACATTGAGAACGGCAAGCGTGCCGACCAGCTGGCTGAACGGTGTCGCCATGCCGGGGTATCCCAGTTCTCGCCGCACCTTTGCCGTCTCTACCAGCACTTCGTCCAATTTGTCGCTCATGTTGTGCTGAACCAGCTGCGCCTTTAGTGTGCCGGTCATCCCCCCCGGAATCTGATGCTCGATCGACAGCACGTCGTATTCACTGTACTGGTTAATGAGATAGCCTGCCGCCTTCCCGACGGCTTCAAAATGTTCCGCCACAGGCTTAAACAGCGTCGTATTCAGGCCATGAGTGTGTCCTTTGAGTTCGACGTTCTTGGCCATGATCTCCGTCGACGGTACCGATGGGCCGTTAGCCATCGGCCGGCTCGCTGTGTGCAGGATCGTGATACCGAGATCGATGGCGTCGAGATAGGCCTTGGCCGACATGCCGAGCAGATTGTTCGAGTGAAACTCGATTTTCTTACCGCGCGCTTTGCCTATGATGGCAGGCACCAAGGTCTTCAGTCGTTCCTTGTCCAGAGTCCCTGCGGTATCGTAGAGGAGGATCGTGTCGACATTGGGAGAGGCCGACAGTTTGTCGGCCTTATCCGCATAATATTCATCCGTATGGACTGGGGACAAGAAATATAAAATCGTACCGGCCACCTCCGATCCGAATTCCTTGGCAACCTTTGCCAGCCGATGAATTTTGTCGATATTGTAGAGCACGTCATAAATCCAATACGATCGGACACCGTGGCGATTTAATTGACGCATCCACGCGTCCATCAACGAGTCTGGCGTCACACCAAACGTCACCGAAGCGTTGGAGCGCATGCCACCCCGAATAGGCGTGCGTGGCATGGACTGCACAAGCAGGTCAAGCCCTTCCCACGGGTTCTCCCGGCAGTGCCGGATCAATACCTCCATCATCGAAGAACCGGCAAGGTCGATGACTCTGAAGCCGGTGCGATCGATCACAGGAGACACAGGCAGCGCCATGCCGGCACGCATGCGCATGCCCCAGAGACTTTGCTGCCCATCGCGCATCGTCTCGTCGAGAAACTCGATAAACGCCATCTTCGGCTCTCCTAAGAGTTACGCGATTGCCGCAACGTCATGCAGGCTCGATATAAAAGAGAATCTGATCGAATTCCACCATGTCGCCGTCTTTTGCACAGATCTTGCGGATAATTCCCGCTGTACCCGCACGCAGCGTGGTAAACAGCTTCATGACCTCGACGAGGCAGACCTCGCTCTGCGCCTGCACTCGCTCGCCCAACTCGCAATACGGGGCTTCGCCCGGCTTCGGCCCGCGGTAGAAAGTGCCAAGCATGGGAGCGGCAACGGCGACCCAGTTGTCCGGTACGTTGGACGCCAGTGCGTCCGGCACGGGAGGCGGTGCGATGTGGCCCATACCGCGCGGAATATTCTCTGCCGCGAGCGGTCGGGTTACCACGTACTCCGAGGAAATTGCCAGACTGCCGGCACGGCTAACTTTTGGATCGGAAGACAAGAAAAGATCGAAATCCTCGATTTGGAGATGCATCTCATCCCAGCTCGACGCTTCGAACAACGCCACCAGAGCTTCGATGTCTTCGGGTTTCACTGTCGCCATGACGATTCCCCCACGCTATTGAGCGCCTTCGTCGGTAGCTACGCTCGAGACGTTCAAGGATGCCTTGGCTCGCACTGCGGCGATCAGAAGCGGCAACACCGGTTCCCCAACCACAAAGAGCAGCTTCTCCGCGACGGCGGCCCGAACACCTTCATCACTGGTGATCGCCCCGCCGCGGGCGCCGTGATAGCCACGGATGAGCGTCGGCAGTCGTTTCGGATCTTCACCGCCGTCGACCGTATTCAGATCGATGACGCGCTCGCTCGGTGCCTCGCTCGGTCGATACACTTTCAGCGGGCTGTGCCGCGCCGCCCATTGTGCTATGTCGGTCAACCGCGGATCCGCAGTCTCGTCCGGTCTCACCACCTCCAGTTGTCCCGCAAAGATGTGGCCGAGCGCACCGTCGACGGTGACCGTTCGGCCTGCAAGGCCGGCAAGCATGGAGACCCCGCAACCCACGATGCACGGCAGGCCGAGGGCTCGGCTCACTACTGCGGCGTGTGACGTCGAGCCACCCGTTTCAGTGATCACTGCTTTCGCGGCGAGCATGCCGTGCACATCCTCCGGACTCGTAGTGGGCCTCGCGAGGACAACTGCCTCGCCCGCCTTAGCGCGAATCTCGGCTTCGTCTGAACTCGTGACAACCACGCCGGCGCCGACGCCGGGGCAAGCCCCCTCACCGGAGGCGAGTATTTGCGCTTGCGCTGCCTGACCCTCGGCGAGCCGAGGCGCGAGCAGCAGTCGGACCTGTTCCGGTGTGACGCGATCGAGTGCAGTGACTTCATCGATCATTCCTTCACGAACCATGTCAACGGCAATGCGGACGGCCGCGGCCGGCGCCCTCTTGGCCGCACGACTCTGAAGTAAATAGAGTTCGCCGTTTTGCACGGTAAATTCGATGTCCTGCACATCGCCATTTTCCCTCTCCAATATCACACATGCTGCCATGAGTCCCTGGTAGGCGTTCGGTACGCAAAGCTTCATCGTCGATAGGACGTTCGGCGTGAATTTGCCGGAGACCACGTCTTCGCCCTGCGCACGCGCAAGATATTCTCCGAAGGGTTCCCGATCGCCTGTCAATGGATTGCGGCTAAACACAACACCGGTGCCGCTGTTGTCATCGCGATTTCCGAACACCATGGCCTGGATGGTCACCGCGGTGCCGAGGTGGTGCTCAATCCCATGGTGCTCGCGATAGCGCTTTGCCCGGCGGGAATTCCACGATTCGAATACAGCGCGAACCGCGGCCATCAGCCGTGCGTACGCCGTCTCGGGGAGGCCCGCCCCCGTGGCGTCGGCGATCTGGCGATTCCACGAAGCGGCATCGCCATCCGGTGGAAACACATCGATGTTCGCCTTGAGCACAATGTGCGCATAGAGGTCATAGAAGCGCCGGTGGACGTCTCGTGCAAAGCGCCCATCGCCACACTCAACCACGAGCGCTGCCTCGGTATCCTTCGTGATTCCAAGATTGAGAATCGTGTCCATCATGCCAGGCATCGACACCGGAGCGCCCGAGCGGACTGAAATCAGAAGCGGCTTCACGCCGTGGCCGAAGGTGCGGCCGGTTCGCTGCTCGAGGCGGGCGATGGCGGTCGCCATTTCTTCGGGCAGTCCTTGCGGGAGAGCCCCGTCGCGCAGGAACGCGCGGCACGCCTCGGTGGTAACGACGAACGCCGGCGGTACCGGCAACCCGAGTGACATCATCCGCGCGATCGACCATGCCTTGCCGCCGATCAGCGCCTTGTCCGGCAGATCGCTGCCGTCAAGCTGGGTGATCCACCGATGCGAGGGATTCGTCACGATTGCCTATTCGTCCCGTTTGCGGCCGAGAATTCGTAGCAGATCCTCGTGCATCTCGAACCAGACCGTATGATAGCTAGCGATCTTCGCATCGCTCACCCATTCTATGGCGCCATCCTCCGCCTTCTCGAGCGCCGCGATGAGCTTACGCGAATAAATGCTGAGCCGAGGCAGCTCCGTCGCCATGCGCTTCAACGCTGGCTCCGCTCGCTCATGCAGCGCGCCCAGCCGGTCGATGAGTTGCTCGTCGTGGTCCGTACTGGAATGATCGTTTGGCACCTTTTTGCCGGCCACGTCCATGGTTTGCCAGTCGGTGATCAGTTGTTTCAGTTCCGCATTGATTATTTCAAATTGACCATACGCCTCGCTCATGGCGATGCTCGCGCGCTGATCGGCATAGACGCGTGAATACTCGGCGCGTAGCGCCACTTGCGCCGGACCCGTCAACATGAACTTGCCGGCGGTGGCAACGACGCGCCGCCGGCCCTCCTCCTCGGCCAGCAAACGCGCCACGGTCTCGATGTCGAGCCCCGTGATATCGGCCACTTCCCGCGGCGCCGCGTGCTTCTTGATTGCAAGGCCATGCAGGACCACATGCCTGTCATTTAGAAGTCTGTCGACATCGGTACGCCTTAGTCGCGAGCCCTTGCCCTTGAGCTTGCGCGATTTATCTTGCTCGAGATGGTAGAGTTCGTCGGCGAGCGGCGTGCCCGCGTGGTATTTCACCCACGTATCGCATAGAAACCGGTATTTGTCGGTAAGCAGCGGAGGTACCCATTCCTGACTCAGCCGATTGTATTCGGCGAGCGTGAGGATGCCTCGCGTCGTGCGATAGGCATCCTTCTTGCTTGCCAGGTTTGTGATCCCCGAATGGAGCGGACCACACGTAGCCGTACAGGGCTCTCCCTGTAACACCGAATACGGCATGTTTGTGTACATGCGTGTCGGCTTATTCGAGTGCTGTGCCATGGTATATTCCATAACCTGCTGACTCGGATGCGACACCAGCCCCACGAGCTCGCCAAGCGCATCGCGACTGAATTCGTCGTTTAGCAGCGGGCGGAACCGTTCAGCACGCTCGTCAACCTTCATCCAGTCGTCGACTTCGTAGACACCCGCTATATGGGCGAGGTCCTTGATGATGGCGAAATAGACAATCGCCCCCGCATCGATCATCTGGTCGCGCTTCCACGCGGCAATGCGCTTCCAGAGTCTCGTGGTCGCGTCACGCACCTTCTCCTCGAGCAACCTAAACGTCGAGATCAGCTCTTCCCGCGAATTCATGCCGAGCGGCACATAGCCGTCGGAGAGGTGGTCCGACGTATACAGGCCAACGCCGACCAATTGCTCGGGCTTGAACTCCGGTTTCGACTCGAATGAACCCCAGTCATCCATCAAATGGAAGTGACAATCCTTGACGGCCATGGTGACGGTCACGTTGTTGTGAGGGACGTCGGTGGCGATGTCATCGAGCCAAGGGAAATCACTTTCCGACAAATCCATGAAATCGCGGACCACCATCTCACGGTCGTCGGCGATCTTGTAGGGTCCGGAATTGCACATCGAGATACGGCTTTCACAGGTGATGAGAAACCCGTACTGTGAAGCGGCCGCCATGAAGGCCTGTGCGGCCGAGTGCAGCCCGTCCCCCGCAATACAGTCGAACATATCCGCGTGAAATACCTGTAGCCGCCGTTCGGGCAGGAGCTGCGCGCGGTGGCCGAATTCCTTGTTGGTGATGTGTCCGTCGTTGCGGTGCGAGGAAAGTTGGAATCGCTTCCAGAAATTCATTACGTAAATGATGTCCTCGATCGCGTCCGTAGGCTTGAGCAATCCCATATTGATGAGCCATTCGCGGCCCAGCAGGTAGAACCCCGGCAGCGCCCATCCCATCGACGGGTTCTGGATTTTCATGCCCATATTGCGGGCACGGTCGCCGATCTCCTCAGCCAAAAGCCGAGTCTCGATCTTACGCAGGAGCGAGGGATAGCGGTAAAACGCCATCAGATAGCTCAACATCATGTAGGCAGGTACCGGAAATAGCTTCGACTCTTGGACAGTACGCGTTACGCACAGCCAATATGTCTCATCGCTGCAGTTTTGCATCAAGTTGTTGGTTTCCAGGATCTGCGCGTAGGAGACGTGGCTTTGACTCATGAATCTTCCTTCGAACATTCGTATGGCCGATGCCGTGAGCCGTCAGGCCTTCTTCAGCCGCCAGACATTTGCCGTCATCTCGACACCCGTTTGATAGGCTTCCGCCGTCTTTGCCGCCGCCGTTACTTCGAGTTCGACCGTATCGCCGTCGTGAATACCGCTGATCTTCGCGTTCATCAGGCACGGGACCCCCCATTCGCGCGTGAGGATTCCCAGATGAGAACGCACCGTCCCACCGGCGCAGATCACGGCTTTGAAGTGCGCGAGAATCGGAGCGGTCAGCGTGCCGCCGGAGTCGTCGATGACCGCGATGGTCTCAACCGGAACCCCTTCGGTCAGGAACTGCAGTACTTTGTCCGGCGTGCGGATATACCGGGCGACGCCAACCGTGTTCGTCGGATATGACGCTACATTGTCACCGGCACCACACAGTTCCCGCCCATCCTTATCAGGCGGCGCCGTCTTCGCTTCCGGATGCCGGAATGAGAAGGTGCTGATGCTGGCATCCGACACACCCGCGGCGGGTTTATAGATGTCGGGGCGCTCACGAGGGGAGATCGCCGCGGACCAGTCGAATCGGTGCCCCGCGTCGATGAGCAGCTTCTCGATCTTTCGCATGTCATCGGCCGTGATCAACTCGTAAGACTTCTCGAAGACGAAGGAATTCCAGTCGCCGCCGAGTGTTGCCAACTTGGACCGGACCAGGTCCTTGATGGCGCCGTGAAACGCCTCAACCGTCGGCGAGGCGGCCTGATATCCGAACTTGTCCGAGTCCACGTATAGTTTCGTCACCCCCCCTCCCCGCGATGTCTGCCGCTGGTTGCTCCGCCCATTGAGCCGCGGGCAATCAGGCTACGTTGCGACGCCCTGCCTGTCAATCGGATGAGCTACAAAATTGTAGTACAAAACGGAGACGGATGCGCGCCGCCCCTTGACCACTACAGCCCTGCGACGGCGCAAGCCGTTGCATTATCCGCCCGCAGCGGTCGGCGATGCTCCATACACGGCGCGAAGTTCGCGCTTCAGCACTTTCCCTGCGGCGTTTTTCGGTAACTCGGTTACAAACTCGTAGCGTTTTGGGCGCTTGTATCGGGCGATCTTTTCGAGGCAGAGTCGGTCCAGACTCTTCGGATCGATCGACTCACCGCCTGCGGCAACCAGGATCGCGGCAACACTCTCACCCCACTCGGCATCGGGCACCCCGATCACCGCCGCCTCCGCAACACCGGGATGCGTCAGCAATATATCTTCGATCTCGCGCGCGTAGATATTCATTCCGCCCGAGATGATCAGATCCTTCTTCCGGTCGAGTAACATGAGGTACCCGAAGCGGTCCATTCGCGCCAAATCGCCGGTATGGAGCCAGCCACCGCGAAGGGTCTCCGCGCTATCCTGCGGCCGGTTCCAATAGCCACTCATCACGGTCTCGCCTCGCACCAGCACCTCTCCTATTTCGCCAAATCCGACTGGGTTGTCGTCTCCGTCCGCGACACGAACCTCGATACCGGTCCTTTCGATCCCTACCGATGCGAGCCGCTCGTCATCGCCGCTCGAAGCCGCCGCGATCATCCGCTTGCTCATCGCGGTGATGGTGCAGGGGCTCTCCCCCTGGCCGTAGCCGTTCCATAGTTTCGGACCGAACGTCGCGAGCCCGGCGCGCAAATCTCCTGCGCTGACCGGAGCGGCCCCCACGAGGATGGTACGAATGTTGGAGAGCGTCGCGCCTTTGATGTCCGCATCGGTCGTCATCCGCCGGAGCAGCGTGGGCGGAACGAAAAACGTGAGATTGCGTGTCGCATCGATGATCTTCCCCACTTCCTGCGCGTCGTAGCCGCCTGATTCCGGCAAAATGTTGTTGCTGCCCTTGGCCACATGCGACAACGCAAACAGCCCCGAGGCATGCGACGTCGCCGCCAGATGGAGCAGCGCATCTTCTTCGGACAGCATGTCGACATCGGCGAGGTATCGGATCGCCATCGCCATGAGGTTCCCGTGGCTGAGCATCGCCCCTTTCGGTTTCCCCGTCGTTCCGCTGGTGTAGAAAATCCACGCAAGATCGTCACGTCCAACCGGCTGAGCTGCAATACCGTCGGCCGCCACGAGTTTGGCATACTCCTGCGATCCGGCAACGATCACGCGTTTACCGGAACAAGCACCAACGATTGGATGTGCCAGAGCCTCAGTTGCAAAGACCACCGATGCATCGCTGTCCTCGACCATGAACCCCAGTTCGCCGGCGTGCAGGCGCGCGTTCATGGGAACCACCACCAGTCCGGCGTGCCAACATGCGAATAGAATTTCTAGGTACTCCGGGCAGTTGCTCATGGCGAGCGCGACACGGTCGCCGCTACCGAGCGCCAACCTGTCCTTGAGCGATGCCGCCAATCCGGCTGCGCGGCGCCCTAGTGTGCAGTAGTCGAACAGCGTCTTGTCTCCAATGGAGAGTGCGGGTCGATGGTGGAAGCTCCGTGCGGCCGAGATCAACAAATGGGCGAGACTCACGCGAGTGCTTCCAAGATCGTGATGGCCACGGCCGCCTCCTCAATGCCCATCAGCCCGCCGCCATTCTCTTGCAATGCAAGGCGCGGGTGCTCCACCTGGCGGGCGCCCGCCTCGCCGCGCAACTGCGTCACCAGTTCGTGTATCTGACCGAGACCCGTGGCACCAATGGGATGCCCCTTCGATTCCAGCCCCCCGGACGGGTTGAACGGGATTCGCCCGCCCACGGTGGTTGCCCCGCGCGCCGCCATGGGGCCGCCATCGCCGAAATCAAAGAAGCCAAGATTCTCGCTCTGCTGGATCTCGCCGAACGCCGTCGCATCATGACACTCGACGACATCAATATCCTCGGGGCCGACCCCTGCAATCGAATAGGCCCTTTTCGCCGCACGGCGCGAAATGTGTATCTCAATGTCCTCTGGATTGCGCCGGCCCCCATTCATCAGTACCGAGGCACGCACCTTGACGGCCCGGTTGCGATCGAAATTTGACAGCGCCTCGGCGCTGCACAGGATCGCCGCCGCCGCCCCGTCGCTGATGGGTGAGCACATCGGCAGCGTTAACGGCCACGCAATCAGCCTCGCCGCCAACACCTCGTCCGCGCTGAATGCCTTGCGATATTGCGACAGAGGATTGTGGATTGAATGGCGATGATTCTTGGCGGCGACCTCGGCAAGATGGCGCTGCGTCGTACCGAAGCGAGCCATATGGTACTTCGCGAATGCCGAATAGATGTCCATGAACACCGTATGCGGGCTCTCGCGCACCGCCTCTTCGGGCGGCGTCGGCATCTGCTTCCCCAGAATCGCCAGGCGCTCTAGCGTGGCGGCTTTCTTGGCTCTATCCCAGCTGCCCTCGAAGGCAGCCATGGACAGCGCGGTGTCGACACTCACCATTTTCTCCGCCCCGACGGCCAGCGCCACCTCCACCGACCCGGATTGAATCTGCATCATGGCGACATTGAACGCGGTCGACGCGCTGGCGCAGGCGTTTTCCACGTTGATGATCGGCACCGCGTCGAACGCCATCGCCTGCAGTGCCACCTGGCCTCGAATACCGTACTGACCCTCCATGGCGCCCTGGGTCGCGTTAGCGAATGCGATCGCCTCGATCTGCGATTCCACCGCTGCGGCATCGCTCAGAGCCAATCTAACCGCCTCCTCCGCAAGGCTCGACAGGGGCCGGTCGAGAAAGCGACCGAACGCCGTCATCCCGATGCCGATTACGAACACCTCGCGCAAGGTGCGCTCCTCGCTAATATTCTCGATTGCTGAATCACCACATTATAGGACAATATTGTACGATATAAAGGACGATGCCGCACCCTAGGCAGTCAAGGAACACTATGCACAGTCTTTCGAAGCACCGGCTGCTTCTTGTCAACGATGACGGGATCGATGCTCCGGGCATCATTCTTTTGGAAAAGATCGCTCGTCGCTATACCGATGAGGTCTGGGTAGTCGCTCCGGATGAGGAGAAGTCAGGCGCGTCGCATTCGATCTCCATGAATATGCCCGTACGAGTTCGAAAGCGTGATGACCGCCACTTCGCCATCACGGGCACGCCGACTGACTGCGTTCTTCTCGCAATCTACGAGATCATGAGCGAAAAGCCGACGATGTTGCTCTCAGGGATCAATAGAGGCGCAAATCTCGGTGAGGATATTACCTATTCGGGTACCGTGGCGGCGGCGATGGAAGGCGCGCTTGTCGGCATTCCCTCCGTTGCACTGAGCCAAGTTTTCACGCCGCGCGCCACAGTCCCATGGGAGACGGCGGAGACATATACCCCGATCGTTCTGGCGGCGCTTCTGAATGCCGAATGGGAGCCCAACAGCTTTGTTAACGTGAATTTTCCCGATGCGCATCCGAGCGAAGTGACCGGAACGCGCGTGACCAGACAGGGCCAGCGACCACCGGGATCATTCCGGCCTGAACGCAGGATCGATGCTCGGGATGTACCGTATTATTGGATCAAAATCGCCTATCAGGATGGCGGATACGATCCGGGAACGGACCTCGAGGCGATCCGCGATAAGGCGCTGTCGATCACACCCGTCCAGCTCAATATGACCGCTCATCTCTTCCTCAAACAATTGCAGCAACGGTTCCGATGACGCGGTGCGGGACGCCCTCGGTTGCATCCGCGGTGTGTCGATGATGCCTTGCGCCTACTATTCTTAAGTCTGGTTGCGCTGCCCGAACATTGTTGAGAGGAGGGGACGCAGTTACATGAGTGTTTGACAATATTGTCCATGCCAATGAAAATTCATACAGTTAGCTGCGCTTTAGTCAGCGCCTGTCGGGAAAAGCGTGAAAAGTTTGGCGACCAGCAAAAGTTCCGTCAATGCACGTGCCGCCCAAATTGAAGAATTTGGCCAGGATAAACCAATCGGAGCGCACGGGCTAAGCTCTCCCGATGCGGTGGTCGATGCCATCGTCTCGGGCATTCGGTTGGGGCGCTTTGTGCCGGGTCAGAAACTCGTCGAGGCGGATCTCACTCAGAGCATCGGCGTCAGCCGCGGTCCGGTTCGTGAGGCGCTGAAGCGTCTGGCCGCCGAGGGCATTGTCTCCCTCACGCGCCATCGCGGCGCCTACATTCGCGTACTTACGCGGGCCGAAGTAGATCAAACGCTGGTGGTGCTCGAGGTACTGACCGGCCTCATGGCTCGGCTGGCAGCGGAGACCGTTCGTCGCGGAGGCCACGCGGCAAAGATGCGCGAGGCGTTTCGCTGGCTTGCGATCTACAAAGCCGGTAGCGATAGTGGAATTGAGCAGATAGAGAAGCGGCGGCATTTCTACGACACGCTAGGGGAGATCGGCGGAAATCAGGAGCTCGATCGAATCATGCCTGCAATGCAGATCCACTTGCTTCGCATGCAAACACTGCCGTACCAGACCGCGGAAGACAAGCGCCTGCAGCTGGTGAGCTATTCTGAAGTTACCGAAGCCGTACTGGCGGGGAATCCGAAACTCGCGGAACGAGCGATGCGCAAGCACCTCCGCCGCACCCGCGCCCACCTCAAGCACGTTTCCGACGCGGCTTTTGCACCGCCGAAGGCCGGTCGTTGAGCGCGAAGAACGCGTCCGCTAACCGGCGTTTCCACCACGTCGCGTCGGACCGCTCACTTTGCCCGAAAGGCAGGCAGCAGAACGCGTTCCATCCAGCGGGTATCCAAGCGATTATCCCGGAAATCCGGATGTTCAACGATGCACTTCAACAGCGGCAGGTTGGTCGGAATGCCCTCGACGCCGAAACGCGCGATCGCGTGTGCGAGGCGGTCGATGGCCTCATCACGGGTTCGGCCGTACACAATGAGTTTAGCGATCATGCTGTCGTAATTTGGCGGGATCAGGGTGCCGTCGGTCACGGCTGAATCGACGCGCACTCCCTCACCCACAGGAGACCGCCACCGAGTGATGCGGCCCGGACAAGGCATGAAATCGCGCGCGGGATCCTCGGCGAGGATTCGTGCCTCGATGGCATGACCGTTCGGATGAATCCGCTCTTGCGCCGGGAGCTGCCCGCGGCCCGTTGCCAGCAGCAACTGGAGGCGCACAAGATCGATACCGGTAATCATCTCCGATACGGGATGCTCGACCTGGAGCCGAGCGTTAACCTCCATGAAATAAAACTTCCCGCTTTCCTCGTCGTAAAGAAACTCGACCGTACCGGCATTTCGGTATCCAATCGACGCAAGCAGATCCACCGCTGCGCGATGCAATTGAGTACGCACCGCCGGCGGCAGGACCGCGGCCGGCGCCTCTTCGATCATCTTCTGGTAGCGGCGTTGAATCGAGCAGTCTCGCTCGCCAAAATGCACGGCTCCGCCGGCGCCGTCTCCCATCACCTGAACCTCCACGTGCCGCGCGCGATCGACGAATCGCTCGAGATAGAGCGTGCCATCGCCAAACGCCTGCCTCGCTGCCAATGACGCCGTCTCGAAAGACTCGATAAGATCTGCCGAGCTTCGGGCAATAACCATGCCCCGGCCGCCCCCCCCGGCGGAAGCTTTTGTGATCGCCACTCCGGCACGGCGTGCTAATGCCCGCGCCGAGAGTTTATCGCCGACCTGGCGCATGGCCTCCGCCGTCGGACCGACGAACGTGATGCCATGTTCGGCGCAGAGCGTGGGGAGCTCCGGACGTTCCGATAGAAAACCGTAACCCGGATGCAAAGCAGAACAACCGGTGGACAACGCCGCATGCATGATGCGAGGCGCGTTCAAATACGACTCCCGGGCGGGTGCGGCACCGAGCACGACGGTTCGGTCCGACTCCTGTGCTGCCAAACTGCCGCAATCTGCCGCCGAAGCGGCGAGCACCGTCTCGATCCCCAATGAGTGCGCCGCGCGCACAATGCGCACCGCGATTTCGCCTCGATTGGCAATTAACAGGCGGGCGCACGAGGACTTCGATTCGGACATAGGGTCTCGATGAGGAAGCGCTGTAGTATAGGATGATTTCGTAGCACACTTCTACGCTATTTGATGTCGGAGTATTGCGGGGAGACATTATCTCGTAGGACAATATTGACCGACATTAGTCAAGACTGTCCGGGAGAACGCATGGGTCACGATGAATCGACACCGAGGCGCTGCCGCTGTTGCGACGTCGCTTGAAATGAACGCCCTAACGGAACAGCGCGCCGTAGTGACGGTCGAGACGCCGGCACCGCGCATCAGGTTGGTCACATTTCGGCGACCCGAAGCGCGCAACGCGATCAACGGCGCGGTTGCTCGAGCTCTGGATCAAATCGTGCGCGATTTAGAGCAAGACCCCGACGCCTGGGTAGTGGTGCTGACGGGATCAGGGGGACAGGCATTTTGTTCGGGCGCGGATCTGAAGGAGGTCGCGCGCGGCAACCTCGGCGCATTGTGGACCACAGAAGGCGGTTTTGCCGGATTCGTGCGCGCCTGCCGATCAAAAGTATGGATTGCCGCGGTCGACGGATTCGCGCTGGCAGGAGGCTTCGAGATCGCTCTGGCCTGTGATCTCATCGTCGCCTCTGTCGACGCCACATTCGGTCTGCCGGAAGTCAGGCGCGGTCTGATCGCCGCCGCGGGAGGTCTGTACCGACTCCCCCGCTCCCTCCCTCGTGCCGTTGCATACGAGCTGATCGCCACCGGCGAACGGCTCGGAGCAGAGCGAGCATTGGCCTTAGGATTGATCAATCGCGTCGTGCCGAAGGATCGAACGCTGGTCGAAGCACTTGCGCTGGCGGACATCATCGCCTGTAACGCACCGATAGCCGTGCGCGAGAGCCTTAAAATCGCTCGCCGCACCTTTGATCTTGACGATGCCGCCTTGGCCCGGTTATCAGAGGAGGGTCAAGAGCGGGTGATGCGCACTGAGGACTTCCAGGAGGGTCCCCGGGCCTTTATTGAGAAACGCACGCCGCGCTGGGTAGGTCGCTGAGCCATGCCTACGGACCACCGCATGCTGACAAGCCGGCGCCGTGCGAACGCGATGTCTAACCAGGCAGATTCCAACTCGTCACGAAACTGCCAGACGGGAGTTTCCTCTAATGGCCGATATCAATAGAAGGTGGCTCATCCGGCGACGGCCCGTGGGGTTGCCCAGCGAAAGTGATTTCGAGCTGGTCACAGAACCGGTTCCGGAACTGCCGGACGGCGCGCTATTGGTGCATAATCATTACTGCTCTCTCGACCCCGCTATCCGGGGCTGGCTTAAGGACGCCCCGTCCTACATGCCACCCATCGCACTGGATGATGCGATTCGCGTCGTCAGCATCGGGCGCGTTGCTGCGTCGCGCCAGGATGACTTCAAAGTCGGCGACTGGGTGTTCGGAGTGATGGCGATCGAGGATTACTCAATCGTCCGTCCAGACGGCTTCCTGCGGATTATCGATCCGAGTCGCGTGACAAGCATCACGCGATACCTGTCTGTGCTGGGCCCTGTCGGAGTGACGGCGTACTGTGGACTGTTGGAGGTTGCTTGTCCTCGAGCGGGAGACACGGTCCTGGTCAGCGCTGCTGCGGGGGCGTCGGGTTCCATCGTCGGGCAAATCGCCAAGATTAAGGGTTGTCGCACGATTGGTATCGCCGGCGGCCAAGTCAAATGCCGACGACTGGTCGAGCGCTATCGGTTCGACGTTGCCATCGATTACAAGGACAAGACACTCGAGGAAGTGTCCGAATCGATCAGGGCAGTGGCGCCCGACGGGGTAGACATCGTTTTCGAGCATGTCGGCGGAATAGTGCTCGACGCCGCATTGATGAACCTCAAGCTACACGCGCGCGTGGCTCTTTCCGGACTGATCTCCGAATACAATTCAACGAGCGGCCCCGTTGGTGCGCGCAATCTCTGGCAGCTCATCGTCAAGCGAGCGAGTATCCGCGGCCTATATACAGGAGATTTTCTTGACCGATTCGGGCAGGCTCAGGAAGAATTGGCAGGTTGGCTGCAGCAGGGCCTGCTCGTAGTGGATGAGCAGGTCGAGATTGGCATAGAGAACGCGATTCCAGTGTTCCTGCGGCTTTTTTCAGGCGCGCACGACGGAAAACTGATCTTGCAACTCCGCTAGAGCGGTGGTGGCGCGCTTCCGGGCGTGCCAATTCCAAACATCCGGTCGACCTACTGCAATCCCGGGTCGCAAATCCGGGACCGCAGTCTTCAGTTCGTCAGTTGAACTTGTAGCCGACCGAAACGCCATAGGTAACGGGCTGGCCGGTCTCTCTTACAATAATGTCATTATACGAGATGGCATTGTTCACGATATACCGGTTGAACACGTTCTTTCCCCACAAGGTGACGTTGAATCGCCCACCCGGCGCACGATACCCCGCCCGGACATCCACCGTTGTGTAGGAGGGAATGACGAAGGGATACTGAAATTCCGAGCGCGTAGCCGCATGGCCGTTAACGCTGCTGGGAAGTGGGATTGAGCTCGCACCAATATAGGCGTCTTCCGTCGCGCGGTAATTCGCCGTTGCGCCAACGAACGTCTCGCCGTCACCACCCATGTGTATCGGAAGGACGTAATCCCCATTCAACGTGAGTGTCCACTTCGGCGCAAACGGAAGCGAGTCACCGGCGAAATTCGTCACCACACCATAGACGCTGGTGCTCGAGAACTCCTGCACCTTTGTCGCTATATAGTTTATGCCAACATCCACGGTCAGCGCCCGGAACGGCCGAGCACTGATGTCCGCCTCGGCACCGACAATGCGCGACTTTGGTACGTTCTGCAGATCCTGCAGCAGGCCGAAGAGACCTGAATTGACCGTGCCCTGAATCTGCTTGTTCTGGTAGTTGTCGTAGAAGACTGCGGCATTGGCCTGGACCAGGCCATCCAGCATCCTGGACTTGACACCCGCTTCGTAAGACGTCACCGACTCCTGTTTGGCAGGCGTATACACGGTTTGAACCGCCGCCGTGATCGTCGGAAAACTTCCAGCTTTGTATCCCCGCGATATGTTGGCGTAAAGCAAGGTGGCGTCAGTGACACGGAAATCAGCGCCGACCTTCCATGAGACGTTGCTTTCGTTCAGGCTTGCAGTGTACACGCTGCCCGGGTGGTTGTTGGCATCGAGCGTATAGCAACTGCTGGGCCCGAGCGGAATCGTTTCGGGCGGATTGCCGATTAGCTGACCCAATATTGTAAACAACGTATCGACACGCCCATCCCCCGGGCTGTAACCGCAGATGCTTGTGTCGTTCTTAGATTTCGTATATCGCGCGCCGCCACGCACCGTGAGACGTGGCAGCACATCGTATTCGCCGTTGGCGAATACGGCGTAGTTTTTGATGTGCGCATACTCATTGATGCCACTGAGATTGATGAACAGATTAGTGGCGTCGCTCAGCCCATTGTCTGCATAGCTGATCCATTGATCCTCGTGAACCGACGTCTTGTCGTAATTGCCACCGAACGTCCACCGATACGGCGCGCCGGTCTGGTTCTGATTCGAGATCCGCAATTCCTCATTGATGTTAAAAATATGGCCCAAATCCTGGGGTTCGTCGACCAGGTTATATGCCGACCCGTCAAGGTCCGTCACCGGCGCCTGCTGCATATAGTTATAGGTGGTCAGCGAAGTGATCGTTGCGGCAGAGCTCACGTCATAATCGGCGCGCAGCGAAGTTTGGAACAAATTGCGATCACCGCGCGGTCGGGGATTGGACCAGTCAGCGACCCGGTTGTTATTCGTAGGTGCAAGAGGTGTAGCGAGCTCAGCTGGGGACGCCACTATCTCGGACGGCAATACGGCAACTATCTGCACCGCCTGGGGATCCGAGTGGTCGGTCGAGCCATTGACATTGAGGGCTACTTTCAGCCCGTCTATCGCATGCCAATCGAGCTGCAATCGGCCCGCGAAATAACTCTTCTGTCCGATAGTGTCGTTGCGCGTGAAGCTGTACTGCCAATCGTCCCGGTGCAATGCATCGACTGACAGGCGAGCGGTCAGTCCGTCGGCCAACGGGCCACTGATGTATCCAGTTGACTGGAGTAGATTGTAGTTGCCATATGTTACGGTACCTCCTGCCGCGAACGTATCGGTTGGTTTGGCAGCGATATAATTGATCGCCCCGCCCGTCGAGTTCTGGCCAAACAGGGTTCCCTGCGGCCCCTTGAGAACTTCCACCCTCTCAAGGTCGTAAAGCGTATGACCCGCTAGTACCGGGAAGGGCATGGGTGCCTGGTCCAGATAGACGCTGACCGCCGGGTATACCGCCAGCGCATCCGCGTTATACCCGATTCCGCGCAACGTGTAGATCGGCGTGTCGTGCGTCGAGGTAGCGTATTGCAAACCGGGAACGATCGATGCGAGTTCCGCCGGATTCTTGATCTGGCGTGATTCCAGTTCGTCAGCAGACAGTGCCGTGATGGTCACGCCGACCTTCTCGATATTCTCCTCACGCTTGTTGGCCGTGACGATGATCTCTTGCAGAGCATCACTCACTTGAGGCTCCTTTGCCACCCCAGTCGATGTATCCGCGTTCGCGGCCAGCGCGCCGCTCACGAGCATGACCGCAGATGCACCTAGGACAAGTCCGCTTGCAATTTTCATGGCCCCCCCTTTTTTTTTGCCCGCATTGCTTATATCGATCGGCAGTTTGCAGAGCGCTCATACCTGGAAGCCCTCTTGAACCCGCATCGCGCTCATTCTCGTTTCGTCCCGCGCCGGCCCTGCCCGTCTTGCGTCCCTCCCCCCGCTACGCCCCGCTCTTGCACAAGGAGGCGCTGACGAGAGCACAGATCCAGAGCCACCCAATAACACTAGCGCCAATGGTGGGTGCTGTCAATCTTGGTCTTACGGAGTTGGCAACAATCTCGTCATACAATACGTCGGCGCAACACGACATTCTTTGACGATCCGCGACTGCGCGTCCCAGTGCTCGCAAGTGTACTGAAGTGCGTTGTCTTGCACGCCTACCCGAAGGGGTGGTTAAAAGCGATTACTCGCGCTCTATCGCTCCCGCGGCCCGCATTTTCTCCAAGCCCGGCTCTTTGACGAGCGCCCTGAGTATCAACTCGTCGTCGTCCTCGGTACCGTGGCGCTTGCGAACCTTCCTGATGGTGGGCTGTTCTTGCGTAAAGCATTTGAACGGCTCCGGGCGCTAAAGGCCGGCGGTAGTTCAGTGGCGTACGTGAGTGAGTGCCACCGCTTTTACGACAGCATTATCCAAATCGACGGCAACCGGGCCCATAGCCGAGTATTGCCGCTGATGCCGCTACATCTCGTTCGCGTGCAGTTTTAGGTTTAACTCACGCGCCGAGCGCGGGAGAAGCAATCGAGGAATGCTCGGCGATCACTGAAGCCATCCTCGCAGAGGATACCGTACTGGCCGAGACCGCTATTCGACTTCATATAAGGCGCACTCGTCTGGCGCACGAGGCGCTTCCGAACGAAGCTTTCCCCAACGTTCAAAGCTGACCGTCCCGATGTCCATCCGTCAATGCTTACAGAAGCTCGAACACCTCATAGCAGGGTCCCTGCGGCCGCCGGCTGCCGATTCCGATCGCGAGGATGTCATTCAGCCAGATCAACCGCTGCGCCGCGGTTTCAAACAAGACGGACGTGCGAAAATACAGCTCATTGGGAGAGAGGGGCTCGCCGCGCGCCAGACGCTCCTCGCCGTCTGGCGGCATCTTGAGCCGCCCGGTATAGGTCATGTAAATGCTTTCTCCAGCGTCGGTCTCGAGCATCGCGCGAACATCCAGATGGATGACTCCATCGGCGCGTTTGATCAGCCAATCACCGCCACCTGCAAGCGCCTTGCCGCTTACTCGGTCACCCACGAATCTCCCAGCAGTAATGATTGCGGAGCGCCTGAAATAACCCATCGGTACGTTCCCGATGATCTGAGCAGCCGTTTCGAATTCGATCGTGAAAAGTGGTCTGACCACTACATTCGTCACTCGCATTCTCCTCGTGGGGCAAAGCGCTTCCGCCAGCGGGGCGCTCTCTGTTGGACGATGGCGTCGGCGTTCTCGGCGCCGAATACCTGCCGCACAGCTTGCGTATTCATCATTGCAGGCCCGCGGCTGACAAAGGGTCGAAAGCTTATTCTCCAGCTCAGTCAAGTTCCGACCAGAACCTCGCCAGCCCCTCGGCCGCGCGGTCTGCATCATCGAACATCCACCAGTGAGCGAGACCCTCGAGCGTCAGGACTTGAGCCTGGATGCGATTGGCCACGTCGAACACCATCGCGGGCGGGACGAAAGCGTCGGCGGTGGCGTGAAGCAGCAGTGCCGGTTTCTTCGGAGCAGAAGCAAGCTGATCGCCGAGTTCGCGCATGTGCGGCTGCACCGCCGAGCGATACAACGCGAGGATGGATTTGCCCATGCGCTCGTCCAGATTCCTGGCCATGGTCGGTGCCAGCGTGGGTGGCACGACGAACAGTCGGACGAGTTCGTCGCCGCTGAGTGCTAGGATCTGAGCGATCGAGGCTTCCCCGTCGCCCAGCCGCTGCCAGACCTGCGCGGCCGGATGCCATTCGTAGGCGGGATGAACCAGCCCTGCGCAATCGGCTGCCCACGATCGTAATAGATCGGGGCGGTGGGCCGCCACGGCGTATGTGTGGCCCGCGCCCCAGTCATGGCCAACCAGGTCGATCTCGTGGTTGATCCAAATCCTGCGGGTACCTCGGCGCCGAAACCGGGCGGGGAGAGAAGCTCGATGTCCTCAACGCCGCGGCGACGCAACGCCGGAACCAACTCAGACCAGACGGCCGTGGTCTCCGGATTGCCATGAACGAAGACTTTGGTCATCTGCGTCTCCCACTGCTGTCCACCGCGGTCGTCTCGAGAAATTCAAGCATGGCCCTCGTAGTTTCCTCGGGGCGCTCCTGCTGGGTCCAGTGACCGCATCCGGGCAGCAGCAAGTTGGTGCGTAACTGCGGCACTTCCTTGGGCATGCCCCGATAGATCTCATCGTTCATCAGAATGACGAGATCACGATCGCCCGCCACGAAGCACGCTGGAACAGTGACCGATGCGAGTGCCGATGCGAAGCCGGTGCGTTCGAATTCCCCGGCGTAGAAATCGAGGTCTTGTTCCTTCAGCCACTCAGGAAGCCGCTTCGGCCACGCGAAGCCGTCCTCGAGCCGGTCGCCGCGTACCAGCTGTGCGAGCTTGATCTCCTCCGGTGGAGCATCGCCGGAGGCGGTGAAGAAGAAGCCCGCCAGCCAGCGGCGGATGTCGCGTTCCAGGTCGCGCTCGGCGCGCCCGACCTCATTGAAGTAGAGCTGGTAGTGAAAGCCGTCGCCGGTCGCCTGCCGCATCGCCTGACTCGGCGGAATCGAGTGGTCATAGGCAAAAGTGGTGCGCGCGCCGTAGTAGGGCACACTCAGTCCGATCACAGCAGGAAACAGGTCGGGCCGCATGAGCGCAGCGTTCCATGCTACCGGCGCGCCCCAGTCATGACCCGCGATGACGGCGGATTCGTGAGGCAGCGCAGCGAGCAAACCGACCATGTCGCCGACGAGCTTGGGTTGCGTGTATTTCGCCGGGTCCAGCGGGCGGGATGATCGGCCAAAACCGCGCATGTCGGGCGCAACAGCGTGATAGCCGGCATCACCTAATGCCTGGAGCTGGTGACGCCACGAGTACCAGGATTCCGGAAAGCCATGGCACATGATGACGCAGGGGCCCTCCTTGGGTCCTGCCTCCGCGACATGGAGCCGGATTCCGTTCGTATCGATCAGGCGATGGATGATTTCCGCCATTCACGTTCTCCCGAGGTGCACGCGAGACCCCCGCGGCGGTTCGCCCCGCATTGTCGCAGTCTCCAATAAGGCTACTCTTGTCTCTTTCGGCCGACGATGCGCAGCAGGTCTTCGTGCAACTCGAACCAGATCGTATGGTAGCTCTCGATCCGAATGTCGCTGACCCATTCGATGTTGCCATCCTCCGCCTTTTCCAGGGCCTGGCGCAGGCGGTCCCGATAATAGGTAAGACGAGGAACCGCCGCAGCGAGCCCCGTCAGGATAGAAAAGACCCGGTCATCGATGTCGCCCAGCCGATCGATGATAGCGTCGTCATAAGCCGCGTTCTTGTGATCGTTGGGAAGCCGACGACCAGTGATGTCCATGCTCTGCCAGTCGGTGATGACCGTCTTGAGCTGATTGTTTATTCGTTCGAACGTCTCGTAGCCGCTCATGAAGTCGGCGTCAGCACGTACTGAAGCATAATGGCGCGAGTAGTCGCATTCGAGCGCTACCGCGGCGAGCGGGCTTAGCAGGAACCGGCCTTCCGACTCGATGGCGCGGCCGCTGGCAGCCAGGGCCGCCAATTGGCGCCGGGTTTCTTCTTCAGACAGGACGGTCAGAGCCGCAATGTCGGTCGGCGTGCCATGCTTCTTGATCGCCAGGCCGTGCAGTACGAGATGTCTAGGTGTCATGGGAAGCCCCCGCTCAGGTTGAAGGCCGAGATACGATGCACGACGGCATCGCGGATTTCGCGGCGGAGAATCTTGTTGGCGCCGCTCTTCGGCAGTTCCGGCCATATTTCAATAGCTTTGGGCTGTTTGTAATTGGCCAGCTTCTCTTTGACGTAAGACAAGACCGCTTCAGGATCGGTCCCCTCCCGCGCGCAAATGACGGCATGAACACGATCGCCCCACTTCTCGTCGGGCAACCCGACCACCGCAGCTTCGATGACCCCCTCATAGCTCAGCAGGACGTCTTCGACCTCGCGCGGGTAGACGTTGTACCCTCCCGAGATCAGCATGTCGTTCTTCCGGTCGAGAATGTAGAAGTAGCCGTCCTCGTCCATGCGGCCGATATCGCCGGTGTGGAGCCAGCCATTGCGGAAGGCCCGTTCCGTGGCCTCCGGCCGGTTCCAGTAGCGCGCCATGAGTTGGGTGCCGCGGCACACGATCTCGCCCACCTCGCCGGGGCCAAGGAAATTGTCGTCCTCGTCGACCACGCCGGCCTCGACTGTCGTGAAGGGGCGGCCACAGGAGCCGATCCGGTCGTGGTCCTCGGGCCTCAGGCAGGTGATCACCATCGGGCTCTCGGCCTGCCCGTAGGTCTGCGCGAAGAGCTTCCCGAATCTGGCTTCGGCACGCCGCAGCAGACCATCGGCGATCGGCGAGGCGCCATAGACGATCCGGCGCAGGTTCAAGCGCGCCACCGCGCACCGCGGCTCCTCCATCACCATGGCGATCATGGTCGGCACCAAGAAGGTCATCGAGGCCTGTTCCGACTCCGCGAGGTCGAGGAAGGCCGCGGGGTCGAACTTCTTCATCACCAGAGACCGGACGCCGCGCACCAGGGCGGGCAGGAAGAAAGCACCGGACGCATGCGCGATCGGCGCTGCATGGAGGAAGGTGTCGCCCAGACGCATGTCGGGTACGAGATCGCAAAGGAACGCCGACAACTCGGCGGTCTCGCCACGCATGGTCAAGGTGACGCCCTTGGGCTGCCCTGTCGTACCCCCCGTGTAGCCTAGCCGGTAGGGCGTCTCGAGATCGCGATCGACCGCGCAGGGAGCGCTCGCGGTCTGCTCGATCAGTCGTGTCAAGTCGGCGGGACGGAAGCACAACTCGATCCCCTCGGGAACGATCTCGTGCTCACTGCAGAAGATCGCGCGGCTGCCGCTGTCCTCCAGCTTGTAGGCGTGATCCATGGGCTTTTCGCGTACATTGAGGGACACCCTGACCAAGCCGGACTTGGCGAGGGCGTAATAGGCGATCAGGCAATCGATCCCGTTTGGCATCAGCACGCCGACCCGGTCTCCCGGTACGAGGCCGCTCCGCAGCAACCCGTTGCCGAGCCGGTCCGTCAGGTCGTCGAATTCGCGAAATGAAACAACACGCGCTCCCTCGACCAGACAAGGTGCGTCCTTGAAATGCTGCGCCGCCCGACGGATCAAGGAACCGACTTGCATTTACTGACCTCGTGGATTGCTGCCGCGTCCTCGCAGAGTACGCGAGCTACGCTGTTCGAGCTGATAGAGGCGATCGGCGAGCGGCGTGTGCCCGTTGTATTTGACCCAGGTCTCGCAAAGAAACCGGTAGGGGTCGGTGCAGGTCTCCGGCACATGCTCCCGCGCCAGCGCGTTGTATTCCGAGAGGGTCAACGTCCCCCGCGTCGTCCGATAGCGATCAGCTTTCGGCGGCAGCGAACTGCCGCCCGCCTGGATTGGGCCGGTCGACGGGACATAGTCGTCCCCTGACAGGATGGAATAGGGAATCGGCGTGCACATGCTCACGGGCCGATCGGCGAACTTGGCCATGGAAAAGGGCGAGCGCTGCTGGCTGGGCAGCGTCAGCTTACCAACCAGCTCGGCGAGTGCCACGTTGCCATACTCGTCATTGAGCAGCGGCCGGAAGCAATCCGCCCGCGGATCGATCTCGAGCCAATCGCTCACATCGAAAACACCGGCGACATGCGCCAGTTCCTTGGCGGTGGTGAAATAGGTCAGGGCACCGGCGTCGAGCAGTTGGTCGCGCGACCAGCCCGCCATACGCATCCAGAGCTCATTGGTAGCCTCCTTCAAGGTCTCGTTGAGGGCATCGAAGGTTTCCGCGAGCTCCTTGACCGATCCCATTCCGTAGGGGATATAGCCGTCGGACAGAGAATCCGAGACGTAAAGTCCGACCCCAGCCAGCTTGTCGGCGGTAAAGGTCGGGTTCGCCTCAAAGCTTCCCCAATCGTCGATGAGGTGGAAATGGCAATCCCGCACAGACATGGTGACCGTGAAATTGTTGAATGGCACCTTCGCCGCTACGCCGTCAAGCCAGGGTAGAGAGCACTCCCCCATGTCCATGAAGTCGCGGACCAGCAGCTCATGATGCGCGTCGATCCGATACGGGCCGGAATTTGTCAGATTGATCCGGCTTTCGCAGGAAGCCAGGAAGGCATATTGCGAGGCGGACGCCATGAAGGCGTTGGCCGCTTCGTGGAGCTTGTCGCCTGGTTGGCAGTGGAAGAGATCGGCGCAAAACACTTCGAGAGTGCGATCGGGGAGGATCTGAGCCCGATGCCCCGCTTGGGCGTTCGACAGATGACCGTTATTGCGCTGCCAGGAGAGCTGGAACCGCTTCCAGAAATCCATCACGTAAACGATGTCCTCGACGGCATCCTGCGGCCGGAGAAGGCCATAGGAAAGCAGCAACTCGCGGCCGAGCAGGTAAAAGGCGGGAAGGCACCAGGTCATCTGCGACGCCTGCAGCTTCACACCCATCGCCCGGCTGCGGTCGGCGATGTCCTCGGCCTTCATACGGGTCTCGATCTTCCGCAGAAGCTCTGGATACCGGTAGAAGGCGTTGAGATAGGACAAAAGTATGTAGGCGGACACAGGATAAAGCTTGGATTCCTGCACCGTTCTAGTGAGGCAGAGCCAATAGGACTCGTCCGCGACGTACTGGATAAGATTGTTCGTCTCGAGCAACTGGACGTAGGAGAACTTTTTGTCTTCTTGCGTCATGGTAGTTTCCAGATGCGAGCGGGGACTTCCACTCCGGTCTGATAGGTCTCGACCGGGCGCGCCAACGCGCTGGTCTCGAGCTCGATACGGTCACCGGACCGGATGTCGCTGAGTTTGGCGTTCATGAGACAAGGAATGCCGTACTCTCGGGTCAGGATGCCGAGATGGGAGCGCACTGTTCCTCCCGCGCAGATCACGGCAACGAACTGGGAGAGAATGGGTGCCGTAAGCGTGCCTCCGGAATCGTCGATGATGGCGATGGTGTCCTTTCCCACCCCGTCCCGCATCAACTGCAGAACCTTGTCACTGGTTCGAATATAAACGGCGGTGCCCATCACATTCGCGGCAAACTGGACGACATTGTCGCCGACGCCTTTCTGCTCGCGCCCGGCCTCGTCGGGCGGTGCGATGATCGCCGCGGGATGCCGGAAGGAAAAGGTGGCATCGTCCAGTGCACCACCGGCCGAGGCATAGATCTCCGGTCGATCCCTCAAGGACAGAGTCGAAGACCAGGCGAACCGGTAGCCGCTGCCGAGCAACCGGCGCTCCACCCCTTCGACCTCCGAACGCGTCAGGCTGGTCCCCTGAACCAGACCGGTCCAGTCTCCCCCGCTTTCGGCGAGCTTGCGCCGTGCCAGATCGCGGATCGCATTATGCGTCGCCTCCACGAGGATCGAGTCTGGCGCCTCGGCGTATCTGTCATCAGTCATGATCGCCAACCCTTGCCGCCTCTACCGCCGACCAAGCCGGCGGCAACCCGCTGCTTCATCAGGGGACGCGGGCGAAACCGTTCTCCATAGGCCTCGAACATGATCTTCTGCGCGGTAAGGCACAGGCTGGAGGTCGTCGCATCCATCAATTCGAATGGCCCCATCGGGTGGCCAAGACCGAGGCGGCACGCTGTGTCCAGATCCTCGACGGAGACGACCCCTTCCTCGACAAGCCGCACCGCCTCGATCAGGAATACGTGAAACACGCGGTTCACCGCGAAACCAGGCACGTCCTTAACCCGGATCGGCACCTTACCTGTCTCATTCGCCAGGGCCATCGCCCGTTGGACGGCCGCATCCGACGTTTCGAACGCGGCGATGACTTCGACCAACTTCATGCGGCTGACCGGGGAGAAATAATGCATGCCGATGAAATTGGGACGCCACGCGGCCTCCAGCTTCGAGGCGAGAACGCTGATCGGAATAGTGGAAGTGTTGGTCACGATCAAGCCGGTAGGAGCGAGGACCGCGCTCAATTGCTGCAGAACCGAACTCTTCACCTCCAGATCCTCGAACACCGCCTCGGTAACGATCTCGCGATCGCCGAAATCATCAAGGTTCGTCGTAGTCTGGATGCGATCGAGGACATCTCGGAGGGTATCGCTCGATCCAGTCCCACGTTTCTCGAGTAGCCGGGCAAGCCGCGCCATCGCATTCTGGAGTACCTCGGCGCTCCGATCGGCAAGCAGCACATCGAACCCAGCAAGTGCCTGGACCAGCGCGATTTCCGCACCCATCGACCCCGCGCCGACCACTCCAAGTTTCATGGCATCCTCATTGACGTTCTTTAGTGTCTTATATGAATGTCCTACAATACTAGATCAATGGCAACAAAGAAATTGGTATGCCGAGTGGTAGGAGGAAACCCATGCGTGAAACAACGGCGCATAAAACGCTGGATGAGCTCGCCCCCCTACATCGCCCTGGAGACAATCAATCGGCCGGACACTGATTCCGTCGCGAATATCAGCTAGAGTACAATTGAAAAATTATCGTGAAGAAAATGAGGAATTTATGAGCGGACGACAGTTGAAGCTATCAGCTGAAGGTGCCGGCGAGGCGCCAAGTGACCTGATCAGCTCGCCCGACAAGGTGGTCGACGCCATCTATCGGGGCATCCTGATGGGCCGGTTCGTCCCCGGACAGAAGCTGATCGAAGCGGATCTCGCGCTTTCGTTCGGAGTCAGCCGCGGGCCGATCCGCGAAGCCTTGAAGCGTCTCTGCGCCGAAGGCGTCGTGGAATCGCCCCGCCACCGCGGCGGGTATATCCGGGTTCTGACCCGCAGGGAGGCGATCGATTTCCTGGAAATCCTAGAAGTCTTGACCTGTTTCATCGCCCGCAAAGCGGTATCTGCAGCCGGTATCACCAAGAATGCCGCCAAGGTGCGCGCGGCCTTCGAGATGCTGGCGCGCTTTCGCAATCCTCTCAGCAGGGACAAGCTACTGCTCGGACAGCGCGTCCATTTCTACGACACTCTCATCAAGGCCGGTGGCAACTCGCAGATTGCCTCTGTCATGCCGATGATGCGCATCCATTTGCTGCGACTGCAGGTCGAACGCTATTTCAGCAGTTCGGATCTGCGCAACCGCATCGACGAATATGCCGCCGTCACCGAAGCCGTATTGTCGGGCAACGCGCCGCAGGCCGAGCGCGCCATGCGCCGGCACATGAAGCAAGCGCGCGCTCGCTTGGCGAAGCTGCCTGACGAGGCCTTCGCTCGGAACTAAGTCTCCGAATTCATCGTGCCGAATAGAGGACGGCCCGCCCGGATCATCGCCACAGATAATCGGCGCTGTCGGGGTGCAGATGTGCGAAGCGATTCGCCACCTTCTCCGGCGAAAGCACCTCGGCGCTGCCGCCCGTCCTGGCAGGATCCTGTGCGCGGAAGCGCTTCAGCTCCATCCGGGCGAGCTGATTTCGATGCACTTCGTCCGGTCCGTCGGCGAGGCGCAGCAGCCGTGCGGTGGCGTAGGCGGTGGTTAGGAAATGGTCGCTGTTGGTACCGCCCCCGCCAAACATCTGGATGGCCCAATCTGCGATAGTGCAGGCCATGCTCGGCGCAACGATCTTGATCATCGCGATCTCGGCCCGCGCCGCCTTGTTGCCGACCGTATCCATCATGTGGGCGGCTTTGAATGTCAGCAGACGGGCCTGTTCGATCATGACCCGGGCCTGGGCGATCCGCTCGAGAGTGACCCCCTGCTCGGCCAGGGTGCGATCGAACGCCGATCTGGACTCGGCCCTTCGGCACATCCGTTCCAGGACCCGTTCGGCCAGGCCGATCAGGCGCATGCAGTGATGCATGCGCCCCGGTCCGAGGCGGCCCTGCGCAATCTCGAAGCCCCGCCCCTCGCCCAACAGCACATTGGAAGCCGGCACCCGGACATCATCGAAGGTCACTTCGGCGGCCCTGTCCGGAACGCCATAGGTACCGAACACCGGCAACGGTCGGACCACGCGCACGCCCGGCGTGTCCCGTGGCACCAGAATCATCGATTGTTGACGATGGCGGTCGCTTCCATTGGGGTCTGTCTTGCCCATGAAAATGATGACCCCGCAGCGCGGGTCGGTTGCGCCGGTGGTGTACCATTTGCGTCCGTTGATGACGTAGGCGTCGCCGTCCCGGATGACTTCGCTTCGAATGTTGGTCGCATCGGACGACGCCACCTCGGGCTCGGTCATTGCGAACGCGGACCGCATCTCGCCGGCGAGTAGCGGCTTGAGCCACGTCTCGTGATGCTCCGGCGTCCCGTAACGCCAGATCGTCTCCATGTTGCCGGTGTCCGGCGCCGAACAGTTGAACACCTCCGGCGCCAGATTGGACCGCCCCATGATTTCGCATAGAGGCGCGTAATCTAGGTTGGAAAGCCCGGCTCCCAGGTTCCGATCGGACATCCAGAGATTCCACAATCCGGCGGCGCGCGCGCGGTCTTTCAGCTCCTCCACGATGGGCTGGACGCGCCAGGGACCGAGCTTCTCGCTCTGCTGATAATAGAGTTCCTCGCTGGGGTATATATGCTCCGCCATGAAATCTTCGAGACGGAGCTTGTAATCCGCTACGCGGGGAGAGATATCGAACACTGTCTTTTCCTCGTTATTGACGGGCGGACGTGCCGCCGTCGATGACGAGTATCGAACCGTTGCAGTATGAAGATTCGTCCGAAGCGAAATAGAGACAGCCATTGGCGATCTCCATCGGCGAGCCCGGCCGCCGCATCGGCGATATCGCTTCCGCCGTCGCCGGATCGTCGAAAACGTGGAGCACCGAGGCGACCATCGGCGTGTCAATATAGCCCGGCGCGACGCAATTGGCTCGGACCCCGTCCTTGGCGTGCGCCACGCACAGAGCACGAGTCAGGTTGATCACGCCGGCTTTGGCGGCGCAGTAGGCATGCGCCGTACCGAGGCCGAGCATTCCCGCGATGCTGGAGACGGCGACTATGGAGCCGCTTTTCTGCGCCACCATTCCAGGCAGCACCGCATGGGCCAGCAGGTAATAGCTGTCGAGATTGATCCCGATCACCTCGCGCCATTTTTCCGGGGACAGATCGATGGTGCCATTCATCGAGCCGGGACTCTTCTCGGCCCAGCTGTAGCCTACTCCAGCGGCATGGACAAGAATGTCGATTCTGCCATAAGCGTGCTTGGCCTCATCCACCACTCGCTGGACATCTGCAGCCCGGCTGAGGTCGCCGACCGCCATCCGAGCTTCGCCTTTCCCGGCTTTGACCTCCGCGACGACTGCTTCGAGCGTCGCGGAAGTCCGCCCCGCACCCAGGATTTTTGCCCCCTCCTGGGCGAAGCGCAGCATGCAGGCACGCCCCACACCCGTTCCAGCCCCGGTGATCAAGGCGACCTTTCCTTCAAGCCTCTTCGTCATGTCCGTCTCACTCCTTGGCTTATCGTGACGCGCCGTCAGCTGTTGATCATCACCTTGAAGCTGCTCGAGGAATCGAGCTGGGTATCAAACGCCTGGCGCGTCTCGGCCAGGTCGAAGCGGTGGCTGATCAGGTGGCTGGTACGGATCTCTTCCGACGCCAGCGCCTCGACCGCTTTCCCGAAGTCCCCGCCAAGCGAGCCAATGATGGTCGGAAGCTTATGGACGATCTTGGTCGTATCGATCGGCGCCGCCTCCTCAGGCAGCCCGACGATGCAAATCGTCCCGCCGGGGCGAACCATTTCCAGCGACTGGCGGATCGTGATCGGGCTGCCGGCCGCCTCAAATACGACGTCGGCCGAGCCTCCGCGACCGAAGTGATAGCGGCTCACGCCAAAGCGGTCGATCACCCATTCCAGCGAGTCGCCGGAGCGCGCATCGAACACGCCATCGGCCCCGCTCTCCTTCGCCAACTCCAGGCGCATAGGGGACACCTCGATCATCAGGGCTTGCGCACCGACGCGGCGAGCAGCCTGCAGGCAGGCGTTCCCAATCATGCCGCCGCCCAGAACGACCACTTTGTCGCCCCGCTTGACGCCCGATTTGGCGACGGCCGTCAGGCCCACCGCGACGGGTTCGACGGTCGCTGCTATGGCGTCAGGCAAGTGTTCGGGCAGGCGGTGGATGTTCGCCCCCATGGCAGCGTTTTCGATCTTCACATATTCGGCGAATGCGCCCGGGCGTCCGTACCCGGTCGAGTTCTCGAACAGGTCGGGGCAGAGGATAGGGTTGCCTTCGTCGCAGGCCCGGCATCGTCCGCAGACACCGGCCGAGAAGCCCGTCACCCGATCGCCAATCGATATCCCCTTCACGTTCTCGCCGACCGCGGCGACCAGTCCCATGAATTCATGCCCCATGATCTGGCGGGCCTGGATGTAGAGGCCCGTCTTGTAGCTGTGCACGTCCGATCCGCAAATCCCGCAGACGGTGACGCGGATGAGAACGTCACAGGGCCCGACTCGCGGGGTCTCGACCTCTTCGAAACTGATGTTCCGCGGCGCCTGATAGACCGCAGCGCGCATGCGCGACGAAATACTGTAGGACAAGTTTTTTGGCATTCCCCCCACCTCCCAGGCTCTTGTCTCGTCGATGAATGTTAATGTACTTCAACAATGTTTGACAATCTACCTCCGCCAGCGATCATGTCGGTAAATTGTCTTACATTATTATCATAACAACAATACCTACAAAGTGAGCGTACTGACTCCTGCCGGGTCGAAGCATGGAGAAAGAACATATTCAACGAATATTATTGGAATACGGCTTACGCCGCCTTCGACAGGGCAACCCGTTATACCGGCATGCCGGCTACAGCGGGGTCACCTTCAGCCACAAGATGTAACCCGGCCGCCAGGCCCATCTGTCCGGCGGGCGAGTTCCGGATGGCGGGCTGGAGCTGGAGCCGGTTCCGGCTCGCAGCTAGATCGATCGACTTGGCCGACGCCCGTAGAAACCCTCAAAAACAAATCCAATCTTGTGATTCGATATTGCACTACAATTTTGTTTGTAATATGGTCCTTCGGTGATCCAAAGAAAGACAATAAAGTCAAATATTGCAGGGTGGAAC
>WNFL01026675.1_pt1 | contig 38593 bp, 30 predicted proteins | sample 5400361 | NCBI WGS metagenome assembly WNFL01 (sample SAMN13153351, study PRJNA577476) | soil metagenome | isolation source: 40 cm soil on Douglas fir-dominated hillslope | place: USA:California | collected 2013-09-17
GGCGAGCTCTCCATTCCGGAAAACGAACCGGGATCTTCGATCATGCCAGGCAAAGTGAATCCCACGCAATGCGAAGCGATGACCATGGTCTGCGTGCAGGTTCACGGCGCAACGGCCGCAGTCGGATTCGCGGGATCACAGGGCAACTTTGAACTCAACGTGTTCAAGCCGGTGATCATCTACAACTTTCTGCACTCGGTCACGCTGATCACCGACGCCTGTCACGGCTACGTCGAATACATGCTCAAGGGCATTGCAGTCGATCGTGCGAAGGTCGATTGGTACGTGAAGAATTCGCTGATGCTGGTCACAGCCCTCGCTCCAAAAGTTGGATACGACAAGGCAGCGCATATCGCGCACACGGCGCACGTCGAAAAAACCAGCCTTCTCGATGCGGCATTGAAGCTCGGATATCTCACGCGCGAGGAATTTGAGTTGCTGATGAAGCCGGAGAAGATGACGCGTCCGTAGAAGATCTCAGTTCTTCTTCAGAAATCTCCGGCGGTTCAGATGCGTCGCGGCGGTCGGTTCGATGTCGTCGTACTTCAGCACGCTGATGGAACCGTCCACTTCGAGCACCGCGAGCGCCGCTTCTTTGTAGGTGCCAACACCGTGCTCACGGAGCGCGCGCTGTAGTTCATCCATGCTGACGTGCTCTTTAGCCATATGCGCCTCGATCACTTTGCCATCGTGCACCAGCAAACTTGGCTGTCCTTGAATATATTTTCGGAAGCGGCGATTCACCCCCGAAACTTCGGCCACAAGATAGTTCAGGATGAGCAGCGTGGCAGCGGCGACAGCGCCTCCGGCAAGCGAGGTGTCAGGACCGGTCATCGCATTCTGCACGGAGTTCGAAAGCAGCAGGAGCAGCGTGAGATCGAACGGAGTCATCTGCCCGACTTCCCTCTTGCCGCTGATGCGAATTCCGATCAGCACGAGGCAGTAGATGATTCCGGTACGAAGTGCGATTTCGAGGAGCGTGTGCGCGTTTGGTGGCAGCATTGCTGATTGTGTGAGGTTTCCGTTGCTGCTACTGCGGCGTTGTGGTAATCGGTACCGGAGCATTCTTCGGAGTGCTCAGATAGCCGGTAATTTTGTTCTTGTCCACCGACCACACCACAAGTTCGTACAGCATGTGATCGCGTCCGGTGTAGAACTGTACCGGCTCGCTCTGGTTCTTGTCTTTTTTCTCGATGGTCTTATCGTCGGCGGTGACGTTGAGCGTGTACTTGCCGCGTTTCGGATCGGTCTTCTTCAGCTGCAAGGCCACGGTCGAGAACGCTTGCGGCTTCGCTCCCTTTAGTAAGGCGAACTCGTAATACTGTCGATCGCCCTTGTGCTTGAGTGCTTCCAGATCGCCGCGCGTGTTGGCGATCAGTCCGCTCTGCACGCCGAGATCGCCAATGGTGTGCTGCAGTTGCGCAATGGTCGCCTCGAGCGACGCCTTGGTAGCGGCCACGTCGGTCTTCACCCCACCGACATCGGTCTTCATGGATCCAACTTCTCCGGCAACGGCGTTCACGTCACTTTTCTCTTGTGCCGCCTGCGCCGCGATACGGGCCGATGCAATTTGCTGCTGACGCTTCAAGTCGTCAGCTCGCGTCGCCAATTCTTTCTTGGTCATCCCCAGCTGATGGGCCAGAGTTTCAGAATCAGCTTCGGCGGTCTGCATGCGCTTGGTCAGATCGCCAAGTTGTTTTTGGCTGGCCGCCTGATCCTGTGTGACTCTTCCGAGCTTGCTGTGGAGGTCGTAAATGAAAAACAGCGATCCGCCAACAAAGACGGCGGCCAGCGCGATGAGGATCCATTTGCCGATATTGCTCTGCGGCTCGGCGTGATAAACGTTGGGTTGCTCGCCTTCAGACATTGGACGTTGGTCTCCGGTTGAAGTGGACTGTAAAAGCTTATTGTTTGTGAGAAGCGGGTTGCTGTCAATTACGTTTCAGGCTCTTTTGCCGGACGTGACCCCCCTCGTCCCGAAACAACCGCCAGATTCTGGGCACCCGCTAGAATGGAAACATGAAGAGTTGGGACGCGATTGTGGTTGGAGCCGGCATCATCGGGCTCTCGCTGGCAATTGAACTGAACAAGCAGGGACTGCGGGTGTTGGTGGTGGAGAAAGGCGAGCCCGGACGCGAGTCGTCCTGGGCCGCGGGCGGCATGCTGGTCGACTTCGTCCTTGAAACTCCGCCCAGGATGCGGGAATTCGCGGCTGCGAGCGCACGCATGTATCCCGAGTTCGTGCATGAACTGGAGGATGAGTCGGGCCTGAAGGTTGATCTGCGGTCGCAGGGGACGCTGCTTTTTGCCGGTGAGGGGACGGGGCACAGCCCCGCCACCGCACAACCTCCTCAGATCCGGAGCTTGCAAAGCTTGTATCCCTTGCCTGCGCCGCTTCGGGAACTGGAGCCGGCATTGCGGGTTCCAAACGGGACCGTGCCGCATTTGACTGCCCTGTATATAAAAGAACGCAGCGTTGACCCTCGGCATCTGACGGCAGCGGCCAGCGCCGCCGCGCGACATCGCGGCGTTGATTTTTCACATGGCGACCAGGTACTGGCCGTGGAACTGGCGGATAGTAAGGTATGCGGAGTCCGCACCGGAAGGACGCGATTTGCCGCGGGCATGGTTGTGAACTGTGGCGGAGCATGGGCAGGACAGATCGGACCGCACCCGTTCCCGACCCGGCCCGTCAAAGGGCAGATGCTGTGCGTCATCATGCCGGAGAAAGAACTGGTTCGGCATGTGGTGCGTACACCGGAGGTTTACCTGATCCCGCGCAGCGACGGCCGGATGCTGATCGGCGCGACGGCGGAAGAAGCAGGCTTCGACAAGCGGACGGTGCCGGAGGCGATCCAGAAGTTGCGGCAGGCTGCGCTTGACCTGGTTCCGAACTTGGCCAACGCACGCATTCTGGAGGCATGGGCGGGTCTGCGTCCGGGAACACCGGACGGGCTGCCGATTCTGGGGACAACACCAACTCCGGGATATTTTGTTGCGACTGGACATTTTCGGGATGGGATTCTGCTGGCGCCGGCGACTGCCAGAGTCATGGGACAGCTGATGACCGGGCAGATGACAACCGCTCCGGAGTCGCGAATGGATTTATCAAACTTTTCGGCTACCCGGTTCGCCAACTGAGAGCGGGCGCGCCCCATTCCCGCACAGAGCAACTGACCGTATTCCGGTATACTCGTTTTCGCAATAGCCTTAATATCCGCGCTTGGCGCACCAGAGAGGCAACAAACCATGGGGTCCCCCGCAGTCGATTTCGCCCGCAATAATCAGCCACGGTTCCTCGACGAGTTGAAGACCCTGCTCCGCATCCCCAGCATCAGCACGCTTGATGAGCATAAGAGCGACGTGCAGAAGGCGGCAGAATTTGTCGCCGCTGAGCTGCGCCGCATTGGGATGGATAATGTCGAGATCATACCTACCAAGGGACATCCCCTGCTCTACGCTGACTGGCTGCACGCCCCGGGCAAGCCAACCGTTTTGATGTACGCACACTACGACGTGCAACCGCCCGATCCTCTGGACGAATGGAAGACGCCGCCGTTTGATCCGACCGAGCGCAACAACAACCTTTACGCGCGCGGCGCGGTTGATGACAAAGGCCAGCTGTGGATGGAAGTGAAAGCGCTCGAGTCCTTGATGCAGGCCCATGGGGGGAAGCTGCCGATCAACGTCAAGGTTATCTTCGAAGGCGAAGAAGAAGTGGGCGGCGAATCGATTGCCGAGTATGTCCGGAAACAGAAGGCCAAGTTGAAGGCAGATTTCGCGCTGGTGTGCGATACCGAACTGTTCGCGCCGAACCTTCCTACGCTATGCGTCGGACTGCGCGGCCTGGTGTACACAGAGATTGAAGCGTTCGGGGCGAAGACCGATCTGCACTCCGGCATGTACGGCGGCGCAGCGCCGAATCCGCTATTTGCGCTGATTGAGATCATCAGCAAGCTGAAAGATGCGAAGGGGAAGGTACTGATCCCGGGCTTCTATAAGAATGTCAAAGCGCCCAGCAAAGATGAGCTGAAGGCCTGGAAGCGTCTGCCGTTCAACGAAGAACATTATCGGAAAACCGAAGTCGGATCGAAGGTGCTAACCGGCGAGCCGGGATATTCAGTGCTCTACCGGACGTGGGCGCGTCCAACGCTCGAGGTGCACGGCATGCCGGGTGGGTTTGTGGCTCCCGGGGCGAAGACGGTGATTCCAGCAAAGGCATCGGCAAAAGTTTCCATGCGGCTGGTGCCGAACCAGGATCCGGACGACATCCTTAAACGCTACACGGTGTTCGTCAAGAAACACACGCCCAAGGGAATCGACATCAAGATCAAGGTTTGGAGCAAGGGTCCGGCATGCGTGGTGGGCACCGACAACCGATTCATCAAGGCGGCGACTGAGGCACTGCATGATACGTTCCGGAAAGAGACCGTGTTCATTCGCTCCGGCGGATCGATTCCGATCGTGACCGATTTCCAGGACGTGCTGAAGATTCCATCGGTCATGATGGGCTTTGGGCTTCCTGACGATAATCTGCATGCTCCGAACGAGAAATTCCACATTCCGAATTTCCATCGCGGGATTGAAACGATCTGTTTGTTTTTTGAGAAGCTGGGGTAAGGTCTTCCTTATAGAGACGGGGCTTGGACCGTCGCCAGCAGCGCGGCACGGCGGAGACGCGGCAAGCCGCGTCTCTACGGGAGATATTGGATGCCTTCCCGGCTCGGTGCGTTCGCCTCGAACCCGGCCGGTAATCCCCAATCCCGCGCCTTCAGGTAAAATAAAGGATCGAGGGTAAGTGGCATGCGTACACGGGTTTTCGCGGCGGTGGGGCTGTTTTTGGCGGTCACGATGGTGTCGGCGCCCTGGCTGCAATCCGAAGCCGATCAGGGAGTTCCGCATTTCAACGCGGCTCCTCCGGCCGCAGGCGCCGAGCTTCCGCCGATCCTGACCAAGGATCAGCTTTGGGGCGCGAACGCGCAGTCTCCGTATCAGACCCATGCTTACGAACTGGCGGCGAAAATTCCGAAGGTGATCTACCAGCAGCCGTGTTACTGCTACTGTGACCGCGGCATGGGACATACCAGTCTGCACAGCTGCTTCTCGGGCACTCACGGGGCGCAGTGCGGCACCTGTCTCAAAGAGATTTACTACTCTTACACCATGCACAAGCAGGGCAAGACGGCGCGGCAGATTCGCGCGGGAATTATCAAGGGCGACTGGAAGGTGGTCGATCTAGACACGGCAGCCAGCATTAATTAAGTCCTTATCTCTGGGCGGGTCTGTGCCCCTCGCGGGAAAGATCTTGAATCACAGAGGACACAGGGGCACACAGGGAAAGTGGCACTCGTAGTTGCAAGCGTTTCGGTTTCAATTGTGAACTAAATTTTGAACTAAATTTTGAACTAGAGGCGGTTTGATGGCATTGAAGATAACTCCCAAGAAGCAAGCGACTGAAGATCCACGACACACACAGGCGGTACAGAACTACGAGTCAGGACTTCGCGCATTGCAGGAACATAAATTCGAGAAGGCCAAAGGCCACCTGCAGAAAGCGCTGATCGGGCCCAACAAGTCTCTAGTCGACCGGGCGCAAGTGCATATCCTCACCTGCGACAAGCACATGGAAAAGCTAACCTTGCAGTTCAAGACAACGGAAGAACACTACGACTATGCGGTCTCGCTGATCAACGTGGGTGACTACGTGACAGCGCGCGAGCACCTCGACAAGCTCTTGAAGCAGAATCCGAAGGCGGAATACGTTCTTTATGGACTGGCCGCGTTGCACTGCCTGACCGGTCACGTCGAAGAATCGCTCAAGACGCTCAACGAGGCGGTTCAGGTGAAACCGGCGCTGCGCTTCCAGGCGCGAAATGATGGCGACTTCCAAAACCTGGCGGAGGATCCGCGCTTCACCGAACTGCTGTATCCGGATCCGGGCGCTGCAGAATCTCAGTCCCATGAACATGAAGAGGAAGCAAGCGCCTACTAGTTGCTCACACTAGCTGACGGCATCAGCTTCGACTGAGGATTGAGTCATTGAGGTATTGAAATGACGCAATGATGCAATCACTCAGTGATTCAATAATCAGGCGGTATGCTTCCCCAGTTGCGCACGGACTCAACCGACACCGGCAAGCATGGCCCCGAACTGCGAGTAGTCGCAATCGGGGGCGGCACAGGCCTTTCCACGCTGCTGAAGGGGCTGAAGGGCTACGTAATCACTCCAGCGCTGGCCACCCCCGGTCAGCCAACCATTCGCGAATTGTCTGGCGTCGTGACGGTGAGCGACGATGGCGGATCAAGCGGCCGTCTGCGCAAAGAGTTCAACATGCTCCCCCCGGGCGATGTGCGCAATTGCATCGTCGCCCTCTCCGAAGACGAAGCCCTGCTCTCGAGACTGTTCCAACACCGCTTTCAAAAGGGCTCAGGACTGGAAGGCCACAGCTTCGGCAATCTTTTTCTGGCGGCGCTGACTTCGATCACCGGGGACTTTGCGGAGGCGGTGCGGCTTTCTTCGGAAATTCTGCTGACGCGCGGCCACATCTATCCGGCGACCATGTCGAGCGTGGAACTGGAAGCGTTATTCGAAGACGGAACGCGGGTGCGCGGCGAGACGCAGATTACAGCAAGCAACGGTAAGATTCGAGAGCTGGTCCTGGCGCCTTCCGACGTTGAGCCCCTTCCCCAGACGCTTCGAGCGATCGCCGACGCCGACCTGATTACGATTGGCCCCGGATCGCTGTTCACCAGCCTCATTCCGAACTTGCTGGTGCGCGGAATCCCCGAAGCGATTCTTGAATCTCAAGCTATCAAGGTATTTGTTTGCAATTTGATGACGCAAGCTAATGAAAGCCTTAGTTTAACCGTGGCAGATCATATCCGAGCGCTGAATGACCATGCTGGCGTCCGGTTGTTCGACTACGCCCTGATCAATCGCAAGATGGCATCGCCAGAGATGAAGGCGAAATACGCTCTGGAGGGAGCGTCGCAAATCGTGGTGGATCTGGAAGCAATCGAGACGCTTGGCGTGTGCCCGGTGCTAGGAGATTATCTGGAAGAGGGCGACGTAGCACGGCACGCAACCGGCCGGGTGGCGCATGACCTGATGGCGCTGATGGCGCAAGCGCCCGATCGGCAGACGATAGGTAAATGACCTGTGGAGCGACAGGCGCCTCCCCCGTCTGAGGCCGAGGCGGCCGGGCGGGGACGCCCGGCTCTCCATTGGCGAGACGCGGCAAGCCGCGTCTCTACAGTAGGTTTATATTGGCTGAGCATGGTTAAAAAGGCAGACACCAAGTCCCGGTCAAATTCGAGGCCCCCGCGTATCGCTATCGCGATCATGGCGGCGGGCAAGGGCACGCGACTCAAATCGAAACATCCCAAGGTTCTGCATGAAATCGGCGGCAAGCCGATCCTGGCTCATGTCATCGCCACCGCGCAAAAAGTGGTGCCCGCAGAGGACATCTTTGTGATCGTCGGCCATGAAGCGGAGCGCGTGCGAGAGGCGGTCGCCGGAACAGGAGTGAACTTCGTGCTGCAGGCCGCTCAGCGCGGCACTGGGCACGCGCTGATGGTTGCGCGCGACGCGCTTTTCGGCAGCGCCAGTCGCAACGGGAATAAATATGACCAAGTAATCGTGCTTTCCGGTGACGCTCCGCTGATTACCGCCGAAACCATTCGGAAGCTCAGCGCTTTCCACACAGCTCAGAAAGCGACCATGACTTTGTTGACCGCCGATCTCGACGATCCTTATGGGTACGGGCGAGTGCTTCGCAAAGGCGGCCGAGTCGAGGTGCAGGCGATCGTGGAAGAAAATTCCGCCACTCCGCAGCAGAAGAAACTCCGCGAGATCAATTCCGGGTTCTATGCGTTCGATGCACCTGCGTTGTACGAGCACATCGATAGTCTTTCGACCGAGAACGCGCACGGCGAGTACTACCTCACCGATATGGCGGGAGTGTTTCATCGGGCGCGCAGGAAAGTAGTCGCGATTAAGACCTCGGATGCAGGCGAAGTGCTGGGCAGCAACACGCGAGCGGAGATGATGGTTCTGGATGCGCGGCTGCGGCTGGCGAAGTGCCGCGAACTTCTTGAGGAAGGCGTTACGATTCTTTACCCGCACACCTGCGTGATTGACAGCGACGTGGAAGTTGGCGCCGACACTGTCATCGAGCCCTTCGTGCAGTTGCTGGGTTCTACCAAGATTGGCGCGGATTGCCGCATCCGCTCTTACAGCGTGATCGGGAATTCGGTCATTGGTGACCGTGTCACGGTGAAGCCGGGGACGATTATGGAAGATTCGCGGGTGGGTGCGGGTGCGGTGCTTGGCCCTTACTCCCATCTGCGTCCGGGTAGTGATGTCGGCGAAGGCGCTCATGTGGGAAACTTCGTTGAGACCAAGAAAATGAAGCTGGGCAAGGGTTCGAAGGCGAATCATCTCAGTTATCTGGGCGACGCGGAAATTGGTGAAGACGTAAACATCGGCGCCGGTACCATCACATGCAATTACGATGGCGTAAACAAGCACCAGACAGTCATCGAAGATGGCGTGTTCATCGGCAGCGACTCGACGCTGGTCGCGCCCGTAAAGATTGGACGCGGCGCCTATGTCGCGGCGGCAAGCTGCATCACTGAAGATGTGCCAGCGGACGCGCTGGCACTCGGGCGTTCGCGACAGAGCGTGAAAGAGGGCTGGGCGCGGGCGAAGCGCGAGGAGCGGAAGGAAAGACTTCGTTAGTTAGAGCCGGGCATCCCCGCCCGGCGGATGCGCCGCCCAAGGACGGGCGAGACGCTCGTCTCTCCACTGCTATTTGGAATACACTAGTGCCCGAAGCGAAGCCATGACGCCGAAACCTCCAACCCAGGAAGCATCTCCGGTCCGCCACGACGTTTCCCTGCTGACCGCCGAAGATTTTTATTTATTCAACGAGGGCAGCCACTATCGGATTTACGAGAAGATGGGCGCGCACCTGGTGGAATCCAAGGGAACCAAGGGCGCTGTCTTCAGTGTCTGGGCTCCCAATGCCCGCCGCGTGTCTGTGATTGGCAGCTTCAACGGTTGGAACCCGCAATCGCATCAATTGCGGCCGCGAGGCTCATCGGGAATCTGGGAAGGCTTTATCCCCGGCGTCGAGAAGGGCACGTTGTATAAGTTCCACATTGACTCGACCCATCACGGTCACGAGACTGAAAAGGCCGACCCAGTGGGCCTTTTCACGGAGAAACCGCCGCGCACTGCTTCCGTGGTCTGGGATCTGAACTACACCTGGGGCGACTCGGCCTTCCTCGAAAAACGCGCAGCGGCCAATTCGCTGCACGCGCCCATGTCCATCTATGAAGTTCACCTCGGCTCCTGGATGCGCGTCCCGGAAGAGCACAACCGTTCGCTCACCTATCGCGAGATCGCGCCGCGCCTCGCTGACTACGTGAATAAGCTCGGATTCACACACGTCGAACTGCTCCCGATCATGGAGCATCCTTTCTACGGTTCATGGGGATATCAGACCACGGGTTACTTCGCTCCGACCGCTCGATATGGCACGCCGCAGGACTTCATGTATTTCGTGGACTATCTGCACCAGCACAACATTGCGGTCATTCTCGACTGGGTGCCGTCACACTTCCCTGCCGACGGCCACGGGCTCGCCTTCTTCGACGGCACGCACCTGTTCGAGCACTCCGACTCACGCCAGGGCTTCCACCCCGATTGGAAGACGCTCATCTTTAATTACGGCCGCAGCGAAGTGCGCAGCTTCCTGATGTCGAGCGCCATGTTCTGGCTGGACAAATATCATGTCGACGGTCTTCGGGTTGACGCCGTCGCCTCCATGTTGTATCTCGACTACTCGCGCAAGCAGGGTGAATGGATTCCGAACAAGTTCGGCGGCCGCGAGAATCTTGAAGCCATCGACTTCCTGCGCCGGTTTAATCTCGAAGCCTACAAAGAGCATCCGGACATTCAAACCTTCGCCGAAGAGTCGACCTCCTACCCCATGGTTTCGCGGCCAACTCACCTCGGCGGTCTCGGGTTCGGATTGAAATGGGACATGGGCTGGATGCATGACACGCTGAACTATTTCAGCAATGATCCGATTCATCGCAAGTATCAGCACAACCTGCTTACTTTTCGCATGCTGTATTCGTTTCACGAAAATTTCGTCCTGCCCCTGAGCCACGACGAGGTCGTGCACGGAAAAGGTTCGTTGATCGGCAAAATGCCCGGCGACGAGTGGCAGAAATTCGCCAACTTGCGTCTGCTCTTCGCTTATATGTTCGCGCAGCCAGGCAAGAAACTGCTTTTTATGGGGTGCGAGTTCGGCCAAGTGAGCGAGTGGGCGCATGATCGCAGCCTCGACTGGAACGTGCTGGAATTCCCGCTGCATCGGGGGCTCATGACTTGGGTCGAGCAACTCAACCGCGTCTATCGCAGCGAATCTCCGCTGCACTGGTTCGATAACGATCCCCAGGGTTTTGAATGGGTGGACTGCAACGACGCACCCGCCAGCATCGTGTCGCTGTTACGCAAAGGGAAAGCCGGCGAGAACCCGGTGCTCGTGGTGTGCAATTTCACGCCCGTGCCGAGACTCGGATACATGGTTGGCGTGCCGACGGGCGGCTACTGGAAAGAGATTCTCAACAGCGACGCCCACGAATATGGAGGCAGCGGCTCCGGCAACATGGGAGGCGCCGAGGCGCTACGGGAAAAAAATCACGGCCGTCCCTATTCGCTGCGACTGACCTTGCCGCCGCTCGGAGCGCTATTTCTCAGAAAAACCTAGGCAGTCATGGATGGACGGTGTGGCGATGGGTGCCACGCCCGTCCATTTCTCGGGCGGCCGGGCGGGACGCCCGGATCTCCGTTGAATTCACTGAGAGTGGATCGCTGCCTCACGGTTTCCACACCCCCACATGCTCCAACAGGTCCTCTAATTTTGCCTTCTTCAGGATTTCGCCCACCGTCACGTGATCAATGTGCGGAGCGATCGGCGCCTCGCTTTGCGCGATGGCGTAGGCGGTCACCGCCACAATCGCCTCCCCGCCCTTGAAATCCAGCCCATCGACTTTATCAAGCGTGTCGCTTGATTTGTGGTGGATCTCCATGTAGTGGGCCATATCCACCGCCAGGTCGAGCGCCGGAATTCCCTGCAATACAAACGGGCCGTGGTCGGTGTCGTAGGTCACGTCCAGCGAGAGATCGCCGCCGTTCAGGTCTTTGAGCAGGCCGTCGCTCCAGGGCTGCATCGCCTTCTTTAGATCCTCGCGGCCTTCCACCTTCCATCCCTTCGGATGGCCCGCGCCGTTATCCGTATTCAGAACGGCGACGCATTTATCCAACTCGCTCTTGTGCGTCTGGGTGTAGGCATACGACCCGAGCAAGCCCTGTTCTTCTCCGCCCCAAAGCGCCAACCGGACACTACGGCGCGGCGCTTTCCCCAACGACATCAGGGCGCGGCCGACTTCGAGGACGCTGATCGCTCCGGTACCGTTGTCCTGCGCGCCGGTACCGAAGTCCCACGAATCCAGATGCGCGCCGATCAGGATCCACTCGTCAGGCCGCTCGCTGCCCCGAATCTCGGCCACAACATTGTTGACAGTCGTCTCTCCGGACGTCGTGTTCTCGATCACGAATTGAACGGTGACAGGGCCGCGCTCCAGTTCTCGCTGAATCAGCCTCGCGTCCTCCATGCCTATTTCGGCCCCAGGCAACGGAAGCAACTTCGCACCCCAGAGACCGCCGTGCGCATTCAAAACATTATTCTTCTCGCGATCCGGCACGATCACCGCCAGCACTGCCGCTTTCTGAAATGCGAGCCACGCTGACTCCAGCTTCGGTAAAGCCTTCCCGAAACCTTCCGCCATGATCTTGGCGGTATCCAGAAAGACGATTTTCCCGCGCAGATCGCCTTCGCGAGATCGCAGCACATCCGGCGCCACGTCTGCAACCATCACCACGTTGCCACGCACTCCTCCGGCCGGCGTTGACGGCGACCACCCCAACGACGCCACATTCAGCGGCCGAGACAAAGGCGCGATCATCGCCCCGCTCGCCGTGCCTCGCTGCCAGCCCGCTGGAATCGTGAACGGCTCCAGCCGAACATTCTCGATCCCGTAGCTCCGAAACTTCGCCGCCGCCCATGCCGTCGAGCGAACATATGCCGGAGAACCCGTCAACCGCCCCCCGATGCCGTCCGCGAGTTCTCCCAGGGTTGTCATCGAAGGTCCGTTGTAAATCGAAGCGGCCAGGCGGTCCGTCACCGGTTTCATTTCCGACGGTTTCTGCGACCACCCGAGCACCGGGATCGCCCACCACACCGCCAATGTAATTGCACGACGCAGATTCATTTCTCCTCCGGCCAACAAGATCGCTATCCCGATTCGCCAAGCGAAGGGGCATTCTCTACGAATACGGCCCGCATTGCAAACCTAGAAGCTTGGCCGCGTACTGAGTCATACGGTGGAATGACGGGCGGGGACGCCCGGCTCTCCACTGGCAAACCTGGATCGACAATAGCGACAATGACACGGTGTTCAACCTCTCATGCTAGACTCGCAAAGAGTCACCAACTTTGCGGATGCGCATCCTCACCCGCTACATTCTGGGAGAAGTCGTCTCCCACGCCTTGATCGGCGCGGCGGTTTTCACTTTCGTTCTTTTCACCCACGACCTCGGGCGCATCCTCGAACTGGTAGTCCGCAACAGCGCGCCGCTCCCGAGCGTTGCAGAAATCTTTTTCTTCACCGTGCCGGTCGTGCTCACCTACACAATTCCCATGGGCGCGCTCGTCGGCATCCTCATCGGACTTAGCCGCCTGGCCGCCGACAGCGAAGTCACTGCCATGCGTGCCAGCGGCGTCGGCGTGTGGACGTTCCTGCGGGTGATTTCAATCTTCGTGGTGGTAGCCTGGCTGCTTGCTCTCGGTAACAGCGTCTATCTCGCGCCGCGGTCACTCGCTGCTCTCGGACAGCTCCAGAACCGCCTCAAATCTTCACAGGTTTCTTTCGAAGTCCAGCCCCGCGTGTTTTATGAGGGATTCCCGAAGAGAGTCCTCTACGTGCAGGACGTCAAAGCCATGTCCGGCGGGGCCTTGTGGAAAGGCGTGTTCCTCGCCGATTTGAGCGATCCATCCTCGCCGCGGGTCAGCCTGGCACGCGAAGGCCTGCTCGTCAGCCAGGGACCCGATACTCTGGACTTGCATCTCACCAACGGTTCCACGCACGAAACCGATCCCAAGAATCCGGACCAGTACCAGATCTCCAGTTTCCAGACCACTGACATCCCCATCCGTATTCCCGCGCCACAAAATGGTCAGGAGCACGAACCCACATCGCTCGGCGAGATGAAGGTTGCAGACCTCATCCATAGCGCACAAAATGGCGACCCCGTGACCCGCCGCTGGCACCTGATCGAATACCATCGCCGCCTCGCGCTACCCACAGCCTGTATCGTCCTGGCCCTGGTTGGCATCCCTCTCGGCCTCTCGTCGAAGAAAGGCGGCAAGTCCAGCGGATTTGTCATGACCATTCTGCTGGTCTTTCTCTACTATTCGATTTCTTTGATCGGAGTGTCTTTCGCCCGCCAGGGCCGCATCTCTCCTGGCGCCGGGGTTTGGCTCGCCGATCTCGCGTTTCTTGCGGGAGGAGTGTTTTTGCTTTGGCAATCCGAACGCCGGCCGATGGAACTGCTGGCGCTTCGCAGCTGGCTCAAAGCTTCCAAGTGTCAGGTTTCAAGGCTCAGGGCCTGGCTATTCCCATCTTCAATGCCCCGCCCGCAAGAACTGGTACCGAACGGTGAGTTCGCCCGCCCGGCCGTCCGCGAGAGCATCGCCCGCCGCCTGCTCCGGCGCCGGCGGTTGTTCAACCTCCATTTCCCAACCATCCTTGACGACTATGTGCTGCGCGACTTTACGCTCTATCTCACGATGATCGTCGCTGCTTTCCTGATGCTGCTGCTGGTGTTTACCCTGTTCGAGCTGCTGGGCGACATCCTGCGGAACCAGGTCTCGCCCCTTACTGTGGGCGAATACTTGCTGAACGTAGTGCCCTATTTCCTTTACAACACCACTCCTCTCAGCATGCTGCTCGCGGTGCTCGTTACCTTCGGCCTGTTGCAGCGTTCCAACGAAATCACGGCGATCAAGGCCACCGGCATCAGTCTTTACCGGCTTGTCGTTCCAGTTCTGATCGTCTCGACGCTGGTCGCCGGTGTGCTTTTTCTTTCTGACCAGATATATCTTCCCTACACTAACAAACGACAGGACGCACTCCGCAACCGCATCAAGGGGAAACCCGCGCAAACTTATCTTCGCCCCGATCGCAAGTGGATCTTCGGCCAGCACTCGGATATTTACTACTATCAATTCTTCGATCCCGAGCAGAATGTTTTTGGCGGTGTGTCGGTATTCCAGTTCGATCCGCACACTTTCCAGATCACGCACCGGATCACGGCCGACCGCGCACATTGGTCGGAAGCCATGGGGCGGTGGGTTTACGAGCAGGGGTGGGAGCGCAGCCTGAGCGGCTCTGCCATCGAGACTTACCGCAAGTTCGATGTGGCGACCTATCCTGAACTGGCGGAAGCGCCTTCTTACTTCAAGAAGGAGATCAAGCAGTCGTCGGAAATGAGTTATGAGGAACTACGCCGTTACATTCGCGATCTGGAGCAGAGCGGCTTTGACGTGGTGCGCCTGCGCGTGCAGTTGCAAAAGAAGATCGCCTACCCGTTGATCACGCTGGTGATGGCCACCCTCGCCATTCCCTTCGCGCTTTCCGCGGGAAAGCGCTCAGCCGTGGCAGGGGTTGCCACGGCCATCGGTATCGGCGTTGTCTATTGGACGGCCTCTGGCCTGTTCGAGGCCATGGGAAATTTGAGTCAGCTGCCGCCCGCGGTAGCAGCCTGGTCTCCAGACCTGGTCTTTGGATTTATTGGAGGCTACCTGATCCTCCGGTTGCCCACGTGAACGAACCATTGAAGCCTTGAGCCATTGAATCATTGAGGCATTAAAAAACCTGGCAACTTGGTCTTCAATGACTCAATGACTCAATGACACAATGACAAGATGTTTCAATGACTCACCTCGCCGCCATCCCCCGCGGCCCTGAGGGACTGTTTACAATGGCGAGACTGCTCATTGTTCCGCTGGTCGTACTTACTGTAAAGGCGGAAATGTTACTCGAACCGTTGTTAGACGTGTAGAGAAATTTACCGCTCGAGTGCATGGCCATTGCCACCGGCTGCGATCCGGTCTGGAGGTTCGCCGGGGTTAGCGGAGTCAACGTGCCCGCTGTCGTGCCGATGCGAAATCCATAAACGTTGCTTGAGACTTCATTGACAACGTAGAGAAAATTGTTCGTCGGATCCACCACCATGCCGACCGGGTTCTGGCCCACCGAAGTGGGGGATCCCACCGGCACTAGCTTGGTCAGATCCTGAGCCGTGCAAACCGTATTGATCGCCGTGCACACCTGGAACACGCTCACCGCGCCTGTCACGGAGCCCTGGTTACCGACATAGACAAACAGACCGCCGGAATTCTCCCCAGTATTGACCGCAAGCACCGAGAGTGGATCGGGCTGAGTGGCGTATGGTAAATTCGGCGGCGTGAGATCCTTCGGCTCGCCGGTTGAATCCACACAGAACGCGCCTAGGGTGTTGTCGTTGTGCAGGGCAGGATCCAAGTTGAAGGTTACATAGAGAAACTCTGTGGTAGTAGCACAAGGAAGCACAGCGTTGCCAGGTGGAGTAAACGCAACGACAGAAAGAGCGGTTGGAATTCTACCCACGGGGAACGGGCTTCCCGTTACAGGGGACAAACTGCCAGAGCCAGACTGCATGGTGAAGACTGAGATTGACGCACACTGAATATTCGGGAAACCATTCTGCGGTTGGTATTGACAGTTCGTCGCCGAAGGATCCATTCCCTGATCGATCACGAATAGGAACTTTCCCGCCGGGTCGCGCGTCATAGCAATGGCCGTATCCCCGGACGTCAGAGTGGCGGCGGGCGTCGGCGTCCCCAAACTCCCATCGGAATTCACCGTATAGGAGTAGATCGTCGGCGGCGTAGACGCAGAAGGAATGCCCTGATTCAACACGAAAGCCGTAGCCCCCGTCGGGTCGAGGATAATGTTCAGCGGGAGTCCACAGGACCCGCCCGCTGGTGTACACGTGCTCGCGTTGGAATTGATCAGCGACAAGTTCCCGCTCTTCAAATCGATGGCAAAAGAGCTCACGTTGTCTCCGGTCCCATTGCTTCCCTCGGTCAGCACATACAAGAGTCCCGAGGGCCGGGATGAGGAACTGCCGCAACTCAGCAGAAACAAACTCAGGGCACACAAGCCCACGAGGGCAACGACTCCGCCTATTTTCTTCGACATCTGTTCTCCCAGCCGCTTCCCGTCCGAAGGCGATATGCTGCCAGTCGTCACGGAGATTGAAGCTTGTGGCTGAAATATATTTGTGTATCAGGAATGAGCGGGAAGAGCAAACCCCTGAGCAGGACGACCAGCCGGAATCCGAATTTCAACCTGCAACCCACCCTCTTTGCGGTTGGATGCGCGAAGTTGCCCGCCATGCAGCCTGATGGCCCGGTCCGCAATCGACAGGCCCAGACCCGCGCCGCCGGTCTGGCGGTTGCGAGCGTCATCCAGCCGATAAAAGGGCTCAAATATCTTTTGCAGCGCTTCGTCTGGAACGCCCGGGCCGGAATCTAGCACGCGAACCATAACTTCTTCGCCATTCGCGGACTGCCGCCGCTCCAGCCGCACCTCCACCGTCGTGCCTTCAGCAGTATAGCGCGTTGCGTTCCTCACCACATTCTCCACGGCGCTGCGCAGCAAGGCTGGGTCGGCTTCGACCAGAAATTCATCCGCTGCCTCGGCCGGCTGATCGGCCGGCGAAGTCACGAGGCAGGCCCGACCCGGAGTTTCATACTCGGCGTCGCGTGCCACCTGCTCCACCAATTCCCGCAGCGACAATTTGGTTTTTCGCAGGCCGTCGGTCCCCGACTCCAGCCGAGAAATTGTCAGCAACCGCTGGATCAGCTGATTCAATCGGTCAGCCTCCAGTTCGATTCGGTTCAGCGAATTTTCGAGTTCCGGCGCGACTTCTGGGTCGACTTCTGAAGCAGCCCGCTGACGCGCCAAGCCCAGAGCCACACTCAGCCGAGCCAGCGGAGACCGCAGTTCGTGGGAAACATCCTTCAACAATCGCGACTGCGAGTCCACCAGCACTTCGATTCGTTCGGCCATGCGATCAAAATCACGCATCAGCTCTGTCATTTCGTCGTGCCGACCACGCTGCGGCGCGCCTGTGCGCGCGCTCAAATCGCCCGCCGCGAGACTCTGCGCCGCCTTCCGCAAACGCGTCACCGGACTGGTCATCGACCATGCCAGCAGGTAGCACATCAGTCCCGAAGAAATTACCGCGATCGTGAGGCCGAGACCAGGGATATCATGCGGCCCGAAAAAAATCCTTGGCCCATGCGGCAATTCCAATACCAGCGTATACCGTTTTCCATCGAGCGTCAGCGCCTGTCGCAGAATGCGGTCCGGTAACAGACTGTCAATCCACCCACGATGATGCGGAAAGTCCCCATGGGGTGCACCGTGCGGAGGAACCCCTTGCCGCGAATCCTCGATCCAGGGCGGCACTTGCCGTCCACCGAGTTCATGGCCCGACGGATCAAAAACGAATGCCCTGACGTGCTGCGTGTGCAAAAGTTCTTCGAGATAGTCGTGGGCGGCGCGCTCTCCACCACTTTGATAAGCATTCACGGCCTCCGCCACAATTTGCGGACCCTGGCTCTCGATCCCATGCCGCGCGGGGCGCAGGGCAATCGTCACCAGAATCGCCAGCACCAGGAACAGCGCCTGGGCAGCCCAGAATGACAGAAAAATTCTCAGGAAAAGGCTCTTCATTATTAGTATTCGATGTTATCTGCTTCGATTATTTCTTCACCTTCGTCGCCGGCCGCGCAAACATGTATCCCACTCCTCGAATCGTCTTGATGTGATCTCCGTCCTCTTCGGAGTCGCCCAACTTCCGCCGCACCTTGCTGACGTGCATATCGATGCTGCGATCGAACGGCATGAACTTCCGGCTGAGCACGGCATTCACCAATCGCTCCCGCGTCACGACTCGCCCCGCTTCGCGCAGCAACACTTCGAGCAGATTGAATTCCACCGAAGTCAGGTCGACCGGTTGCCCGGCTCGCAGGACACTTCGCGTTGCTGGATCCAACTCAACGTCGCCCACGCTCAGCACTTCCGGCGCCTCGTCCGCCGCCGTGACCCGCTTGGTGCGGCGCAGGATCGCGCGGATCCGCGCCACCAGTTCCCGGGGATTAAAAGGCTTCGGAAGATAATCGTCGGCCCCAATTTCCAAACCAACGATACGATCCACGTCCTCGCCGCGTGCCGTTAACAGCAGCACCGGAATCTTCGACACGCTGCGAATCCGCCGTAGCACTTCGAAGCCATTGATCCCCGGCAGCATGACGTCCAGCACGACCAACGAATAGTCGTTGGTCAGCGCCTGTTGCAGGCCCTGTTCGCCATCATGGACAGCCTTCAGGCTGAACCCTTCGGCCGTCAGGTACTCCTGCACCAGCGCGCACAATTCGACGTCGTCATCCACCACTAGCACGTGATCCATTCTTCTATTCATCTAACACCTTCGCTTGATTCGGCGCAGTAAAGATTTGTGATTACTGGACAGAGGCGCTGCTGGCTATTAGCTCCTGGCTTTTAGCTAAAAGCGAACAGCTAAGAGCCAAAAGCCTATTCCCGCGTTTACAAAACTTTACTCCGCTTGACCGACTCTTTACCTCATATTTTCCAGAACGGTGTTCTTATCTGCATAGATGTTCGGGCTGCCTCCCGGACCAGAGGAGATCAACCAATGAAATCAACTCGTATCCGCATTCTGACCATTAGCGCGGCTGTAATAGTGGCGGTGGCCGCAGCGATTGCGCAGGGCATGCATGGGCATGGGGGCTCCGGCCATGACTTCAATCACATGCTCGGATTTTTCACTGACTATCTCGATCTGACCAGCGATCAGCAGGCCCAGGTCAAGGCAATCTGGGAGAAAGAGAAGCCGACTCTCGAACCGCTGATGAAGCAGATGCACCAGAACCATGCCGATATGCACGCTCTCGAGGCCGCCGGTCCCTTCGACGAAGCCAAGACTCGCGCCCTCGCCACGCAACATGCCCAGACCATGATCGAAGTGGAGGTCCAGCACGCCCGCGTCATGTCCGAAATGGTACAGGTCTTGACCGCCGATCAGAAAGCCAAGCTGGCCAAGTTCGAGGCCAAGCACGAGGACCATATGAAAGACCACATGGAATCTAAGACAACGGACTAACTTCGTCATGTAGACTCCGCACGCGCCGGCAAAACTGAAGGCGAGGGCGCGATACGTTAGGCACTACAGAGACGCGGCAAGCCTCGTCTCTAGAGAAGAGTGTCTCTCTCCGATCCGGGTGAGGATGGAATTTGCAGCCTCCGTTCTCACCCGGCTTTTTAAAATGGAGGAACCGTATGGAACGCGCCGACCTGCTCTACTCGGGATTGATGTTCGCCGCGGGCATGCTGTCGCTCTGGACCGCACTGCTGCTTACCGCCACCTTCGTTGCCCTCGCACCCGCGCTCAGAAAATCCGCACCAACCGCTGCTACAATCTCATCTACAAGAAGTCACGCTCCTACGCATCATGGTGCCGAAGAATCTACGCCCACTCGTTCCCTATCTGAAGCGCTACCGCAGCGGTCTGTTCTGGGGCGCGCTCTGCGTCCTATTCAATAACGGGATCTGGATACTCTTCCCGCAAGTTTTGCGCCGCGCCGTGAACGATCTTCACTCGGGAGTAACCCGGCAGAAACTTCTCACATACTCGCTGCTCATCCTCGCCATCGCTCTGATCAAGGGTATCTTCCAGTTTCTGACGCGCTGGGTGGTCATCGGGATCTCGCGCGATATCGAATTCGATTTGCGCAACGACCTGTTCGCGCACCTCGAGCGCCTCTCGTATTCCTATTACCAGCGCAACCGCACGGGTGACATCATGGCCCGCGCAACCAACGACCTCAACGCCGTCCGGATGCTGCTCGGCCCCGCCATCATGTACTCGGCGAACACGATCGTCTTCACCGCTGGCGCTCTGGCTTTCATGCTCGCCATCAGCCCCAAGCTGACGATCTACGCCTTTCTACCGCTGCCTATTGCCAGCATCGTCATCCAGTATTTCGGGCGCCGCATTCATGAGCGATTCGAACGCATTCAGGCAATGTTCTCTGACATCTCGGCCCGCGCCCAGGAAAACTTCTCGGGCGCGCGAGTTATCCGCGCCTATGTACAGGAGCAGGCGGAGATCGCCGCCTTCGAGAATGCCAACCAGGAATACATTCGTCGCAGCCTTGGCCTCGTTCGTCTGATGGGAATGCTCTGGCCGACACTGGAACTCATGCTCGGCGCGGCTGTCGTCATCGTGCTGTGGCTCGGGGGACGAGAAGTCCTCATGGGAAAGATCTCCGTCGGCGATTTCGTTGCCTTCAACACCTATATGGTGCAACTGACCTGGCCAGTGATTGCCCTCGGCTGGGTCATCAACATCTTCCAGCGCGGAACCGCGTCTCTGGTGCGCATCAACGAAATCATCTCCCAGCAACCCGAGATCGTCGATGAATCTGCCCTCGCTTTAGACAATGGAGCGACGGGCGTCTCGCCCGTTCCGCCGGGCGGGGACGCCCGGCTCTCCACTAACATCCTCGGCGAAATTGAGTTCCGCAATCTTAACTTCGCCTACAACGGCACCTCTGTTCTCAAGGACATTAATCTCCGCATCCCGGCCGGCTCCAGCCTAGCCATCGTCGGCCCCACCGGGTCCGGGAAGACAACGCTTGTCAACCTGATCCCGCGTATCTACGACGCCGAGCCCGGCAGCGTTCTGATCGACGGACGGCCCATCCGCCACTTCCCGCTCGACTCTTTGCGCCGCCACATCGGATTCGTTCCCCAGGAAACATTCCTCTTCAGCGACACCATCCGCGAAAACATCGCCTTCGGCATTGCAGAGGAAAATGGCGAGGCCTCACTCGACCAGATCAAAGCCGCCGCCGAAGCCGCCAACATCGCGCAGGACATCGAAGGTTTCCCGGAAGGCTACAGCACCACCGTCGGCGAACGCGGCATCACGCTCTCCGGAGGCCAGAAGCAGCGCACCGCCATCGCCCGCGCCCTGCTGCGCAGTCCCCGCATCCTCATCCTCGACGACGCCCTCTCCAGCGTCGACACCCACACCGAAGACAAGATCCTCAACCATCTCCGGGAAATCATGCACGGACGCACCACCATATTCATCTCCCACCGAGTTTCTACCGTCCGGAACGCCGACTTAATCGCCGTGCTCCACCAGGGACGCATCGTAGAACTAGGCACCCACGACCAACTTATCGCCCGCAACGGCTATTACACCGATCTTTATAACAAGCAGTTACTGGAAGAAGAGCTAGCCGAAGTCTAGGAAGGCTCGTGTAGGACGGGCCTTTACCCGTCCGAGCCGGGCGAAAGCCCGGCAGCTGCCTGTGATCAGCGCGCTCTGGACTCACTAGGGGTCCGCGGGGGATGGAGAGTCCCATCCGCCAACCTGCGTCCGCGGTATAAATGTCAAATTTTTGTCAATAAAAGCTAACTAACGGCTCCGACTCATACAACCCCGCAAGGAATAACTTGATCAGACAAGGGGAAGCGAGGATAATGCTCGCGAAGTTCCCCACCATACTTCCGCGCCACGGAGTGATCATGCCACGTTCGTCATCGGCCTTGATGCCCTTGTCTAAACTTTGGACCAGCCTTGCGATGTTCATTCTGTTCCTTCTGCTGGCAAGTCCTCTATTTACAGCGAGAGCCTTTGGCCAAGGACGGAGCCAGAAAATGCGTCCGGCCCCGCTCGGCGAATACGACGAGGACCAACCCCAGAAGCGGGCGGAATGGAACATGCGCGGCCGCGAAGCACCGAAGGGACAGTCGGCGGCGGCGCTCCGTCTGCGGGCGCACCGTCAGAAGATGGCGATGCGTGCCCAACGCGAGGCGGCCGCTACCAAAGCCGCGCATTCCCAAGCGACCGGTCCAGCCACGTCCGGTTGGGTCGCGCTCGGACCAGCACCGCTGGTTTCCGATCAGGACTCTTATGGCATGGTCTCGGGTCGTACTACCGCGATAGCTGTCGACCCGAGCGATGCGACCGGCAACACCGTGTACGTCGCTGGCGCCTATGGAGGCGTATGGAAATCGACTAATGCCGCCAATGCTGTCGCCGCGAATGTGACTTGGACCCCGGTCACCGATCGGCAGGCCTCATTAGCCAGCGGTGCGGTCTCGGTCAAGCCGGATGGCACCATCGTGCTCGTAGGAACTGGAGAGCCCAACAACGCGATTGACAGCTACTACGGAGTCGGGATTCTCCGCTCGACCGACAAAGGTGCAACCTGGACCTTAGTCTCTTCTGCCGACAGTGGAGCCCACCCCTTCGCCGGCCTGGGTGTAAATAAGTTTGCCTGGATCCCGGGTTCGAACACCGTAGTGGCGGCCACCGCAACGTCAGCCAAAGGCTTCGAGGAGGGTCTGATTGGCAGCAGCACCAATCGGGGCCTCTATCTGTCCACTGATGCCGGACAAACCTGGGCGTTTCAGGCGCCGACGGACGGGAGCACTCCGATCTCTGTCAACGATGTTGTGTATAACGCGACGGCAGGCAAATTTTTCGCTGCCATTCGCTACCACGGCGTTTACAGTTCTACTAGCGGCACAAGTTGGACCCGGCTTGCGAACCAGCCCGCCCCGACCGCTCTCACCCTGACTAACTGTCCCACTGCGGCGACTGTCAATTGTCCGATGTATCGCGGCCAGCTGAGCGTGGTTCCCGGCCGCAACGAATTATATTTCTGGTTTGTAGACATTAACGACAATGACGGCGGTGTCTGGCAGTCAACGGACGGCGGAACTTCCTGGACGAAGATCGACGAAACCGGAATCGCGAATTGCGGCGACAGCGCCGGTTGCGGCACGAGGCAAGGTTTTTATGACTTGGAAATCTCGGCGGTCGCTGACGGTACCGCCACCGATATCTATGCGGGCACAAGAAATCTCTTCAAGTGCAAGCTGGCCAGCGGGGCCACCACTTGCTCGACGGTCGACGCCAATCTTCCTAACTCCTGGCTGAATTTGACCCACGTCTACGGCACCTGCACCAGCAAAGCCGGCGTGCATCCTGACCAGCATGGCATGGATTTCATCGTCGCCGGCGGCAAAGACATCATATATTTCGGCAACGACGGCGGCGTCTACCGGGCGCTGGATGGGTATACCGGTCTGAACATCGGCTCCTGCAACACCGCCGGGAACAATCAGTTCGACGACCTCAACGCGACCATCGGATCGATGACGCAGTTCGTTTCGTTTTCCATCCACCCCACCGATCAGAACACCGTGATCGGCGGCACGCAGGACAATGGCTCCCCCGCAAGTTCCACCGCAACCAGCAGTTCACAATTCTTCACTGCCCTTGGCGGCGATGGCGGTTACAACGCGATTGATCCTACCACCCCGGCCAATTGGTATTCGGCATTTACCGACGTCGAGATAGGGATATGCCCGACCGCTCCCGCGTGCAACGACAACGCATACTTCCTGGTCGCGGATAGCACGTTCGTGGGCAACGATCAAGGCTCGTTCTATACCCCCTACATTCTCGATCCTCAGGACTCAGGAACCATGCTGATTGGCACTTGCCGCCTCTGGAGAGGGGCGGTCGCCACTGGCGCGTTCGCAGCCCTCAGCAGCGACTTCGACGGTTCGTTTCCGCCCTGCGTGGGGTTCCCGTCCGGCGAAAACGACATGGTGCGCGGCATCGCGGCAGGCGGCCCCAAGGACGGCAGCGGACTTTCCAATGTTGTGTACGCCACGACGGAAGGAAGCGGCCCTAATGCTGGCGCGGGCGGCGGTCACGTCTTTGTCACCACAAACGCGGCCACAACCCAGATGTCCGACGTTACCGGCAGTATCAACCCGTCGAGCTACGTCATTTCCTCGGTTGCAATCGATAGTTCCGACGCGACCGGAAAAACTGCATACGTCGGGATCATGGGATTCAATGCGTCCCACGTCTTCAAGACGACCTCTGCGGGTGGCGCCTGGAGTGATTGGACCGGAAGCGGCTCAACCGCGCTGCCGGATTCTCCTGTCAACGCCCTGCTGGTCGATTCGGTCGCCGGGCAGATCTACGCCGGAACCGATGTCGGCCTTTTTGTGAGCTCCACGTCGAGCGCCAGCTGGACCGAGGTCGGTCCGGCTCCTGGTAGCGGGCAAGTCGGTTATTTGCCAAACGTGCCAGTCACCGCAATCCGTTTATTCAATTCCGGCTCCGTCAAGAAACTGCGGGCCTCCACTTATGGACGCGGCATCTGGGAATTTAACATTTCGACGGATTTCACCGTTCCAGCCACTCTGGCGGACCCACCTAACGCTAACCCCGGGCAGACCACCTCAACCGCTATGTTGATTTCTCCGGTGGGCGGAAGCTCGTTTGCCAATAAGGTGACATACACGTGTTCCGCTGGGCTACCAACAGGCGCGACTTGCTCGTTCAACCCAACCCAGATCAATGCATCCGGCTCGGCGACCACTGTGACAATCACCATCCATACCGCGGGTCCATTCACCGGAGCTGCGGCAGTCCCTCAGCACAAGTTGTTGGGCCAGAAACAGCGGCTGTGGCTGCCGTTGAGCCTGCCACTCGCCGGCATGGTATTGGTGGGATTGGCCGGGCGGAAGTTGCCATTCCGACACAAAATCGAGGGTCTGTGCGCGAGCCTAATGCTCACCGGGTTCCTGGTGGCGTGCGGAGGCGGCAGCTCGACGCCACCACCGCCCCCCGTCTCAGTCACGGTGAGTCCGAGCGCGGTAAACACCTTATACCCCAGCCTGTCGGGAGCGCCGGCCCAGACTCAGCATTTCACCGCGACCGTAAACAACTCGACTAACCAGAGCGTGACCTGGGTGGTGACAGGCGGAACCCCCAACGGCACGATTGACGCGACCGGCATGTACACTGCACCGGCCGCGCTACCCAGCCCCTCGAACGTGACCGTCGTCGCGACATCCGCGGCCGATCCCACTAAGTCAGGCGCCGCAACGGTAAACCTCCAGACGCCCACGCCCGCTGGGACGTATCCGATCACCGTAACCGTGACGGAGGGGTCGGTGGTTCACACAACCACGTTCAACCTGACCGTGAATTAGTCAGAAAAACAGATTGAGCCACCACTGGCACGCCCTCGGGCGTGCCTTTTTTTGTTGGTATTTCTCAGTCGTCGTCCGGATCCGTCGGTGGCGTGTGATCATTCAGAAAATGCTGCGCATCGAAAGGCGCGGAGATCGTCTTAAACTGTAACGGCGTCTGATTGAAGTCGAAGCAATCGGAGAAGTCATCGGCCGGCGCATCCGCGTAGCCGAGCGAAGGCAGATTGAAGGTGTTCTCAGTGAACTTCAATATGCTGCCGAAATCATGCTGCGTGTGCGAAATGTGCTGCGCCTTAACATAAGGCGAGACCACGATGAGCGGCACCCGGAAACCATATACGTAGCCGCATCCCCAGGTCGCGCAATTCACCTGCACTTGGGGCGGCGGAACGTGGTCGTACCAGCCTCCCCAGTCGTCCCAGGTGATGAAAATCGCGGTGTTGGCCCAATAGGGGCTGTTGCCAATGGCATTCACCACCGACGCCACCCACGATGGTCCGGTCGTGCCGCCGGACGCTGCGTGATCTGAATCCTGGCCAGCCGGAATCACCCAGCTCACGTCCTTCAGCTGGTTGCTGGCAATGTCGGTGAGTATCTGCTTCTGATTGAGGATCACATTGTTGGTCCAATCGGATCCCACGCAGGCGGTGGCGTTCGGCGGAGGCAGGTTCGGTCCGCAAATATGCTGGATGGCCTCCGGGCCGGTCCAGATCGCGGGGCTCGAAGGCGTGTAATACCGCCAAGTCAAGGATTTTGCCTCCAGCAGATCGGTCAGTGTCTGGTGCTCCAGACAGGGATAGATTGGCGCATTGGAAGTTTCGCTGCCGCTCGGATCAATCAACTTAACCGCGGCCCCAGGCACCGCGTCGCATCCGGCGTTGGGCGGGCCGGTCACGATCGGATTCTCCGCCGCAAACAGGTTGCTGCCGGTACTTGGAGCCGACGTCCCGGAAATGATGAACTGATGCGCTGGAAAGCTGGGGCCCTGGTTGGTCTGAAACATCCGGTCGGCGAACGTGTATTGCTCGGCTAACTGGAAGTAGGGTTGGATATACGCCGCCGCTGGGTCCACATAACCAAACTGCAAGTCAGGCGCGGGGCAGTCCGTCGCCCCCGGGGTGCATGTAACCGGAATCAAGTCCGCCCCGTCCATCTGACATTGTCCAGTCACCGAATTCAGGTCGCACATGTTATTGAATGCACGGTGACTGTGGACGGGGTCGTAGTCCACCTGGAGACTGATTTTCTTCAGCTGAATCGTATTACCGGTGTGGTCTTTTCCGCTTTTAACAATGTCCGCGCCGCGGCTGATCAGCACAGGATCCTGGAAAAGATTATCCGGGGTGCGGTTCTCCTGGAAGATCACCACCACGTGCAGAATCTTTCCCGGCGGCGGCGGTGGAGGACTGCCAGCGGTCCCGCCGCAGCCGTTAAGACTCAGGAGAGCGCCTCCCACGGCCAACATCATTAGTGTGTACAGTACGATCGCGAACAGGCGGGTGCGGCGCTTGATCATTTCCTTTAACCTCGGAGGATTACGGTCTCCAGTTATTCGGATGATAACCCCACGGCGGTCCACTCTACTCGGATAATCCTATAGATGCAAGTTGCCTTTTGTTGGATGCAATAACACGAATTTAGTACAGCTCTAAATTGACAAAGTAGGACTTAGGTTTTCGAATTCTCATCTATCCAAAAACCCGTGACCGTGCAAAGGACGCGAGACGGTTGAGGAGGCCTATGACCTCCAACAATTCAGAGGCATCTTCAAGTGTACGGTACCGTACTATTCCGGCATCACCACGACTTCGTCCTTCGGCATGGCGTCGAGCGTGGCCTTGTCAATGCCCAAGTGAGCCATCACGAGTTGCGGTGGTGTGTGGCTGAGCCATTCCGAGAGCGCGAGGTCCTGATAGAAGCCGCTCTTGAACACTTCCAGAAATTTCAAGTCGGTGTCGCCCGTGTTTTGAATATAGTGGGGCAGCGTTTTCTGGATATAGCCAACGTCCCCGGCCTGAAAGTCCGCAGTACGGGCGCGGCCTCCGGTTGCGAACACCGTCATTCTTCCTGTACCGCTGATGAAGTACTGCCATTCGTCGGCATTGGGATGCCAGTGGAGCTCGCGAATCCCTCGCGGATGGACGGTTACCACCGCCGCCGCAATCGTGGTGGAAACTTTGAAGTTGCTGGAATCAATGATCCGTACCTCGCCTCCCTTGGTGCGCTTCGTAACCGCGTGCTGTATCGTACGGAATGCGAAGTCCTGCGAGGATGCGCCCCGCGAGCCGGCGGCCGCCTTTTGATCGGCCGCGAGCGGGCCAGGAACCGCAGCCTGGAAAATAAATTTCTCCCTCTTCGGCATTTTCTCCATCGCCTGCTGACTCGCGCCGAAGTTTGCCGACAGCACGTCATGGGGCGTATGCGCCATCCAGTCTGTGAGCAGCACCGTCTCGTATTCCGAGAAGTTTCCATCGTCGAAGACCAGCAGAAACTCCGCGCCGTCGGGATTCAGGCCCTGAATGGAATGCGGAATTCCGGTGGGAAAGTACCAGAGATCACCTTCGGTAATGTCAGTGACAAAGCTCTTGCCGTCGGCATCAATCGCGGTGATTCGCGCGTTTCCGTACAGCATAATGGCCCACTCGGCGGCCGTGTGCCAGTGCAGCTCTCGTATGCCTCCCGCGGTCAATCGCATGTCCACGCCGGCCATTGACTTCGAAACCGCAAGCTCGCGGACCGTTACCTCGCGCGACCATCCACCCTCTTGCATTCGTTTGTGAGAGAGTCCGAAAGGGAAAGGATATTTGAATGTCTGTACGCTACCCGCATCAGTTGGTGGGGGCAAGAAAGCTTCCGGATTTTGCGCGTCCAGGGCGGGATTTCCTGGACCAGGAGCGCTGGCGCTTTTATCGTTTTTCGTTGGGTATGGATGTTGCTCTTGGCCCGCCGCATCAGCCGCCGATAGCATCCCGGCAGCCGCCAGCGCCGCCGACCCCACTCCCAGAAACCCACGCCGTGAAACCATGTCGGTCTTCGCGTCAGCGCTCACGAGTCCTCCTATTGGAACACCAGTGAATGAAACGCTTGGCTAGGATGGTGGGCAGTGCAGGACTCGAACCTGCGACCTCCTGCTTGTAAGGCAGGCGCTCTAACCAACTGAGCTAACCGCCCGCTCCGGCGGATGCGATCCCGATGCGTTTCATCTCCGCCGCCCGCGGAAAGAACTTCAGAAAAACTCATGCCCAGAATACTGGACCGTTCCTTGCCGGTCAAACGATCCGGAACGTGCGAGGCGCGGCCGCTACACTTTCGCTGCTACACTTTCTGCGTGCGACAATTAATCGTCAATGCCGATGATTTCGGGCTGACCGCGGGAGTGAATCGAGCCATTATCGAAACCCATATTGGCGGAGTCGTGTCGGCGGCGACCTTGATGGCCAACGGCGCCGCATTCGAGGACGCAGTGACGACGGCCCGTTCGGCGCCGAATCTCTCGGTGGGATGCCACGTCGTCCTGGTGAGCGGAACTCCGGTGTCACCACCGGACGCGGTAGATACGTTGCTCGCAATCCGCTCGGCAGAGCCGGATCATTTCTACTCCAGCCTTTCTGCTTTCGCCGCGCGGGCCATGTTGGGAGGCTTCGATCGAGATCAACTGGTTGCGGAAATCACTGCGCAAATCAGGAAGATTCAAGCGGCGGGGCTCCAGGTCACTCACATTGATACCCACAAACACGCGCACGTTTTCCCCGAGATTTTTGCGGCGCTGTTGCGAGCTGCACGGATTTGCGGCGTTCGCGCGATCCGCAATCCGTTCGTTCCCGTGAAAGCAATGCAAGCCCGTCAATTCAAAGGCAGGCACGATCTCTGGAAACGTTATGGCCAGGTGCGCATGCTGCATACCTTCTCCGGGCGATTTCGCCAGCAGACCAAGCGCGCTGGATTGCTTACGCCCGACGGCGTGGTGGGAGTGATCGAGACCGGATCACTCGAGGGTTCCGGCGAGAGCTCTGGCTATACTTCCCTGCTGCGGCAGACGCTCGCGAGCCTTCCCGAGGGAACGTGGGAACTCGTCTGCCATCCCGGCTACAAAGACGCCGACTTGCGCGCAGCCGGCACCCGATTGCTCGATTCTCGCGAAGAGGAGCGGCGTCTGCTTCTTTCGGCGGAACTGCGACAGTTTCTGGAGGAACAAAAGATTCGTGTCATCGGTTATCGTGAATTCGCGGCAACGCCCGCGGAAATTCCCCAGAAAGTCGCCGTCGAATGATGATGGGCAGGTATCGAAAGTGGTGCTTCGCTCGTTACTGCTCCGGCACACTTTGTAATATCGCACCGCATCCGAGGGCGGTATTATCGCACCAACAGATATGAGGATAAGGCATGGCTTACCTGCCAAAAGAACCTCGCCTTAGTGTGGACTTGCCGGTGCGTATATGGGGTATGAGCGCCGGGGGGCGCCCCTTTTCCCAGCATGCTCGCGCCCAGAACATCAGTTCGGCGGGTGCGCTGATCTCCGGAGTCGACAACGAACTGAAAGTGGGCGACGTAGTCGGAGTAGAGTGCGACGAGAAGAAGACGCGGTGCACCGTGATCTGGGTGATGAACGCCGGCTCGGTCAGAAAAAATCAGGTGGGAGTAAAGTTGCTCGCCGATCAGGAATGCCCGTGGAAAAGCTTTCTGCCGCTCGACGGAGCGACGGTGACGATTTCTCCCTCCAACCGCAGGCGCTTTCATCGGCATAAGATTTCGCTTCCCCTGGAGCTTCGCGACGAGCGCGTCAATGCGCCCATCCGGATCAGTGCCACCGACGTAAGCGGCAACGGATGCTATGTCGAGAGCATGCTGCCTTTGCCGCTCGGAGCTGTGCTGCGCGTGGATTTCTGGCTGGAATCGGAGCATGTCAATATCACGGCGGTAGTCCGAACTTGCGATCCGGGCGTGGGTAATGGAATCGAATTCACCGGAATGCCCGTCGACGGAAAAGCACGCATGCAGGCGTATCTGGACTCGATTGACCCGCCGCGGGGCGCTTCGAATCCAACCCCGGAGTAGCGTGCCTCCGATTTCCCGTAGAGACGCGGCTTGCCGCGGCTCCCACCACGACAAAAGCAGACGGGGCAAGCCCCGTCTCTACATGGACGTTTCTGCGTAGCGGGCGAGAACGATTGCTCGAATCAGTCCACCCGTGGTGAATTCACGGGCCTCGATTGCGACCGGCATATGCAATTCGCGCAGCGTCGCCGACGTCACCGGACCAATCGAAGCAAACTGGACATGCTTGAGCAGAGCTGCAGTGAGCGAACCCTTGGAGTTGCTCAATAGTTCAGCAAAGTTCTTCGCTGTGGAAGAACTGGTGAAGGTCACAACGTGCGGCCGCCGAGCCGCATTTTTCATCAGCGCACGCAGGCGCGCGCGTGATTTCTCGGGCACCACAGTTTCGTAGGCCTCGATTACATCCACCATCGCACCGGCCGCTTGCAGTTCCTCTGGAATCACGTCGCGGGCGACTTTGGCTCTTATAAGCACCAGGCGCTTACCGTTGACCTTATCGCGCAGTCCCTTCACCACAGACTCGGCGACGTACTCCTCCGGAACCATCTTGACGTTCAGGCCATGCTTCACAATCGCCTTTTTTGTTGCGGGCCCGATGGCAGCGATCTGCAGATGCTTGAAAGTCCTGCGCGTGAGGCGAAGTCTCCGGACACGCTCCCACATTGCTTCGACGCCATTGGCGCTGGTCAGAATAAGCCAGTCGTAGCTCCGGATATTTTTCAGAGCATCGTCGAGCGGCTGGTACGATTGCGGCTTGCGAATCTCAATGAAGGGGATCTCGATGACGGAAGCGCCCAGGCTGCGTAGGCCCGCGGAAAGGCTTCCGGCCTGATGCCGGGCGCGTCCGACAAGAACTCGGGTTCCAGAGAGGGGATGGTTTTCGTTTGGCTTCATGGAGCAGGTGTCAGGTCCTAGGTCACAGGCGTCAGGTTTTTCCTTAGACCTGAGACCTAACATCTGGGACCTGCCTCTACGGTTGCTGCGGTAGAGCGAAACCCTCACCGTAGACTTCATCGAGAATAACATTGCCGCCTCGACGGAGAAGAATTTCGCCGACTTCTTCGCCCAGGCGTATGGGATCGTCGCCCTCGCGTGTTTCACGCAGAACTTTTGTTCCATCGGGATGGGCTACAAGCGCACTCAGGCGAAGGCGGCCTTCCTTTATTTCGGCGAAGGCTCCGATAGGGACCTGGCAACCGCCCCCGAGTTTGCTGAGCAGGGCACGCTCGCAGGTGGTGGTGGCGCGAGAGGCATCGTCATCGAGAAATGCGGCGACCGCCCGGGTTGCCGAGTCGCCGTTACGAATTTCGATTGCCAGGGCGCCTTGTCCGGCGGCTGGCGTCATCACTTCTATCGGGATCTGCTGACGGATCCGTTGAATTTTGCCCAGACGGTTGAGGCCGGCGGCGGCGAGAATAATCGCGTCGTAGTCGCCGGATTCGAGCTTGCGCAGGCGCGTGTCAACGTTGCCCCGCAGCGGGTGCATCTGAAGATCGGGACGAAGAGCCCTTAACTGGGCCTGACGGCGCAGGCTGCTGGTACCAACGTTTGCGTGCTGCGGCAGTTCTTCGATGCTGGCAAACTTCACCGAACAAAAAACGTCGCGCGGATTTTCGCGGGCGGTGATGGCGGCGATCTCGAAATCGGAGGCAAGCTCCGTTGGCAAATCCTTCAAGCTGTGCACGGCGAGGTCAATACGGTTTTCGAGAAGGGCCTCTTCGATTTCCTTGGTGAACATGCCCTTGGTGCCGACTTTAGCGAGGGCAACATCCGTGATTTTATCGCCCGTGGTCTTGATGATCTCAAGCTCCACGGTATGTCCCTGAGCACGGAGCAGGTCAGAGATATGATGGGCCTGCCAGAGAGCAAGTTGCGAGCCGCGAGAACCGATGCGGAGTCGGGACGTCACTCTTCTGCTCCTCTTTCCGGACCAGGCCCACGGGCGGACTTGGAACCGGCAACTTTTTGTTGCTCATCGTCGTTATCTTTAGCCTGCAGGTTGAAAAGCCGGCGCACCAGGTCGATTACGGTGGTGGATTCGGGCTCGCGGGCCGCCGTCTTCAAGGTGCTGATCGGAGTGTGCATGATTTTGTTGACGATCCCGCGAGTCAGTGCTTCTACCGCAAGTTCCTGGTCCGCGGTCATGGAACCGAGCCGGCCTCGAACACGATCAATCTCGGCCTGACGAATGGTTTCGAGATGGTCCTGCAAACTGACGATGGTGGGAACAACGTCGAGAGTCTGAAGTCGAGCATGGAATTTGTCGACTTCGCCGTTGACGATGGCCTCAGCCTTTTCCGCCTCCTTCTTGCGATCGGCGACGTGGGAACTTACCGCTTGCTGCAGATCGTCGATGTCGTAGACGAAAATGCCGTCGAGCCTGTTCATCTCGGGATCGACGTCGCGAGGAACGGCAATATCGATGAAGAACATGGGTCGGTTACGGCGCAGTGCCATTAATTTTTCGCCGTGTTCGGGCCGGAAGATGAAATGAGGCGAGCCGGTGGACGTGATTACGATATCGGCGCGCTCGCAGGAGTCGTAAAGCCGGCTAAACTCGATCGCCTGTCCGCCAAATTTGTGCGCCAGCCGGATGGCGCGGTCGTAGGTGCGATTAGCGACGAAGATCGAAGCCGCGCCATGCGCGAGCAGATGCCGAGCCGCTAACTCGCTCATCTTCCCCGCACCCACCAGGTAGACGCTCTTGCCATTCAGGCTTCCGAAGATTTTCTTGGCCAGTTCGACGGCCACCGAAGCAATCGAAACCGACGAAGATCCAACGGCGGTTTCAGTACGGACGCGCTTGGCCACAGCAAACGCTCGGGTGAGTAACTGATCGAGCTGCGCGCGCACTGCTCCGACGGCGCGGGCAGTGGCGTAGGCTTCCTTGACCTGTCCCAGAATCTGGGGCTCGCCGACGACCATGGAGTCGAGGCTTGCGGCGACGCGAAAGACGTGGCGGACGGCCTCATCTTCGCGAAATTCATAGAGATGATTTTCAAACTCGGCGAGATCGGTTTCGAAATACTCGCGCATGAATTCACGCAGGTCGCCGGCGCCGTTCTTCATCGTAGCGATAAATTCGACGCGGTTGCAGGTGGAGACGATCATGCCCTCGGAAACGGCGGGATGCTCGGCCAGTTTCTTGCAGGCCTCGGGCAAACGCGACTCGGGAATCGCCAGGCGCTCGCGCACCTCGACCGGCGCGGTCTTGTGATTGACGCCGATGAGCTGGAATTTCATGACGCGATGAACCTGTGCATGGCGCTGAAGTAGTTGGCGATCCAGGCCACGACCGCGGTAGCAAAGGCCGCACTGGCAAGCAGAGCGGCGCGGCGGCCGCGCCATCCGGCGTTCAGGCGCGTAAACACCATCAACAGATACACGGCCCACATCAGGACCGAAAGCAGAATCTTGGGATCGAGAAAATCAATACGGCCGTAGGTGGCCTCGGCGACGACGGAACCCGCGATCAAGCCCAGAGTCATGAAAGGAAATCCAAGCATGAGCGAGCGGTAGCCGATGTCGTCAATGACCTGGAGCGCAGGCAGTCGGGAGAACATTCCACTCGCACTTTTGGATTTCAAAGCGCGTTCTTGCATGAGGTACAGGATGCTGGCGCCGAAACTCAGGAAGAGCGCCGCGTATCCGGTGAAGATCATCAGGATATGCACAGCCAGCCAGCCCTTCTTCACAACATCTGAAGCGAAGACGAGCGGTTGCTGGCCGGTGGCGGCGACAAAGGTCAGCAGAAAAACCAGGGGAAAAATCACAATGCCTGGGGTGGTCGTCTTGTATAGAAGGTAGGCAAGCATGAAGACGACCATGATCAGGAAAGCCAGCAGCGATTCCGCATTATGGACTGAGGCCGATGCGAACTGGCCAGACTGCACGACAGCTTCGGTCAGCGAAACGAGATGAAACACCATGCCGAGGTAGGAGGCATGGAGCGCGACTTTGCTGAGGATTTCGGAGGCGCGAGTCAGCGCAACCAGCGCATAAAGCAATCCCGCCGCATAGCACACGAGCGCGACGCGCAGCCAGACCAGGGTCATCATTCTTAGATGCTTTTGCAGGCCGGTGGATACCTCGCCAGCCCGGCTGGATGATTATAGTTGGCCGGGCGGGGAAACCAGCTTGTCGCAGGTGCTTGTGACGCGGTCACACGGCGGTGAATGGGGCTGCGAGGCGCGCAGAGAATCCCCTACGCCGTCGGAACCTTCGCCGTCCGTCGGCTCGTTGCCAACGCCTGCCATGCAATCACAAACGACGGCAGGAAACACGCCGTCGCAATGACGCTCCAAACCACGGTGGCAATGCCGATCTCCCCCATTCGAGCGATAGCGGGAATGGAGTTGATGGCGCGAACGACAATGAACACCATAGCGAACGGATAGCTGCGCATCATCCACTCGCGGTGCTGCTGGATCCTGCCCGTGCGAATGCAGTAGAGGCCGGTGGCAGTGGTCGCAAGCCAGCCGACCGCCTGGATCGTAGAAGCCATAGCGAGAGTCATAATAGGCAGCGAGATGGCAACCACAATGGCAGCCGGCGCAGAGATTGCAACACAACCGACGTAGATGCGTCCCACCACGCGATGCACTTGTAGGTAGCGCTGGCGCAGACGGCTCGAAAACTGGAACACGCCGAGGAGAAGCGCGAGAGCCCCAGGAATGCCATGCGCAAACATTAGCCATGGAATTACTGCATAGCGCTGACGCAGGAAAGAGCGGGAATCCAGGAGTGTCCGGTCGCGAGTGACCAGGACGAACACCGTCATCAGACCGAACACAATCCACATGGCATGCTTCGCCTGGAATGAATTTCTACGAGTCACGGATCCGGGAGCAGCAGTTGCCAAAGTCCCTCCATAGGTCGCTGCGACCTTATAGCAGCGCTGTCAAAGCACAGCGGAGCATAGCACCTCTTGTGAATTTGCGGCGGGATTGTTTAGTTGCGTTTACTCTGTATACTTAATTGCCACAAAGAGATCGTCAGCGGCGCTCAACACCAAAAGGACCCCAAAAACATAATGGCCAAATATTTGATTAGTGCAGGTCTAATATGCCTGTCTCTCGCACTTTGCCTCCCGGCGAATGCGTCAACCGCAACCTTCCAGATCATTGCCGATCCCCTGACAGGGACGTGGACGAATTTCGCCCTTTCCGGCGATGGCTCGGTCATGGCCGCGAACTACGGAGGGGAGATCTACCGCTGGACGGCCAACACCGGGTTCCAGTATCTCGGTCCGGGCGATACCTATTCATCCTCAATCGGGATCTCGCGTGACGGCTCGGCCATCATCAGTGGTTACATCGGAGCGGACGGTTTCGCCCGTCCGGCCATCTGGAACGCAAAGGGTCTGGTCGATCTGGGCCATCCCGCGAATGGTTGCACTAGCGTCGGCAACAGCTGGGGAAGCGGCTACGGGTTGAACGCCAACGGCACTGTGGCCGTGGGACTTGCCTGGAATTGCAAGGATGCCGAAGCTTTTGCATGGACCGCGACGACCGGCAACGTCTCTCTAGGGCATCCGCCGGGCAACCATAGCAGCCGAGCTACCGCCATCTCGGCGAACGCCAGCACCGTTGTCGGTTTCTGGGAAGATCCCACGGGCCCGCGTCGTCCGGTGCGCTGGGTCAATGGAAAGCATGACTTGTTTCTCGGTTCCAACACTCTCGGCGAGGCCACGGCTGTGTCCAGCAACGGTAGAAACATCGTTGGACAGCGCTACGCTGGCGCGAACGGTACCGCGTTCCTTTATTCCGACAAACGAGGGTTGCTCTCGTTGGGCACAATCAGGCATTCGCCGACAGAGCAAAGCGTCCCGAACAGCATCTCGGATAATGGAGTCGTGGTCGGGTGGAGCGGCGATCCGTTTGGTCACGGGATCGACGCTTTTGTTTGGACGTCTGCCAGTGGCACGATCAAACTCGCAAAGGCGCTGCGGCAGATGGGTGCCAAAATTCCGGCGGGCATGACCCTCTATACCGCAGTCAGCATCTCTGCCGACGGATCCACCATCGCCGGCCAGTACTTTGACGCCCAGTTCAATTTCGGCAACTGGATAGCACACATAACCAAGTAAGCGGGCCGAGTTCGGCAAGGACTGGAAGCGTCGTCAGCGATGGCGGCGCTTGCCAGGCCACCGTCTGCCGGGGACGCTTATCTTTATCTATTGCACCAGGCCGCAAAGAGCGGAGCCCGCGAACCTATTCCACGCCTAGCGACGCTAGAGATTCTTCCAGAGTTTGCGAGTCGATCTGCAGTTGCCGGCCGTGTGCCTGCATTTCTTCCATTTCGTCGAAGGCACGGAACAGACGCATCTTGACGGCGGCGTACTGCTCGGAATCGCCGAGGGGACGTAGGTGGGATTCGGCCCAAGCGGCGACGACCTTATGCGGGAGGAAAATACTGACCGCGTAAGTCAGCCTGCGGTCGGAGGTGACGTCAAAGATGTACTCGTTCGCGTCAGATGCCGGGGCGGGGCGTTTTCCGACGAAGTAGTACTGGTAAACGTAACCTTGGGATCCAGTGTAAGTTTTGAGGCGGCGGATGGTCATGGGGCGGTCGTTAGTCATTCGCAAAAGGGCATTCGTTGGTCGCTAGTCGTTGGTCGTTCGCGAACCGGAGGAGGACGGGACTCTGGGGATTCCACAAAAAACGCAAGACAAACTGAAATTAGTGCAGGGACATTGAGGAACATAGCAATCCCGAACGACTAACGACTAACGACCGAAGACTACCTACTGCTATTTCCCGGCGAAATCACTCTCCCATACTCACTCGCCCGCGCCATGCGATCGAACATTCCCCAGGCGGCAAGCGCGATGTTGCTGATGGCCTCTTCCCCGTCGCGCTCGCGACGCAGATAGGTCGTCATTACACATAGAACAAACGGACGCTTGTCGACGAAGATCACGCCCGAATCGTTGCGCACGCCTTCGAGAGCTCCGGGCTTGTCCGCGATCTTCAAATCGTCGGGGAGATTGCGCGGGATCCAGCTGTCCTTGTGCGTGGAGAGGACTTTGAAGAAGTCGGCCGTCATCTCTTTGTTCAGGATCTCGCCGCGGTAGAGCGCCTGTAACAGGTCCAGCATCTCATTGGGTGTGGAGACGTTTTCGCGGCCTTCGGCGGCGGCATTGAGATCCATCATCTTGCGGCGGAGACGGGTGTCGCGCAGACCCTGCGCGTTCAGGAACGCATTCACGTTGTCCATGCCAACGCGATCGACGAGGACATTGGTGGCGGAGTTGTCGCTGACGGCGACCATCATGGTCGCGAGATCGCGAAGCGTAATCTTCGTGACGCCGGGCGTGAGTCCGCCCATGATGTCGCTATCCTGAACCAGATCGGCGGCGTTCACCGTGTAGAGGTCGGTGAGTTTCAGTTTGCCTTGCTGGGCTTGCCGATAGAGTTCAGCCAGGACGCAAATCTTGATGGAGCTGGCTTGCGGGTAAACGTCATTGGCATGAAGCAGGTACTTGTGTCCGTCGGTAAGATCGACGATGGCGACGCCCATGACGCCGTCGAGGCTGCGGTCGATGTCAAGAATGGATTTTTCCAGCTTCATCCAGAGGACTGTCTGCTTCTCGGTGGGAGGCGGCGAGGTTTGAGCGGACGCCGCCTGACCCCCGGCCAAGTAAACACAAGCCAAAGTCAGCAAGCCGGCGATTCTTTTTTGCTGTATCGTTTTTCTTAACATGAACTAGATCTTCGCCTCCCGCAAACGTTTGACCGCAGTCTCAGAAGTCACAGGCGAATAATAAATCTCCTTGAAAGTATATGACCTTGCCTTGGCCTCAAGAATAGGAAGAATCTCGATGTGCCAGTGATAATCGTCATCGAGCGTTTTCCAATATCCGAGTGTCGCCGATGGATGTTGGCTATTGGGTGAAGTGTGGAGCACTAAATGGAAAGCCTCAGTGACGCTGCGGATACGTTGCAGCGTGCGGCGCAGGAGCGCAGCGAGATCGGTCAGGCTGCCCACGCGCGATGAACCGGTACGCTCAAAGGACGATTCATGGCTGCGGGGTATAACCCAGGTCTCATATGGAACGCGTGGCGCATAAGGGCAGAAGGCTACGTAGTCTCCACGATTTTCGACGATGCGCAGACCCTGATGCTCTTCCTGGGCCAGGATGTCGCAGAAGACGCAACGCTCTTTGGTCTCGAAATAGTCGCGTCCGGCGCGGAGCTCGTAGAGGACGCGGCGCGGCACGAAAGTGGTTGCGGT
>WNFL01152687.1_pt2 | contig 38556 bp, 41 predicted proteins | sample 5400361 | NCBI WGS metagenome assembly WNFL01 (sample SAMN13153351, study PRJNA577476) | soil metagenome | isolation source: 40 cm soil on Douglas fir-dominated hillslope | place: USA:California | collected 2013-09-17
CGCGAGTTCACCATCCGCAGCGAGGTGTTCACGCCGCTGGAGCTGCTGCGCCAGGCCACCTCGATGAACGCCGAGCTGATGATGATGGCGGGCAAGATCGGCTGTGTCCGGGCCGGCGCTTTCGCCGACCTGCTGGTGGTCGACGGCGACCCGTTGAAGGACATCGGGGTCCTCGCCGCCGACGGCCGGAACTTGCGCGCCATCGTGCGGGCTGGAGAAGTTGTCAAGAACGCGCTATAACAGCGCGGAATGTGACCTGAAATCATTGCCGCACGGGTGACGATCCCGGATAACATTCGGGCAAGCGGTTAACAACAAATTTCGATCGATCGAGAGGTAGTAGGGTTCGTGCGCCGGATACCTACGTAGATGGCCCAGCCAACGCCCTTTGACACCATGCTGGTGCAAAGCCGCGACCTATTCTGCGATCGCTTGTGCGACGCGGTGCACGGCATGCTCGAGCATGCCGACCAGTCGCTCACCGAAATGGCGGAGAAGATCGAAGACGCCGATGCCCGGAAGCCTTATGACGAGGCGCGTGACCTCGTCCTCTCCCAACGCGCGGTCCTCGAGAAGCAGTTCCGCGCGCGCTACACGGCGGAATTCCAGAAGCGCACCAACCAGGCGAAGAAGATCGCGCTCAGCCTTGCCGATGTCAGCCTCGGCGACCTGGAGCTGGTCACCGACGACGATCTCGAGGAGACCCTCAAGTTCAACGCCATGGCCGCCAAGGTGCGGCGCTTCTGCGACGAGGAGCTGGGGGCTCTCGACCAGCGCGTCGGCGTCCTTGTCGGCGACGCGACCCTCGAGTCAGACGCCAATCCCTTCGGGCCCCAGGGGATCTGCGACGCGTACAAGCAGGCCGGCCGGCACATCGATTCGAACGTGTCCTCGCGCTTGATCCTGCTCAGGCTCTTCGACGACCACGTCCTCGACACCATTCGCGCGAGTTACAAGAGCGTGAACGAGCTGCTCGTCCAGAACGGTATCCTGCCCAAGATCCGCTACGGCATCTCGAAGACCGAGGGCGGAAAGACGCCTCCGCTCACGCACGAGGGCGACAAGGAGAAGTCCGAGGCGGGCGAGAAGGCGCCCGAGACGCCGCAGGACATGTTCTCGATGATCCAGAAGCTGCTCGCGCCGGTGGTCGCCCAGGGTGGCCCGGGCGGCGGCGGCCCGCCTGCCCCGGGCATGGGAATGGGCGGCGCGCCGCTGGTGGAGGGCGCCGACCTCATGGGCTCGCTCTCGCGGCTGCAGGTAGGCGACGTGAGCGGCGTCACCGCGCCGGACGCAGGCCAGCTCGCCGAGCTCCTTGCCCTCGCAAAAATCGGGACGACGAACGTGCTGCGCGACCTCAAGACAACGAGCGTCGGCGCGGGCATGGGTCAGGTCGACAGCATGACGCTCGACATCGTCGCGATGCTCTTCGACGAGCTGTTCGACGATCCCAAGATCCCGATCGCGCTGAAGGGCCTCATCGGCCGGCTGCAGCTGCCGATGCTCAAGGTCGCCATCGCCGACAAGGACCTTTTCACCAAGAAGGGACATCCGGCGCGCCAGCTCCTCGACACACTCGGGCAGATCGGACTGCGCTTGCCCGCGGATTTCGACGCCGAAAGCGCCCTCTTCCACAAGCTCGAGACCTTCATCCAGGAGCTGGTCGACGGCTTCCAGGAAAAGATGGAGATCTTCGACACGGTGCGCGGGCGCCTCGAGGAGATCATCGCCGAGTACGACGCCGGCGTCGCCCTCGAGATGCAGGGCTCGCAGAAGCAGCTCGAGCAGATCGAGAGCCTCGCCGTCGCCAAGTCCGCGGCCCAGGAAGCCATCGCCGCCCGGCTCCAGTCGACGACGGCGCCGCGCCCCATCGTGGAATTCCTCGCGCAACATTGGATCAAGTTCCTGCTGATCGTGCACGCGCGCGAAGGCCCGGAAAGCGCCGCGTGGAAGGGCGCCCTCGAGACCGTGGACCAACTGCTCTGGAGCGTCGAGCCGAAGGCGACCGTCGAAGAGCGGCGCAAGCTCGCCGGCACGATTCCGGCGATTCTCAAGGGCGTGCGCGCCGGCGTGGCCGCGGCCGGCATCGACCCGGCGGCGTGCACCGCGTTTTTCGGCGAGCTGATGAAATGCCACACCGACGTGATGCAGGCGGCCGCGAAGCCGAAGGAGGCTCCCGCGAAGACGAAGCCGGGCGCCTTGACGCCCGAAGGGGCCAAGGCCGCCGCGAAAAAAGCGCCGCCTCCTCCGCCCGCCGACGACATTCTCGACTTCACCGCGCCGGTCGTCGTCGACAATCCGTTCGGCGAGGGAAAAATCGAGGTGGTTTCGGAGGATCTCGATTTCACCGCCGCGGCGCCGGCGGCGGTCTCGCTCGAGGCGCCCGCGGAGGCGCCGGGCGCCGCGCCCGCCCGTGCCAAGCGTCCGAGGGAGACGACGATTTCGCTGCCCAGCCGCCTCGTCGAGGGCGCCTGGGTCCAGATCATCCTCGAGGACAACGAGCAGCATCCGGCGAAGCTTCACTACGTGAGCCCGATGAAGAGCCATTTCCTCTTCGTCGACCGCAAGGGCCACAAGGTCTACGAATGCTCGCGCTCGATGCTCGCGCGCCGCCTGAACAACCTCGAGATCGCGATTCTCGACGGCGAGCCCGACGCTTCGCTCTTCGATCGCATCATGGACAGCCTCTTCGGGAAACTGGGCACCGCCGCGCCCGTCGCGACCGGCTGACCACGGCGTGCGCCATTCGGCGCACCTCCCCGACCCGCAATTGCGGAATACCGAAACGCCTGGCGTGTTGGCTTTATTGCATCCTTTTTTCCGGATGCGATCCAGAAAGGAGGAAGGTATGAACCGGACTTCCATCACCGCCGTCGCGTCCTCGTTGTCGCTCGGTCTTGCGATGGGCGCTTTCGCCGCCTCGACTGTCAATTCGGGCCGGGCCGATTCCCTGCACGCGAGCTCCCAATCGAGCAAGCCGGCGCAAGTGACAACCGCAATGGCAGCGGCGCCGAAGGGCACCACCACGACATTGCGGGGACCCGACAAGACGGGGCAGCCGAACCAGAGCTGCGAGGACCTCGGCAACCAACCCGGCCGCTCGATGTCGGCCCCCGGCTCGGCATTCAATCCGGACGGGAAAGCGGGCTCCGTCTACGCGGGGGAACAGCCGCAGAACTCGCGAAACACCGCTAGCGTGTCGCAATACGACGTCGCCTGCGCGCGTCCGTCGAAGTAAGGCCTAACCGCATCACGGGCCGCGTCGGTCGCCGGCGAGCCACTTCTTCGAATCCCGCGGCGTCGTACATCGATTTCGTGCCGAACCACAACGAGTCGTCGGCCGACCGTGCGGGTTTGTCCACCGGATAAGCCTCGAGGCATTCGACTCCACGCTTTTTCGCATAGGCGATCGCGCGGTCGAGGAGCGCCTTCGCCACGCCTTGACCGCGAAACTCGCCCGGCACAACGAAGCAGACGATCGACCACACCGGCCTCTCGTCGACCGGCTTCATGACGGAGGAGCGCTCAAGCTTTCGATAGTCCTCGCGCGGTCCCAGCGAAATCCAACCCACCGGGGCCTTGCCGCGATAACCGACGAGGCCGGGCGGCGGATCCGATTTCGCCAGCGCCTTCAGGTCGGCACGGTTGGCTTGCGCGCGAGTCTGGCCTCGCGGCGGCGCGGGCGCCTCGCCGCTGCGGCGATAGAACATGCACCAACATCCTCGAGCGACGGAACAGCCGCGTGCGCCGAAGATCGCCTCGACGTCGGGCCATCGCTCGGGCGTGAGCGGACGGACGATGATCCTCATGGCATGCAGTATATTGGCGCCATGGACACTCATACCGCTTCGACGAAGCCCGCCTACGCCGAGCTCGCGCGGCTGCAGGTGCGGCTGCACCGCCTGAGCCACCTCGGCTCGATCGTAGGCTGGGATCGCAACACGATGATGCCCCCCAAGGGCAATGAAGCGCGCGCCGCGGCGGAAGCCGAGCTCGACGCCCTGGTCCATCGCCTGCGCACGGATCCGCAGCAGGCCGAATGGATTCGCGCCGCGCAATCCGAGCCGCTCGACGACTTCGAGCGCGCCAACCTGCGCGAGATCCGGCGCACCTGGCGCGAAGCCAACGCGCTGCCCGAATCGCTGGTGGAGGCGAAGACGATCGCCGGCGCGCGCTGCGAGCATGCGTGGCGCACCCAACGGTTCGCGAACGACTGGCGCGGTTTCCTCGAGAACGTGCGCGAAGTGGTGAAGCTTTCGCGCGAGGAGGCGCAGTTCCTTTCCGACGACTCGGGCCTTTCCCGCTACGACGCGCTCATCGATCGCTTCGAGCCCGGCATGCGCACCGCCGACCTCGACCGCATCTTCGGCGACCTGAAGCAGTGGCTCCCGGATCTGATCCGGCGCGTGCAGGAGAAGCAGCGCGGCGAGACGGTGATCCAGCCCCAGGGCTCCTTCCCCATCGCGAAGCAGAAGGAGCTCAGCCTCGCGCTCATGAAGCGTCTCGGTTTCGACTTCGACGCGGGCCGCCTCGACGAGAGCGCGCATCCCTTCAGCGGCGGCGTCCCCGAGGACGTGCGCCTCACCACGCGCTACCGCGAGGAAGACTTCACGCGCAGCCTCATGGGGACGATCCACGAGACCGGTCACGCGCGCTACGAGCAGAACCTCACGCGCGAGTGGCTCGGGCAGCCGATCGCCCGCGCCCGCTCCTTCGGCATCCACGAGAGCCAGAGCCTGTCGTTCGAGATGCAGCTCGCGCGGTGCCGCGGGTTCACGGGCGTGCTGGCGCCGCTTCTCACGAAAGCCTTCGGCGCGCAGCCCGCGTTCGAGCCCGACAACCTCTATCGCCTGTTTACGCGCGTGAAGGCCGGCTTCATTCGCGTCGAGTCCGACGAGCTCACCTACCCGCTGCACGTGATCCTGCGCTACGAGATCGAGCGCCGGCTGATCGAGGGCGAGATCGAGCCCGAGGACATTCCCGCGCTATGGGACGAGAAGATGCAATCCACGCTCGGCGTGGACACGCGCGGCAATTACACGAACGGCTGCATGCAGGACGTGCACTGGAGCGAAGGGCTCTTCGGCTATTTCCCCAGCTACACGCTCGGCGCGATGTACGCGGCGCAATGGTTCGCGGCGATTCGCAAGGCAGTGCCGGATCTCGACGGGCGCATCGCCGCGGGCGACCTGAGCCCCGCCTTCGAATGGCTGAAGGCGAACATCTGGTCGCAGGGCTCGCGCTGGGAGATCCCGGAGATGGTGCGAAGGGCGAGCGGCGAGGACAAGCTCAACACCGCCCACTTCCGCAAGCACCTCGAAGACCGGTACCTGGGCTGATCTACTGCGGCTTCTGCTGCTGGCGATAGACCGCCTCGATCGTGTCCAGCGCGGTGCGCACGTGCTCGATGCCGTTGCGCGGCACGGCGATGTGCAGGTTCTTGTCGCCGAGGTTGAAGGCGAGGCCGCAAAGCCCCTGCCGCGACTCGAATGGCACGCAGCCCACCGGTGAGATCGCGGTCGCGGCCGCAACGTCCTGGCCGGGCACGGGCGGTTCCGCGATCAAGCCCGGCAGCAGCTGCTCGATCGCCGCCGCGGTGAACTCGAACGAATAGGAGCCGCCTTCGCCGATGAAAGCGACGGCCTTGCGGTCCGTGCCCGGCACCGACTCGCAGCGCGTGACGGAATCGACGATCTCGGCCATCGGCTACGACCTCCCGAGGAAATCCTGCTTGCCGATCTCCACGCCGCTGTGGCGAAGGATGTCGTACGCCGTCGCGGCGTGGAAGAAGACGTTGGGCAGCACGTGGTTCAGCAGATAAGGCATTCCCTGCATCGACCGCGTCGCGGTTTGCGTCTTCCAGGTGACGGTGCGCGCCTCGGCGCCGTCGATCTGCTCGGGCTTCAACGTCTCGAGGAAAGCGATGGTCTTGCGCAGGCGCGCGACCAGGTCGGCGAACGACGCCTCGTTGTCCTCGTACGACGGGGGATCGACCTGGGCAAGGCGCGCCGTACCGCCCTTGGAAACATCGGAAGCGATCTGCACCTGCTTGGCCAGCGGAAACATGTCGGGATACAGGCGGCTACCGAGGAGGACGGCCGGGTCGATCTTCTTCGCCTCGGCGTGCGCGGCGCCCTTCTCCAGGACCGCGATGAGATTGTTGAGCGCGCGAGTGATCGTCGGGATGGAAGCCTGGTACATCGAGATGGTCATGCGTCTTCTCCGGGAAGGTTGAGCGCGCAATTTTACAGGGCGGCGTGTATCGTGCCGGTCCATGGCACTCAAGGCCACCATCTTCAGGGTGGAGCTCTCGGTCGCGGACATCGACCGCGGCTACTACGCCGACCACCCGCTCACGATCGCGCGCCATCCTTCCGAGACGGATGAACGCATGATGGTGCGGGTCCTTGCGTTCGCCCTGCATGCCGGGGAGAGGCTGGAATTCGGCCGCGGCTTGAGCAGCGAGGACGAGCCCGACCTGGTGGAACGCGACCTGACCGGAGCGATCAAGCGCTGGATCGAGGTCGGGTTGCCGGATGAGCGCGAGGTGCGCAAAGCCTGCGGCCGTGCACGCGAGGTCCACGTGCTGGCCTACGGCGGCCGGGCGGTGGACCTCTGGTGGCAAGGGGCGCGACAAACGCTCGATCGCCAGGAACGCCTCGCCGTGAGCGAGGTGCCGGAAGAAGCGAGCGGCGCGCTCGCGAAGATGGCCGATCGATCGATGCGCTTGCAGGTCACCATTCACGACGGCCACATCTCCATCACCGACCACGACACTTCGTTCGGCATGGAGCTTCAGGTTCTCAAGGCGGCGCGGAAGTAGACTGCAGCAAGCCGGGCCGCGGATGCGCGAGCAGCAGCGCGGCGATCGGCGCCTCCAGGCCGCCCGGAATGAGGACGAACGCGCGCAGGTCGCCCGACCGAGTCATGGCGGTGCCGACGATCCAGCCGCGATCGTTGATCCCCGTGGGTTCGAGGTGCCGCCAACCCATCGCCGCCACGGGCGGCAGTGTGTCGAGCCGTGTGTACCTGTCCCCTTCGAGGAGATAGCCGTAGGTGCCCTCCGCGCTTCCGATCACTTGCCCGCTGTTGTTGATCGCAATCGCGCCCGAGTAGCCCGGACCCGGAAGCGCTCGCATCGCGCCATCGAAGATGAAGGGCCGCGGCTGGGCGGTCGTGTCCGTCGACATGCCGACGATGTCACCGCGATCGTTGAGGCCCTTCGCGCTGCTGCCGTTTCCGCCCAGGGTGCCGAGGTCACGCATCGCGCCGTTCTCGTAGAGAAATGCGCGGCCGTTCGAGCTGCCGACGATCTGGTGGCGCGCGTTGATGCGGGCCGCGGAGCTGCCGGCGTTCGGATCGCCGCCGAGAGTGCCGAGGCTCACCAGCGCGCCGTTCTCGAACACGAAGGCGAGGCTCGATGCGCCGCGCCGATACGAGCCGACCACCACGCCGCGATCGTCGATGCCGCCGACATCTCCCTCGACGCCGAGGCGCATCACCGAGGGGCCGCTCCAGATCGTGAGCTCGCCGGTGGACGAACGGCCGGCAACGACGCCGTCGTTGTTCACCGCGAGCGCGCAACTGCCTGCGCTCGTCGCGTTGACCCCGGCCTCCAGGTCGCGAAGCGTCCTGCCGTCGTAGATGAATGCGTGCGCGCCGCCCGCCGCCAAGTCCGCGCATCCCACGACGAGGCCGCTATTGCTGATCGCCGCCCCGTAGCTCCCCGGTCCGCCGAGAGTGCCGACGTCGACGAGCGTCCAGCCGGAGATGGGAACGGCGCCGCCTGCCGCGAGCGGAAGAAGCCCGACCCCCAAGGCGGCGGTCCACCGATAGAGCCAGCCTCCCCAATGCATCTGCGCTCCCCACGTTCGAGTGGAGTCCAGTCTACGGAGGCGAATTGCAACTCTTCCGCGGCAGGCGTAGAGCAAACGGACTACGCTGCAGCCGGACGGAGCTCTTTGGTATTCTTCGGGAATGAAATCCTCAGGTGAAGCCCAGCGCGCCCACTATCTCGTCGTCGTGGAAGGCGACAAGATGGGCGACCGGATCCGGCTGGGGCCCGCCGCGATCGTGATCGGCCGAAAGGAACCGTCCGACTGGCTCCTGGCCGACCCCCGAGTTTCGCGCCGTCACTGCCGCGTCTGGCTCAAGCTGAACGACGTCATCGTGACCGACCTGGGATCGACCAACGGCACGTACATCGACGGTAAGCCCGTCTTCGGCCAGGTGACCTGGCCCACCGGGGGCAAGCTGGAGGTCGGATCGCACATCCTCGAGCACGAGTGGCGCGTTCGCAAGGACGTGGAGGAATCGTAGAAGCTATTTTCCTCAGCTACTCGTCGCAGGACGCGGAGCCCGCACGGCGCATTCGAGATGCCCTGCAATCGATGGGGCTCGAGGTTTGGTTCGACGAGAACGAGCTGCGCGGAGGCGACGCGTGGGACGCCTCGATCCGCAAGCAGATCAGGGAATGCGCGCTCTTCGTGCCGATCATCTCGGCGAACACCAATGCGCGCAGCGAAGGCTACTTCCGGCTGGAATGGAAGCTCGCCGTCGATCGGTCGCACCTGATGGCCGACGACCAGGCCTTCCTGGTGCCCGTGGCGATCGACGACACGGTCGAGGCCACGGCGCGTGTGCCCGACCGGTTTCGCGAGCTGCAATGGTCACGCGTCCTCGGGCGCGAGGCGCCGAAGGCTTTCGCCGAGCGCGTGCAACGCTTGCTCTCGGGTCACGCTGTGTCGGCATCGTCGGCGCCCGCCCCCGCCCGTTCACATCCGGGTGGCGCCTCCGAGTCGCCCTCCGTCGCCGTGCTCCCCTTCGTCAACATGAGCCGGGACGAGGAGAACGAATATTTCGCCGACGGCCTCTCCGAGGAGCTGCTGAACGTCCTCACCAAGATCCGCGGACTGCGGGTCGCGTCGAGAACGTCGGCATTCTTCTTCAAGGGCAAGACGCTCGACATCCAGACCGTCGGGCAAAGGCTCAACGTCGCGACGATCCTCGAAGGCAGCGTGCGCAAATCCGGCAAGCGCGTGCGCATCACCGCGCAGCTGATCGAGGTTGCGACCGACTCGCATCTCTGGTCGGAAACGTACGACCGCGAGCTCGAGGACATCTTCGCGGTCCAGGACGACATCGCACAGTCGGTGGTGACGCAGCTGCGCGCGGCGCTCCTCGGCGAGCGAATCGGATCGGCTGCGAGCGCCGAGGCCAAGGCCGAAGTACTGGCGGCGGCGACCGGGCGCACGGATAGCCCTGAGGCACACCGCCTCTACCTGCAGGGACGATTCTTCCTCGAACGAATGACCGAGACGGATCTCGCGCGAGCCGTCGATTACTTCAAGCAAGCACTCGCGCTCGATCCGGATTTCGCACTGGGCTGGGCCGGCCTGTCGCGCGCGCTCTGGACGCAGGCCGGATATGGATGGCTGCCGGTCGCCGTGGGGTTCCAGCAGGCGCGCGAAGCGGCGCAGCGTTCGCTCGCGATCGCGCCGGATCTCGCCGAGGGCCACGTCGCCCTGGGCCTCGTCCTCCAGGGACACGACTGGAATTGGAAGGGGGCCGAAGCCGAGCTGCGCCGCGCGCTCGTCCTCGCCCCTGGCAACGCCGACGTGCTCCGCGCCTTCGGCAGCGAGGCGGGAATCCTTGGCCGGCAGGAGGAGTCGCTGGAGTTCCTGCGCAAGGCCGTAGCGCTCGATCCCCTGAGCTCATCGAGCCAACGCTTGCTGGGTCTGCGCTGCGTCATTTATGGCAGGCTGGAGGAAGCCGAGATAGCCCTGCACGCCGCCCTCGATCTCAACCCGAGCTCGGGGCTCGCGCATTGTTTCCTGTCGATGGTCTACCTTTTCCGCGGCCGCCCCGCCGAAGCGCTCGAGGTCGCCCGGCGCGAGGTCCTTCCCGATTTCCGGTCGTTGGGCATCGCCCTGGCCGAGCACACGTTGGGCCACGCCGCGGAATCGGACGCCGCCCTGGCACGGTTGATCGAAGACCATGGCCATGCCGCCGCTTACCAAATCGCGGAAGCCCACGCCTGGCGGGGAGAGGCGGACCGCGCCTTCGAGTGGCTGGAACGGTCCTACGCGCAGCGCGATCCCGGGCTAGGCCACACGATGACCGATCCATTCTTCGCGCCACTGCGCGGCGACCCTCGCTGGCCGCCTTTCCTCGAGAAGATGGGGTTCGCCTAGTTCGCTCTCAGAACGTCGGCGGCTGGACTTCCGCGGCGGCCGGGGCATCCGGCATCGTGCCAATGAAAGTGTGACCTTTGTCACTGCTTGCGGAATCCGCGCGGATCATCGTCACGCCGGTCAGCGCGGCGACGAGCAGCAAGATGGACACGATGGCGAAAGCGGGGCGCATTTCAGATTTGACGGCTTCCATGGCTTGGTTCCTTGGGTGAGGTTTACGACACCGCCAAAGTTACGCGGCGGCGCGGTAAACCTCTGCGGAGCGTTCTGGACGCATGGGTGCGGGTTTGCGGCAGGCGCTTTGTGCGGCTTGGCACTAGGCGAACTTCGGCAAGTCGGCCAGCGTGATGATCACGGTGTAAGTTGGAGCAATTGCACAACCCGCGATCGAGGCGTAGCGTAGCCTCATCGCCGTTCGCGATCTGCTTGAAAGGGGATTTCCATGAAACGCGTCTTGCCGGCCCTTGCTGCCGTGTTTGCTGTTGCTTGCGCCCTGCCGGTCCGGGCAAACGTCGTCAGCGATTGGTGTGAAAAAAGCACCGCTGCCGCGTACTACATGAGCGGACCGGGAACGACCGGTGCCCGCGTCGTGGCGCTCGCGCATATCGCGATGTTCGAGGCGGTCAATTCCATCGAGCCGCGCTACCAGCCATACAAGGCGCTGCTGAAGGCGGATCCCTCGTCGTCGCGCGAGGCCGCGGCCTCGGCGGCGGCGCATGGCGTCCTCACCAGGCTGGTGAAGGATCCGGAACAGCTGAAGCAATACGAAGCGTTGCATGCGGCGACGCTCTCACGGATCCCCGATGGGGACGCGAAGACGCGCGGAATCGCGCTGGGCAAGGAGGCCGCGGAGGCCATCATGGCCGAACGGGCGAACGACGGCTCCGACGCGGTGAACGACTACCGCCCGGCAACCACACCGGGCGAGTACGTGCCGACGCAATTCCCCGTCGCGATCAACTGGTTCAAGGTGCGGCCGATGGGCATGAAGCGCAGCGACCAGTTTCGCGCCCCTCCGCCGTATTCGCTCTCGAGCCCGGCTTGGGCCGCGGATTACAACGAAGTGAAGCGCATGGGCGCGAAGGTGGGCTCCGCGCGCACCGACGAGCAGACGCGCATCGCCAAGTTCTGGGAATTCATCGGCCCCGGCACCTACAACCCGCTGGGTGTGCACCTGGTGAACGTGAAGAAGCTCGACGTCCTCGACAGCGCGCGCGTGCTTGCGCTCCTTGCCATCGCCACCTTCGACGCCGGCGTCGCGGTCTTCGACGCCAAATACGCATACAACTTCTGGCGGCCGGTGACCGCCATCCGTAACGGCGACAAGGACGGAAACGATGCGACCGCTCGCGACGAGCGCTGGGAGCCCTTCATTCCGACGCCGATGCATCCCGAATACCCGTGCGCGCACTGCACCTTCCAGTCGGCCGCGGCTGCGACGTTGCGCGCCGTTTTCGGCAACGAGATTCCCGAGGCAAAGCTCGTCAGCACGACGGCGCCGGGTGTCACGCGCTCGTTCACGAAGCTATCGGATTATGTCGATGAGGTCGTGAACGCGCGCATCTACGACGGGGTGCATTACCGCACTTCGGGCGTGGTCGGCGCGGAAGTCGGCCGGCAGATCGGGGAGTACACGGTGGCAAATTACTTCAAGCCGATGCGCTAGTCCCGGGCTGATCGCCTGCCGAATCCACGCGGCGGCCGGCCGGCGTCAAATGGCCATGGAAACCGTCCGATACTGAGGAAGCCATGGTCAATCGCCTGGGTATGTCGGTCTTTTGCGCGACGCTCGCCGTCACCGCCGCGGCGCAGCCGGCCGCCGGCAAGTCGATCTTCGTCGGCGGGAGCGTCGACGTGGACGACGCTGTCGCCGGCAGCGTGCATGGGGCGGGAGGGCGGATCACCGTGAATGCCGCGGTCGACGGAAATGCGCGGCTCGCCGGCGGAAGCGTACAGCTCGGCCCTAATGCGGCCATCTCGGAGAATGCCTCGCTCGCCGGCGGGAAGGTGGTCGTGAGCGGCTCGGTGAAGGGCAATCTTCACGCGGCCGGGGGAGACATCACGATCGACGGCCCGGTCGGAGGCAATGCCTCGGTGGCCGGCGGGACGCTGCATCTCGGTCCCAATGCGCGCATCGCCGGCAACCTGCGCTTTCGCGGCGGAAGCCTCGATCGCGATCCCGGCGCGCAAGTCGCGGGGAGCATCGAACAATCGAGCCGCCACACGCGCGACCATCAATTCACGCCCTTCCCCCACGGCGGCGGCCGTTGGCTCTGGACCGCGGGCCTGATGCTCCTTGCCGCGATCATCGCCGGCGCCCTTCCCGGTCCGTCGGCCCGCCTGGCGCAGGAGCTGCGCGCGCGTCCGTGGATGGCCCCCCTCCTCGGCTTCATCGCGCTCACCTGCATCCCCGTGGCCGCGGTGCTCGTCATGATCACGATCATCGGCATCCCGCTCGGGCTCCTCGCACTCCTCGGCTATGCCGCGCTGCTGCTCGTGGGATACGTGTGCGTGTCCGTCGTCGTCGGCGGCTTGTTGCTCGATCGCTTCAAGGCGGACGTTGCCGGCGTCGCCGCGTGGCGCGCGGGCGCCGCGGTACTCGCGATGCTGGCGCTCGCGCTCCTCGCGCGCATTCCGTTTGTCGGCGGATTCGTGGTGTTCGCGGCGCTCATCGTCGGCGTGGGAATGATCGTCGCGGTGACGTTGCGCCGCCGGCCGCAAGCGAGCGCCGCGTAGGCCCGAAAAGTGTAATGTATTGGTCCCTCAACAACGACCCACAAACGGGGAAGGGAGCAAAGCAATGATTTCCAGCCATCGTCTTTCAACCATGATTCCGGCGCTTGTGGTCGCGGCATTCCTTGCGATTCCGGCTCTTGCGCAGGACAAGGCCAAGCCGGCCGCCGCCGAAAAGGCGAAAGCGACCGAAGACAAGGGCAAGGCCGCCAAGGCCGGCGACGAGAAGAAAGGGCAGGAGACCTCGAAGGTGCTATTCGAGAACGACAAAGTGCGGGTTAACGAAACCCGCTACAAGCCGGGTGACGCGTCCGCGAGCCGCGAGCGTAATCCGCGTGTCGTTCGCGCTCTCTCGGACGGCACGATGGAGCGCACGTATCTCGACGGCAAAAAAGAAACCACCCAGTGGAAAACCGGCGACGTGAAGTATTTTCCCAAGGACACGTTCGCCAACAAGAACGTCGGCAAAACGGAAGTGGTGCTGTACGTCGTCAGCTTGAAATGACCGGTAAGGCAGGCGGCCCGGCCGTCGCGTTCAGCGCGACGGCCGCTATTCGACCTTGATGCCCGCCGCGCGAATCATCTTCCCCCAACGAGCCGACTCGCCCCGCTGAAACGCCGCGAAGGACTCGGGCGTCGTGGGAATGAAGCGGGCGCCCTCGGCCTCGAGGCGCGGCTGGACGTCGGTGGACGTCATGATTCTCTGCACCTCGGCGTTCCACCGTCTCACGATCTCGGGCGGCGTGCCCGCGGGAGCGAAGAGGCCGACCCAGTTGCTGACCTCGAAGCCGGGAAGCGTCTCCGCGACCGTGGGTATTTCGGGCAACGCCTTTGTGCGCGCCGATCCGATGACGGCGACGGAGCGCAGCCGGCCCGCCCGCGCCTGCTGGATCACGGTGGGCATCGTGGCGAAGATCATCTGCGCCTGGCCGCCCATCACGTCGGTGATCGCCGGCGCATTGCCCTTGTAGGGAACGTGGACCATGTCGACACCCGCCATCGCCTTGAAGAGCTCGCCGGCGAGATGGCTCGCGGTGCCGACGCCGGCCGACGCGTAGCTCAGCTTCCCCGGCTGGGATTTGAGAAGGGCGATGAGCTCAGGCACCGACTTCACGGGAACCTCCGGATTCACGACGAGAAGACCTTCCGCTTCGAGCACGTGCGCGATGGGCACGAACCATCACGATCGTGTAGCCGTCGGGCGGCGATTTCGCCACGAAGTCCGCGCCGATGTTGCCGCCGGCGCCGGTCTTGTTCTCGACGATCACGGGCTGGCCCCAGGCGTCAGCGACTTTCTGCGCGATCACGCGCGCGAAGGTGTCGGCAATGCCGCCCACGGGGAAGGGCACGACGATCCTGATCGTCTTGGAGGGATAGGCCTGGGCGATCGCGCTGCCGGAAAGGGCGAGCGCGCTGGCGGCAAGGAGTGCAACGACGAAATTGCGCATGGCCCTATGGTAGGCGCTCCAACTCGGACCGGTTCCAGTTCCCCAGGCGAGCACCTGCTTCGTAGGTGCTCTCGAGAAAGGACATGAGCGCCTGCTCCGGCGATGCGGCCGAGCACACGGCCTCGTAGGGCAGCAGGAATTCGTTGAATTCGGTGCTGTAGAACGCCTCCGCGGGCTTGGCGGCCGCCGTGGAGAAGCCGGCCGGTTCGGGCACGGCATACGCATAGAACACGCACTCGTCGATTTTCCTGCCGTCGGGCATGGCTCCGCTCGGCCAGAAGCCGTGGCTGATCACCTCGTGCGAATACGATTCGCGCGTGACGGGATCCGCGCCCGGACGCTCCGGCGCCCTGCGCCCGGAGAATCGCGTGAGCGCGAGGTCGAAGCCTCCCCAGAAGAAATGCACCGGGCTGCACTTTCCGATGAACCGGCTGCGGAATTCCTCGAGCACCGGGCGCATCGAATCGAGCGCGCGCCAGAAAGCGTGGGCCCATTCGGGGTCGTAGGATCGATGCGTCGTGTCCAGCTCGAAGCGGACCGGGTTCGGGACCTCCACTGGCATGGTCCACACCTGGATCGCGATTCCCATGCGCCCGAGTGCATTCGTGACCGCGGCGTGGAACTCGGCCACCGTTCGCGGCTCGAGCTTGATTCGCTCGACCGCGCCATCGGATGCGCTGAGGATCAACTCGTGCGAGACGAAATCGAAGGCGGCGGTCAACGTCCTGCCGTCGACGCTCATGGGCAGCGTCGAGAGCCCGCGCGAGGTGAAATGCAGCGTGTGGCTCCAATAGTGGTTGACCAGTGGCGTCGTCGGAATCGCGAGCTTGCCGACCACTTGCGACCACATGTGCAGCGTCGCGCGCGTGTCGCGCCCGGCGGCGAGCGGCAAGGCAGGCCATCGATCGGGTTTCATTGCGTCAGAATACGGTATGAGCAGCCAAAAGAACGCGCTAGTGCCCTTCGCGATCTCAGCGATTGCCGGGCTCGCCGTGTGCCTCGCGATTACGGTGGCGACGGGAAAGAAGGAGGCGTGGGACTCCAGCCTCTACTTCGTGGTGGGCATTCCCGTCATGTGCCTCCTCGCCTTCGCGATCGGCTATGTGTTTCCGGCCAAGGCGTGGCGCTGGGCGTTCGGCATGGCCGTCGGACAATCGATCGCCATGCTGATCGGGGGCGGTTCGCTGTCGTTGTGGCCCCTCGCGATCATCGCCATGACGATCCTCTCGCTCCCGCAGCTTGTCGCGGCACTGGTCGCGAGCGGCATCGCGAAAAGGAAGGAATCCGTTCCTCTCGAACCTCATTGATCGGAGCTCGATGATGATCTGCAAGCACCTCGATACCGTGCGCACCGACCATCGCAACAGCAAGGGCTGCGAGGAGTGCCTCAAGATGGGTGATACGTGGGTCCACCTGCGGCTCTGCCGCCAGTGCGGCCACGTGGGATGCTGCGACGACTCGAAGAACAAGCACGCGACGAAGCACTTCCGCTCGACGGGGCATCCGATCGTCACGTCGATCGAGCCGGGCGAAAACTGGTCGTGGTGCTACGTCGACGAAGTCGCGTTCGAGCTCTGATGGCGAATGACGACCGCGATGCGCTCGTGTTCGAGCGCGACGCGACCGGCCATCGATATCGCGCCCTTCTCGAAGGGGAGGAAGTCGCCTACGCGCAAGTCGACCCGATCGCCAGCCACGGGTTGCTCATCAAACACACCGAGGTCCTCACCGCCTTCGAAGGCCGGGGGATCGGCGCAGCGCTGGTCGTCCACGTCCTCGAGGATGCTCGCCGGCAGGGGCGCGGCGTGATTCCCATCTGCCCGTACGCCACCGCCTACATCAAGCGGCATCCCGAATACCTGGAGTTCGTGAGCGAGAGCTATCGTCCCGTGCTCGCGCGGTAGGCGCTTCTATTTCTCCGGCACCGAAGGAGCGCGGCACTCCACGGGGAGCATCTCGGGCGGAAGGTCCGTCTCGTCCCGCCCGCGAGCCTCCATGCCCTTGGGAACGCGCGCAGCGTGACATAGCCACGCGATCGGCACGATGAGCTGATCGGCGACGACCGCGGGCCGGAGCGTGATCTTCTTTCCGGCAAGCACCTTGCTCGCGTTGTTGCCGAAGGTGACGGTGACGGCCCCGTTATCCACACGCACGGCGCTCACCAGGCTACCGACGATCTTGTCGGCCTCCGGCAATCCCGCCGCCTTGTTGTCCGCGGGCATTTCCCCTGCCAAGCCCCAGGCCGCCTGCACGCCGCTCTTCACGAAGTCCGCGAGGACGATGCCATCCTTCACCTGCTTTCGAAGCGTGCCTTCCTGCATCGACGGGATCGCCATCAACGCGAGGATGGCCATCACTGCGACGACCAGCAGGAGCTCGATCCAGGTGAAGCCGGCTTGGCGATTCATCGCGCGATGATACCGACCTCCTCCTCGCACGCGAAACTAGAGGGTATAGGTGGGACGCGAAGATCTCGCGACGCCGCCGAGCAACACTTCGATGTCTTTTTTGAGCATTCGCGAATTGTCGTCGTCGGGCAGGTGCACGCCGATCCCCTGCGGGCGGTCGCCCGAGGTGGGTGCGGGGTTGATCCATGCCACCGTGCCCCGCAGCGGGATCTTGTCCGGCCGCTCCAACAGCGACAGGAGTACGTCCACAGGATCGCCGAGCGAGAACTCGCGCAGCGTCGGCACGAAAAGCCCGCCCCGCCGGAATAGCGGGATCCACGCCAAGTAGAGGGAGGCCTTCGACCGGATCGCAAGGTCGAATACCGGGGCTCGCTCCTTGCGGGCTACCGCGGGCCGCGCAGCTCGATCCACCGCTTCTTGTCGGCCTCGAATTGCGCTCGGGTCTGCTCGAAGTCCCTTTCGTATCGGGCGATGCTCACGGACAGTGTCGACTTTTCGCTCGCGATCTTCTCCAGGTCCGCGCGCAATTGGGAAGGTTGTTGCTCGCGCTCCTCGATCGACTTCATGCGCGCAACCGCCGCGGCGAGCCTTTCCCTGAGGATGTCGAGGTTGCGATCGCGCGCGGCATCGATTTCGCGATCCGAAGTGTACGAATCGAGGAGCGCCCGGTCCCTTCGCTTCGCGTCGACGGCGGCACGATCGGTGTCGAGCCTTCTCTCTCTTTCGACGCGGCCCGCTTTCTGCTCGGCAGGACTCGAAGCCGGGTCGATCTTCCTCACGACGGCGCCCGATCCACTGATTTCGTACGTCGTCACGTTGGCGCAAGCGGCCGGCGGCACGTCCTCGAAATGCGTGGCGCCTTTTTCGTCGATGCACCGATACGCGCTCAAAGCGTTCGGCGCCGCCCATAGCAGTGCCAGGAGGCAAACAAGAATGCGCACAAGGAAACTCCCTGAATCGGATGCGCGATCAAATCACATCGATTACCGGCGTAACAATGCCGTCGGATGAACGGTCGAATGAAAGACAACGAACGGCGTGCGAGAGCGTCGAGCAGTGAACTGCGTCACATCGATCCATTTTCTCAGCGACGAATCCGTTGTCCGCGCTACACTCGCTCGCGAACCTGCAGGAGGCGCCACTGAAGCGCGTGCCGCATGCCGTCTGGGTGGTGCTCGCCGTCATCGACGGAGCAGCCCTCGCCTATCTCACGGTAACTTTCGATTGGAGCCAGGAGGGGCCGAGTGTCGGTTCCTCGCCACTGGGTGGGCTCATCCAGTTCGTCGCCACCGGGATCGTGATCGCGCTCAAGGTGCTGGCGGCGATGTTCATCGGCGCGGTGGGCTACGCGATCGTGAAAGACGTGCGGGGCAATTGGCGCCCGGGGCGCCTCGCGGCGGCGCTCCTCACCCCGGTCTTCCTGCTCGTGCTCGCGCTCATCGGTTCCACGGCGGCGTTGGAGCTGAGGGATGCGCTCGCTCGACCCGCGCTGCTGTACGCCGACCGTCTCGTCGTCTTCGACAGGCTCGCCGAGGGGCATGCGCCGGGCCAGTCCCTCGGCGCGTACCTCGCCTTCCTGTGCATCGCCGCCTACCTGGCGGAGAAATACCTGCTGCGCTGGTGGAACTTGCGCTGGCCGCTTTCGCTGGCGGCCTTGGCGATCGTCGCATGGCCGGTATCGCTCGCCGTGGGAGGTGAACGCGACCAACGCGAATGGGTCGCCGCGCAGCGGTGGCGGGCCGTTGGCGAGGGGAAGACGTGGCTCGAGGCGCTCGGGGCGTGCAAGGCGCTCGGCCCCGAGTGGCGCCTTGCGCGCCGCTTCGAGCTTTCGCTATACCTCGCGGCTTCGACCGAAGCGGTCCAGGGCGGGCGTCGTCGTCGCCCTCGAGCCACTCCGCGGCGGCTACTGGCGCCCGAACCTGATCCCCTGGCGCGACCGCAGCCTCTGCGAGCTCGATGCCACCGCGAATCGCTCCCGCGTCGTGAGCGATTGGTTCAGCGCGCTGCGCCCGCACTTCTGCGGCGCGCCCGCGGACTACGAAGGCCTGCATGTATCGAGCGTGCAATTCATCGCCCAGATTCGCGGCAGCGTCGGCGGCGGTCCGGAGCGCAAGTGGATCACGCAGGAGACGACGGCGGCGGCAATCTGCATCATGCCCACGCAGCCCGAGATTCCCCAATTGCGCCACCGCAAGTATCCGAAGGAGGAGGAGTTCACCGACCCCGAAGCCTTTCTCGCGCGCATGAGGACGCTCTGTAATCCGAGGGCTCTGGGCAGCGACCCGACGGGGTGCGCCGCGTTCGGTGGCGAGCCGCAGCCGGCGATCGCGCGCTAGATGGTCAACGCGCAGACCTGGTGGCTCTACGTGCTCGAATGCCGAGGAGGAATCCTCTATATCGGCATCGCCAAGGACGTCGAGTCGCGGTTCGAGGCCCATGTCAAAGGCATGGGAGCGAAGTTCACCCGGCTCAACCAGCCCGTGCGAATCCTCGCAAGAGTCTCGATCGCGACAAGAAGCGAGGCGCTGCGCGCCGAATACGCCCTCAAGCAAATGACCCGTGCCGAAAAGCTGCGGTGGTGCGCCGCAGGGCTGGAACACTTCATGGCGAGCCGTCACTCGTGAATCACGAATGGCGCGGCCAGCAGCAAGACTCCGACGACGCACACCCAAAGCAGGTCGTCGATGAAATACGGATAGACGCACAGCGCCACGCCGGCAATCATCGGCACGTACTTCATCGTCCGCTTTCCGTAGACGAAATACGCCATGCCGAAGACCCCCGCGAAGAGGCCGACGACGAAGGTCTCCATTCCGGGAGGATACTTGCCAATTGGGACCGCGCCCCAATATCGACCTGATGCGCCTCCATCCTGCGGTTGTCTTCCTCGGCCTGATCCACGCCTATATCGGCCTGCGTCTCCTGTCGCCATTCGGGCTGCCGGTCCAGGTCGCCGGCGTGGTTCTGCTGGCGCTATCCCTGTGGTGGATGCCCAAAGGCTTCCGCGCCCGCGAGGATCGCGGCCCGTGGGCGGTCCTCGTGCCATGGATCGCCATGGGGTTTCTTTCGTCGCTGCTGGTCCTCACCGTGGCACGTGACGTCACGTTGCTCATCTCCGCAATGGCGCTCTCGGCCGAGCTGCATACCTGGTGGACCCGCGTCTCCGCCCTGGCTGTCATCGCGCTCACGCCGGCGATCACGCTCATCGGATACTTCATGGCGCGCCGGGTCGCACCGGTAGTCGACGTCGAAGTCGCGGTCGAAGGCCTGCACGCAGCCCTCGAAGGCTTCACCATCGCGCAGATCAGCGACCTGCACATCGGGCCGACGATCAAGCGGCCGTTCGTACAGGCGATCGTCGAACGCGTGAATCGACTCGAAGCGGACATGGTCGCGATCACCGGCGATCTCGTCGACGGATCGGTCGGCGATCTCGCGCACCACGCCGAGCCCCTCGCGAGCCTCGAGTCCCGCCACGGGACCTACGTCGTCACCGGCAATCACGAGTACTACTCGGGCGCGCACGCGTGGATCCGCGAGCTGCGCCGCCTCGGCACGCGCGTGCTGATCAACGAGCATGTAGTGCTCGACCACGATGGCGCGGCGCTGACGATCGCGGGCGTCACCGACTGGTCCGCGCATCATTTCGATCCGTCCCATCGCAGCGATCCCCACGGCGCCGCGCACGGTTCGCCCGATTCAGCGACCAAGGTGCTGCTCGCGCACCAACCGCGGTCGGCGCATCTCGCGGCGAGCGCCGGCTACCAGCTGCAGCTATCGGGTCACACGCACGGCGGCCAGTTCTGGCCGTGGAATCTCTTCGTGCGCCTGCAGCAACCCTTTACCGCGGGGCTCAAGCGCGTCGGCGACATGTGGATCTACGTGAGCCGCGGCACCGGCTACTGGGGGCCGCCGATGCGCTTCGGGATTCCTTCGGAGATCACTCTCATCCGGCTCACCCGCGCATGAGCGAATCCGCCGCGGGCGTGGAGGGTTTTGCCGCTCTCGGCCTGGATCCTCGAATCCTGTCTGCGCTCACCGCGCTCGGGTATGAGGAACCCACGCCGATCCAGCAACAGACGATCCCGCCGCTCATCGAAGGCCGGGACTTGCTGGGCCAGGCGGCGACCGGCACCGGCAAGACCGCGGCATTCGCGCTTCCCATCGTGCAGCGAATCCTGAACGAGGGCCGTGGCGCAGGGCCCGTCGCGCTGGTGCTCGTGCCGACCCGTGAGCTGGCGATGCAGGTGGCCGAGGCCATGCACCGCTACGGCAAGGGAATGGGACTTCGCGTGCTGCCGGTCTATGGAGGACAGCCGATCGGGCGCCAGCTTCATGCGATGCGCGCGGGCGTCGATGTCGTCGTTGCCACTCCCGGCCGGGCGCTCGACCACTTGCGGCGCCGCAGCCTCGACCTTTCGAGCGTGAAGGTCATCGTGCTCGACGAGGCGGACGAGATGCTCGACATGGGATTCGCCGAGGACATCGAGGCGGTGATGAAAGAGGCGCCCGCGGAGCGCCAGACCGTGCTCTTCTCCGCCACGATGCCGGCGCGAATCGAGGCGATCGCGAAACGCAACCAGCGCAACCCCGTGCGCATCACCATCGCGAAGGCCCACGCGAAGGCGGGGGAATCCCCCAAGGTCCGGCAACAGGCGTATCTCCTCACTCGGAGCGCCAAGATGCAGGCGTTGGGACGCATCCTCGATCTCGAGTCGCCCGCCGCGGCGCTCGTGTTCTGCCGCACTCGGCTGGAAGTGGACGAGCTCACCGAAACGCTCAACGCGCAGGGCTACCAGTCCGAAGCGCTGCACGGCGGCATGACGCAGGAGCAGCGCGACAAGGTGATGAAGCGTTTGCGCTCCGGCGCGGCCGAGCTCCTGGTCGCCACCGACGTCGCGGCGCGCGGCCTCGACATCGAGCGCCTCACGCACGTGATCAACTACGACCTGCCCAACGCGCCCGAGGCGTACGTGCACCGCATCGGCCGAGTCGGCCGCGCCGGGCGCGAGGGTGTGGCGATCACGCTGGTCGAGCCGCGCGAGCACCACTTGCTTCGCAACATCGAGCGGCTCACCAAGCACAAGATCGAGATCGCCAAGGTTCCGACCGTGGCCGACCTGCGCTCGCGCCGCCTCGAGCTCACGCGCGCGGCGCTGCGCGAGGCGATCCTCGCCGATGACAGCGAGCATTACCGCGTGGTTGTCGATGCGCTGTCGGGCGAGTTCGACATGATGCAGATCGCGATGGCGGCGGTGAAGCTTTGCCACCAGGCGACGGGCGCAGATGCGCAGAACGAGGAGCGCGCGCCGGAAGCAGCGCCCGCGGCGCCGAAAGAGCGCGTTCGGTCGCCCTACGAAGTCGGCGGCGGCGGCGACATGACGAGGATCTTCGTCGGCGCGGGAAGGAATGCCGGCGTGCGCCCGCAGGACCTCGTCGGCGCGATCGCCAACGAAGCCGGCGTCTCCGGCAGCCTCATCGGCGCGATCGAGATCACCGATCGCTTCTCGATCGTGGAGGTGCCGGAACAGGTCGCGAACCAGGTCGTGAAGGCACTCGGCAAGACGACGCTGCGCGGGAAGAAGGTCCAGGTGAGGCGCGACAAGGGTCGCGTCTGACAATTTCAGGGAGGCGCCCGATGGCCAGAAAGACGAAAACGGCGGGATCGTCCGCTCTCGAGGGCTTTTGGGCCGTCATCGGCCCTCCCGGCACGACCGCGCAGAAATCGCAAGAGCTTGCCGAGGCGATCGCGGCCACTCTCCCCGGGGGACCGTGGCGTCCCGTGCGTGCCGGCGAGAACACGCGGGAGGTCCACTTCCTGCATCGGGGCAGAGCGCGATTCACCACCGCCCAGGCGTGGAACCTCGTCAATCTCCTCCGCGCACGACGCGACGTTGTCGAGGCGGGTCCTCTCTTCAAGGTGGAAGGATTCGCCGAGCCGCCACGCCCTGCGCCGATTCGCGGTGCCCGAAGTGTCGGCATGGGAAGCGCCGACCACCTTGCGTGCAGCGTTTCGCCAGCCTGGGCATTGGCCGCTTGCAACTTTCCTCAAGCCTGGGCGCTCGGTCCGCGTTCGCGAGGCGTAGGCATCGTCATCGGACATCCGGACACGGGCTATACGAATCATCCGCAGCTCGTGAACGGCGGTAGGGTCGATGCCGCTTCGGGTTGGGACTTCGTCGATGAGGATGCCGACCCTACGGATCCGCTCACGGGCGAAAGCGCGAGCCACGGCACGAGCACGGGAAGCATCATTATCAGCGAGCACGGCGATGCGGCTGGAGGCGGAAGCGTCACTGGCGCCGCGCCGGGCGCACGGCTCATTCCATTCCGGGTCACCGACTTCGTCGGTCTCTTTTCCTATGGCACGCTGGCGCGAGCAATCCGCCGCGCAGTGGACCGAGGCGCGCATGTGATCTCCATCAGCCTGGGAGGATTGTGGAGCAGCGGCACGCTTCTACGCGCCCTGCAGTACGCGCGAAGCAACGGCGTCATCGTGGTCGCCGCCTCGGGAAACTACGTTCCGGTGGTCGTCTACCCGGCGCGGTACGAGGAATGCGTCGCGACGTGCGGTACCAACTGCCTGAGCGTGGNNNAGTGCCCCGGGTGAATCGGTCTGGCGGGCCCGCCGCGAGAATGGCGCCGATGTCGTGGGACGTGGCGAAGGTACCTCTTACGCCACCGCCCTCGTCGGCGGCGCCGCCGCCTGTTGGCTCTCGCATCACGGTCGAGACGCCTTGATCGCGAAGTACGGGCTTGCGAACGTCCCGATCGTCTTCAAGGAAGTCCTCATGGGTTCGGGTGTGCGCAAACCCCCCGGGTGGGACACGACGACTGCGGGCGCGGGCATTCTCGACGCGAGAGCGCTCCTCGCGACACCACTTCCCGCGATGGCGCGCGCCGCCGGCCTTCGCGGCCTCGGGGCGCGCGGCGACCTTCCGTCTCGCTCCCCGATGGAGCTCCTCGCGCGTCACGTCCCGGGTGTCTCGGCCGCGACGCTCCGCAGGGCCCTGGTTCGGAACCTGGGAACCACCGACGCGGGACTCGATCGCGCCCTTGCCGAGCACTTCGAGGAGATATCGTTCCACGTCGCAACCAATGTGGGATTCCGCGCGGCGCTGAGCCCGGCGCCGGTGCGCGCACGGCTTGCGTCCCGCCCTTCCGCACGCCCACCCGCGCTTTCCAGGGCGCTGAAAGAAGCCCTCGCGTGATTGAGGGAAGCCGCATGAAACGCCGGGTCGTCGCCAAACTCTCTGCTTTGGCATGGCTCGGCGCCTTTGCGGCAATCGCCTCGGGATGCGCGCACCTGTTGCTTGACGACTGCCCCGAGGGCGGAGTCCTCGGCAAGGACACCGTCAGGCTTCGCACCTCCCACTATCGGATCGAGATCGCGAGCCGGCCCATCGCCGCACGACGCTTCGCGCCTTACGCGCTGATGGCCACATATGCCTATCACGACGACCCCGGCTGCAATGCGGACGAGAAAGACAATCGGATTGATACCGATCGCGCCGAGTCGTTGGCGAAAGACATCGCGGCCGCATCCGGATGGACCCGCATCAGGGAAATGGGCACGTCGAAGGGATGCGAGGACGCTCGCACCGGCTTCCTCTACCACGTATGGCAACGTTCGGTGAACGGCCGAACTGAGATCGCGATAGTGTTCCGCGGCACCTCCGGGTGGCGGGACTGGCTCTACGGCAATGCCTGGTGGCTCACCCGCTTCTTCAATGACCATGACCAGATCTCCCAGGCGCGCGAAGAAGCCGGGAAGGTAATCGCCGAATTCAAGGCCCGCGAGAAAGCCGCGGGCCGCGAACGTCCGCGCTTCGTGTCAACGGGCCACTCGCTAGGCGGTGGCCTTGCACAGCACACCGTGTACGCGTATCCGAATGATGTCGATCAGGCGATCGCCTTCGATTCCTCCTCCGTCACGGGCTCCGCCGCAGTGGATGAAGAGCGGCAGCGCGAAGCCTGCTCGTGCCGGGACTCGCTCGCCCCCGAAGCGCGGATGATGCGTGTCTACGAGTCCTACGAGGTGCTCTCGAACCTGCGTATCTTTCACAAGGTCTTCCTGCCTCCCGAGCGGCACGTACAGGAGGTGCGCTTCCCCTACGACCACTCATGGAACCCGGTTGCCGCGCACAGCATGCTCGCTCTTGCGCAGAGCCTTCAGGCGGACGCCGCGAGGGTCAACGATGCCGACAAGGACAAGCATTGGTACGCGAGCAAGGATTCATCCTGCACGCCCAAGGTCGTCGCGGCCCAAAAGGCGAGCTGCTCGGCGCCACGCCGCGAAGGGCTTTTCGGGGTGTGTCCTCGATGAGCGTTGATCGGGCTCAGGCGCCATGGTCCGCGACCAGCCGCTCGAAGCGCCGGTCGGGATAAAACCAGATAGCGGCGACCAGGACGTAGCCGGCGCAAGCAACCCAGGGTTGGATGAACGCGATCCCGATCGACACGATATAGATCACGAGGGAAATGTTGCCCTTGAAGTCCTTTCCCAGCCCGCGAGCGAATGTCGACTCGCGCTCGTGAATCGCAAGCAGCGCGCGCGTGAGAATGGTGTAGGCGAAAGCCGATGCGAGCAGCACCAGTCCGTATGCCACCACGGGAAGAGCCTCGAAATGGTTCTCACCCATCCATCCAGTGACGAACGGGACGAGCGAAAGCCAGAAGAGCAGATGGAGGTTCGCCCACAGGACCGTGCCGTTCACGTGGTGGACGGCGTGGAACATGTGATGGTGGTTGTTCCAGTAAATGCCGATATAGATGAAGCTCAACACGTAGGTCAGGAACACCGGAAGGACCGGCAGCAGCGCCGCGATGTCCGTACCGTGCGGCACTTTCATTTCCAACACCATGATCGTGATGATCACGGCGATGACGCCGTCGCTGAAGGCCTCGAGCCGCCCCTTCGTCATTTTTTCACTCCTCCCACGCGAATCGCCGCACCGCGATCCATCCGAAGAGCGCGCTGCAGGCGAGCATCGCGGCCACGGGCGCCCATGCGGCTTCGATGCCCAGCCCGCGCCAGGTCATCGCCTCGAGGCCGTCCACCGCCCAGCGCGTCGGCATCACGAGCGTAAGGGTCTGGAGCCAATCGGGGAAGACGAAGGTCGGCACCCACGCGCCGCCGAGCATGACCAGAAGCAGGGTCGCGAGGATGGCGAGGCCGCGCGTGGCCTCGGGCGTTCTGCCGATCGCTGCGATCAGCAGCCCGAATGTGGAGGTGAGGATCGCGAAGGCGATGGCGACGGCGACGAAGCCGAGGAAGCTGCCCTCGATGCGCACGTTGAAGACGGCGATTCCTGCCGCGTAGATTCCAGCGAGAAGTGCCGCCGCGATGAGCGTGCCCGAAACGATGCGGCTGCCGAGAAGGAGCGAGCGCGAGACCGGCGCCGCGCGCAGCCGCTTCCACAGTCCGAGGCGGCGCATGAGGAGGAGCGCCACGCCGAGCTCGATGCCGCTGAAGAGGATGAACTGCACGCCCATGCCGGCGAACGAGTGCGCGTAGCCATTGTATCTGCGGTCCACGTTCCCGGTCACCTCCGACTGGCGCGTCTCGAACGGCATCGCCAGGCCCTGCGTCGCGTTGCCCGTCGCGCCGGGTTGGGCCTTGCGCGCCTGGAATCGCTCGAGGCTGTCGAAAAGCGAGAGGAGGTCGCTCCGCGCGCCCTCGTCGAGCCCGCGGCTTCCCGCGACGTCGCCCCGCATCTCGGCAATCATCTTGCCGCCGATTTGCGGGCTGAAGGCCGCGCTGCTCACGCTCGTCATCACGTGCTGCGTGAGGATGCCCTTCAACATGGCCAGGGTCATCGCCTGCGACGGATCATAGTGGATCAATATCTCCGGCTTCTTCACGCCCGGCTGGAACATGGCGCGCGGCGCGGTCTCGCCGAATCCCGCCGGGATCACGAATGCGGCGCGCAACTTGCCCCCACGCACGAGGGCGACCGCCTCCGGCTCGTTCACTTCCTTCAAGTCGAAGGTCGTATCGGAGCGGATCGCGTCGACAATGCGCTTCGAGACGGCGCTCGCATCGAGGTCCACGACGGCTACCGGAATGCGCGCGGGCTTCTTCGGCGGTCCGCCCAGGACGGCACCGAAAAAGGCCGCGATCAGGATAGGCGCCGCGAGCGTGACCATGAGCGCGCGCTTGTTGGAGAAGTAGAGGAAGAGGTCCTTGCGGACAAGCGCGGTCAGTGCGTTCACGTCAATCCCTGAGCTGGCGTCCGGTGAGGTGGAGGAAGACGTCCTCAAGCGAGGCGGCGGCGCCCTGCTTCACGGCCACGCCCCGAGCCGCGAGGAGTGCCAACAGGTCCTGATCGACCGTGCCCTCGATCTCGATGCGCCGCGGCCGCGACGACGGCACGAGCTTGTGGAGCTCATCCTGCGATCCGCTCGCGACGACCTTGCCGTGGTCGATGATCACCACGCGGTCGCAAAGCCGCTCGGCCTCCTCCATGTAGTGCGTCGTGTAGATGAGTGCCTTGCCGCGCGAGCGCAGCGTCTCGAGGTTGTCGAAGATGGCGTTGCGGCTCTGCGGGTCGACGCCGACCGTGGGCTCGTCGAGCAGCAGCACGTCGGGATCGTGCAGGAGCGCGCACGCGATGTTCAGGCGGCGCTTCATGCCACCACTGAAGGTGCTCGGCTTCGCCTTCGCGCGATCGGCGAGGCCGACGAGCTCGAGCGCCGCGGCGGTCCTCTCGCGCAGTGTCGGCCCTGCTACGCCATAGAGCGCGCCGAAGAGCTCGAGGTTGTCGAGGGCGGGAAGATCCTCGAAAAGCGAAATGTCCTGCGGCACGAGCCCGATGCGCCGCTTGACCGGGCTCGCATCCTCACCGATGCGCTCCCCCGCGATCGTGACTTCGCCCTTGTCCGGCGGCGTGAGGCCGCAGAGCATCGCGACCGTCGTCGACTTGCCCGCGCCGTTGGGGCCCAGCAGCCCGATGATCTCCCCCGCATTCGCTTCGATCGAGACGCCCGCAACGGCGGTCTTCGCCCCATAGGATTTCCACAGATCCTTCGCCAGCAGCATCGGACGGTACCCCTTGGATAGCCGCCATGCTACCTGCAGCGGTGGGTGGCCGCGTCCGATTGCGACGAATGGAAGCGTGGCGGCGTGAATGGACTCCTGGCGCCGCGTGCGGCTAGCTGAGGATCGCCAGCTCGCCGCCCTTCTCGAGGGCACGCTTGTACGCAGGACGGTCGTGGATGCGCTCGAGGAAGCGCTTCATGTTCGGCCGCGCGCCGACGCGTGAGGTGGCCGCCTCGACCGGGAAGCTCATCTGGACGTCGGCCGCGGTGAACGCGTCGCCGGCGAACCACGCGCTTCGCCCGAGCTCGGCCTCGATGTACGTGACGATGCGCTCCAGGTTGGGATTGATGAAGCCATCCTTCACCTTTCGCGCGATGCCGCGGGCGATCGGCTTGGCGAAGAAGGGCATCGGGCCTTTCTCGATTCGATTGAACACGAGCTTCATCACCAGCGGCGGCATGGCCGTGCCCTCGGCGAAGTGAAGCCAGTAGGTGTAGCGCAGGCGCTCGGGCGAACCCTGCTGCGGGATCAACGCGCCCTTGCCGTAGCGCTCGACGAGGTATTCGATGATCGCGCCGGATTCCGCGAGCGTGAGATCTGCGTCGGTGATGACGGGCGACTTGCCGAGCGGATGCACACGCAGGAGCTCCGGCGGCGCGAGGCTCGTCTTCGCATCGCGCTGGTAGCGGCGGATCTCATAGGGAAGGCCCAGCTCCTCGAGGAGCCAGAGGATGCGCTGGGAGCGGGAATTGTTGAGGTGGTGGACGGTGATCATGGAGCCAGTGTAGCGCGGGCATTAGCATTCGTTACACTATCTCCCATCGTCACCAAGAGACAGGGCGCGCATTGGAGGAACAAGGCCTCGACGAGATGCAATGGGTCGCCGATCCGCGCGCCGACGACGCGGTCGCCGCGATTCTCGGCGAGGTTGGCGACGTTGATCGCCTCCAGCGCGTCGACGACCTGAACGGCGTCATCCGCGGCTGGCAGGACAATGCCAATGTCGCGGGGTGGCGTCCCGACTCGCGTCAAGTCGAGGCCGGTCTGGGCGAGCCGCTGCAGCGATACGTGACCGCAGCCCAACCGCTGCCACCGTGGGCGGACCCGGATCGCATCGCGCGCGCCGAGACGATATTCATGGACTACGGCGCGCTATCGGTGACGATCCTCTTCTGCGCGAGCCTGCCGGAATGCTACGTGGTGCCCGATCTCGCTGCCGTGCTGCATGCGACCGGACAGCTGGAGGATCGCGCCGAGTATCGCATCCGCAGCACGGGCGCCATGATCTTTCCGGTGATGATGGAAGGCGGACTCACGCGACCGGACGGCAGCGGCATCGCGCAAGTCCTCAAGGTTCGCCTGATCCACGCGATGGTGCGCAACCTCATCCTGCGCGGCTCCCCCGATGCGGCCCGCGGCACCACGATGATCCCGCCGTTGGCGCAAGCCCAACCGGGCGACTCGATGCAGCGCGCCCTGCATGTGCACGGATGGGACCTCGAGACGCTCGCACTTCCGAACAACCAGGAGGAGCTCGCCTATACCTTGCTCACGTTCAGTTACGTCTTCCTGCGCAGCCTGCGACGCCTCGGCATCCCTTTCACGACGCAGCAGGAAGAGGACTACCTGCACGCGTGGAACGTCGCCGGTCATTTCCTCGGCATTCGTCGCGAGCTCATGGTCGACACGATGGAGGAGGCGGCCGGGCTTTTCGCGCGCATGCAGGCGCGGGGCCGCGAGGATTGGGCGAAACGTCCGCTCGCCGACGATCCTCGTCCCCGCCTCGGTGCGGCGCTGATGGGCGCGATGGAGTCGGTCATTCCCGACGGACCGTTCAAGTCGTTCCCGGTGCTGCTCACGCGCCGGCTCATCGGGCCGGCGAGCTCACGGGACCTGGGACTCGATGGACAGGTGTCGTGGCTGTCGAAGCTCCTCTTCGCGTCATTGATGCTTGCGGCTTACGGCATCGACTCGCTGGCGCGCCTCGCGTTTGCGGACTTCTCGCTCTCGCGGCTCATCACACGCGCCATCGGTTACCGCCTCACGTGCACGCTCCTCATGAGCCAGACGCGCGACCTGTCGGTACCCGACCGGCTGCGCCCCGGCATTCGCTCGCTGATCGCGAGCTGGGGCAAGGATTCGAAAGCGTCGCCATTGATGAATGCGCTCGAAGATCGCTTGACCACGCGCGGCGGCTGGGAAGCGCTGGAGCGCCCCGCATCGCGATGATCCGCTTCGTTTTCGCCCTCCTCGGGCCCATCGCCCTCGCCTTCGCGTCGTGCACGGCCCAAGACGCGCGCGCGCAAGCCGTGCTCGGCGCGGAGCAGGATACGATCGACGTGTGGCCGCAGGTGCGCGCACTCGCTGATCCGGCGCGCGCGCTCAGTCTCGAGCAAGCGCTTGCGGCGCGCGACCGCTTCACCGAGCCGCACGGCGCCTACGCGACGCTCGGCATGGCGAAAGAGGTCGTATGGATGCGGGTGCCCGTCGTCGTGACGGCCGGCGGCGAGGGCACGTGGGTCCTGGACGTCGACTACGCCCTGCTGCGCCGCATCGACGTCTACCTGCTGGAGGAAGGAAGGGTCGTCCGACGGGCGACGCTCGGCGACGGACCGCCGTTCGCGGCACGGCCGATGAAGGGACGCTCTCATGCCGTGCCTCTCGACTTCACCGCGGGAAAATCCGTCGAGCTCCTGCTGCGCCTCGATACCCCGGGCGGAAAGATCGTGCCGATGCGCTTGAGCCGCCTCGCGGCATTCCACTATCGCGCCCTCGGCGAGCAACTCCTGCAGGGAGCGCTCGGTGCGCTCGGCCTCTGCCTGTTGCTGTTCAGCCTGATGCAATGGGTCAGCTTGCGCGAGCATCTTTATCTCAAGTACGCGCTGCTGGTCTTTTGCAGCACGACTTTTTCCCTGCACTTCTTCGGCATCGGCGCGATGTACCTGTGGACCGACCAGGCGTGGGCCATCGGTCACCTCGCCGGCGTCACCGCGCTGCTGGCAGCCGCGGCTACGGCGCTCTTCGTCGAGGAGGCGCTGGCCGGCGACCTGAATCGCTGGCTGCGCAGGGGCCTTCTCGGCGTCGCCGTCCTGCACCTCGTCCTCACCGCCGCCTATGGAACGGACCTGATCGACATCCAGACGGTGGCGCTATTCATGAGCACGACCGGCCTCGCGCCCGCGCTGATGGGCCTGCCCGGTGCGATCGCCAAGGCGCGACGGGGCGACAGCGTCGGGGCCTGGTTCATGATCGCCTGGCTCGGATACTTTGTCGCCAGCGCCATCCTGGTCGGCGTGGTGACGGGACGAACCGGCGTGAACTTCTGGACCCTGCACTCGTTCCAGATCGGCGCCACGCTCGACATGCTGGTCTTCATGCGCATCGCGCTGCTGCGCACCGCCGCGCGTCACGGCGAGACCCAGCGCGCGGCGCAAGAGCGCGATACGCTGCATTCCCTGGCGCATTCGGACGCGTTGACGGGACTCCTCAATCGCCGCGGCCTCGACGAGGCATTGGTCGCCGCGCTGGCGCGCGCAACGCCCGAGCGCGCCCTCGCGCTCTACATGCTCGACCTGGATGGCTTCAAGGCGGTCAACGACAGCTTCGGCCATGACGTCGGCGACGCGCTGCTGCGCGTTGCCGCGCAGCGATTACGCGCGTCCATGCGCGCGGGAGACGCCGTCGCGCGCCTGGGCGGCGACGAGTTCGTCGTGATGGCCGAGGGCCTCACCAGCGAAGCACAGGCCATGGACCTCGGCGACAAGCTGCTCGATGCGTTCCGGACGCCCTTCGCGCTCGACCAACATGCGTGCAGCGTGAGTGCCACCATCGGCTATGCGTTGGCCCCGGCGGACGCGAGCCATCCCGACGCATTGCTCAAGGCCGCCGATGCGGGGATGTACGCGGGCAAGAACGAAGGGAAGGACCGGCTGCTTCGACGCATTGCCTGATCCGGGGTGTGGAGACTCAATGGCGCTCGGAGTTCTTTGCGCTCGCCTGCGTGGTCCGATAGTTGAGAGACACGCCATTGAGGGCCGCATTCGGCCTGCTACATCACGATTAACGGCCCAGCCGTCCGGCGGATGACGCCGTTCGTCGGCGTACAAGTGGCGCGACCGGCTCACGCGGTGAACGTGCGGATGCCTTTGGCGACCGCCTTCCCCTCATCCATCTCCTTGCGCGCGTGCGCCAGCTCCTCGGGGCTCGCACGCTCGGGATTGGAGTAGTCGAGCTTCCATTCGGGCGATTCGCTCCAGCGCAGCGGCGATTGCACCGTGGTGCGCGCCGCCGGGGCCGATTCGAGCGTGCGCAGCGCCAGCTCCAGCGTGAGTACCTGCGACGCGCGATCGCGCGGCTTTCCCGCGGAATTGCCCAGCGGAAAATCGCTGAACAGCAGCCGCGGCACGCCGCAGTGCTCGACGATGTCCTTCGCGCATCCCATGATCACCGTCGCGATGCCGTTGGCCTCGAGATGGCGCGCGGCGAGGCTCATGGTCTGATGGCACACGGGACAGTTGGGCACGAGAACCGCGGCATCGACGCCGTCGGCCCGGCAGCGCGCGAGGAGCTCGGGGCAGTCCACTTCCGTCGTGTGCCGCTGGCTGCGATTGGTCGGCATGCCGTGGAAACGGCGCGCGAGCTTGAAGCGTCCCTGCGCGGCGGCTTCGCGCATCAGCGGCAGTGGGAACCATGCATTGCTGTCTTCGCGCGAGGTGTGCTTGAAATCGATCGCCACGTGCGAGTTGCGCACGTCATGGTCGCGATCGGTGTCGCCCGAATAGATGGCGAAGAACTTGGCGGCCGCGTTATACGGGGCGCCGGGGCCCTGCGGGCCTTTATCCGGCTGGTAAGGTGCGGCGGTCGTGATCAGCGCGACGGTGCATTCCGCAAGCGGCTTCGCAGGCGGCTGGAAGGGCACGTCGGCGAAATGCGCCCAGCGATACGGGTTGCCGTAGCCGAGCGCGAGGTACCAATCGCGCGTGCGCTGCATGTAGCGGATGGGCTCGTCGTCGTGCATATCCCACGATTATCCACCTCGCGCGTAATCGAGCATCCCCTGGAAGTCGACCACGATGGCGGGCTCGTCGCCGACGACCCACGCGTCGTGTCCCGAGGGCAACAGGGAAACGTCGCCAGGCGTGCAGTCGAACTCGGCGCCGTCGTCCATCTTGATCCGCAGGACGCCGGAAACGTGGTACTGGAAATGCGGCGCCTCGCAGCTGCTCGTCTTCGCGATCGGCTGCACCGAGGTGGCCCACCGCCAGCCCGGCTCGAAGATCGCCCGGCCGATGGTCGCGCCACCGATCTTGATCAGCTCGAGGCGGCCCTTGGGGAATTCGCGCACTTCATGGGGCTTGCCGAAGTTGTGGACCTCAGTCATGGCGATCTCCAGATTGATGTGGAGGCCATGGTGAGACGGAGGCGCGCTGCGCGAAATGCGCAGGATTGCGTATTACGCGCCGAGATCGGCCAGCAACCGCCCGCTCACCGTCTTGAACCTTCCGACATCCCCGTAGGAGCGCGCGATCATCATCGCCCCCTCGAGCGAGCCGATCAGCGCCTGCGCGGCACCGGCTGGAATGCCGGCAAACTTGAGGACGCGATCGCGCCTGCCCTTCTGGAGCACCTCGATCAGCCAGCGCTCGTTCGTGTCGAAGTAGTGGCGCAGCTGATCGCGCATCGGCTTGGGGAGCGTTCCGAACTCGGCGGCCAGCATGCCGCACAGGCACATGCGCTGGTCGCCCAGGACGCTCCCGTAGATGGCGGCGTAGCGCCGCAGCTTCTCGCGCGGATCGTCCGTCGCCTCGTCGATCGCGGCCAGGGCGGAGAGAAAGTTGCTCTCGTAGCGCTCGATCAGGCGCTTGCCGAGGTCGGCCTTCGCGGGGAAGTGATAGTGCAGGCTCGCCTTGGTCACCTTCATCGTCTCGGCGATGTCGGCGTAGCTGAAGCCGTTGAAGCCGCGCGTCTGCACCAGCCGCTCGGCGATGTCGAGGATGCGCTGCGCGGTGTCGGAGGCGGCGGCCATTCCCGAAGATTAACCCACTTACTTACTGGTTGACAAGTTACCTACCTACTGGTAAATAAGGGGCGTGGCCAACCTCCAAACGCTCGGCGCACCCCTGACAAGCCCGGATCTGCAGGCTTGCCTCGAGTTGCTGCATGGGATCGGCGAGGCGAGCGTAGATGGCGAGGGGTTCGCCCGCGGCGGCCTCGCCGCCCTGCCCCGCCTGGTCGCGAGCGAGCTCACCACGCTCTCGATCTGCGATCTGGGCGCGGGACATCGCAGCGTCGTAGCCGATGCTCCCGGGGCGATATCGAAACAGGAGATCGAGGCCTTCGACCGGCACTTCCATGAGCATCCGCTCGTCCGGGTGCATGGACGCAACCCACGCGCCGTGACGCAACGCATCAGCGACGTCGTGCCGCCCGCGCGATTCCGGCGATCGGCCCTTTTCGACGAGTACTACCGGCCCATCGGCATCGACCACACCATGGCCGTGCCGATCCACGTCGACGGCGCCCTTCTCGTGGCCTTCGTCTTCAACCGCAGCGGCACCGGCTTCAGCGACCGGGATCGCGCGTGCGCCGAGTCCATCCGCCCCCATCTCGGCGACCTCTTCCGCCTGAGCAGCGCAATGGATCGGACGCGCGCGACCCAGTGGGCGCCCTCGCCCGCGCCCGCGACACCGGGCACCCCACCCCTCACTACCCGTGAGCACGAGGTTCTCCAGTGGCTCACCGGCGGCAAGACCGATCGCGACATCGCCGATATCCTGGGCATCAGCCGGCGCACGGTGCACAAGCACCTTCAGCGCATCTACGAAAAGCTGGGCGTGGAGACGCGCACCGCCGCGGTGGTTCGGGCGCTGAGACTGCGGGCAAAATGATCGTCTTATCTGTCAAAATGTCGTCTTGCTACCCCAAGATTTCCATCCCGTACTCCACCGCTGGTGGGAGGGCCGCTTCGGCGAGCCGACCGCCGCGCAAGCCGAAGGCTGGAGCGCCATCCGGCGCGGGGAGCACACGCTCATCGCGGCGCCCACCGGCTCCGGGAAGACGCTCGCCGCCTTCCTGACCTCGATCGACCAGCTTTTCCGGGAGGGCACCGAGAATGGTGGATTACCCGATGAGGTGCGCGTCGTCTACGTCTCGCCGCTGAAGGCGCTTTCGGCGGATATCCACAAGAACCTCGCGGAACCGCGGCGCGAGATCCGCGCCCTCGCCGAGGCGATGGGCTATCCCGCGGCAAAGATCACCGCCGCAGTGCGCAGCGGCGACACGCCGCAGAACGAGCGCGCGGCGATGTTGCGCACGCCGCCGCACATCCTGGTGACCACCCCCGAGTCGCTCTACCTCCTGCTCACGGCCGAGCGCTCGCGCAACATGCTGAGGACGGCGCGCGTGGTGATCGTCGACGAAATTCACGCCGTGCTGCAGTCGCGCCGCGGAGCGCACCTGGCGCTCTCGCTCGAGCGCCTCGACCACATCTGCGGGCGGAGGCTGCAGCGCATCGGTCTTTCGGCCACCCAGAAGCCGATCGAGGAAGTCGCGCGGTTCCTGGTGGGTAGTCATCCCCGCGAAGGCGGGGATCCAATTTGCGCCATCGTCGATCGCGGCCACAAGCGCAAGATGGATCTCGCGGTCGAAGTGCCCGGTTCGCCGCTCGAAGCGGTGATGTCGCACGAGGTCTGGAAGGAAGTCTACGACCGGCTGGTTGGCCTCATCGAATCGCACCGCACGACGCTCATCACGGTGAATACGCGGCGCTTCGCCGAGCGCATGGCGCGGCAGTTGTCGGAACGCCTCGGCACCGAATACGTCGCCGCGCATCACGGCAGCCTCGCCAAGGAAGCGCGCCTCGACGCCGAGCATCGCCTGCGTGAGGGAAAGTTGAAGGTCCTCGTGGCGACCGCGTCCCTCGAGCTCGGCATCGACATCGGCCACGTCGACCTCGTGTGCCAGATCTCGTCGCCGCATCGCATCGCGACATTCCTGCAGCGCGTCGGCCGCTCCGGTCATACCATCAAGGGCATTCCGAAGGGCCGCATCTTCCCGCTCACGCGCGACGACCTGATCGAATGCTCGGCGATGGTGCGCGCGGTGCACGACGGCGAGCTCGATCGCATCCACGTCCCCGACCAACCGCTCGACGTGCTTGCGCAGCAGATCGTCGCCGAGGTTTCCGCGGAGGAAGAGTGGGACGAGGACGCTCTCCTCGAGCGCATCCACCTCGCGTATCCATACCGCAACCTGGAGAAGTCCGACTTCATGGAAGTTGTCGAGATGCTCGCGCACGGCTACGCGACGAGCCGCGGCCGGCGTGGCGCGCTGATCCACTACGACAGCCTCAACAAGAAGCTCCGCGCCCGCAAGGGCTCGCGCATGAACGCGATCATGAACGGCGGCGCGATTCCCGAGGTGTTCGACTACCGCGTGGTGCTCGAGCCCGAAGGCCATACGATCGGCACGCTGAACGAGGACTTCGCCATCGAATCGCTCCCGGGCGACGTATTCCAGCTTGGCAATACGTCGTGGCGGATCCTCAAGATCGGGAACGGCGTCGTGCGCGTGGCCGACGCGAAAGGCCAACCGCCGACGATGCCGTTCTGGCTTGGCGAGGCGCCGGCACGCAGCGACGAGATGAGCGTCGCGGTCTCGCGCCTGCGCGCCGCCGTCGATGCCGTGCTGCCGGCGCCGAATGTCGAGCGCCGAGAGGACGAGCTCGAAGACGCGATTCGATTGCTCGAGACTGAATACTTCCTCACGCGCGTCGCGGCCGTCCAGATCGCGACGTATCTCGGCGAAGCGAAGCGCAGCCTCGGCGTCGTTCCCACGATCGACGTCATCGCGCTCGAGCGTTTCTTCGACGAATCGGGCGGCATGCAGCTCGTGCTCCACGCGCCATTCGGCAGCCGCATCAACAAGGCGTGGGGACTGGCGCTGCGCAAGAAATTCTGCCAGGGCTTCAACTTCGAGCTTCAGGCGGCCGCGACCGAGGAGGGCCTCATCCTCTCGCTCAACGCGTCGCACTCGTTCCCGCTCGAGGAAGTGTTCCGCTACCTGCATCCAAATTCGATTCGCGAGACGCTCACGCAGGCGATCCTGCAGTCGCCGATCTTCGAGACGCGTTGGCGCTGGAGCTCGACGCTCGCCCTCGCCGTGCCGCGCAATCGCAACGGCGCGCGCGTGCCGAACCAGCTGCAGCGGATGTATGGCGAGGATTTCCTTCAGTCGGTATTTCCCGATGCCGTGGCGTGCCAGGACAACCTGCAAGGGGCGCGCGAGATCCCCGACCATCCGATCGTGAACCAGGCGATGCGCGATGCAATGGAGGAAGCGATCGATTCCGAGGGCCTCGAGCTCCAATTGCGCCGGCTGTACGCCGGCGAGATCAGGACAATCGCGCGCGACACGCCGGAGCCTTCGGTGCTGAGCCATGAGCTCCTCAACTCGGCCGTCTACACCTTCCTCGACGATGCGCCGCTGGAAGAGCGCCGCACGCGCGCGGTCTACACGCGCCGCGCCACCGAAGTGCGCAACGCCGACGATCTCGGCGCCCTCGACGCAGCCGCGATCGAGCGCGTGCGCGAGGAGGCGTGGCCCCTCGCCAATACGCCGGACGAGATGTACGACGCGCTGATGGTCGCGGGCTACTTCAAGCAAGACGAGCTCGCCGCTCATTGGCCGCCGCTGCTCGAGCAGCTCGGTGGGCGTGTCGTGAAGAATGATGATGCGTGGTTCGCCCTGGAACGCAAGGACGACGAAGAGCAGGAGCTTCTGGCGAGTCGATTGGAAGTGCTGGGGCCGGTCACCGAAAAGTCATTCCCGCGTAGGCGGGAATCCAATCTCTCCGATATCAGCGACGCGTTGCTCGCCCTCGAAGGCCAAGGCCGCATCCTCCGCGGCCGCTTTACCCCCGGAACACCCGAGATCGAATGGTGCGATCGACGCCTCCTCGCGCGCATCCATCGCTACACGTTGAGCCGGCTTCGCGCCGAGGTCGAACCGGTCAGCGCCGCGGACTACTATCGCTTCCTGCTGCACTGGCAACACGTCGCTGCAGAAGACCAGGTGCGCGGCGCCGAAGGTCTCGCGGCGGTCGTGGAGCAGCTGGAGGGCTTCGAGCTCGCCGCGACCGCCTGGGAGCACGACGTGCTGCCTGCGCGCGTCGCGGACTATGGCGGGGAACTCATCGATCGCCTGTGCTTCAGCGGGCGCGTGACGTGGGGCCGCCTCACGCCCGGCACCAAGGCGCCGCTGCGCACCTCCCCCATCGCGCTGATGCTGCGCGAGCACGCATCGCTACGGGGCTCGAGCGTGCAGGACGCGAGCACGCTCGGCTCCGAGGCGGCTGCGGTTCGCGAGGCGCTCGCGAAACGCGGCGCGTCCTTCTTCCACGAGCTGGTATCGACGACTGGTTTGCTCCCGGCCCTCGTCGAGCGCGGCCTCGCGGAGCTCGCCGGCGCCGGCATCGCCACCGCCGATAGTTTCGCCGGGCTGCGCGCGCTCCTCGCGCGGCAGGACAAGCGCCGCGCGTTGGTCGAGGCCGCGGGACGCTGGTCGCTCCTCGGCGCCGACAAGAGAGAAGACTTCGAATCCGTTGCGCGCCTGCTGCTCAGGCGCTACGGCGTCGTTTTCCGCACGCTGCTGCAGCGCGAGACGAACCTCCCGCCCTGGCGCGAGCTCGTGCGCGTCTATCGCCGCCTCGAAGCGCGCGGCGAGATCCGCGGCGGGCG
>WNFL01412085.1_pt1 | contig 38529 bp, 40 predicted proteins | sample 5400361 | NCBI WGS metagenome assembly WNFL01 (sample SAMN13153351, study PRJNA577476) | soil metagenome | isolation source: 40 cm soil on Douglas fir-dominated hillslope | place: USA:California | collected 2013-09-17
GCCCGCGTGGAGGCAGACCGCCCCGTTCAAAAATTTTTCTATTCTCACGTTGACGAACCCCGCACGCCGGATCATTTCCGCGACCGCCTCGGGCGCGTGGAACTCCTTGACCGTCCTGGAGAGGTAGCGATAGGCCTCGCGGTCGCCCGCCAGGCGGGCGCCGAGCCACGGCATCAGGCGGTGGAAGTAGAGCGAGTAAAAAAAAGCAAAGGGAAATCCCGACGGCGGAAACATGTCGAGCGAGACCAGCCGCCCGCCCGGCTTTACAAGCCGGTGGGCTTCGGCGAAGAATTGGCCGAGGTCGCCGGCGTTCCGGAGCACGAAGGCGGTCATGGCCGCGTCGAAGCTCGCGTCCCGGAACGGCGCCGCCAGGGCGGTGCCCCGTATGAAAACCGTCTTGCCGCCGCGCCGGTCCCGGGCTTTTTTCCCGAGCGCCAGGCGGAGCATCTCGTGGGAGAAATCGAGCCCGACGATCCGGCCGCCTGCCCCGATCGCCCCGGCCGCCGCCAGCGCGAGGTCGCCGGTGCCGGTGCCGAGATCGAGGACCAGCCGTTCGCCGCCGCGGAGCGCCGCGCGGACCGCCTTGTTGCGCCAGTAGGTGTCGAGGTGAAAGCTGATGACCCGGTTCAGCAGGTCGTAGCGGCGCGCGATCCGGTCGAAGATGTCGCGGACCTCTTCTGCGCGCTCGCGCTCGGACGAAGACATGAGCTTCAAGGGAAAAAAGACGGCCGGCGCCGGTCCCGGGTCCGGGCCGGACTCAAAAATGTCTTTCGACGATCAGCTGGATCAAGGTTTTGAGAGCGTTCCTGTAGAGCGAGGGCGGGAGCTTCTTCACCGGGCCGAGCGCCTGCTCGGCGTAGCCGCGCGAAAGCGCCCGGGCCTCCTCGATGGCCGGCCCCCGGCCGATCGCCGCGAGCGCGGCGCCGATTTGATCCTCGTCCGGCTGGGCGCATTGGAAGGCTTCGGTGACGGCCGGCTGCCCGGCCTTCAGCGCCAGAATAATGGGCAGCGAAGGATTGCCGTCGCGGAGGTCCATGCCGACCGGCTTGCCCAGCAGCTCCTTGTGGCCGACGACGTCGAGCACGTCGTCGATCATCTGAAACGCGATGCCGAGATTCAGCCCGTACTGGTCCATCTCCTCGACCAGCGCGGCGCCCGCCCCGGCCTGGTAGACGCCGATCTTCGCGCCGGTCTGGAACAGCGAGGCGGTCTTTCTTTTGACGATCTCCAGGTAGTCGTCCACGGTGACGTCCGTGTTGCGGTTGAAAAATCCCTGGAGGATCTCCCCCTCGGTCAGGCGCGTGCAGGCGTCGGCGGTCCACTGGACCACCGTCTCGTCGAATTTTCCCGCGAACTCGAAGGCCTTGATGAAGAGGAAATCGCCCGCCACGAGCGTCGATTTGAGGCCGAATTTCTTGTAGGCCGATTCTTTGCCGCGCCGCGTCTCGGCGCCGTCGATGATGTCGTCGTGCAGCAGCGTGGCGGTATGGATCAGCTCGAGGGCGGTGGCGATATCGACGATGTCCTCCACCTTTTTGCCGCCGAACGCCTTGAAGGCGAGCAGCGCGATCATCGGGCGGACGCGCTTCCCGCCGCCCGAGATCAGGTGTCCGGCGATGTCGGTCAGGGCCGGCTCGGCGGAGCGGATGGAGCGGGTCAGGTTTTCCTCGACCAGATCGAGCTCTTCGGCGACGCAGTCGAACGGATCGACGCTCTCCCCCAGGGGCTTCGTTTTCAGCAGCTCGGATACATAAGCCGCTTCGGGCGATTTTGGTTTTCTCTGTTGCAACACGGGCGTCCCATGGAGCGCGACGTACGAGGGAAAAATGTCATAGAACCGCCGGCAGGTCAAGCCGAAAGTGGATTGAACAGGGCCGGGCCGCTGTGCTACTACAAGCACAGGGGCTCAAGGCCGGAGCGTGGCTTTTCGCGGCCGTCGAGAGAACTCTTTTATGTCCGAGCCTGCAACCGTCATTCCTATTTTTCCCCTGCCCAACGTGGTGCTTTTTCCCAAGCTGCAGCTGCCGCTGCACATTTTCGAGCCCCGCTACCGGCGGATGGTGCGGGACGCCATGGCCGGCGCGAAGCTCATCGGCATGGCGGTGCTGAAAGGGGAGGGGGAGAAGGACTATTACGGCAAGCCGGACATTTTTTCCGTCGGCTGCGTGGGGAAGATCGTCGGCATGACGCCGATGGCCGACGGCCGCTGCAATATTCTTCTTTACGGGCTCCGGGTGTACGAAGTGGCGGAGGTGCTTTACCGGGACGAGCCGGCGGCGCTCGAGCCCGGCGCGCTGGCCGCGCTCAAAACGGAGATTCTCGACCTCGCGCGGGGAATCCTGGAGGAAGGCTCGCCCCTGATGAAGCTTCTCGCCGACCCGTCGATCGAGGGGACGACCTGGCTCAACCTCTGCTGCTTCTACATGAACATCTCGACCGTGGAAAAGCAGGGCCTCCTGGAAGCAGGGACGCTGGGCGAGCGCGCGGCGCGTCTCGTCGACGCGCTGCGCTTCATGACCGCGGAAAAGAGCGCGCCTTTCGATTCGCTGCGCGGCTTTAGAGAAGGCAAGCTGCATTAATCAATAGTTTCGAGTTTCGGGTTTAAAGTTTCTTGTCCATCGGAGGCCTTGAGAGCCACGGCGCCACGGCACTTTTGCCTTGACAATAGAAAGCCGCCGTTAATATAAAGCAGGAAGCTGAATTTTTTGTGGCCCTGAAGCAAGGTAGGGTAGAAGGAGGGGAAACGTATGGAATTATGGCTGTTTTTGCTCAGGTGGATTCATTTTCTCGCCGGTATTACCTGGATCGGGATCCTTTACTATTTCAACTTCGTCCAGACGCCGTTTTTCGCCGAGGCCGAGCCGGGAGTCCGGAGCGCGGCGATTCAGAAGCTGGTGCCGCGCGCCCTCTGGTGGTTCCGCTGGAGCGCCATGGGGACGTTCCTGGCCGGAATCCTCATGTACATGCACAAGCTCGCCCAGGCGGGGGCGGAAGGATTTTTCAGCACGTCTTACGGCTGGGCGATCACGGTCGGCGGCGCGCTCGGCACGATCATGTTTTTGAACGTCTGGCTGGTGATCTGGCCGAACCAAAAAATCGTCATCGCCTCCGCCACCCAGGCGGCGCAGGGCGGGCAGGCGCTTCCCCAGGCCGCCAACGCCGGGCGGCGGGCGGGGCTGACTTCCCGGACCAACGTGGTCTTTTCCATCCCGATGCTTTTTTACATGGGCGCCGCGAGCCACTACACGCTGTTCACGGAAGCCACCAGCGCGGGGATCTGGGGCCTGATCGTCATCGGCGGCGCGCTCGTCGCGGCGATCGAGGTGAACGCGCTCAGCGGGCTGCAGGGGGCGACCAAGAAGCCGCTCGACACCGTGGGCGGCGCGCTCTGGATGGGCTTTATTCTCTCGGCGGTTCTCTATCTGCTGTTCGTGATTTTCTTCCCGAAATAGGGGCTAGCGCAGAAACGCCTCCAGGTCGGGAAGGACCGGTTTGAGATCGGGCTGGGCGGGCATCACCGCGGTTGTGCGCTTCGGCTTATAACCGGGGGGATAGCCCGCCCTCAGCACCCGCGCTTCGATCAGCTCGTGTGAGGCGCCTTTGATCGCCGGCCCGAGCGGCCCGTCCTTCGACGGGTCGATGTTGTGGCAGGCGGCGCAGTTGGACATATAGATCGCCCGGCCGCGCTTCGGATCGCCGGCCCCGGCGGCCGCGGTTTTTACCGGGTCGTCTTTTTTCTCTCCACAGCCGGCCAGCGTCAAGGCCAATAAAAACAACCAGAGTCGCGTCATGGCGTCGGACTTTTCTATCCGCGTCCCGCTCTCGTGACCGGCGGCGCGCGGTCGTTAGAGAAATACAAGAGTCTGTGATAAATCTTTAAAGATTGAAAGAAATGGTGCGAAAGGGGGGAATTGAACCCCCACGGGTGTTAACCCACAGGATCCTGAATCCTGCGCGTCTACCAATTCCGCCACTTTCGCACGCAAGCGGAGCGCCCGGAACTTTTCTATGTAACGCGGGCATGCCGCCTTGTCAAGTTAACGCGTGATTTTTATCGGTGCTTAGGTACAACATTATGGGCAAAGTCGTTCTCATCGAGCCGCACAAGGTCCTGCAGCAGGCGCTCGCGCTGTCGCTGTTTCCCGCGCACGAGGTCCGGGTGGAGCAGACCCTCGCCGCGCCGGCGTTGAGCGAGCTCGGGGAAGTCGATCTCTTGATCGTCGATGCGGCCGCTCTGGCGGAGAAAAATCAGCTCCCGCCCGAGCTCGTGCGCGCCATCGGCGGCTCCGCCGTCCCGACCTTGTGGATCGACGAGCCGGACTCGGCGCGCGCGCCCGGGCGCGAAAAGCTCGTCGTGGTCGGCAAGCCCATCGAGGGCGCGGCCTGGCAGGCGGCCGTGGCGGAGCTCCTGTCCCCCGGCTCGGAAAAAAGCTCGAAGAAGGCTCCCGCGGCCGAGCCCGAAGCCGCCAAGAGTCAGGCGGCCGGGGAAAAAGCCGGGGAGAGCGGCGCGACGGCCGATCAGCCGATCGAGCTGGTGGAGATAGTGGAAGAAGAGCCGCCGGCTTCGGGCAGGCGCGCGGCGCCGAAAAAAAACAAATAAAAATGGAACTGTCGAAAGCCTACGCGCACGGCGAGATCGAGGAAAAGTGGTACCGGTACTGGACCGGGCTCGGCGCCTTCCGCCCGGCGGATTCGTCCCGGCCCTCTTTCTCGATGGTGATCCCGCCGCCGAACGTGACCGGCTCGCTCCACATGGGCCACGCGCTCAACAACACGCTGCAGGACATCCTCGCCCGCTACAAGCGCATGGACGGCTACAGCGTGCTCTGGGTGCCGGGGACCGATCACGCCGGCATCGCGACGCAGAACGTGGTCGAGCGGCAGCTGGCGGAGCGGGGCCTCACCCGGGCCGAGCTCGGCCGGGAGAAGTTCATCGAGCGGGTCTGGCAGTGGAAGGAAGAGGCGGGCAGCACTATTTTAAACCAGCTGAAGGCGCTCGGCGTCTCGTGCGACTGGAGCCGCGAGCGCTTCACCATGGACGAGGGGCTCTCGCGGGCCGTGCGCGAAGCGTTCGTGCGCCTGTGGGAAGACGGGCTCCTTTACCGCGCCGAGCGGCTGATCAACTGGTGCCCGCGCTGCAAGACCGCGCTCGCCGACATCGAGGTCGTCCACGAGGAGACCGACGGTAATCTCTGGCACATCCGCTATCCCTTCGTCGACGATCCGTCGAACGGCCTCATCGTGGCGACGACGCGTCCCGAGACGATGCTCGGCGACACCGCGGTCGCGGTCAACCCGGAAGACCCGCGCTACCGACACGCCGTCGGCCGCAAGGTGCGCCTGCCCATCGTCGGCCGGGAGATCCCGGTCATCGCCGACGCCTATGTCGATCCGGCGTTCGGCACCGGCGCGCTCAAGATCACGCCCGGACACGATTTCAACGACTTCGAGATCGGGCGGAAATACGGCCTGGAAACGATCTGCATCTTCGACGAAGACGCGAAGATCCGCCCGCAGGCATTTTTGGCAAACGGCCGGGAGCCGGCCTGGCTCGGACGCTATCAAGGGAAAGACCGCTTCGAGGCGCGCAAGCTCGCCGTCGAAGAGCTGAAGGAAAAAGGGCTGCTGGAAAAGGTCGAGCCCTATCGTCTGGCGCTCGGGCGCTGCTACCGCTGCCAGACGCCCGTCGAGCCGTACCTGACGCCGCAGTGGTACGTGAAGATCCAGCCGCTCGCCGACCCGGCGATGGCGGTGGTGCGCGACGGCCGGGTGAAGATCGTTCCCGAAGGCTGGGCCAACTCCTACTTCGCCTGGATGGAGAACATCAAGGACTGGTGCATCTCGCGCCAGATCTGGTGGGGGCACCAGATCCCCGCCTGGTACTGCGCCGCTTGCGAGGCGGGCCACCTGATCAAGACCGGGCAGGGCGATTTCATGCTGAGCAAGGAGGCCCGGCCGATCGTCGCGCGCGCAGAGCCGACGCGCTGCCCGGTTTGCGGCGGCGATCGGTTCATCCGCGACCCCGACGTCCTCGACACCTGGTTCTCCTCCGGCCTCTGGCCCTTCTCGACCCTCGGCTGGCCGGAGCAGACGGAGGACCTGAAGCGCTTTTATCCGACGTCGGTGCTCGTGACCGGCTTCGACATCCTGTTTTTCTGGGTCGCGCGCATGATCATGATGGGACTCAAGTTCATGGGCGACGTGCCGTTCCGCGACGTTTACATCCACGCCCTGGTGCGCGACCAGGAAGGGCAGAAGATGTCGAAGTCGAAGGGCAACGTCATCGACCCGCTCGAAGTGATGGCCAAATTCGGCGCCGACGCGTTTCGCTTCACGCTGGCGGCTCTCGCGGCGATGGGGCGCGACGTCAAGCTGGCGGAAGAGCGCATCGTCGGCTACCAGAACTTCGTCAACAAGCTGTGGAACGCGGCGCGCTTCGTCCTGATGAATTTGACCGCGGACAGAGATGAAAAGATCATGGCGGGATCGGCGGGCGACGGCGGCCTGAGCCTGGCCGATAGGTGGATTCTCTCGCGCCTGGCCGCCACCGTCGAGAAAGCGCGCGAGGCCGTCGACTCCTACCGCTTCAACGAGTTCGCGCACCATCTCTACCAGTTTACCTGGCACGAGTTCTGCGACTGGTACATCGAGATGAGCAAGCTGTCGCTCAACGCGGGCGACGCGAGCGAGCGGCGGAAGACCGAAGCCGTGCTCGCCACGGTGCTGGAAAACATCCTGCTCCTGCTCCACCCGATCATGCCGTTCGTCACCGAAGAGATCTGGCACGCGCTCCGGGAAAAGCTCGGCGCGGAAAAAGGCGATCGGACGATCATGCTCGAGCCCTACCCGCGTCCGATGGCGGAGCGGCGCCGGCCCGAAGTCGAAGAGCGGGTCGGGTATCTGATGGAGATCACCCGCGCCGTGCGCAACCTGCGCGCCGAGATGAACTCGGCGCCGTCGAAAGAGGGGAAGGGGATACTCTTCGGCGCCGAAGCGAACCTCAAGTTTCTCCGGGAGCAGGAGCGCTACCTCCGCGCCCTGGCGCGCGCCGGCTCGGTCGAGTACCGGACCGGCGGCGAGCGGCCCAAGGGCGCCGCCACCGCGGTGGCGGGCGAGACCGAGGTCTATATCCCGCTCGGCGAGCTGATCAATCTCGACGAGGAAAAAAGCCGCCTCGGGCGCGAGCTCGCCAAGGTCGAGGAAGAGCTCGCCCGGGTCCGGCGCAAGCTCGACAACGGCGACTTCATCGCCAAGGCGAAGGAAGAGGTCGTCCGCCGCGAGAAGGAGAAGGCGGAGGAGTTCGAGGACAAGATTCGTACCTTGAACCTGAGCCTCGGCCGGCTCGGCGAGATCGAACAGACGGGAGCGAAATCTTAAAGCCATGGACATTCTCATCACTCCGCAGGTCGAAGAGCTCATCCGGTCGGCGCTGGAAGAGGACATCGGTCCCGGCGACATCACGACCATGAGCACGGTCTCGCCGGACGCCCGGGGCATCGGCCGCTTCCGCGCCAAGCGCGACGGCGTGGTCGCCGGCCTCATCGTGATCGAGAAGGTCTTCTGCCTGTTGGACAAGGACGTCCGCGTGCGCTGCCTCGCCCGCGACGGCGACGCGGTCAAGCGCGGCGACGTGGTGGCGGAGGCCGAAGGGCCGGTGCGGGCGCTGCTTCTGGGCGAGCGCACGGCGCTCAACTTCCTCCAGCGCCTTTCCGGGACGGCGACGCTGGCGCGGCGCTACGTGGACGCGGTCAAGGACTTTCCCTGCAAGGTCATCGACACGCGGAAGACCACGCCCGGCTTCCGCACGCTGGAAAAATACGCCGTGCGCATGGGCGGCGCGACCAACCACCGCTTCGGCCTCTACGACGCGGCGCTCGTCAAGGACAACCACATCGCCGCCGCCGGCTCGATCACCGGCGCGGTCCGGGAGGTGCGGCGCCACGCGCCCTTCATGGCCAAGATCGAGGTCGAATGCACCAACATGGACGAGGTGCGCGAGGCGATCGCGGCGGGCGCGGACGTGGTGATGCTCGACAACATGAGCGTCCCGCAGATGGCGGCGGCGGTCACGTCTGGATCGAGGCCTCGGGCGGCATCACGATCGACACGCTGCGCGAGGTGGCGGCCACCGGCGTCGACTTCATTTCCAGCGGCGCGCTGACCCATTCGGCCCCGGCCGTCGATTTCAACATGAAGATCGCCCCCATCAAATAGGTCCAAATAGATCAAACAGAGCCCAATGCCGGAGTTGAACGCGCTGGAGCCGGAAGAGATCCAGAAGGGGCTTGAGTCCGCGCGCCTCGGCAAAAGGATCCACTACTTCCCCGAGCTCGACTCCACCAACCAATACGCTTTCCATCTCGCCAAAGCGGGCGGGGAGGAAGGCGAAGTCGTCATCGCCGAATGCCAGACGCGCGGCAAGGGCCGCCTCGGGCGGAGCTGGTTCTCGCCCCCCGGCCTGAACCTCTATCTCTCGGTCGTCTTGAAGCCCAGGCTCCCGCCGGCCCAGGCGCCCCGTTTGACGCTCATGGCCGCCGTCGCCCTGGCGGAGACCGTCCAGTCGTTTCTCGGCGCGCCGCCGGCGATCAAATGGCCCAACGACATCCTGGTCGGGGGAAAAAAACTCGCCGGGATTCTGACCGAATCCTCCTCCGGCGCGGAGCGGCTTGACTTCGTCGTCATCGGCATCGGCGTCAACCTCAACCTGCCGGAGTCCGCGCTCCCCGAGGAGATCCGCGCCACCGCCACCTCGCTCCTCATGCTGACTAAAAAGGCCGTCGACCGGGCGGCCTTCACAAGGGAATTGATTCGGAGCCTCGACAGGTGCTATGGGGAACTAGAAGAGCGGGGCTTCCCCGGGATCGCCGGGCGCTGGGAGGCCTTCTTCGAGCTCAAGGGGCGGAGGGTCAGGGTCGAGATGGGCGACCGGCAGCTGGGCGGAACCGCCCGGGGAATCGACGCCGACGGCGCCCTGATCGTCGAGGAAGAGGGCGGCGCGCTCACTCGGGTGATCGCCGGGGACGTGATCCCGCTCGAGCCGTGAACGACATGCTTTTAGCGATCGACATCGGCAACACCAACATCGTGCTCGGCATCTACGACGGGCCGGAGCTGGTCACGCACTGGCGCCTGCTCACCCAGCCCGAGCGCACCGCCGACGAGTACGGCGTCATCATCTCGCAGCTCGCTTCCGCCCAGGGCATCGGCTGCGATCAGATCCACGCCGTCGTCGTCTCCTCGGTCGTCCCGCCGATGATGACCATGATCCAGGAACTGGGCGAGCGGCTCTTCGGCCTCGCCCCGCTGATCGTCGGCCCGGGCGTCAAGACCGGCATGCCGATCCTCTACGAAAATCCCAAGGAAGTCGGCGCGGACCGCATCTGCAACGGCGTGGCGGCATACGAGCGCTACCACGACTGCTGCATCGCGGTCGATTTCGGCACCGCGACGACTTTCGATTTCGTCTCCAAGAAAGGCGAGTACGTCGGCGGGGCGATCGCGCCCGGCCTGTTGATCTCGGTCGAGGCGCTGTTCCAGCGCGCCTCCAAGCTCCCCCGGGTGGAGATCGTCAAGCCAAAGGATATCATCGGCAAGACTCCCGTCCATTCGATCCAGGCCGGCGTCTTCTACGGCTACGTCGGCCTGGTGGACGGCATCGTCGAGCGGATGCAGAAGGAGAGCCCCACCCGGGCTCGGGTGATCGCCACCGGCGGGCTGGCGCGCGTGATCGCGCCGGAGTGCGCGCTCATCGAGGACGTGGACGAGTTCCTCACCCTCGAGGGTCTCAGGATCATCCACGGGCGAAATTCGTTGCAGGACGTGAAAAAAAGAGCCCAATAAAATCCACTAACCCTAAAGGAGGTCCCGGCGATGATCGAATTGGACAAGCTGCGCAATGTTGGCATTCTCGGACACGGCGGCGCCGGAAAGACCTCGCTCGGGGAGGCGATGCTGTTCGCCGCCGGGGCGACGCCGCGCATGGGCAAGGTCGCGGACGGGACCTCGGTGCTGGATTTCGAGCCGGAAGAGACGCACCGGCACATCTCGCTCTCGACGGCGCTCCATTCGCTCGCCTGGAAGAAATACAACTTTTGCCTGGTCGACACGCCCGGCTACGCGCCTTTCCTGCCCGACGCGATGAGCTCCATGCGGGCGTTTCGCGGCGCGGTCTTTCTCTTGAGCCCCGCCGCGGGGCTCAAGGTCGAGACCGAGAGGTTGTGGCGCTACGCCGACGAGCAGAACGTCGCCCGGATCGTGTTCGTCGGCAAGATGGGGCGGGAAAAGGCCGACGTGATGGCAGGGCTCGAGGCGATCTTCACCGCCCTGGAGGCCAAGGGGGTCGCGCTGCAGCTCCCCATCGGCGCCGAAGAGGCCTTCAAGGGCGTCGTCGATCTCGTGCTCAACAAAGCATTCATCTTCGAGGGCGAGAGCGGCAAGTTCAAGGAGGGCGAGATTCCGCCCGAGCTCACCGAAGAAGCCGCGGCGGCGCGCCAGCGGCTGCTCGAGAGCGTCGCCGAGACCGACGACGCGCTGCTGGAGACCTACCTCGAAACCCAGGACCTGCCGCTCGACGACCTGAAGCGCGGCATCCGCGCCGCGGTCCTCGAGCGCAAGCTGTTCCCGGTTTTTTTCGGCTCGGCGTTCCGGCAGATCGGCGTCGCGCAGCTCCTCGACGCCGTCATCGACTACCTGCCGTCGCCGCCGGAGGAGGGCGCCTACACCGGCAAAAACCCGGTGACGCGCGAGACCGAGACGCGGCGCCCGGACCCGGCCGCGCCGCTTTCCGCGGTCGTCTTCAAGACGCTGATCGATCCGTTCGCGGGCAAGCTCTCGATCATGCGCGTGGTCTCGGGAAAAATCGCGCCGGACATGTCGGTGTACAATTCCAACAAGCAGGTCCGGGAGAAGATCGGCCACCTGTTCCGCCTCGAAGGGAAAAAGCAGGACGGCGTCCACGAGGCGGTGGCCGGGGAGATCGTCGCGGCGGCGAAATTGAAGGACGTCTCCACCGGCGACACGCTGTGCGACGAAAAGGCGCCCGTCCAGTTCGACGGCCTCGGCCATTTCACCCACATGATCTCCTTCGCGCTCGAGCCCAAATCCAAGGCGGACGAGGAGAAGGTGCCGCAGGGGCTGCACAAATTGATGGAGGAGGACCCCACCATCGACATGCACCGCGACCCGCAGACGCGCGAGTTCATCCTCTCGGGCATGGGCCAGATCCATATTGAAGTGATAGTTGAGAAATTGCGCCGCAAGTATGGAGCTGAAGTCGATTTAAAAGCGCCCAAAGTGCCGTACAAAGAGACCATCAAGGGGAGCGCCAGCGCGCAGGGGAAGCTCAAGAAGCAGTCCGGCGGGCGGGGCCAGTACGGCGACACCTGGATCAAGATCGAGCCGCTCGGGCGCGGCAAGGGGTTCGAGTTCGTCGACGCGGTCGTGGGCGGCGCGGTGCCGCGGAACTACATCCCGGCGGTCGAGAAGGGCATCCGCGAAGCGATGACGGAGGGCCACCTGGCCGGCTACCAAATGGTCGACGTCCGCGCGACGCTCTACGACGGCTCGTACCACGACGTCGATTCCTCCGATATCGCCTTCAAGATCGCCGGCTCGATGGGCTTCAAGGCCGCGGTGGAGAAAGCCCGGCCGGTGATCCTCGAGCCGATCATGCACATGGAGATCACGGTGCCGGACGACAGCATGGGCGACGTGATCGGCGACTTGAACAGCCGGCGCGGCAAGGTCGAGGGCATGGAGACCCTGGGCCATACCCAGGCGCTCAAGGCCCGCGTGCCCATGTCCGAGGTGCTCAAATATTCGCAGGACTTGAACTCGATGACCAGCGGCCGGGGCGGCTTCACGATGGAATTCTCCCATTACGAGGAGCTGCCGATCCACCTGGTCGACCGGGTGGTGAAAGAGGCCCGGGCGGCGCATGAAGCGCAGCACCACAAGGCTTCGTAAAGAGCGCGGTCTCGGCCGATGGCGAAACAGTTCGACCAACTGAGGGCGTCTCTCCTCCATTGCAACCGCTGCGGCCGGGCGATGCCGGTCAGCGAGCGGCTGTTGCTGGTATTGCCGGACGGCGACCTCTATGAGTATCTATGCCAGGGATGCGGCGGCTCGCTCGGCTCCAAGACCGAGCGCACGCCGGCGCCGCCCCTCGCGCGACCCGGAGGACGGGACTGACGTATGATCACCATCGACGCCGACGCCCACGTGCTGGAGACCGACCGGACATGGGACTACATGCTCGAATCGGAGCGCGCGTACCGCCCCAAGGTCGTCGCGACGCCCAAGGACGACGACAGCGGCGGCGAGTCCTGGCTGGTCGACGGCCGGCTCCACGGCAAGGCGCGCAACGTCGGCGGCGACACGCCGCGGGAGTCGCGCGAGATGGAGGACATCGCCGCGCGCATCCGCCACATGGACGCGCTCGAAGTCGACGTCCAGGTCCTCTACCCGACGATTTTTTTGCGCCCGTTCACCCACCGGCCGGAAGTGGAGCTGGCGCTGGCGCGGAGCTACAACCGCTGGCTGGCCGACATCTGGAAGCGCGCTCCCGAGCGGCTCCGCTGGGTCGCCGTGCTGCCGCTGCTCGGCATGGAAAAGGCGCTGGAGGAGCTCCGCTGGTCGAAGGAAAACGGCGCCTGCGGCATCTTCATCCGCGGCCTGGAAGGGGAGCGGCGGCTTTCCGAGCCCTACTTTTACCCGCTCTACGAGGAGGCGAGCCGGCTCGACCTGCCGGTCTGCGTCCACTCGGCGACCGGCAGCTTCGCCGTGCACGATTTCTTCGAGCGCGAGTGCGGCTTCAACAAGTTCAAGCTCGCGGTCGTCGGCGCGTTCCATTCGATCCTGTTCGACGGCGTCCCGGAGCGCTTCCCCCGGCTCAAGTTCGGCTTCATCGAAGTCAGCGCCCAGTGGATCCCCTACGTCATGCACGACCTGGCGCGCCGGATGCAGAGGAGAAAGAGAACGCTCAGCCAGGACGCGCTCAGGGAAAACCGCATCTACGTCGCCTGCCAGACCGACGACGACCTGCCCTATATCCTGAAATACTCCGGGCCGGACAACATCGTGATCGGCTCCGATTACGGCCACGCCGACACGGCGAGCGAGCTGGACGCGCTCAGGAGGCTCAAGGAGACCGGCGAGCTGGGCGCCGGGGTGATCGATAAAATCCTCGGCGCCAACCCGCGCGCGCTCTACGGACTATAAAAATAATTTCGAATGTCGAGTTTTGAATTGACTCGGAGCCAGAAACTCGAAACCTGAAACTAGAAACGATTTATTTTATTATGGTGATCGACTTCCAGGCCCACGTTTTTCCCGAAAGCTACATCGCCGAGATGGACCGCCTCGACGGCGAGGTGATTTTGGAGCCGCCCGACCCGCACAGCGGCATGCGCTATTTCTTCGACAAAAAGCTCGGCTGCCGCATCAACACCGCGACCTTCCAGGGGCGCGACGCGGAGAAGCGGATCGAGCACATGGACCGGCTCGGCGTCGACGTCCAGGTGCTGAGCATCCCGGCGCCGGGCGCCGATCGCTACGAAGGCGAAGGGGCGGTGTCGATGGCGCGCGCGGCCAATAACGCACTCGCCGCGTGGTGCAAGGAATATCCGCGCCGCTTCGCCGGCCTCTTCACGCTGCCGACCTCGTCCACCCGCGCCGCGCTCGACGAGCTGGAGCGCGCCGTCGGCGAGCTCGGGCTCCGCGGCTTCGGCTGCTTTACGAATCTCAACGGCCGCCCGCTCGACAGCGAGGAGCTGTTCCCGATCTACGAGCGGCTGGCGCGGCTCGGGCTCGCGGTCTATCTCCACCCGACGGCGCCGCTCGCGACGGCGGCGGTCGGCCTCGACATCATGCCGACGCTCATCTTCGGCTGGGCCTTCGATTCCACGGTGGCGATGACGCGGCTCGTCTACGGCCGCGTGCTCGAGCGCTTCCCGGAAATAAATTTCGTCGCCGCCGACGTCGGCGGCGTGCTGGCGTTTTTCGCCCAGCGCGCGATCAATATCTACACCGGGCGGACCGAGGAGATCCGGCAGAGATACGGCCTCAAGGAAAACCCGCTCGATTCGTTCCGGAGGTTTTACGTCGACACGGCGGACCACCCGTCGTCCACTTTGAGATGCGTGCTCGATTTTTTCACGCCCGACCGCATGGTGCTCGGCACCAACTATCCCTACGGGCCGGAGGAGGGCGGCGTCCTGGCCAAAAACAGCCTGAAGGCGATCGACGGGCTGGGGCTCGCAAAGGAAGAGCGGGAGAAGATTCTCGGCGGCAACGCGGAGAAGATCCTCCGGCTCGGCGCGCGATGAAATTCGCCCAAACTTTCAGGCCGGTCGTCATCGGCGCGAAAGGGATGGTCGCCTCGGGCCACTATCTCGCCTCGCTCGCGGGGATGCGCGCGCTTCAGGACGGCGGCAACGCCGTGGACGCCGCGCTCGCCGCATCGCTCGTCCTCTCGGTCGTGACGCCGGAGACCTCGGGGCCGGGCGGCGACATTTTCGCGCTGGTCCACATGAAAAAAACCGGCCGGGTCGAGGCGCTGAACGCGAGCGGCCCGGCGCCCCGGCGGGCGACGATCGATTATTTCCGCGAGCGCGGCCTCGCCAAAATTCCGACCGAGGGGCCGCTCAGCATCGCCGTCCCCGGCGCGGTGGACGGCTGGAGCGAGCTGCACCAGCGCTACGGCGCTCTGGAGATGCCGAGGATCGCCGCCGACGCGATCTCCTACGCGCGCGACGGCTTCCCGATCTCCGAGCACCTGGCCGAGCGGATCGAGGAGTACAAAGACTCCCCCGACGTCGACCGGAACTATCGCAAAGGGATGGACCGCGTCGCGCCCGGCCGCATCCTCCCGCAAAAGGGGCTGGCCGATACGCTGGAGCGGATCGCGAAAAAAGGGCGGGGCGGTTTTTACACCGGCGAGTGGGCGGAGAAGATGTGCGCCGCGCTCAAGGCCAAAGGCGCGATCCTCGACGAAGCGGATATGCAGGACAACCTCGCCGAATGGCTCGAGCCGCTGAAGACCGCCTACCGCGGCTTCACCGTCTACGAGCAGCCGCCGGTCTCGCAGGGCTTCATGGTCCTGGAGATGCTCAACATCGTCGAGGGCTATCCGCTCGACCGCATGGCGCCGGCCGACGCTATTCACGTGATGGTCGAGGCGAAGAAGCTCGCCTTCGAGGACCGCATCGCCCATCTCGAAGACCCGCGCTTCGGCGACCCCCAGATCGCGCGCCTCATTTCCAAGGAGCACGCGGAAAAACGGCGCGCCGCCATCTCCGACCGGGCCCGGCCGGTGGTCCGCGCGCCGTCGACGGGCGGCGACACGACCTACCTGTGCGCCGCCGACCGCGAGGGCAACGCGGTCTCGCTGATCCAGAGCGTCTTCGCCCCCTTCGGGTCGCGCGTCGTCGCCGGCGACACCGGCGTCGTGATGAACAACCGGCTGTGCAGCTTCGGCCTCGACCCCAAGCGGGCCAACGCGCTCGCGCCCGGCAAGCGGCCGGCGCACACGCTCAACTCCTACATGGTGTTTCGCGGCGGAGATTTCTTCGCCGTCGGCGGCACGCCGGGCAACGACGAGCAGCCGCAGAGCAATTTGCAGATCCTCCACCGCATGCTCGACCTGGACAGCGAGCCGCAGGCGGCGGTCGAGGCGCCGCGCTGGAGCCACATGCCGGGCACGCCGCCGCGCGACAGGCTGCCGGAGGAGCTCCGGCTGGAGGAAGGCTTCCCGCCCGAAGTGATCCGGGCCCTGGAAAAAAAGGGCCATAAGGTAAACATCGTCGGCCGCTGGGTCTTCGGCGCGTCGCAGGTGATCGTGCGCGATCCGGCCGCCGGCGCGCTCTTCGGCGCGGCCGACCCGCGGCGCGAAGGCTACGCGATCGGGTGGTGAGTTGCGGTCGATGATGGTTCGATTCACCCTTGCCGTAATGTTTATGCTCGCCGGCGCGGCCCCTGCCTCCGCCGAATTCGTCCGCGCCGGCTACCCGTCGCCCAACGTGCAGTTTCTGCCCGCCTTCGTCGCCCTCGACCGGGGCATCTACAAGAGCGAGGGGCTCGACGTCGAGCTGATCTCGGTGCGCTCGGCCACGGTGGCGGTCCAGGCGCTGCTCGGCGGCCAGATGCAATACATCTTGACCATCGGGCCGCAGATGCCGGCGATCTGGGAGGGATCGGATATCGTGCTGCTGGCGCAGCAGATCGGGCGGCCGACGTTTTCCCTCATCGTCACTCCCGATATTCGGAAGGTCGCCGATCTCCGGGGCAAAAAGCTCGGCGTGAGCTTCGGCGGCTCGACCTACGCGGGGATCCGCGCGCTGCTCGAAGTCAACCGGATCGGCGAGAAAGACGTCGAGTATGTCCATATTCCCGGCAGCGCGCCGAAAGTGGCGGCGATGAAGCAGGGACTGATCGCGGCGGCGCTGCTCGCGCCCCCGGCCGACTACATCGCGATCCAGTCGGGCTTCAAGCGGCTGCTCAACCTGGCGGACGTTTTCAAGGACACCGCGTTCACCGGCCTCGCGGCGACCGGGAAATGGGTGCGGGAAAACCCGCAGCAGGTGAAAAAGATGGTCCGGGCGATCGTGCGCGGGGTGATCCACACGCGCGACCATCCCGACGACGCGGTCCGGGCGATGATGAAATATCTCCGCATGGAGCGCGACGCCTCCGCCGACGCCTATCAACTGATCCGCGGCTCGCTCGATCCGGTGCCGACGGTTCAGGGCGTGGAGCACATGGCCGAGTGGCAAGCGGCGGCGCTCGGCGTCCAACCCAAGAAAAAAGCCGCGGAGTACATGGACCTCAAGTTCGTCAACGAAGTCGTGAGCGAGCTGGGCAAGAAATGACGCGACGCCGGGAGAGGAGCGGAGCCATGGCCAAGATCATCGCTATATTTTTTCTTTTCGCGCTCGCGCCCGCCGCGCGCGCCGCCGAGCCCGCGACGATCCGGTCGAGCTACGCGGCGGTGAGCGGCGCGTTCGCGCCGATCTGGGTGGCGCAGGAGAAGGGGTTGTTCGCCAAAAACGGCGTGAGCGTCGATCTCAAGTACATCCTGCCCGCCACCGCCACGCAGGCGCTCATCTCGCGCGGCCTCGATATCTGCAACCCGGGCGGCGAGCTGATCGAGGCGGGGCTCAGCGGCCACGACGTGGTCATGATGCTCGGCGTCCTCAACCGCGCGGTCTTCTCCCTCTACGCCAAGCCGGACCTGAAGACCCTCGCCGACTTGAAAGGCAAAGTGATCGGCGTGACCCAGCCGGGATCGACGACCGATTTCGTCGCCCGCGTCCTGGTGCGGGACGCCGGCCTGGCGCTCGGGAAGGACGTGCGGGTGCTCCACCTGGACGGCATCCCGGCGGTCATGGCGGCGCTGGCGCAGGGCAACATCGACGCCGGGATCATCTCCGCGCCGACGACTCTCAAGGCGCGCAAGGCGGGTCTCAAGGAGCTGGTCGACATCACCGGGAAAAACATCCCGCTGATCCACGTCGCTTTCGCCAGCACGCGGCAATACCTGAAAGAAAATCCCGACCGCGTCCGGCGCTTCCTGCAGGGCTACCTCGAAGGGCTGAAGATCGCCCGGACCGACGCCGAGCAGGCGAAGCAGGCGATCGGGAAGTACACCAAATCGACCGACGCGGACGACCTCGACGAGACCTATAGAACTTTCCTCGCGGCGTGGGACAAGGTGCCCTACGTCTCGGCCGCCGGAGTGCAGACGCTGCTCAATTTCGCCAACCAGCCGGCGGCCAAGACGGCCAAGCCGGAGCAGCTGATCGACAATTCGTTTATCGCCGAGTTTGACAAATCGGGCTTTATCGACAAACTGTACAAATAATTCAAAAGGAGGTGCGCCATGAAGCTCCTGAACGTAAGCGAGGCATCCAAGGATAGAAAGAAGGGCCAGCGCCGGTTGGACCTGTTTCGACGGGACAATCTACAGACCTGGCTGCTCTATTTTCCCCCCGGCGACGTGCAGCGGATGCACAACCACCCGTCGGACCGGACCTACTACGTGGTCGCCGGCCGGGGCGTCATGAAGGGGCTCAACGAGACGCACGAGCTGTCGCCCGGGAAGATATTGAGCATCCCGGCGCACGAGTACTACGAAGGCTCCAACCCCTACGACGAGCCGATGATCCTCCTCGGCAACAGCCCCAAGGCGACCACCGAAGACGTGGCCAAGGCCGGCGGCGCGCGCAACGAGATCGACGCCGCGACCGGGAAGCGGATCGTCTACCAGCACGGCGGCGGGGCGGACGAAGGCAAGATCGTCGATTAAATGGAGAAGGTGGGGCTGATCGGCGCCGGCGCGATGGGGAGCGCGCTCCTGGAGCGGCTGAAGCTGGCCGGCGCGCCGGCGATCGTTTACGACGTCGATCCGGCGGCGCTGGCGGCCGCGGGGGCGCTCGGCGCCGAGACCGCCGCCAGCGCGGCGGAGGTGGCGCGCGCGGCCGGGGTCGTCGACGTGGTCGTGCGCTCGGACGACGAGGTGCTCCAGTGCACGCTGGGGGAAGAGGGCGTCGTGGCGAACGCCGCGCCCGGCGCGCTCCTGGTGCTCCACAGCACGATCCTGCCCGGAACCACGCGGCGGGTCGCCGAGGCCGCGCGCGCGCGCGGCGTGCACGTCATCGACGCCTGCATGCTCGGCGTGCCGCGGGCGGTCCGGGACGGCCGGCTGATCTTCGTCGTCGGCGGCGACACCGACCTGGTCGAGCGGGCGCGCACCCATCTCCTCCGGATGGGGCGGCAGGTCATCCACATGGGCGGCGTGGGGGCCGGCAATACCGCCAAGCTGATTAAAAATTTGACCTCGGGGGCCGAGACCCTGATGATGCACGAGGCGCTCCAGCTGGGCGAGTCCGAGGGCCTCAAATTTCCCCAGGTGCTGGAGATGCTCCAGGAAGTGGAATCCGAAAGGCTGGTAGACCGCTGGCGCACCGTCTTCGATCCCGCGCTGGAGGCGCCGACGCCGCGCCTCGGCCACAACGTGTTTCAAAAAGACGTGCCCCTGGCCGGCGCGCTCGCCGCGCAAAAGGGGCTCCGGCTTCCGATCATCAAGCAGCTCGCCGCCGCCGCCAAGCGGCTGGCGAAAAAAAAGCGCTAGAACTCAAGCTTAAGCGCTTCCCGTAAAAAATGAAATTCAGCCTGTTCACCGAGATCCAATGCCCGGCGGGCGCCGCGCCCGTCGAGCGGCTGGACGAGTTTCTGGCCGAGGCGGAGCTGGCGGACACGCTCGGCTTTCGCGGCTTCTGGATCGCCGAGATCCATTTCCAGCCGAGATTTTCCCTGCTCTCGGCGCCCTATGCCGTGCTCGGCGCGGCGTCGCAGCGGACCAAACGGCTCCGGCTCGGCGTCGCGGTCAACACGCTCCCGGTGCACCATCCGGTCCAGCTCGCCGAGCAGGCGGCGATGCTCGATCTATTGAGTCGCGGGCGCATGGACTTCGCCGCCGGCGGCGGCCACCCGCACAGCCGCGTCTACGAGTGCTTCGGCGCCGATCACCGGCTGACGCACGAGATCGTCGAGGAGAGTTTGCAGGTCATCCAAAAGGCCTGGACCGAGGAGACGCTTTCGTTCGACGGCCGGTTCTTCAAGATTCCGCCGGTGGTCGTCAATCCCAAGCCGGTGCAACAGCCCCACCCGCCGGTCTACATCGCCGCCAGCTCGCCGGAAGGGGTCGGCCTGGCGGGAAAAATGGGCGTCAATCTTTTCCTGCCGATCCATACGCGCACGCGCGCGCAGATCGTCGAGCTCTCGAACGCCTATTGGGAGGGCTTGGAAAGCCACGGCCACGACGCGGCGGCGCGCGAGCTCGGCCTCCTCGTGCCGATGCACCTGGCCAGGACGACGGGCGCGGCTGTCGAGCGGGCGCGCGACGGCGTCATGAGCTACTACCGGACGATCGGCGAGATGCGCAGCGGTTATATCGATTGGTTGAACTCGCGCGGCGAGCCGCTGCCGCCGCGGCTGCTCAAAACCGCCACGGGCGATCTCACGTTCGAGCGCGTGTGCGCCGAGCACGCGGTGATCGGCGATTCCGGGCTCGCCGCGGCGGCGCTGCAAGAGCTGGCCGGGCAGACCGGCGCGCGGCACATGCTCGTCTGGATGAACATCGGCAGCATGCCGCACCGCCTGGTCGTCGAGTCGATGGAGCAGCTCGCGCGCGAGGTCATGCCGGCGCTCGGCGAAGCGCGGCTTTAGGGGATCGTTCGGGACGCCGGCCGCCCTCCGAGCCCGCGCAAGGGGCCGGTGCTTACTCCCGATGCTGGCAATCGGATGCGCGGGCTCTTCGCGCGGCCGGCATCCTTCACTTGACGCTCGAATGGGAGCGGTTCGGCTGTGCTCGATCGATGGAAGGACTGACCCGGAGGATGCGGATGCAAAAAAATATTCTGGCGCTTTTGTTCGCCCTCTGCGCGCTTTCCGCCTGCGATTATTTCGACCGGCTCGGCGCGACCAAGATCAACAACATTCTCGATCATCCGCGCGATTACGAGAACAAGGACGTCACCGTCCGGGGCACCGTGACCGATGCCGCTTCCTTCCTGCTGGTCAAATTCTTCGAGGTCGACGACGGCACCGGGACGATCAAGGTCGTCACCGGCCGGGTGCTGCCGCAAAAAGGGGAAAAAATCACCGTGACGGGCCGGATGGAGTCGATCGAGCTGGGCCCCCAGCGCCTGATCGTGCTGCGCGAGAAAAGACCGGCGGAAAAAGAGGCCGGGCAAAAAGCGCCGCCGGACGCGCGCTAGCCGCGCGCGTCGACTTGCAAGCGGCCGTCCTTCAGCGTGAGCCGCTGGCCGCTGAGCTCCATGCCGGCCTCGGCCGCGAGCGCGAAGCGGTTGCCGGCGGACTCGGGCCCCGGCATGGTGCGCCGGACTTCCTCGGGCGCGTCCTCCGTGGCGATGGCGCCGCCGGGCGAGACCGCGACGACGCAGATGTTATATTCCCGCACCTCCTCGGCGACGAAGCGGGTGAAGGTCCGGATCGCGTCCTTCGACACCGAATAGACGCACGAGCCGATCGTCTTCGGCGGGCTGCCGCCGTAAAGATTGACGATATGCCCCGCGCGGCGCTCCTGCATGTGCGCCAGCGCGTGCTTGGTGCAGAGAAACGTCCCGCCCAGGTTGGTCTCGATGATCCTGTCCCAGAAGCTCTTCTCCATGGCGCTGACGACCGGCCAGCGCGGCACGCCCCAGCCGAAGTGGGTGACGATGCCGGCGTTGTTGACCAGCACGTCGAGCCGGCCGTGGCGCGCGACGGCCGCCGCCATAAGAGCGCGCGCGTCCTCCTCGACCCGGACGTCGGCCTCGAGCGCCAGCGCGTCCGCGCCCATAGCATGAAGCTCGCCCTCGGTTTGCTTCATGCGCTCGACGTCGATGTCGCTGATAACGACTTTGGCGCCCGCGCGGGCGAGGTCGAGCGCGATATAGCGCCCGATCCCCTTGGCCGCGCCCGTAATCACCGCGACTTTGTCTTTGAGCATATGGGACCGCCTTTCTAAAAGATTTTCTCGCTAGTCCGCCGGCGCGAGCAGGATGTCGATTTTCTTGGCTCCCGCATCGGCCGGGTTTTTCTTGTACTCGCCGGCGAGGTCGCCGGGTTGTTTGGTCAGCGGGTTGCCGTCCTGGTCGAGCCGCGCGGTGACGTAGAGCTTGCCGGAAAACGAGGCCCCCGGCATCATCACGTCGCCGGCGCCGAGCGCATAGTCGAGGGGAAATTTGGGCGCGGCGATCTTCTTGACCGCCAGCGGCGGCCCGCCCGCGCCGCCTGTTCCCTTGGCGATGATGAACAAGACCGCCCCGGCGGGGACTTTGCCTTTGAGCTTCGGGTCGAGATCGATTACGCCTTGTACGCTCTGCGTGCCTTGAATTCCCGCTCCCGCGCTATTCGTCTTTTGCGCTGGGGACGCGGCGCTGTTTTTTCCGCCCCCGCCCTGGGCGGATTGGGTGATCTTGGCGATGGCCTGCTCGACCTCGGTTTTCTCCGCTCCGGCGGGCATCATGACCGAGACTTTTTCCAGCAGGCGGCGCGCCTCGGCGGAGTCGCCGCCGGTCTGGTAGAGCAGCATGCCTTTGCCCAGGAGCGCGAGCGGAAAGTTGGGGTCGACGGCGAGCGCCCGGTCGAAGGCCATGACCGCGCCGTCGTTATGGCCGGCCTGCGCGAGCATGAAGCCCATGTAGGCGTGGGCTTCGGGGTGGTTCGGCTCGGCCGCGAGGACTTTCTTGAAAGCGTCGATCGCCTGCCCGAGGTCGCCTCTCTCGAAGGCGGCCCGCCCCCGGGCGAGCTCCGGGTCGGCCCCGGCGCCTCCCGTGCCGGTTAAAAAATCGCCGGTGATCGTATCCCGCTCCGACGCGCGCGGCCGGAGCGATTGGGTGACGAGGACCCCGAGCGCGAGGCCGAATAAGAGAAGGAAGAGGCCGCCGGCCGCGAGCTGCCAGTTTTTCCGCGCGGGCGGTTGAATCGCGGGGACCTCTTTGGCTTTTTTCTCGATCGGCCGGGGCGCGCTTCGCTGCGGCAGCGCGTCGAGCTCTTTTGCGGCCGCGGCCGCCTGCGCTTCGAGGTCGCGCCGGAGCTGAAGGTAGTCGGCCTCGGACAGCTTGCCCGCCTGGAAATCGAACTCGATCTCCCTCGTCTCGGCGGCGAGCCGCTCCCGCTCGGCGAGAAAAAACTCCCGCCGGCTGTCGCTGTCGCCCGGCGCTTCCGCGGGCGCGGCGGCTTTCTTTCCCACCCGGCGCCGGAGCACGACGGCGACGAGGGCCACTCCGGCGAGCGCCGCAGCTCCCGGCAATATCCAGAGGAGCAGGCCGACGCCCCGCGCCGGGGGCGCGAGCAGGACCCAGTCGCCGTACTTCGAGACGAAAAACTTCTTGACCTCGTCCGGGCTCTTTCCCTGCTCGAGCTGCTCGCGCACGAGCGCGCGCATCTGCTGCGCCAGCTCGGAAGGGGAGTCGGCGACCGACAGGTTCTGGCAGACCGGACAGCGCAGCTCGGCGGCGATGATCCGGGTCTGCTCTTCCAGGTCCGGCGGCTCTGCGGCGGGGAGTGAGTAAGCGAGTAAGTGAGCGGTGAGCAGTGTCGGGAGGAGCCGCGCGAATATCTTTTTTAGTTTCTCACTGCTCACGGCTCACTCCTCACGCTATCTTATCGACTGGTATTCTCCCTTGCCTTCTTTGGCGCTCACGATCTTCCGGCGCGCCTCGTCGACCTTGGCGGCGACGACCGCGCCGCCGATGCCGCCGACGTGCTTGTAGGTGACCCGGCCGTCGGCGTCGATGAAGAAGCTCTCCGGCACTCCCCAGACGCCGTAGTCGATGGAGATCCGCCCTTGGGCGTCGACGCCGACCGGGTAGGTGATTCCGTTCTCGCTGACGAAGCCGCGGCCGTTCGCCTCCGTATCCTGAATCTCGACGCCCACGAAGACAACGCCGCGCTCTTTGAGCGCGCGCCAGGTCGCTTCCAGGTCCTTCGCCTCCGCTATGCAGGGCGGGCACCAGGAGGCCCAGAAGTTGACGAACACGACCTTGCCGCGGAGGTCGGCGAGGCTCACCTTGTCGCCGTTCAAAAGCGTGAGGGAAAAATTCGGCGCCGGCCGGCCCACGATCGGCGAGGGAATATAGCGCGCGTCGCGGAAGAAGCCGTAGGCGAGAAGCGTCAGCAGCGGCGCGATGATCAGAAAGGTGATGAGGACCCGGCGGAGGCGCATCTTTATTGGCTATCAGCTTTACCCGACCGCTTCCAACTCCGGCGCGGGCTCCTCGACGGCGGCCGTCTGCCTTTTCATCGGCCAGATCGCCACCAGCGTGCCGAGGGCGATGACCGCGCCGCCGAGCCAGATCCAGACGACCAGCGGCCGGACCAGGACCTTGAGCGTGGCGCGGTTTTTATCCAGCTCGCTGAAGCCGGAAAGGATCAGATAGATGTCCTCCGAGAACGTGCTGCGATGGACGGCGCGGCCCACCGGCGACTGCTGGTTGGGAAAAAATTTGAGCGCGGGGGAGAGCACGCCGAGGGAGCGGCCGCCGCGGGCAACCTCGAAGGAGCCTTCGACGCGGTAGTGCGTGGGCTGCTCGATCGCCCGCAGCCCCTCGAAGCGGATCCGATAATTTCCGACGGCGAGCGTCTCGCCCCGCCCGAGCGTCGCCTGGCGCTCGATGCTGTAGCTCATCGAGCCGGCGATGCCGAGCGCGATCAGCACGATGCCGAGATGGACGACGAGGCCGCCGTAGCGCCGCTGGTTGCGCCGGGCGAGCGTCACGAGCGCGCGGAAAATCCCTTCGCCCGCGATCCGCCGGCGCGCCCGCACGGCGAGAGCGGTGTCGAACAGGATGCTCGCCGCCACGAAGGCGCAGAGCGTGAAGCCCAGGAGCGGCATGAAGTCGCGCACCCAGAAAATAAACAACATCAACGCGATGGCCAGCGAGGCGGCCGCCGGCCAGAGAAAATTCCGCCTCAGGTTGTCCCACGAGGCGCGCCGCCAGGCGATCATCGGGCCGACCGCCATGAGAAACACGAGGGCGAGAAAGAGCGGCACCGTCGCCGAGTTGAAATAGGGCGCGCCGACGCTGACCGGCGCGCCGGTGACCGCCTCGGCGATCAGCGGAAAGATCGTGCCCAGAAAGATCGTGAACAGCGCCGAGACCAGCAGCACGTTGTTGAGCATGAACGCCGACTCGCGGCTCACCATCGAGTCGAGCTCGGGCTGCCCCTTGAGGAGATCGGCGCGGTAGGCGAGCAGGCCGAACGACGCGAGCAGGATGGCGCCGAGAAACACCAAAAAGATGGTTCCCACCGGCCCGTTGGAAAAGGCGTGGATCGACGACAGCACGCCCGAGCGCGTGAGGAACGTGCCGAAGATCGTGAGGCTGAAGGCGACGATAATCAAGGACAGGTTCCACACCTTGAGCATGCGGCGGCGCTCCTGCACCTGCACCGAATGAAGGAACGCGGTCGCCGGCAGCCAGGGCATGAAGGCCGCGTTCTCGACCGGGTCCCAGGCCCAGTAGCCGCCCCAGCCGAGCACGTGGTAAGACCACCAGGCGCCGACGAGGTTCCCCATCGTGAGGAAAAACCAGGCGGTGATCGTCCAGCGGCGCGTGGTCACGATCCACGCCTCGTCCACCTTGCCGACGATCAGCGCCGCCATGGCGAAGGCGTAGGGCACCGTGAGGCCGACGAAGCCGGTGTAGAGCAGCGGCGGGTGGCTCATCATGTTGGCGTCTTCGAGCAGCGGGTTCAAGCCGCGGCCGTCGAGCGGCACGGGGAAAACCGACGCGAACGGATTGGAGGCGAAGGCGATGACGCCGAGAAAAAAAGCCGAGACGATGGAAAAAATCATCAGCACCCAGGGCATCGCCTCGCGGTGGCGGTCGCGGTAGATGTAGGCGACCAGGCCGGAAAAAATAATCAGGATCCACTCCCACAGCAGGAGCGAGCCTTCGAGCGCGCCCCACAGCCCCGTCACGCGGTAATAGACCGGCGTCGCCCGGGTCGTGTTCATGGCCACGTATTGGATGGAAAAGTCGGTCGTCACGAGGCCGTAGATCAGCGCCGCGGCGGCCACGGTGACGAGAACGAACTGCCCGAGGATGGCGCCGCGCGCGGCGGAAAAGAATATCCGGTTGCCGGTGCGCTCGGCGATGAGCGGCGCCGCGATCCCCCAGAGCGCCAGGACGAACCCCACCAGGACGGCCGCGTGGCCGACGGCGGCGGTCATGGTTCGATTCCCCCCGCCGTGACCCCGAGCATGGTCGAATGGGTCACGACTTCTTTTCCTCCGCCGCGGGGACGAAGCCCTTGGGCGAGGAGGGCTTGCCGTGCTCGGCGGGGCTGTACTCCTCGGCGTGTCGTGCTGGCGATGAAGAGGCCGTCCGGGCCGATCTTTCCCTCCACGACCGCGCCCTTGCCGTCGGCGAAGAGGTCCGGCGGCACGCCGTGGAAATAGACCGGGATGACGGCGCTGCCGTCGGTCAGCTGGAAGCGGTAGGTGAGGCCGTCGGCGTTCCGGTGGAGCGAGCCCTTGACGACCATGCCGCCGACGCGGAGGAACTTGCCCGCCGAGCCGCTCTCCTGCGCCTTCAGCTCCGAGGGCGTGACGAAATAGACCATCGCCTGGCGCATGCCGCCGTAGATCAGATAAACCAGCGCGGCGGCGATGATCGCGCCGCCGATCAAAAACCTTCTACTGCGCATTGCTTTCCTTGCTTCCTCTCGACTCGAGCTCGGCGAGCCTCGCCTCGGCGCGCCTGACGCGCCCCTTGAGCGCGAGCAGATAGGCGATGATGGCGCTCCAGACGATGCCGTAGGCCAGCGCCACGAATCCCCAGGGTCCCATCAGGCGGCTCCTTCCATCAGCTCGCGCTTGAGCCGCGCCTCGGTCTCGCCGGCGTGGACGCGGAGCGAGAGCAGATAGAAATAAAGCAGCAGGAAGGCGACGAAGTTGACGGCCAGGGCGATCAGCATCGACGGGTGGACGTTGTCCCACGGCGCCTTGTCGGGGCGGAGAATCGACGGCGGCTGGTGCAGCGTGCGCCACCAGTAGACCGACATGTGGATCAGCGGGATGTCGATAAAGCCGATGATGCCGAGCACCGCGCCGCCGACCGCGCCGCGCTCTTCGTCCTCGACCAGCGAGCGCAGCATCAGGTAGCCGGCAAAAATCATCAGGAGGATCGCCGTCAGCGTGAGCCGCGCGTCCCAGGTCCACCAGACGCCCCACGTGGGCCGGCCCCAGATCGAGCCTTCGATAATCGTGAGCGCGGTGAACAGGACGCCGATCTCCGCCGCCGATCTCGCCAGGATATCATCGCGCCGCTCGCGCTTCCAGAGATAGAGGCAGCTGCCGACGAAGACGATGAAGAAGGAGAGATAGGCGGTCAGGATGCTGGGGATGTGGAGGTACATGATGCGCTGGACCTCGCCCTGGTAGGCGTCCGGCGGTGCGTGGACCAGGGCCAGGTAGAGGCCGGCGGCGATGAATACCACAGCCAGCCCTCCGAGAATGCTTCTGCCTGTTCCGTATTGCGCCATCGGTTTTTAGGCTTCGACCACCCATTCGAAGACGAGAATGCCGGCGGTGGAAAATATCACATCAAATCCGATCAGCAGATGCAACCACGAGAGCGATTCGGAGAAATCGCCGCCGCGGAGGATCGTCTCCATGCCGCGGATCGTCGCCAGCACGACGGGGACCTCCAGCGGCAAAAGCAGGAGCGGCAGCAGTATCTCCCGCCCGCGCGCGCCGAGCGTGAGCGCGGAAAAAAGCGTCCCGAGGACGCAAAAGCCGGCGGTCCCGAGCAGGCTGTAGAGGAGCATGAAGGGCAGCCGGTCCCACGCCGTGATATTGAACAGCACCCAGAAGAGCGGGAAGATAACCACTTCGACCAGCGCCATCAGGATAAAATTAAACACCGCCTTGGAGAGAAAGATCGCCGCGCGGTCGATCGGCGCGAGCAGCAGCGCGTCGAGACAGTGATTCTCCCGCTCCGGCTGGAAGAGCTGCATCAGCCCGAGCGTGCCGCAGAAGACCACGGCGAGCCAGAGCAGCCCGGGCGCCATCTCGGGAGCCTTTTCGGCCCGGATGTCGAGCGCGAAGTTGAAGATGAAAAGCAGCAGCGCGCCGAAAAAAAACATGGCGAGCAGGCTCTCCCGGCGCCGGAGCTCGAGCAGGAGGTCCTTCCACAACAGGCGCCCCGTCTGTCTCAGGAGCGCCATGCTTCTCCCCGCGGCAGGAACTCGCCCACCGCGCGCTGGAGGCTCTCCCAGGGCCGGCGCTTGGCCTCGTCGAAGGCGACCCGGCCCCGGTTGAGGACCACCGCCCGGTCCGCCAGCGCGGCGGCGCGCATCACCTCGTGCGTCGCCATGACGACGATGCCGCCGCTCCGGCAGATGCTCCCGAGCGCCGACTCCAGCAGGTCCACGCCGGCCCCGTCGAGCACGCCGTAGGGCTCGTCCACCAGCAATAATTTCGGCTCCAGCAGCGTCCACTTGGCGATCGAGAGGCGGCATCGCATCCCGCTGGAGAGGGCGGCGACGTACTCGCCCGACCAGTCCGACAAGCCCACGGCGGCGAGGGCGTCCGCGATCCCGCCGGCCTTATCGGAGCGGCCGTAAAGCGCGAGAAAGAGCCTCAGGTTTTCCTCCGCCGTGAGCTTTTCGTAGAGGTGATCGCCCGGGGCGAGCATCCCGATCGCCGGGAGCCGGCGCGCCGGCGTCTGCCGCAGGTCGGCGCCGTCGATGAGAACCTCGCCCGCGCTGGGGCGGATGAGGCCCGAGAGCGTCTTCAAGAGCGTGGTCTTCCCGGCGCCGTTCGGCCCGAGGAGCGCAACGCACTCGCCCGCGGCGAGCGCGAGGTCGACGTCTCTCAGCGCCCAGGCGAAGCCGTAGCTTTTGGACAGGCGGCGAATTTCCAGACGCAAGGTGTTCTCCGTGGCTCGAAACGAAAGTTTGACCGACTATAAACGTGGGGTAGGGCGGATTCAAGGGCGCGGAACCGACGGGCCGCCGCCGGATTGCTTGACTGCCCGCCGCGAATCAGCTAAACAAAACGTTTATCCGACAAGCACATAGGAGGCATGATGGTAGATCAGGAAGCGATCCGCAAAGCGCAGGAACATTTCGGCAAAGTCTTCGAGCAGCAGCTCGAGCGCGTCGAGCGCCTCAAGAAGGAAGAGCCCTGGCAGGACTTTTCCAAAATCAAGCCGATCATCATAGGTATTCTGGGCGGCGACGGCATCGGCCCGACGATCTCCGCCGAGGCGCAGCGCATCCTCGAGAAGCTCCTCCAGCCGCAGGTGGACGCCGGCAAGGTCCAGTTCCGCGTGCTCGAAGGGCTCACGATCGAGAACCGCGTCAAGCACATGCAGGCGATCCCCGACGACGTGCTGGCCGAGATGCGGAAATGCCACGTCACGCTCAAGGGGCCGACGCACACGCCCGAGAAGGGCGACGGCTATCCCAACATCGAGAGCGCCAACGTCGGCATGCGGAAGGTCTTCGACCTGTTCGCCAACGTCCGGCCGGTGCGCATCCCGCAGGAGAAGATCGACTGGGTCTTTTTCCGCGAGAACACCGAAGACCTCTACGCGGTCGGCAGCCAGGGCTGCAACGTGACCGCGGACCTGGCGATCGACCTCCGGATCATCACCAGCCAGGGCACGCGCCGGATCTGCGAGGCGGCGTTCGCCCACGCCAAGAAGACCGGGCGGACCAAAGTCACCGCGGTCACCAAGGCGAACATCATCAAGGCCACCGAGGGCAAGTTCCTCGACGTGTTCAGGGAGGTGGCCGCGAAATATCCGGGCATCGAGATCGACGCCTGGTACATCGACATCATGACCGCCAAGCTGTTGGACAAGGCCCGGCGGAGCGATTTCCAGGTGATGGTCATGCCCAACATGTGGGGCGATATTCTCACCGACGAGGCGGCGCAGATCCAGGGCGGCGTCGGCACCGCGGGCAGCGCCAACATCGGCAAGCAGCACGCGATGTTCGAGGCGATCCACGGCAGCGCGCCGCGCATGGTGACCGAGGGGCGCGCGAACTACGCCGATCCGAGCTCGATGATCCGCGCGGGCGCGATGCTGATCGAGCACATCGGCTTCCCCGAGATCGCGCGCAAGCTCGAAAAGGCGATGGACGTCTGCAGCCAGTACGAGAAGAAGGTCGTCCTCACGGGCCGGCCGAACGGCGCCACCGCCAAGCAGCTCGGCGACTACATCCTCGACACCGTGGCCGATCCCGAGCTGGAGAGCCGCTGGGACGCCTACGTGCAAAAGAAATAATTATTCGGGTTTGTTGGGTTCATTGGGTTAACTCAAAAAACCCAATCAACTCAATCAACGCAAAAAACCATAGGTTGAATCATGGCACGAAACAAAATCGCTTTGATTGGCGCGGGCAACATCGGCGGGACGATGGCGCATCTCTGCGCCCTGAAGGGGCTCGGCGACGTCGTGCTCTACGACGTGATCGACGGGCTGCCGCAGGGGAAGGCGCTCGACCTTTTGCAGTCGGCGCCGATCGAAAACTTCGACGCCCGGATCCCCGGCACGACCAAGTACGAGGACATCGCGGGCGCCGACGTCTGCATCATCACCGCCGGCATCGCGCGCAAGCCCGGCATGAGCCGCGACGACCTGCTCGCGACCAACGCCAAAATACTCGGCCAGGTGTGCGAGGGGATCAAGCAGCACGCGCCCAAGGCGTTCGTCATCGTCATCACCAACCCGCTCGACGCGATGGTCGGGCTGGTGCGGCAGAAAACCGGCTTTCCCAAGCACCAGGTGGTCGGCCAGTCCGGCATTCTCGACTCCTCGCGCTACCGGACCTTCATCGCCCAGGAGCTGAAAGTCTCGGTCGCGAGCGTCTCCGCCATGGTCCTCGGCGGCCACGGCGACGACATGGTGCCGGTCCGGAGCGGCTGCCTCGTCTCCGGCGCGCCGGTCGAGAAGTTCATCCCCAGCCAGCGGCTCGATGAGATCGAGGCGCGCGTCCGGAACGCCGGCGGCGAGATCGTCGCGCTGCTCAAAACCGGCTCGGCTTTTTACTCCCCCGCGTCGGCCGCCGTGCGCATGGCGGAAGCCTACCTGAAGGACAAAAAGGAGATCCTCCCGTGCGCCGCCTATCTCGAAGGCGAGTACGGCGTCCACGGCTACTACTTCGGCGTGCCGGTGATGCTCGGCGCCGGCGGCGTGGAGAAGGTGATCGAGATCGATCTCACCCCGCGCGAGAAGAAGCTCTTCGACGAGTCGCTCTCCCACGTGAAAGAGCTGGTCGCGGCGATGGAGCGGATCAGCAAAGCGTAGTGTTGAATTCTTGATTTTGACCCATTCGACTCCGCTCAGGGCAGGGTTTTGAATTAAGAATTCAAAATTCAACATTCAAAATTTTTTTTCGATGAACATCCACGAATACCAGGCCAAAGAGCTGTTGAGACCGTTCGGCGTGCCGGTGCCCAAGGGGCGCGTGGCGACGACGGCCCAGGAAGCCGGCGCGCTCGCGCGCGAGCTGGGCGGGACGTGCGTCGTCAAGGCGCAGATCCACGCCGGCGGCAGGGGCAAGGCCGGTGGGGTCAAGGTCGTGAAGAGCGCCGAGGAGGCGGAGAAGTTCGCGGCGTCGCTTTTGGGCCGGAAGCTCGTCACGCACCAGACCGGGCCCGAGGGGCGGGAAGTCCGCCGGCTCCTGGTCGAGGAGGGGCTGCCGATCGAGCGCGAGCTTTACCTCGGCATGGTGCTCGACCGGGCCGCGGGCCGCGTCACCGTCATCGCCTCTTCCGAAGGCGGCGTCGAGATCGAAGAGGTGGCGCAAAAAAGCCCGGAGAAAATTCTCAAAGAGGTCGTCGATCCGGCGGTCGGCCTGCTGCCGTTCCAGTGCCGCCGGCTGGCCTACGCGCTCGGGCTCCACAAGCAGGCGGGGCCGTTTACGGCGCTTTTGTCGGCGCTCGCGCGCGCCTTCGTCGAGACCGACTGCTCGCTCGCGGAGATCAACCCGCTGGTCGTGACCCGGGACGGCAAGCTCATCGCCCTCGACGCCAAGATCAACATCGACAACAACGCGCTCTTCCGCCGGCCCGAGATAGAAGCGCTCAGGGACTTGAGCGAAGAGGACCCCAAGGAATACGAAGCCGCGCGCCTCGGGCTCTCGTATATCTCGCTCGACGGCAACATCGGCTGCATGGTGAACGGCGCCGGGCTGGCGATGGCGACCATGGACATCATCAAGCTCTCGGGCGGCGAGCCGGCCAACTTTTTGGACGTCGGCGGCGGCGCGACGAAAGAGCGGGTCACCGAGGCGTTCAAGATCATCCTGTCGGACAAGCGCGTGAAAGGCGTCCTCGTCAACATCTTCGGCGGCATCATGCGCTGCGACGTGATCGCGCAGGGCGTCGTCGACGCGGCGCGCGAGATCGGCATCTCCCTGCCGCTGGTGGTCCGGCTCCAGGGCACCAACGTCGATCAGGGGCAAAAGATCCTGTCGGACTCCGGCCTCGCGATCACCCCCGCGGACACGATCGGGGAGGCGGCGGAAAAAATAGTAAAGGCGGTCGATAAATAATTTTGCCTTTTGAATGTTGATTTTGAATTTCCGATATTAAAAAATCTAAATTAAGAATTCAAAATTAAAGTACATCATGGGAATCCTAGTCGATAAAAACACGAAGGTCGTCACGCAGGGAATCACCGGAGCGACCGGCCAGTTCCACACCCGCGCGTGCAGGGACTACGGCACGCAGATGGTCGCGGGCGTGACGCCCGGCAAGGGCGGCGCCGACCTCGACGGCATCCCGATCTTCGACACGGTCGCCCAGTCGGTCGCCGCGACCGGCGCCGACACCAGCGTGATTTACGTCCCGCCGCCGTTCACCGCCGACGCCATCATGGAGGCCGCCGACGCCGGCATCGGGCTCGTCATCGCGATCACCGAGGGCGTCCCGGTGATGGACATGGTGCGGGTCAAACGGTATCTTGAAGGCAAGCGCGCCCGGCTTTTGGGCCCCAACTGCCCCGGCGTCATCACCCCCGGGGAGTCGAAAATCGGCATCATGCCCGGCCACATCTTCCGCCCGGGGCCGGTCGGCGTCGTGTCGCGGAGCGGCACGCTGACCTACGAGGCGGTGGACCAGCTGACCCGCGTCGGGCTCGGGCAATCGACCTGCGTGGGCATCGGCGGCGACCCGGTGCACGGCATCGGCTTTATCGACGTGCTGAAGCTCTTCAACGACGATCCGGCGACCGAGGCGGTCGTGCTGATCGGCGAGATCGGCGGCACCGACGAGGAAGAGGCGGCGGCCTGGATCAAGGCGAACATGAAAAAGCCGGTGACGGCCTTTATCGTGGGGCAGACCGCGCCGCCGGGCAAGCGCATGGGGCACGCCGGCGCGATCATCTCGGGCGGCAAGGGCACGGCGCAGGAAAAAGTCGCCGCGCTCCAGGCGGCGGGCATCCGCACCACGGCCTCGCCCGCGCTGATCGGCCAGACGATGAAAGAAGCGATTAAGGCGTAAAGAGGACAAAAATGGTTGAGAGAACGCTTTCCATTATCAAGCCGGACGCGGTTCAGCGCGGACTGATCGGCGACATCTTGAAAAAATTGTCGTCCGGCGGGCTCAAGATCGTGGCGGCGAAGCTCACGCGGCTGACGCCCGATCAGGCGCGCTCGTTTTACGCCGTCCACAGGGAGCGGCCGTTTTTCGCCAGCCTCACCGAGTACATGTCCTCGGGCCCCATTTTGGTTTCCGTCCTGGAGGGCGAGGGCGCGATCATGAAGCACCGCGAGATCATGGGCGCGACCGACCCGGCCAAGGCGGCGCCGGGAACGATACGCAAGGAATGGGGGAGGGACGTCGAGAAGAACGCGGTCCACGGCTCCGACGCGCCCGATACCGCGGCGGCGGAGATCGGCTTTTTCTTCATGCCCAAAGAGATCCACAGCTACTAAGTCGTCTCCGATCCATCCGCCGGAGCCGCGCGTTCCTCCCCCGGCCGTGTTATAATAGCCGGAATAGTCATCCCGGCCGTGACGGCGTCGTGACCGCGAAACCCATGCAGCCCAATATCAAAGACTTAAGCCCCGAAGAGCTGGAAAGCTGGCTCGCCGAGCGCGGCGAGTCGCGCTACCGCGCCGACCAGATCCGCCGCTGGCTTTACCAGCGGGGGGCGGTCTCGTTCGGCGCGATGAGCAATCTCTCGGCCTCGCTCCGCCGCGACCTGGAAGGGGCGTTCACCGTGAGCCGGCTTCGGACCGCGCGGAGCGACCGCTCGGCCGACGGCACGGTCAAATTTTTGTTCACGCTCGCGGACGGCTTCAACATCGAGAGCGTGCTCATCCCCGAGGCGAAGCGCCTGACGCTCTGCATCTCGACCCAGGCGGGCTGCGGGCTCGGCTGCGGCTTTTGCGCCACGGCGCTCTTAGGCCTCAAGCGCAACCTCCAGGCGAGCGAGATCGTCGATCAGATCCTCGAAGCCGGGCGGACGCTCCGGCCGGGAGAGCGCATCACGCACATCGTCCTCATGGGCATGGGCGAGCCGCTGGCCAATTACCAGCAGACCCTCAAGGCGATCGGCATCATGACCGACGCCGAGAGCGGCCTCGGATTCTCCTCGCGGCGGGTGACGCTTTCGACCGTGGGGCTGGTGCCGCAGATTAAAAAACTCATGGACGAGGCGAACGTCAACCTCGCCATCTCGCTCCACGCGACCACCGACGAGGCGCGCTCCGCGCTGATGCCGATCAATAAAAAATATCCGCTGGCGGAGCTGGTCGCCTGCTGCCGGGCGCTGCCGATCCCCAAGCGCCGCCGGATCACCTTCGAGTACGTCATGCTCCGCGGCGTCAACCATTCGGCCGAGGACGCGCGGCGGCTCGCGCGCCTGCTCGCCGGCATCCGCGCGAAGATCAATCTCATTCCCTTCAACCCCCATCCCGGGAGCCGCTTCGAGCGGCCCGCGCCGGGAGAGATAAAAGAATTTCAAGACCGGCTTTACGACTACGGCTTTCAGGTCAACGTGCGGACGCCGCGCGGCGACGACATCCACGCCGCCTGCGGCCAGCTCCAGGCGTTCGACGGCGAGACGGCGGCCCGCGGGCGGTTGAAATCCACGGCCGATCCTCACTCCGAGCCGCATGCTTCTCACTAGGGGATGAAGTTGGCGGAGCGGCGGAACATCGTCGGGGTGATCGGCGGCAGCGGCCTCTACCAGATGGCGGGGCTGGAGAAGGTCCGCGAGGTCCGCGTGGCGACGCCTTTCGGCCGCCCGTCGGACGCCTATATTCGGGGCCGCCTCGACGGGAACGAAGTCGTCTTCCTGCCGCGCCACGGCCGCGGCCATACCGCGCTGCCGGGCGAGGTGAATTTCCGCGCCAACATCTTCGGCATGAAGAAGCTGGGCGTCGAGCGGATCATCGCCGTCAGCGCCGTCGGCAGCCTGCGCGAGGAGATCGCGCCGGGCCACGTCGTGATTCCCGACCAGTTCATCGACCGCACGACCCGGCGCCCGAGCACTTTTTTCGGCCAGGGCATCGTCGCCCACGTGGGCTTCGCCGACCCGGTCTGCGCCGCGCTCTCGGAGACGCTCTCCGGCGCGGCGCGCGAGGACGGCGCCGGGGTCCACGCCCGGGGAACCTATCTCTGCATGGAGGGGCCGCAGTTCTCCACCCGCGCCGAATCGCATCTCTACCGGAGCTGGGGCGCCGACGTGATCGGCATGACCAACGTCCAGGAGGCGAAGCTCGCGCGCGAGGCGGAGATCTGCTTCGCCACGCTCGCCCTCGCCACCGATTACGACTGCTGGAACGAGGCCGCGGGCGACGTGGACATCGAGCGCGTGCTCGCGGTGTTGAAGCAGAACGTCGACTTGGCGCAGCGCATCATCCGGCGCGCGGTCGGCCGGCTGACCGGCGATAGATCGTGCGCCTGCCCGGCCGCGCTGAAAGACGCGATCATCACGGACCGGAAGAAGATGCCGCGAAAGACGATCCGGGCGCTTAAGCCGATTATCGGCAAGTACGTGCGCTAGAGATCAGGGATTGGGGGTCAGGGATTGGGAATTAGGGTTGGAATAAGACGCCGGCTTTAGATCCGTCTAATTCCCAACTCCTGATCCCTGATTCCAGTTTTTTATGAGCATACTCGTCGTGGGCACCGTCGCGTTCGACTCCATCGAGACTCCGTCCGGCTCGGCCGAGCGCGTGCTCGGCGGCTCGGCGTCCTATTTCGCCATGGGCGCGAGCTTCTTCGCCCCGGTCCGGATCGTCGGCGTCGTCGGCAAGGACTTCCCCGAGGAATATATCGACCTCTTCCAGCGCCGGAACATCGACCTCCAGGGGCTCCGGCGCGAAAGCGGCGACACCTTTCACTGGCGCGGCCGCTATCACGAGGACCTGAACGTGCGCGACACCGTCGAGCTCCATTTGAACGTCCTCGCGGGCTTCGTGCCCCGCCTGCCGGAGGCGTACCGCGACGCGGAGTACGTGTTTCTGGGCAACATCGACCCGGAGATGCAGCTCGAGGTCCTGAGCCAGCTCCGGTGTTTTCGCATGGTCGCCTGTGATACTATGGACCACTGGATCCACAACAGCCTGCCGGCGCTGCGGAAGGTGCTCGGCAAGATCGAGATGCTGGTGGTCAACGACTCCGAGGCCCGGCTGCTTTCCGGCGAGACGAACATCGTGCGCGCCGCGCGCGCGATTCTCAAGATGGGGCCGAAGACGGTGCTGATCAAGCGGGGCGAGTACGGCGTGCTGCAGTTCTCCGAGTCCGCCGTCTTCGCCGTGCCGGCCTATCCGCTCGAAGAGGTGTTCGACCCGACCGGGGCCGGCGACTCCTTCGCCGGCGGCTTTTTGGGCCAGCTCGCGCGCTCGGCGAATGCGGGCGAGGGCGCGGCGCGGCGGGCGATCGTCTACGGCAGCGTGGTGGCGTCCTTCACGGTCGAGGACTTCGGGCTCAAGCGCCTGGGCTCGCTCTCGATGGAAGAGATCGAAGAGCGCTACCGCCGCTTTGTCGCCCTGACGGATTTTCACAGCTAGCCGGTCGTGGAAAACGGCTCCTGCCCGCGCTTCGGCCCCTCGACAAGCTCGGGGCGGGCTGGCTCGGGGCGAACGAATAAACTATGGACCTCTCGGTCGTCATTCCGGTTTACAACGAAGAAGCGAGCCTCGAGCCGCTGGTCGAAGAGCTCCGCGCGGCGCTCGACCCGACCGGCCGGAGCTACGAAGTCTTGATCGTCGACGACGGCAGCACCGACGCGACCTACCCGGTGATTCTCCGGCTCCACCAAAAAACGCCGGGTCTGAAGGCGATCCGCCTCAAGCGGAACTTCGGCCAGACGGCGGCGGTGGCGGCGGGCTTCGCCCACGCGGAAGGCGACATCATCGTGGCGATGGACGGCGACGGCCAGAACGATCCCCGGGATATCCCCGCGATGCTCGATAAATTGAAAGAAGGCTTCGACCTGGTGAGCGGCTGGCGCTCGCCGCGCAGCGACCCGTTCTGGAGCCGGCGGCTGCCGTCGCGGCTCGCCAACGGGCTCATCTCCTGGATGACCGGCGTCAGGCTCCACGACTACGGCTGCACGCTGAAGGCGCTCAAGCGCGAGATCGCCAAGGAGATGAAGCTCTACGGCGACATGCACCGCTTCATCCCGGCGATCGCCTACGAGCGCGGCGCCCGGATCGCGGAGATGAAAGTCCACCACCGGCCGCGCCGGTGGGGCAAATCGAAGTACGGCATTCTGCGCACGTTCCGCGTCCTGCTCGACCTTCTGACGGTCAAGTTCCTCTTGAGCTACGCGACGCGGCCGCTGCACATCTTCGGCCTCGCGGGGCTCGCGAGCCTGGGTTTCGGGGTTCTCTTCGGGGTGTATCTGACGCTGGAAAAAATCGTCCATCACGTCGCCATCGGCGGGCGGCCGCTGCTGCTCCTCGCGATCCTGCTGATCGTCATCGGCTTTCAGTTCATCACGATGGGGCTGCTGGGCGAGATGCTGGCGCGCACGTATCACGAGTCGCAGGACAAGCCGATCTACTCGGTCAAGGAGATTCTCGACGGCAGGAGGGCGGCATGAACCTGGCGGTGATCGGGACGGGATACGTCGGGCTGGTCGCGGGCGCCTGCTTCGCGGCCACCGGCAACGACGTGGCGTGCGTCGATATCGACGAGGCGAAAATCGCCATGCTCCGGTCCGGCAAGGTGCCGATCTACGAGCCCGGCCTGGAGCAGCTCGTCCAGCGAAACCTCGAAGAGCAGCGGCTTTCCTTCTCGACCGACCTCGCCGCCGCGGTCGGCGCGGCGGCCGTCGTCTTCATCGCCGTCGGCACGCCGCAGGGGGCGGACGGGCGGGCCGACATCCGGCAGGTGCTCGGCACGGCGGAGGCGGTCGCCCGGGCCATGAACGGCTCCAAGATCGTCGTCAATAAAAGCACGTCGCCGGTCGGGACCGCGGCCGAAATCAAAAAAATCATGGCGCCGCTCGCCCGGCACCCGTTCGCGGTGGTCTCCAACCCGGAATTCCTCAAAGAGGGCGCCGCGGTGGACGATTTCATGAAGCCCGACCGCGTGCTCCTCGGCAGCGACGACGCCGCCGCCATCGAGCAATTAAAAGAGCTCTACGAGCCTTTCGTCCGCACCGGCAACCCGATCCTGGTGATGGACTCGCGCAGCGCCGAGATGAGCAAGTACGCGGCCAACGCCATGCTGGCGACCAAAATCTCGTTCATCAACGAGATCTCCAAGCTGTGCGAGAAGATGGGCGCGGACGTGAACGAGGTCCGGCGCGCCATCGGCCTCGACCGGCGCATCGGCCCGCACTTCATCTTTCCCGGCGTCGGCTACGGCGGCTCGTGCTTTCCCAAGGACATCCGCGCGTCGATCGCCATGGGCGAGCCCGATCTCGACCTCGCGCTGATGCGGGCGGTGGAAAAAGTCAACGAGCGGCAGAAGTTCCTCCTGGTCGAAAAGGTCGCGCGCCATTTCGGGGGGAGCCTCGCGGGCCGCACGTTCGCCGTCTGGGG
>WNFL01153686.1_pt1 | contig 38492 bp, 26 predicted proteins | sample 5400361 | NCBI WGS metagenome assembly WNFL01 (sample SAMN13153351, study PRJNA577476) | soil metagenome | isolation source: 40 cm soil on Douglas fir-dominated hillslope | place: USA:California | collected 2013-09-17
AGGGGATTACGAAGGGTCTGGGCTAGGACATGAGAGCCAGAGCCGGCCGAGTAGCCTCAAGTCGTTTGGTACGCCTGCACCTCGGCGTGGAGGAAGAAAACGTCACTCAAAGAGCAGTTCAGCGAGTTCAGCGGATCAGGTGCCAACGAGCGCAAGTCGGCCTGGGAGTAGAGCGGGTGCTGGGAGTCCGCTAGGGCGCTTCCACCGACGCGCTGGCTCTGGGAGCTCTCAGACAAGGGTTGTGAGGCAGGTTAAGCCTGGTACAAAGGCCCCCAAGGGCGGTCCAGTGACTGGGCACCGGAGAAGTGGGTCGATGTCCAGCGTGAGGTCACACGGGAGCTCTGCTGCCGAGGATGTCGACATGGAGGTCTTGCTCGAAGCAGCAGGGTTGTTACCTGAGGGAGAGGAACCACCTTTGCGATCTGGAACACCCTCCGGGAAGAGAAAGTACTCCAATACCGTCCTTGTCGCACAGAAGAAACACAGTGTGTATGGAAACCCGCAGCAGAGCATCGGGCGCTCGAGTTGGAAGCGCGCATGGGGTGTTGAACCTCCTGGTTGGTCTTCACGAGCAACTCATGCAACGATCATCGAGACGATTATCCTCGACGATAGGAAATCGGGCCACGTGCGCGACGTGTTTGCCAAGGGTGGGAGCCAAGCGGATGAGGGTGACGAAGACGACTGGGAAGACGAAGATGACGATGTGCCTTTCGCCGGAGGTGTCGGGCAGCCTGCTGGATTGCCTGCTTCTAACTCGATCACCGTCAATGGACGTAGCACATCTGTCGAGTCTGCTGCTTCTTCATCTCCGTCCTTTGGGGGTTCCATCGCTGGTCGGCGGAACGTTGGCAAGGGACCCATGATTGGTGTTGCAAGTCGAGTAAACAAGGCCAATGGCTCACCAGTGACAAGAAATGCACCCCTCCCGCTTGTCACTCCACCCACAAACCCCTCGGGGATAGAGACTACTGCCATTGGTGGACGGCGGGCTCAGCTTCCACAAGGACCATCAAGGTTCAAGCCCGCGACAGTAGTGGAAGAGGAAGAAGAGGAAGAAGAGGACTGAGAGGTTGGAGATATGGTCATGGTTGCCTTTCGGACTTTGTGGACAGTTTTTGGAGGCTGGTCGCTCTCCCATCTCAGGGGCTCTTTCCACTAAGACATGTAACATGTGGTATTTGTAATGAAACTTGTAAATCTCACTCGCTGGAGTCCACCAATGCTCCCAGGTCCAACGAGCCGAGCACAAACCTTGTTCCTACTCAAGTTTTGCTTAAAAACACCCCAATTTCTTAAGTCACTATAACCCTGGATGAAATAATACCAGAATGCAGTACGGAGGCAATTGGGCTAGATGTTTGTGGGTATTGCCGCTGTTATCCATGCCGATATGCTCTAGAACTCCTGCTCAACTCACCTTCCAAGTCTCTCGGTGTCATGTCAAAAAAAACGTATGCCAATCGAAGTTGGTTAGCAATCAGACTATTTATTAGGGGTTGTTTCACCATCTTACACGGGATACTTACGTCAAAGGCACGCGGTTATTTGAGGATACGGTGGATGACTCGAACACGTCTAGGGCTCAGTGCTTAGTTTCACATTGTTGAAGCCAGAGCACGAATATTAACTATTTAGGCAAATTCGTGCCGCTGCAGACAAAGGGAGCACAAAGGCAAGTACTGTACTTGGTACTCTCCCCCTTGTTTTCCAGTACTAAATAGCATTCCTTATATCTGAGTATCGCCATGGATATAGACAGTCTATGCAAGCTTTGCCGAGTCACCCAAGGGCAGTCAAAGTTGAAGCATTTGAAGTGTCATCTTGAACGAGCTTGGGGCTGGTCCAACCTGCACAATAAGCCACACAGGGTCTCCGGGGGTACCCCCTCTACCAGACCTATGCGTAAATTTCAGAATATGCAAGCTTTATTAATGTGCATACCAACTTGAGTCGTTGTGCAGGGCAATTCAGTTCAATTCAGTTTGCATGCACTGCATGCACTCTGGAATTACAGCCCACAGGCCACTATGGAATTAGAGAGGTTCTCTTGTTGGGTTATCTCCAAACGTAAAGTTTTCAAATGGTCAATCCTCTGGCCTGGCCACCCTCTAATCATGCCTATTTCCACCCCTCTCAGAAGGATCTGTATAGTGAAAGATAATGATACAATATATCACCTTGTGGAACGCACAAAAGAATGTGACCTGTGAGACATGAAATGCCAATAATCGTTGTAGCAATTGATAGGATACGACAATTTAAGCCTCCTGCTTGCCACCTCATCTCTGTACCTTGGCATTTTACATATCATATCACTTAGAGGTCTGGAAGGTCAAGCCTGGTGCATGTGGTGTCCCAAGTAATTTGTCCTCCTAAAATCAGGCCCTAGAATGTGCCAAGTGGTTTTTGTCACTCAATAGAACAGTAGAGAGGATGCATAAGCAATGGTGTGATACAGCACTAGCTACTTTACGGTGACTTATTCTTAAATACTATCCACATTTGCGTGAGGGCCCTGTATGCTATGCCGTTGTTTAGTTTATGGGAGGTCAAGAACACGACCTCATCATGATCCTCAAACAGGCTTGGATTAATCGAGTGTTAGCAATACAACTCGACCAATACAACCCGACCCGTCCAAAGCATGCATTTTATCAGAAGAATGTCCCGCGAGGGTAGCATTGATTCAGTGCGTGCATAGGTAGGACATACCAGAAGCACAGGAGCAAAAGTAGCCGCGACAAGCGGGATGAAAGATTTACTGAGCATTGCCATCATACTCTACCATTGAATCACTCCAACCCAATCTCTCTCAAAAGCACCTTTTCGCTTTCTTCTTCGACATACTCCTCAAGGGTCCATTTTCTTCTCGACCGCTGCCAAACGAGTGCGAGCCCATCCATGACAAAAGGAACGTCCTCGCTTTGCCATCCCCGTCTCACGCGTACGATCCTTTCATCCCTTTCCATCCTCACCCTGTCCTCGGCAGTGACCATCTCCCACCGCTCACATGGCACGCAACGCCACACCTCGCGAGTAGCGTTCCAAATAAGCCGACAGGGAAATACGGGTAACGCCTTACTCCATGCAGCCGAGTCGGCCGCCCCTCCCATTGACAATTCCCACGTCTGCGCCTCCGCATGATAATAGAGCTCCCCACCGGGTTTTGGTAAATGAACTGGGATTGAGACAGGTAGCTCGTCTCTTGTCTTGGCGGGTTCGGCTCCTCCCATGTCTTCACCGAGCACCCTCCCATAGATTGCTTTAGCTGCGCGACGAGGTAACGACTCCATCCCATACTGCAGCAATAGATCGATATCTGGGGGCTGAGGCGACAACGAATCCCTCAAGCCAAACGTTCCAGGCTCCGGTTCCCCTCCTTCGAAATCAGCCTCGTAGGTATGCTTCGGACTCAGGAGCTCGGATTCAACATTATTCAATTCGGCGTATGGCGGAGCCAAAACGGAAGATACTCGTGCAGGAGGTGACGAGATGCGCCTTCCTCTATGTACGGGACCTTTTCCTTTGATTTGTGGCTTGGGTCTTGCTCCGGCCTTCGGCCTCATCCTCGCCTTCGGTTTCTTCACATTGGCGATGAAACCGGGTTGAAATGATGGGTATGAATGGGTGGCGAGTACAGGGTGGAAAGCAGGGATGTATCCGGGGAATGGATAGGGGACGATCGTCGGAGGTGGGGTCCCGGCCGGTGTTGTGATTAGCGGCGGAGTGGGATATGGAAGCCCAGTGGGGTAAAACCCTATTGACTGAGGAAGTGGGTGGTGGATTAGATGGTCAGCGAACTCGGTTTTTTCGCGGGCCTTTCGACGGGCAGGCGGAATGACGAATTTAACACCCGAAGCACCAACAGTTGGTACAACCGACCCATGAGAGCTCGTGCGAGAGGAACCAGAGTGGGACTCATTGTTCGACGATATAGATGATTGTATCGGAGCTGGCTTCAGGCGGACAGGAAGACTGGAAGGCAACAGATTTTTAGAAGAGGGGGGCATGTTCACAACCAAAAGTTTAGTATTTGGTGTGAGCTCAGTGATTGGGACATGCTCCAGGGTTTGGGCAGGGACAATGGGCGATTCCAGGAGAGGTTGAGAGCTATAAGCGAGTCCATAGTCCTCGTCTGTGAATGAATAGTCTTCTTCTAGGATTCGAATCACGATCTGGCGGTCTGTGAAAGCAGCGTCAGTAGCCATGTCTGCAGTCCAAGGTAGTTTCATATGGCATTTGCACGCCTAGAGCAAGTTGTTACCTGGTGGGGAAAAAACTCCAGAATCCAGAACGCGTTGAAGCCATACTCTCCAAGCACGGGGCCACAGACCCTTAAGACCGTCGCTCCTATGTTTATCAAGGGGCCTGGGTGCGCATAATCGCGGCATTCCGGTTACCATCATCCCAGAATTCCAAAGGATGAGAGGCAATCGACGCCAAGGAATGGTCTTCTGGTTATTTAGATGTCCTAGAAATGCGTTGGTGAGATCGGAGGCCCATTATATGCTACAGCAATGCGAAGGAAGCTAACCGATTAGAGCTTCGACCTGCGGGACTTGCTGCTGTTTCAGAATGTCGATAGTTTGAGAGCTAGAAGTAAAGTAAGGAGGTAGACTCTGATTAGAAATCGATACCTCGTACGCGTAGCATTGCTCTGTAAACATGTTCTGTAGCAGCCACATCTGTGAGTATCCACAGGTCGAGTCCACGAGCTTGAGGTGGCCGCTACTCGGGTCTGGGACCTTTGAGGTGAAAATGACTTTCCTGTCTATCGAATGGAGTACGAGGAGATATGAGATAATTGGCGACAAAACGCCTGAAAAACATCACTCACCGACTGGTCGTGGACATGCGCGAATTGTGAGTCGATCTAAAGCGTATTGCATAGAAGAGCGCTGCTCCTCATTCCAGGTTAGAATATCGTTGGTGATACGATCATTGTCGTCGATGTCGACGATAGGAATGCAGACTGGCGGGACACCATCGATGTATTGTTGTATATTTGCGAGAATCCTTGGTATGTCTCTCCAGCGACTAATGGAACAACCCAAGAGCGGCAAACCTGGAAAACGCAGCAAGACAGCATAACCCAATATGTATTAGCCAACCTCTGCCTCTGCCTCTGGCTCCGCCGAATTTATCAGACTGGACGCACCGAGAAGAGTGTTAAAATGGAATGTGATACGTTTCTCAAGCGAGACAAGATCAGCTCGGACGACGGCGGATTTGTTGAACGACGAAGGGGGCAACGTTGGAGGAGAATGTACGGCGCCACTGAGGGGGAGGGGTGGGGAGCGGGAGCGGTCAAGGAGGTCTAGTGGACTAAGTGGTGTAGGTTCCATCGTCTAGGTCTGGGTCTGGGTCTAGCTAGCTGCGTGGATTGCGGATTGCTGGGCGGATTGGATAGGAGAAAAGATGGTGAGCGGAGTTACAAGTGATCCACTGGGCCACTGGGCCACTGGAGACTCGGACTGGCACTATGGTATATGGGTCGTTGGGCCAGGCCACATCCCATCCGCCGCCATCTGCTGCGCTAAACCACATTGCAAGTCGAGGAAATACCACATCGATCTCATCTCCTTTCCAGCCATATCCGCATCCCCCTTTGTCCTCGAGCGCTCCCCATTTCGTCCTCATTATTCGGCCTATCGCTGCGAACTGCGACCACTCGGCGCCATGAACACAAATATTGTCCCTTCTCTGTCTGGTGGGGCCATGGATCTAGCAGATTAGCGCTATAAAACATTCGCGTTATCCTTGGATCGCGCGGTTGGCAGCCAGTTGGTTGGAGGCTACCGTACCCTCGACCGCACACACACGAGCGCCTTACTAGAGAAAGTGGATCTCGGGAGTAGTATAGCGGTTGGCCTAGAATGTCCTACCAAGTAAACCCGCTGACTCCTTTGAATCTGTTATGAGGCCATATCGCTTACCGCCTAACCACCAGACGTTGAAAAACCTAGCCTCTCCTTGTTGTCTTCTACAAATCCATCTCATTTCTAATCACTGTCAATGCGTGTCATCGTCATCTCTGCAGCTATGTCCCATTCGAGTAAGGATCTAAGCGCAGCCGCATAAGGCCCAAAAGGACCGTTGAAGATCGTATATCCACGCCCTAGATGGGCTATATGGCAACAATCGCACCGTCATATTGATACCTTCTGGTGTAAGCTTGCTCCTCGATGCCATCGTTGCGAAATGCGCGTAAGTCCTAAAGGGAAAGAACAATAAATATCACCTCACTGGCCGAAGCTATCTATATCCCACGCTGTATGGTATGACCCACTGATTGGAATCAGACTCCAGCAAACCCTGCTCCCCGTCTAAGCACTTCGCTTCGCTCACATAGGAACTCACGCCACGGACAATGTGGCAGCGGTGGAGATGAGGTCTTCAGGTTCTAGCAATCCAGTCGTCCCAATATACAATGGTCGCCATCTCAAGTGATGCCCTGGGACCGAATGTTGAAAGGCGATCCACTAGCAATTCCGTAGACGCTCCGAACTTTACAGCTATGAGGTCGCTCTCAACAGTTTGAGCTTGATTGTCATCCGGTTACATGCCTATATAGAGTCCTACAGGAAGAGTCCGCATGCTGCATGACAAGGTGGGGTCATGCAAATCTTTCATCTCGACGAAACTCGGGAAGTGAGAATGGGAACATGAATTAAATAAATGGAGAACAACTACAGGTAGTCAAAGGGTCGCGCCTGCGAGTGGTCGGAGCGGGAGGACTAGTAGGAGGAGTCGGAGGGAGGAAGTGCTGGGCGGAGGGAATGAACAGCAGGAAGCTGTTGCAGGACCGCATGGTGTCGGTTCAAGTGACGGCGGCGCTCATCGTGTATTATGAACCGCCTGATTCGTTCGGCATCCTAACATTGTCGTGCACGATGCTTGTAAATGACAATGTGAGTGGAACAAGTATGTTTCTCTTCATGGAAATTAGTTGGGATATAGCCGAAGCGCACAAAAATCTCAGCACATAATGTTTGGTTTACCTTTCCATGTTCTCTCGCTCTGCTTACTTTCCTGGCCTCGAAACACAATAAACATCCACCACAGTTCAGTATGCACAGCTTTAGTACTTTATGAGAGATTGGATGGCCCCAGAAGCTTCTTGATCGAGGGTGAATTCATTACAAGGGTGCACAACTGTTCGAATTTGAATGTGGACTAGCAGTACACATGGTGGGGACATGCATCAAACATTTTTGAGGGATTCGTACTGTACCAACCAAGAAGTTCAATGGAGATAGGGGCTCCGTAAGCCCGAACCGCCTGAATAGGCAGTATTAGGGGTCTTCTGTAGTTTGTAATGCCCAGTGATGATTAGAGAGCTGTTGACGCCGGAGGAGCAGCAGACTGTGGTTCTGATCATTCGAGGAAGGTGTCCTACAATTAAGGTTATACCTGCAATAAGCTGGACCATTGGTACGCGCTCATCATACTTCCTGTTTTAGGACACAGTGACGTACGGTAGAATAACGTTCAACGCGGAAAACATCGCCTCTCAATTTGGGATGCTGGGTGCGAGCCATGGCGTTCCGGTCGTTACGAGATCATGGCTAGCTCAAGAAATCACATGGCAACTTCTCGGGTATATAATTTCGAATACTGTGTTGTGTATCCTTACATGTTTGCAGTGGGCTCCAACAAACACGAATTGTTTCGTCGTACACTTGGCTGCGCGGAAATTCTAACATCTACAGGCCGAACGTAAAAACACAAGAATACGTTTTTCAAAGGTGTAGACATCCTAACACAGTCACTATGAGTGCCGCCCGACGCCTCTTCGCTCCGATTTGATATTGTATCAGCGTTGGTACATGCCACCAGGGTGCTGAAGGTCTGGAATTGGAAAAAGCGGGCAATGGTGGTGATCCCAAGTTGCGCAGAAACGGCCCTCTGTATGGTGCTATGCTTGTCACGGTGAGAAAGCTAGTCAAAGACTAAGGCGACCTTGAACAACACGCGGCGGCGTGGTTGATGCTCCGCCAACAGTCTGTATAGTGAACTCGTATATAGGACTTCATAATTCTATCTAGTTTCCACAACAAGTCTGACGCCCACCACGTCGGACACTGTTGAAACACCGGCAGCGAATGAATGCTGTCGGTGCCGCTGGGCCACGCTGTTAGTTTGTGGCGTCGTCATTCGCGCCGGCTCTTGCTGAGTTCTCAGAGTGTTTCCAGGGCTAGGCTTCATACTTGGCGCTCGTCAATCGATTCGAGCTTTCGAGCTCGACCGGGGCGGAGAGCGTGAGGTGGGGGTGGGAGTGTACGTATGATCAAGAGCGTAGTGTGGAGCTGTGCTCCATGTCCCGACGCCTTTGCCCTGTTGCAGCGCCTTGCCGAACTGAATCCTCTAATGCGAAGGACATGGAACGCGCAGTAACGCCAACCGTTCGTGTATAATCTCGAGGTCCTAATGCTCCCAAAACTTTGGCTAGTGTATTGGTGCCCTAGTCTGTATCTGAGATGCTCTATAGGTGCAGAAACCGGAGGGGTCATTTGAGGCTCGAGTGCTGGCAAAGAGATTACGTGGGAGAGTCCAACCCTAATATATGATGCCAAAGGTGTTTTATTTGATCCTGCTATTTAGACAACCTGGTAGATTTAGCTCCTTGCCTCTCCATACCGCATAGCTATTCTCATTCTGAACTCGGTGACGCGTCTCAGCGTATCTATCGCCGCAGAAAATAATGGAAACCCTTTTGGGTCATCAAATCAAAGAATTGACGCGTGCGCGACGCGAATGTTTGACCTGACCTCTGTTGGACTGAGCCACCTCGGTAAATTCAGCGCTTGCTGAACGTCTGAGCCCCGCGAATCCATAAGAATCACATTAAAGAGATGGAGTATAGGTGTTCAGGTGACGCCCTCATCCTTTCCATAGTCTGACCTCACGGAGGGGCTGACAGAGTGCGGCAGTCCAATGTCGGAATCGGGTTACCCATGGGAACCAACTATAGTGTAGAAACCTCACATTGATATTGCAAATTCCAGTGTGCTATTTGTACGAACTCTTGGAAATGCACGCCACCCGTCGACAGGTCCGCGCTGACTCTGCCTGAACCGGCGCTAATAGGACTATCTGGGGTCCCGTCAGGAGCCGCCGAGCCCGTCTAGGTAGATTACGATGGTATTGTGCGCTCAGTCAACAAATTTGATGGAATCGTCAAGGTGGTGCCTTCGTCCTCTCCAGCCTCCATAATGATATGTGCCTGTCATGACACCAATAGGTGGCTATTGGCTTACAAGGGACATAGGGTTGGGGGTAACCCCTCACACTTCGTTCCGGCGAGTATGGGCTCTATGGTAATCAGTCAGGTTCTAAATAATATACCAATAAGAAGGCCTAATCACGTGAGAAGTGACCGGGTGCGCAGCCACCCATTTGACGACATCGTGGGGTAGGGGCTGGCTTAGTAGGCAAATATGTCGCATTGTGTTGGGAGAGCGTCTGATCGCGGAAGATAGATATGATGTAGGGTTACAGTTACGTCGGCGGGGCGTCTGCGACCGGCATGGCGCGCCATGCAGGGTACTGGGCAACGTGGTAGGGCAGAAGCGACGTCAAAAGCACACAATCGTTAAATTTTAGTCGTCAATGGAGAAGCTCTTTCCGGCTCCTCGTTCATTCAGCACATTCCCAAGTTTGTCAACCGGGCTATGCGGCGCTTGCTTCTGCACGCTTTGCGCCGCCCCAAAAGTGGTACGTTGTAGGACGATTCGGCAACTGCCCTACGCCCAAGATCGCGTCCTGGCTTGGCCGCTAAGTGGTGAGGTGATCGTTGCATGCGCTTCAATTGCTCCAGTCCAGCCGGCCGTTTGATGCAGCCGCCAGTAGGAAAAGGATCCCCGGGCGTAAATGTGAACACGATATATTGTACATATTGGATAATATTGTACATATTATCCATATTATCCATACAAAAGATACATATATAGCTATATAGATAGATAGATACATGTACTGATTATATTATAGATATGACGCAAAGAGACATTCGATGTACCGGTAATACAACGCCGGCCGGTTGGAAAACTCGTCCCGCCGCGAACACCGCCATGGAACAGCGAACGCCGCGAATCCGAGGAAATTCCTGTCACGGCGCCATTGAGCCATTGGCAGGCAGGTGACCCGCAATTCGCCTCAAAGTGGTAAATGTATATCTCCATCACTCCACGCAACACAGGACCGGCGCGCGCTCATCGTGTGGACACTCCTCTCTCGCTTTGTCCCTCGCTTTGTCCACTCCTGTATCCTCCCTCGTCCCTCTACCCAGACCAGATGGTGGCGCAAGCAGGAACCCTATCTTCTCCACATCGGCTAGCCATTCTCAATTCTCAATCGTATCCGTATACACATCCCCATGACGCTCGCAGAGGACCCCACCAACGAGAGTCACACTTGGGGTCCGCGAAGGGAGCTGGCTCTCCTTCACTACTTGCGCACGTCAGCGGGCCACACCATGCGCCTATCATACCATATCACGTCGTTCTCTCTTCCCCAGCGTTCTCTGATCACCAGCGGCATCTCAAGATTACAGTATACATCCCGCTCCCGCCAGACGAGCGTCGCATTGGCTACATCGATTATAAAGCCTCCTCGCTGGTCCAGTCAGGTCTACCATCCCGCCCCTCCTTCATTCTTCCACCTCCATTTCCATTAGACCCCTAATACCTTTCGTCTCTCATAACCACCCACACTCCTTCAATACTATTTAGAAGTATTGAAATTGTCGACTGCTTGATCCCTTCGTCTCCTCCCCGCCAAGGAATGTCCTTCACTAGCTCCAGTGGTTCTTCTGCTACCGGCCGCCCCTACGCGAATCATCCCATGCCTGGAGCCAAGGCTCAGATCTGGATTAGTTCCAGACATCCCACCTACGCAGGATTCACCAACACCTCACGCCACCCTGTCTCATATAAGAACAGGGTCTATGAGACCGCGGAGAATCTCTACCACGCCTTCAAGGTGCTCAAGTTCTTATCCAATACCAGCTACTACTCACACATTACCCCTCTACAGTTTATTGGCCACAATGACCAGGTCGCTGAGATGCTCGCCAAAGCTGCTGATCCGAAAAAGGCGGCAGACGCATTCCAGGAGTTTATCAACCCTACATGGCAAAACATGTACGCCTCTGTTGTGAGTATGCCTCCGGTATGAATACACCGGATCGCCACTTATTCGCATTCTCGGTCTTAGCTTGACCAGGTCCTTACTATCAAGTTCAATACCTATTCGCGTCTGAGGGATGACCTACTTGCTACTGGTGATGCCGAGTTGATCCTGGTTTGTTCATCCCTTCGTTCAACTCTATCGTCCTCCTCACGCCGATGTTTGTAGCTTGGATCAGACCAGTATTGGTGCCGCAGTGAGGATGGTAATGGCCAAAACGAGTTCGGGAAGGCTCTCATGAGGGTCCGTGCCGTTCTCCGCCAATAAACGCATATGTCACTTGGCGCCATTCCCAAAAATACGTACATGGGATACCAGTCGATTACGTCAACACTATAGAGCTATATCAAATCTCACATTTTGTATCGGTCATGCAGCTGACGATTTCGCCTTCATTCTATGAAACCCTTTAAGCTTATTGGACCTGGTTTCTTGATTCCCCTAGTTCAACTATAGCGCCATTCCCCACATTCTGTGGGTTACACTCCTTTCGGGTGATTCTTCATGTGCGCTTCTTGCTCCTCCCTTTCTCTGTCTTGTCTCTTTCCTTCGGCCTTCTTTCGTCTTCCAATCTTCTGTTCAATATCCTACATCACCTCCCATCGTTACATGACGGGGACTGCTGCGAACCCACCTATCTATAGAGCATTACCCGCCAAACCGTTCGTCGTACGCGCTCCTCTTCTTCTCGCGTATGATGCACCCAAGCTTATACAATTTTTATCTCTCCCAATCTAGTCTTTTCCTTGGGTTGAATGTCTCGCGTCATCGTTCAACCGTACTCCCAAGGCACAAGCTGCAGTATCTGTCCAGTTTCCAAAAATATCTCCTTCACAACATCGTCCCCCACATACAGTCGATCCACCGGCATATGCCCGGATCGGGCGTCCAAAATGTCACGAACATATCACCGTTCTGTTCTTTGCACAAGTCTGTTTTCTCCTCTATTAGTCTCATTCGTACACGCCTTACGATACAAGTAGCTACGGACTACACTGCGTCTCGAATTGTGTGTTTCGGAAGTGTTTCGCCTCTCTGCACTCTTATGCACCCCCAAAATTTCTTCCTCTTGTGTCCAGCATGCAATATCCTTGCTCTCTTCATTGTGTCGTTGAACACGTACAAATGATTACGGTAGATTAACTAGTCCCAATATTCACAAAACGCGGCACTTTGTCGTCCTGATTATATTTCTATGGCGTACCTTGTATCGATGCTCCTACAAGAGGAAGAGAATATGAGGCCATTAAGAAGGAAACTGTACTTGGTCTGGTCAAGCTGGATATATATGACATCTCTTTGCTCAAGGTGGTATGTTATTGACTGGTGGTCTGGCGGGCTTCATATTCTGTAGGGGAGCAACGCGTCCATTCTGTGGGATGAACAAATTTATTATCACTGATCATCGCCGAAAGTTGGTGCTGTCCTTTTAAACGCCATGGGCCACAACCACTCTGCCTCGCCCCTGGCTCCCCTTTACTCATTCGAAGATCATGAAGTCATAACCGATTGATTAGATAGATCATGGTACCTGGACCTCGTGGTCATGTGTATTGACCATTTGGCACACTCTTCAAATCCTAACGTACCGCCGCTTCTTTAAATAGTATTCAATGTCAAGCTGCCTCGGCTAATCGCGGTACACGCAACATTATATGGATAAGCTCTTAAACATTAGGTGAGAGCTTAACCATACAATATTTGTGTCAATAATCAGATTTGACTGATGCGAGCTAGCGAAATCAACGACACTTCACTCATCGCTGTGGGTTCATCCTAGGCGCTATGCTTCTTGATGGGATACGTATAAAGGTATATTCGAAGAACGAAAGCGAGGCATGACCTTTTTGATGCGTGCACAAATATTGGTCGCGTTCCGTCCAAGGGTAGGATTCCAAGGTATGGGTACAATACCACTTGATTCACAGATGGTGTACTACTTTGGTGCCCAGTTGTAGCGCATCAAAGTCTCAACGAAAGAGAGGGAAAGGGGATCTTAAATGGTTCCCGAGTTGGCACCATCAGCCAGCCTCCGATTCGAAGGACCATGACGAACTGGAGGATGCCGGAGAAAGATCAATAGTAGGTGACATAAATAATATAAGAGGGGTTGGTCGGGGTGTTATGCGACATGATGCAACTGGCGAAGACACAAGGTAAAGATATCTCACCAGACGTAGTAGGTGATAAAGAAGGCTTCCCATAGATGGGTAGTTTGCTCCCGCAAGCTTGGTTTAGAAAAGCGTCTCGAGGGGTTTCCAAAATTATGGCTGATCGAAGAGCCATGGTGTATGCGGCAGTTATTCATGACTGCCTTCTTCCGGATTAAGCCACTCTAGTGATCCACGGGGCCGATTCAGATCGCGGTGAGGAACGGAAACTCTAGCATTGTCCCTTATGGTCGGTCCCGACAGGGTGGGATTAGAAGGACCTCCCGGGAAAGGAACCATAAAGTAGACCTTCCGAGCGGTTTGTTTGTGGGGCCATATCTTGCGTAAGTATAGGTTTGTTCGTGTTAGAGCCGTGTCCAGTCGGAAGGATGGAAGCCGGATCTGGGATGGCAAGGTAGTATACTTGTCGTTTTTCAATGTACCGTCCGGGATAGGATTGAATAGAGGAAGTTTGAATGGATTGGAAAGTGAATGGAGTGAGAAGGAAGACCGGTGCTCAGATTGATCTTCAAACTGGAGATCTATCACATAGGGCTTATATACTAAAGATAATATTACGAAAGAGGACGTAAGGAATAAGCGTGACTAAGAATGAAGTGAAATGTACACCGATGGTGTCTCTCGTCTAACGCGTCGTCAGCGGCGGGATGGCACCTGTCGGCCGGGTGGTCGGAGGTAACCGTCGGGTGGTCGGATCGTAACCGTCGGGTGGTTCGAAATGTCGGGAAAGATCCGGTCGCGCATGGAGCGTGACAGTTCGAACCATTTATTGGAAACAAAACCACTGTAATCCAGTCACGGTATAACCTCTCCGAGAGATAATAGTCGCCAATAAAGTTGAGATGATCCACTATCGGGCATTCTGTCGCGGCGAGATGGCCGGAACCAAGTTGCGTCGGAGTTTGCCGATGACACTCCACCCGCCACTTCATTCAGAACGTATCCGGTCTTGAACAATCTGGAAGTCAATCCACTACCTTGAAGACGTACTTGAGTTGGTGTATTGTCTCAGCATGCGGAAGTCGAATCCGCACTGGGACGGCCCAGACGCCAAACGACTCTCGTTTAGACTGGTATTAGATCGCTTGAGCAAGAATCTCACCTTCCACGAGAGTACAGTCTCTCATATCGAGACCTTATTGTGTCCTCGACGTTCCTTGAGGGAACCACGCTCTTCTCATGCAGCCGACGGCCGCTGTAAGGGTCGGCGAAATAGAGAACGTCAGGGTCTAGTACGTTTACTGTTTAGAGGGGATATAACCTTCACCATTTGGAGACCAATTGGCTAGCTGTGTTCCTCCTTGGGGCACCGCTCCGCCACGACTCTCGCGAGGTGATGCCCCGTTTCAAAGGTGGGGAGAGCAGGGATAATTCCATTGGCCGTCTAGATGACTTACGGAATGGGATAAGTGCTACCACCGTGCAGTTCCCAGACCGCCCGCGAGTGGTTTTACGACGATCCAGACTGTCCAAAACCCATCGTAGAGGTAAATGCAACAACCTTCTGACCTAATAGTTGTGGCGATGATGACTCCACGCGAACAAGAACGCGCTGTCGATCTCCTGCTTGCGTTTAACATGAAGACGACAGATAGAAGAAGTCATAACTAACACTGTGGGCGTGCTGTTTTCAAGACGCTATGGGGTGAACCTGGGGATCCACGATTTTACGGATACTTGGGGCCGAGCATGAGACCCTGCAGGGAGCCCTCATTCTGGTTGTCCTCATCACTTATAAAAGAGTGGGGAAGACGAGATCAAACAATTTACCAATGGGAAGAGCGGGCCGTGTTCGTCCTTCAACGAGGGCAAGAACACGAGCATTCCTGGCTCTGGGTGTCAGGGTATACTACTGATGGGTTTCCATTACAAATGCGTATGCATGCTAAGAAGCATTTACGGTCTAGCAGTGACCCGCTCGCCCGCGTTGCGTTGCGCGAGCCTGGAGAGCCCTTAGGGACGGTCTATGTATGAAGTGGAAGTGGACGGTTCGCACAAGGGAGCAGCGAGAAGGCAGTGTGCAGTGTGTGGCAGAAAACAGCGCATGAATGCGTTGAGTGCCGTGGCGGGGAGGCAGGAGGTAGGATGCGACGCGACACTGGGACACCGTGACAGCGCGACATTGCGACAGCGCGACAGCCACGACAGATGAGGGCCGAGGGCCTGAGACGACTGATGCAGATGCGGATGGCTGATTGATCTCGCTTGGCTTGTCCTCGACCTTGTCCTCGACCTCCTCAACGTCAACGACGACGACGAAGGTCGACGAGCGAGCAGAGCAGCGCTGCGTGTCCTTGACGACGGCGGTCACCGAGGTCCTTTCAGCCTTCAGCCTTCAGCCCAGCCGCCAGCCGCCAACTGGTAGCTGCCAACATCAATCCAAAAACCCCGAACCCCGCCGCTCGTTTTTTTGGCTCGACCGCTCGACTGCTCGACCGCTCGCTCACTCTCTCTTAACGAACAACGGCGAAGACGAGGATGAACGTCCTCCGGGAGCGTCTAGGATATCCTCACCTGCGACCCAGGCAGAGTCAAACAACCCGTATGTCAACCCAATCTTACATCCTCTGCAACCAACATTCCAGCTCAGCTCTGCTCATACCTCCGACGTTGCCTTTTATTTATAGCTGCTGTTACTCCCCCGCTCCCGCCCGCAGCCACCACCACCACCGTCGCCACCACTACGTGAGTGAGCAGCATTCCATCCATTTCTATCAATCTAACGCTCCCCATTCTTCAGCTTGGCGTCGTCAAGCTCCAGCAGCGCAGCCTCTGAGTCCTCGACCAGCAGCGTATCGAGCTCGACAAGCTCGGGCACGGTCTCTTCAATCACTTCGACAACAGTAATCTCGTCGACGTAAGCTAAGCTCACCACTCGCCAATTTCTCAAATGAAATCTCTCATAATTTCATAAATCTCATCCTTCCAGCTCTTCCACACGTTCGACGACTCCCCAAACTACCTCGTCGGACACCTCGACCACCTCACAGTTGACGACCTCGACGACCAGCGACTCTGCTTCTCGCATTTCCAGGCTAATCTCCACTCGCCCTGATGGAGGCGTCGCCACAATCACCATAGTCGTTGACCCAGATGCCAGCTCAACGAGTTCGACCACCAACAATAATAACAGTGGGGAGAATACCGGATTCCTGCAGAATAAGGCCGCGATGGGGGCCACATTTGGTGCGTGTGGCCTCCGGCGACAACGAGCTCTCGCCGCACGTGCCTCATTTGTACACCTGACCCTGACCGTTCTGACCGTGTCTCTCCGGCTCCCTTTATAGCCGTAGCGGGTCTCGCAGCTGCTGTATTCGCGTTCCTCTTGATCACCACCTGCATTCGCAGGCGCCGCGCAATGAAGTTTGACCGAGATGTCGCCGCCGCCGCTGCTGCCGCCGCTGCTGAGTCCCATGCCGTTCAACCGTTCGATGACGACGACGACGATGTGTTCACTGGTGCGTCGCGCCCTCAAGGTGGTGGATATGGCTACGCTCCTGGCAAGGTGCGTTTCCGTTTCATTTGCCCGTGTAGAAATGTATTGAATTTTCGTTCATCCCGACCCCCAGCTGCCCGAGCACGACCCATATACATATGCTGCCGCAGGCGTCATAGGTGGACCCAGTGGATTCGGCCCCGCAGCGCAACCGATGCGCCAGCAACAAACGGGCGGACCGCTTGCATATCCCACTGCTCAGCAGTACCCTGTTCAGCCGTACGACCAGCCCTACAATGGTGGAGTCTTTGGACGACAGGTCGGGCAACAGGAAGCATATAATATGCAGGACCTTGCTATCCCACTAGAAATGCCTCGCCGACCCGGTAGCGCTGGTACTGGTCACGACACCCTCCCTGGCATTGCTGGTGTTGGAACCCAGGGCAATATTTCTGGTTCTGGTTCTGGTTCTGGTTCTGGTGCTAGTGCTGGTGACAGTAGAAATACGGGGTTCTCCGCTCTTGTTGGAGCTGCTGGCCTTGCTGGTAGTGCTGGTGCTGCCGCTGCCGCTGCCTTCCGTAATCGACGTGAGTATTCACAATGGTGTTTACCGGTGTGGGTCACTGATGAGTTGATCGCCAGAATCGGACCCCTACGGCGGATATGCTGCTACACCACCAGTCGGTGAATCAAGGTACCCGCAACCAAGGTGGTCACAACAGCAGCTTCCCCAGCAAAACATTCCGGAACAACTACAGAGTGGTTGGTACCAACAGCAAGGTCAGCAGCCCGTACAGCGCGCCCCCTCCCCTCCGACCTCGACCTCGACGCATAGTCCTGCTCCTGCGTACTCTCCTGGCGGACTAACCGCACAAGGATACCCAAACGAAAAGAGCACGTACTCCAGCGCTGGTTTTGCCACTAGCGCTCCGACCTCTAGCAATGAGGGTCCGAGCACCACCGGACATACCGCTGTATCGACCAATGTACCTGGAACCCCACCGGACGAGGACGACGTCGGTAGCGTGCTCGAAGACCACGAGGGTCCACGGGTCTTGAAGGTCACAAACGAGTAAACGAAAACCACGCCCGGATTAACTCGATCGGACATTGTGTATTTGGTTTTTCTCTCATTCCATATTTGGAGTATGCATCCGTGCGGTATACCCTACATGCTACCTTGTCAATTTGTTGGCGGACGCTCATGTTGCGAATTATTTGGCTATTGCGTTATTGGGTGACCTTGCTCCGGTTGTGTGCTTCAGCGACAATCGGACTTGTGGTTATGCCTGTTTGTTCCTGTAGTCGTGATGGCGTCCGCTCAAGCTCAAGGCTTGCACATGCTGTAATCTGCCGCCGTCGCCGCTCCCGTTTATGTCACTTTTATTGTTGGGATTCGCTTGTGTGTCCCCGTCCACTCACTCCTTTGATATTAATATCGGTACATGGGCTCCATTGGTATTTGTTTTGTCTATGTACCAATGTTTACATCAACCAACCAACCAACCAACCAATCAATCAATCTATAATTTTGGATTTGGAATGGATGCCTATCATACGATCAACGCTCTTACCATGGTCCATGGTCACGACAACCACGAGATGTTAACACTCCGTTGCGCGGGACGTATGAGGCTACTGACTGCTGAATTTTTTGTGTGCAGAAAAGGTGCGAAATCCATATTGATTGTATGTTTGTTCACACGTTTGTACTCAACAGTCAATAGTCAACACACAGCTTTCGAAGAAAATGCCTGAGCTATCCTATGTCGCCCCCGTCATCACCACTGTGTCCACAGTGATCGTGTACACTCTCCATACCGTCCATCAAGCCCTCTGTGGCCAGAAGAAATGTACCCACCTGGACCCCCATTCACCCACTTGAGGAGTTGCAAAATGGAGAAGCGCATTTGGCTCACTTATCTCTTCCCAATGCACCTAGATGAAGCCCTTATCTTTTCCGATATAGGCGACATCCTCTCCGATCCTCAACGTTCCACATTAGCTCGTGCCAAATGGCAGAAGACGCGCTGGAAAAGGTCTTCCATATACAGGGCGGCCATTAAAGCCATATGGCCCACTCCTTGTGAGCTCTCACGTTCTTCCTTTCTTTTGTTCTTTTCTGGATGAGTTGAGGGTGGATCTCATGACTCCTTCAAATAAATTGAATCAAATTCGAACCCACATACAGGGGGGCATAATGATCCCATGCTATCGACCTTTAGTTGGCGTTGGGATATCAATAACCCGGCTGGTCATGGGTCTAGTGTGCTTTGAGGAAGATCCGGGCGTCCCATTCAATAAATAAATATAACTATATCAACCTCCCAGGCAGAGATCTTTATTCACAATTCATTTGTTCAGTAGCGCGGTAGGGCCGATCATCACCGGAATAACCTGTGGCAATCAGATTTCGACGAGCACGTACAAGAGCTCTTGGAGACGAATCGAAAAGCCTTGGGTCTTCTCGCAAGTGGGATAAGTAACTGGTCGATTTCTCTCTCCAACTGGTTCGCCCTGACCTCGGACCACAGCTCATTATATGCACGCGTGGCTCCGTGGTGCTCGTTTCCAATAGCTTGCACGGGAGTTCAGGCAGATTACGGGTTATTTTCGGTGTAAACAAAGGGCATTACTCTCAACAAAATGTGCTTGACCTCCTTGAAGTATACTCCCTAACTCCTTTCAAAATAACTGAAGCGTCCCTAAGGCTATGGTGACTGCATCCCGAAGTGAATGATTGATAAAGAAGGTGCAACAGACACATACGAGCCATAGTTGCAGTTATGTATACCTGTGCGCTCCAACTCATCTGTGAGACCGTCGTGAACTAACGTGCCCCCCCTATAGCTGGCGCCGATATGCCGATTCAATTTGACGTCACACCTCCCGCCAAGTCCTAACTCCCGTGACAGACGACTTCCAAATAGGTATACTCACTCTGTGCATTATATTACATCCGGAAGTCCAACGGCAAGTGAATAAAGAATTGAGATCGGACAAAAGCGGATGCTCACATGGGAGGACCTCCCATTGCTCCTCTCTCTTCAAACTGCATGGAAAAAATCTTTTAGTTGACATCTTGTCACTTCTCTGGGCATGTTGCAATGTGCTTTTCCTTCATTTCCCGTCTGGCTGACTTCACCAGGTGTATATCAAGGATATTGGATTCCTAATGGGCCGCGTGTTTCTCCCAAGTATTATTCAAACACCAGGTGGAATCATATCGTGGTCGTTGACCAAACCGCCAGCGAGGTTCATGCTCCGAGACGCGGCCATCTCAAAACAAACCATTGCTTGATGCCAGTGCCTCCCAACCCGCCCGACCTGGCGATATAAGTTGACTCCGCCTCGATGCCTTAAACTAATGGCTGTTCGTTACATAAGGCATGCCCGAGGGAATATCTCGCGGAGGAAATAGCAGTTTATGCGCTCGCCATGTTGATGTGGACATTCCATGTCGAATGCCGGGAAGGACTTGTGACGTCAGACGAGGCCCAATTCCCCGATACCACGTTCAGGTAGGCATCAGATCCGGTGGTGGCAATGTCGTTGGTTCACGTCTGCCGTCTAGTGGTTCTATCCCTATCAAAGACAAGTTCTGTCCGCAGTCCGACAAAATATGCCCGCTATATACTCGTTGCTATTAAATATCAACCCTTAGCTTTAAGTCATTTTTGGGTCTGGGCGTATCATTTAGCTAGTTGTCAATCAGTAGCAGGATAAATCATACTGTCACTCCATACTTCTTTGGCGCCTAAACATCGCATCTCGACTTTTACCGAGTTTCGGCTATGATTTAATAGCGGAAGTCCGGCTTCCTCGCCATTCCTTCCGCGATTTATTTAAACTACAACACAAAGGAGGAGAGTGTCCTATGGGCCACTATTCTTAGCCACCCGAATCAAATATAACTATTTGTTTGGTCGAAGGCCCTTTGCATATGGTTGGTGAATTGAATCGAGAGATCGCGCTGACTTTGAGAGGGAATCCACCAATTCTACCTACGAGGAAGCGGGTCCATCGATACGCTCAATTGAGGCCAGTTTCATTAGGAAAACAAGCAATCCGGACAAATCCTATAATTGGGCACATTAGGAAATGTCCACTATGAGCGACAAGCCATTTGGGTCACGGATTGGGATCGGCCAACGTCATTGATGATAAGTATACCCGATGTAGCCACAGCTCCCAGGGGCGACAGCGGGTGCTCAGATGCTGCCCTTGACTTACCATCGATCCGTTGAAATGTGGCCCCTGGAAACCAAGAGGGGGTAGATTGCACTAAGTATCGAAGTGACTAATGGAAGGAGGAAGTGCATACATGACAGAGGAAGTCGACCAACCAGAAACTGCTTCTGGTTCATTTCCCAAAAATACCCCGCTACAGTGTGTACGCACTCACCGGACGACATACAGAAATTGACTCGTTGGCAGTGTATATGGCCCTCGGAATTCTTGTATAACAATGTACTGAGTATAGTGGGCGGAGCCTCATTTGTAGGCTGATGGGCCTGCAGAAACGAAATTGAATTTCGGATCACTCTTTGGAAAGACCATGAATGAGGCAACCTAGCCCCAATTTATATTTATCCTACAGCTAGCCCAACCAAGAGAAGAATCAGAACGTGGTAAATTTACAGGGTAATTCGACTATATGATCCTCCTGAAGATAATCCACCATTTTCTAAGACCTTTCTACCAGTTGTATAGCAGCTGGACGGGAGGGATCGAGCGGAGGAGGAAATTAAGTCGTATGGATCCCTTCGCTCAGTCGTCCTCTATATACAACAAAACACACCTCCTATCGACGTCATCGGGCAATGTGGAAACCAAACAGAAACAAATACATAGGAGACAAACACATCGCGCTAACAAGTTGGTGTGTGTGATAAGCTAAGGTAACCTAATGCACTGGCGAAAATGATGCAAAGTGGATACAGATACGATATCACCTGTCCATAGGGATAAATACTGTACACGATAAACATGTGTAGGTGGAGGGATGTGGTCCCGGGTCAGCGCCGTTCCGGGCCAGCGCCCCAGACCTTGACATGCCAGCGGGACTAGGTGAGTATCATTCCTTCGGGAGCAATTGATCACGTAAGAGGAGAACAATGAGGCCACACGGGAACCTCAGAGCGGAAATCGACCTCGACGTCATGGTTTAGGCTGGCCCCAAAGGCCGAGGGTCGATCGATGGGCTGCGTAATTATACCCCGGATAGAGCGATAATGGAGTGAATGTATATGCAAGAATGGCTTATGCATGCAGCCAACTGTGGGTATGTCCCTCCAACAGAGCGGAGTATTGAAGGCACTATCTGGCCTTAATACAAACTATGAGAGTGTCACAACGACCTGATACCTTACCAAATCCGCGGACTACCCAATTTAGCATTCCGAATATCGCCAGCCTAGAACCGATGCTGATACAATTAGACGCGTTGCTTCCCGTCACGGTTGATCAATCGGCGGCTGATTCCAACTATGGTTCTCATTGTCAAGTCAACTGGTATATGTTGTACCGCAACGTCCGAACACGTGTACGTCTTGGATTCCAATTGACATATATCCTGTGAATGGACATATACACTGCCTCAATCCCCTCAGTTGTAATACACAATATCAAAGATCTAAGGAGAACTCGAGCCATAACCTGTCACGTCCACTGTTTGGAAAAACAACAGGATTTGGCAAGAGCCGAGTCGGAAGGAGACTTAGAGTCTATTGGACCACAGTAAATACGCTATATACATTTACATAGTATTTTGCTAGATTTTGCATTATTATGGAAACAACAAACCATATTATGCACCTAAGTACCACTCACGTCTGAGTCAGGTCTCTCGATAATACGTGGCACGGGAACGTAGCATTTCTGCACCTCGATTAATATGGCCCAAGGAAAGAGCTTTACTCTGCTCCTTTTGTGTTCAAATGATAGCCAACAAATTTTGAATTCTATTACTGTGTCCATATGACCTCTATTCCTGATATCTTCCTCCTTTTGATTTCCCGGCTTTATTTACGATTCGGGCGACAATCGCGGTCGCAGTTCAAAGTTTACAACCGTTCCCAAGAGATTGAGCAGATCTAAGGACGGGTCAGTATTTGCATTTCGGATGAAGACAGGATATTTTGAGAAACTCGAAAGTAAATTTGGTTACAATTGATATTTTCTATAACCTTGGCTGGTAGTTTGCTATTTTGATCAATCCAGAATGCGATAACCAGAGAGAAAAACACCTATGCCACCACTGAGTGTTGTAACTGGCAACCTCTAATTGGATTGCCCCCGCAGGACACTGTGAAACCCAATAACAAGCACTCATATCCCTGGAGACTGCGGACTCTTGAAATGCCTGGGGAGCGCCACAAAGCTGAAATCGCCAGGCGGCGCTATTTCGCCATGGCCCTCGGGCGATCAATCCAGGACAAGGAACTCATTGGTTGACTCGTGGTAATAATTTGCGCGCGTTTGTGTGTATGTTCATTGAGAGAGAAAGCAATAGGAGCACGTTGGTTGGTATTTCCAGACCTGCGGACGCGGTTGTCCACCACGGCCAGAATAGTTATCACTGGTATTGTAGTAGTTGACAGCAGATATGATAGTAAATTCTGTCACATGGACTCAGACACGTGCATTGCTCCAGGCCATACCCTCAGAGTGTCGTCTGTCTATCGTTCCTGCAACCAGCTGCAAACGAAGAAAAATAAAATAAAGAGGCCATTCGTGACGGTTACTAGGGAGCGCGAACTTTCCATGCGCAAGTACGGCCTTCCGGCGGGTCTTATCTCGCCAGGATCGCTTCCACATGTTTTAATGCTCAAGATTTGTAAGAAATAGTTGCGTTCATGCTACTGGGCTCTATATCTCTGCGCTCGCTCCCGGTTCGACATGCCGGGGTGACTGGGAACCGTGGCAGACAATCAAACAGGTTGGACTCCACCACTTCCAGGCATTTCTCACTGAATGGCCCGCAAGGAGCTGACGCCGAGACAATCTACTGTTAGGCAGTTCATAGAGATCCTCGGTATGGATAACGGGTGCATCCGACTTAATTGGACTGGCGACTGAATTGCTACCCCTCGTTCCAGCCCTTGGAGGCGTCCGTCTACACGAACAGAATGGAAATCGATATATCAAATGGCACCACCTACCTGAATTCCTGTGGGACGCCGGGCTCTACATTCGAGTTCCCCGAGAGGTCATCTTCACAAGCCCGACTCAATCAGTTGATGATCGTCGTCGCAGAGTTCTGTCAGCTCCATGGACCGATGAAATCGCCGCTATCATGCAAAAGGCTATGGATCGTGGGGAGGTCAAAGTTTGTCACAGGATTCCCGGTACGTTAGACGGACAATCGATGAGTCCTGCCAGCCCATGACGGAGGGCTTACCTATGCTCTATATCGTACAGAAAAGCCAATCGTGTTTGAGGTATTTGATGAGCAGGGTAACATTATTGGTGTTGGGCCTTGGTACCGTCGTGACCGCCATGAACACTATGCAAAGGGCAGTAGGGTGAAAAACCCTGGTAAGAATAATCAAATGCTATAGCTGACATGGAATGTCGCTTATCGCCTCAATGCGCAGAAGGCCTTACCAAGAAACCTCCACTTAGCATATCAAGCGCACGTGGTGCTGCTAGTCTCCCGGAGGAGGATGGCATCCTTCGACAACTACACACAGATATACATCAGTTCCTTTCTGATTTATACCGTATGTGATGGCCTTGCCCTTGTCCTGTGCGGCTAACCAATGGCCGCAGTCATTAATGAGCTTGCTGTTGGTGGCCAAACGCTACCATGGAAGAGACTGCCTATGGCCCTTGCATGCAAGCGTCTCTACATCACAGGCTTCCCATTTGAATGCGCCCCGACGATTGTCGACGATAAAGCAAGTGCTTTGTATCAGTTTGGTCTGACATTGGCTTACCCAACATCTCCTCACTCGTGCAGGTAGAAGATGCTAGCTCTCCACAGTACTGGGATCGGCCAAAGTGTGAACGATTTCTTTTTGCATCTCGTAATAAAATCAACGTTGTGGTCCGGGAAGAAGGTTTGTCTATGCTTTGACAGGGACCCCTAGAGCTAAGCTCATGCTTAGAACGCGTTGTGCTATTCGAGCTCATGGGAGAGAACGGGACGTTTTTCGACTCAACACTTGGCTATTCGCAGGACTGGATCCACAAGTATTTGATACAGCAGCAACCATTCCCAAGTTCCATTTCGATTCCCCCCTCTCGGCCCCGTACCGCACCATCGTTCTCATTCTCGTCATCCACCGGCCGTCAGCGACGAAGCACAGCCACATCCTTTGAGGAACGTGCGAAGCAGAAAGAACACGATAAACATATGTTGCTGGCACCTGGCGGGGCGCTTGGCGACAAGGTCATGCGGCGAGGGCGTGGATGGGTCATAATCGAAGAATCGACGGACGAGGAGGGCGGAGAAGAGGGCGAGTCAGATTCTGACTCGATGGACCTTGACCAGTCTCCATCTTCCGATACCAGCAGACCTGTCTCACCCTCTAAGGACACGAAAAGCGAAAAACGTACGAATGACGACGAATCAGAAGATGGTGACGAGGAAGAATCAGAGGACGAGGACGAGCTTGACCCCGATGCAGATATCGAATTGGATGACCATTCTGAGCACGAAAGCCGGCGTGCAGGAAAATGGCGCTTTGGGGAGAAAAAAGGTCCAAAGATGAGATCAAAGAAGAGGGGTGCACCAACGCCTGGAAAGGAAGCACGAAAGATGATACGCATCGCAGTTTCCAACCAAGTGATGATGAAGATTGGTCCGTTCTACAAAATATCGAGATGATCTGCTGACTTTTATCCTAGCAAAGTTCGATATTCGCGGAGATGGCTCCGAGGTAACATGGACACAGTTCCCTCAGGCCCTTACGCGAGCAAATAAATATATTACGGGATTTCCGCCAGGGGGGTTGCCTCGAATCAAGGACGATAAAGTTGTTTTTCAAGCCTCGCATCCCAGTCTCTGGACTGGACAGGCGATCTTGGCGATGAAAAGGATTCTTGAAGAGAATTCTTTTCAGTGCCTACCACGGCCACCTGGTGCGTGTAGGGTGCTTTCATTAGTTAGAACGTGGCGAGCAACCATAGAACATTTGATGTGCTGTTTGACGTATTCTAACCACTTTTAATACAGGTCGTATCGTTATATGTGAAGTTCACCACCCAGACGGCACCAAAGAGGACGCTACCCTTGGTTTCACACATGACTGGCTCGTCATCAACATGCCAGATTCACTTTTTGAAGCTGAAAGAGAAGAAGCGCACAGACGTGCAGACGAATTACGCCTGAAGGCGAAAGCGGAAGCAGATCGTCAAGACCGTGTCCGAGCGGAACGGATCAAGCTTGCGAGGGCTGAACAGGAGCGAGCCAAAATCACGCGGAGAGAGGAAAGGGAGAAGGAGGCTCTTGAACGTAGGGAATCAAGGGACGTACTAGATCACCGGTCTAGCTTATCAAATGGTTCAGCTCGCGCGGCGCCCACACCATTGGACGAGAGTTGGAGGAGTGACCCCGAGTTGTGGAAGGAAGGGGGGAAGATACTCCCGTGGCAGACGAAAGGCCACGACCCACCTCCGGGTTTTGTCGCTCCAGCCGATTGGAATCCGGTCGGATGGAAGTACGTTAGCGGTGTGTGGGTCAACATCCCGAAGGTGAAGGCACAGCAGGTAGCCAATGCTGCTAGTGGGGGATACAGCCAGCGCGACTCGGAGAGAGCGATGAAGGCAGAGGCTAAGGCTCGCGTCAAGGCGGAGAGCGATCGGGCAAGAGCTCGTGCTGAGATGATAGCGCGCGAGAGAGAAGCGGGACGGAGAGCAGCTGATCATATATCAACTGTTGGTGCGAAGGTGATCCCGTCGCGGGTGGCCGACCAACCGTCAAGTCGAGCTCTAATTATCACTGAGTCGAAGCTGAGCACTCGTGGTACGTATACATCTGGTGTGCCCCCTAATGTGATTTCTGATCGTGATATTCTAGAGAAAGCGGCAATTCTTACACCTTCGGCTTCGCATGTCCCAAGCTATCCAGCCCTACCCACTCCAGTAGCAACGCCTAGGACAAGTTTCGATAGCCCTCCAGCCCTGCCTGCGCCGGTTGTACCCCCCCCATTGCATCCGCGCCAAATGCTCAAGCAGCGAAAACAAGGTTTTTCTTGGGCCGATACAACTACCACTGAGCCCCAATCGCCCATCCCTGGTCGTGACAAACCACCACCACCCATGGAAACCACCCCACCTCTGCCTGGTCTTACCCCAAGTCGAGAATCTTCAGTTCAGGTTCCCGATCCGAATAGGCGTCACTGGCCGCCACCCGGCGTTCCAAAGATCGACTGGACAGGCGATATGCTCCCCCAATTCCAGACGGCGTTTGCTAATTTCTTTGGTGACCACCAGCTTGGCAGTTCGAAGATCCCAATCCCGTGGCTGACTTTACCAGGGGCGCTCGCGGAACGACGTATGTATCTTGCCGGTGTACCGCATGTCTGTGCCCCGCTGGTCAAGGATGATCGTATCGACGCTAGCTCGATCATCAGCAACTGGGCACCGGAAATGTTTGCTGCGATGTATTGGGCCTTAACCTCTGGCACGTTGCAAGTTCTCCATAGGGCCAATGGTATTGTCGTACTCCGTTCCATATTCCGTTTGACTCATTGCAGCGTGCAGGTCGTCGCGTGTTATTTGAATTGATTTCAGGCTCGGGCCAACGAGAAGATTCGACGCTTGGCTATAGCAAGTCATGGATCGACCTCGTGCTTCCGGATACAAAAGTTTCGAAGAAACCCGCGATTGTTGTAGGATCGCCTACCTCATCCAGTCATGTTGGGAAGCGTGCAAGATCATCCAGCCAAGCCACTTTGTCGACGAATAAGTTCGAAGTGGATGAGCCGGATATGAAGAGACGGAAACTCACTGACCGACCAGTTGAAGTTGCGACGTCTGTTTCGGCGGACGCACCTCATGTCCCGTTGTTCCAGATCCGGCCTGCTCGGATGCCAGAAATGGAACGGGCCGTATCCTCATCTGATAACAGCAACACCAGCATCGAGGAGCAAAGCGATCCGTCGACTTTGTCTCTCGATCGCTTGTTACCGAATCACCTACCGCCGCCGCTTCGCAAAGGACGGGTATACCTAAACCCCGAGACCGATTTGTTTGAATGGACTCCCCCGGCTTTGCATTCCAGCTCAGCTACGACGAGCACAGTTTGGAACAGCACACAAGGCCAATGGAGACTCGTTAAAGCACCAAGGTCGGCCCTCATGGAACGCCCGGTCGATGAGAGGACTGGGCTACCAGATCGTTTTGATGGACCAGTTCTGGGAAGGGGGGACGGTGTGTGGAAGGAAGAAAGTGGCACTTGGGAGGTGCAGTTCCCATACCGTGGCGAGCTTCCTGGAACACTCCACTGGGACGACACCGTGGGACGGTGGCAATGGATCATGCATTTCTAACTTGTGTCGCGATTCGTGTCTCCTCGTATATGACCCAACCTCCCCATGTCTATGCAACACTGTCAATCTTGGAGATATGCATAGGAGGAACTGCTACCCAATCACTTACAGTACTTGAGTCGTGCAATATAATGGTGAGGGGGAGCAGGTGTACGGCGAGAGAGTGCGATTTTCAGCTTCCAAATGGCCTTCCACACGCCTAACATCGTCGAATTAGAGTTTTTCTCAGTCACCTGTGGCACTTCTGGTACCCACATTGGTTGGACAAATCGCAAGATTTCCTGACCTATGTTGCTGACCTATCAGGCGAGACAAGGTCAGCGGACCATCAGAGAGCTAGCGCTGAGCAAGTGAGGCCCCAGAAAATGGAGGTATGTTGTGAAATAAGTCAGTCGTCAGGTTCATTCTCTCTGTAGCCCAGGTAATCAGATACAGCATCTACGGGTTTTTCTATTAAATATGAGATATTGCAGTAATCAGCGTGTTCCAGCCGCCAATAGAACTTACCTTCCAGCTTGCCAACCCATATAATGCGCGTCATGCCTTCCGTTCATTAATAATATATAGTCTCGGTATATCAAGAAATATTTATAATGGAGACACACAATACTGATATGTGGCACAGACGAGAAGCCGGGGGAAGATCGGGGGAAATACTGAACCAGAGCTCTCTTCTGATTCGACTGCCGAGCCGGCTGCGAATTTGAGTCGAATGACGAATCAGCGTGCATGTTAAACTGGACATTTGAGCTGCAATGGCAACGGCAACTCAAGCATCCATGTCAGAGCAGCCATCCTCACTGTGTGTCGAAACCTCATGAAAAATCAATCGGGTGTCAAGAATGACCGACATCACGATTTTCTCGGCATATCTTGTTCGAATCGTGGTTCAAACCATGTCTACGTAGCTACACGCCAATCCGTAGTTCCTGATGTTAAAATTTCCGAAATAATGGTGATTGTTGGGGAATACGTAAGGACACAAGATGTACAGATACAGGACCTTATATCGCCAGAGGTGGCTGTGGTGGCCCCCAGCTCCGGAGCGCCGAGGCTTGACTGTGTCACAGTCTTGACTCCACCAGGTCCAAACGCAACGTCTAGCTCAAGGGTTACACCTCCAGCATCCGAAACTACTTTACGACACGTTCGACGAATTAGATGCACAGCTTGGTACACCATCACTCCTTACTCCCAACAACCCTTGCCTTCAGGCGATGTCGTGTATGCCAATTGTTGAGATTTGTTTTACGGCATGGGTTCTGCATCAATGCCCTTTCTCGCCATTTCGACCTCACCACCACACGTCCGACATCGCTATGACCAACCCTGATCGTGTGCCTGGATTTTAATAGAGGAACAGTACAGTTCTCTGGCACCAATTTTTGAGTGCTAGTCGTTCATAATCAGATTTCGAGAGAAAGCGGAGGAATTATCGGACAGGTCTACTCGAATCGATCAGCCGGTGTTCTTGTACAGAAACTGTATGTTGTATGCAATCTCGCACAAGCCCGTTGTTGGTCAAAATTCGAGCGTATTATATTTGTGGGTTGGCTGGAACGTCGCCTTCATTCAGCCTGCGAGGCGAGAGAGACCGACTCCACCACCCACGTACGGGTTGTGAACCGGCGGTATTGGTATTGGAGTGGGATCCCGTCAATTCGCATAACGGAGACGGTCTCACAAACGAGGAAGGAGCTCCGCCGTGCTGACCAGGGCCGCCCGCGCCGCTTCAAAATAACTTCGACTACTTAACTGATTGACATGTCTCAACCGTAGGTCATGGCAAGCACTCATTTCTACATGAATGCCATTCGCCTGGATCACGGTTTATTACTATCCAACTTGGTTTCCAGGTTGGTGGCTCCCGAAATGGGATGTTGACTACCGCGGTTTTGCTGAACCCATATGCGCAAACGTACGATGGGTACCCTCTCCAATCTAGGTTTCCTCTCTACGCACGCTGCGATCAAATCGTCTTCCATCTCGGCTAGACGAAAAAAAAGGACTTTCAAATACCTTCAGGGATTCTGTTGTGCTCTTGTACACGGGTAGGACTATTCTCTGCAAACACAGCGGATATCGGTTCGCTAATACGATTGTCACACCGAAATAATTTGGTTCCGCGAGCGGGATTACCGAATGAAATATAGTACGCTTCCACTACCTTCGGCGATGACCCTGCACCGCCCATGCATCCGGAGATCCAAGGGAAAGTGCAGGCCAACCTGAATGCCGTTATCGGCGACGGAGAACTGAAAACGATTGCTTGCGAGGAAGGAGATTGAAACGTAGTCCCCCGTTTACACCTTCTTGCACTTCCTAATCAGAGTCTGTTGGCCTTTCCCAGATAATTAGAAAATGAAAAAAGGGACAAAAAATAGCTCAAAAGAGGACACTTGAGGACACGCGAGGACACACCGTGAACGTAGGGCCTGTTTCGTATATTCTAGGGAAGAGTTCCTCTGACAGTCGTCTCTGGTGCTACCTTCGTTGCTCCTCGGTCGGTGGTTTTCGGACTCGGGTGAAATAGCGACAACCACTTTACCGAGGACGCCGCTGACGCTTTCGCTAGATTGTCCGCCGGGAAGAAGGCGATGGCTGGTAGGGATGCGTTCAAATTTCCTTGCTGCGGTTCTTTGGGTATTTCATATCCACCAGGCGCCGAGGAGGGGAACATCCTACACTCGACTCACTACACAGTTTGATACATAGACGGTTTAACGGTTTACTGTAGATTCCACACTCGATCTCTGCACCACGGGTCACATTCCGTTGTTCAGACCGAATGATGGCCCTGGCTTGTTAGCACTGAGCTTTCTCGCAGGATAATTGGAGTGCAACTTTCAAGTTGTAGAGTCGGAACGTTGCAGCTTTCATCTCTGTTTCATTACTAAATTCTGAGCTACCTCGTATTTACTACGTTCATTTCAGTCCCATTCTCGGATCGAGATTTGTGTACCATCCCACACCGATGGCAAACCCATCTAGGCAAAGTCGTTCCAGTAATCCAGTCGGGGTAGGTCCAAATGTGGCTTGCTCGTTTCAGAATATTCCCTGCGTAGTTACTCAATAATCGCAAGGCCCACGCCGTCGCATAGTGAAAAATGGCACTTGGTGACTTGGTCGTTGATTCCTACGTGAACAGAGTATAGAGCGCTTGTCCAAGATGAAATAAAGTCCTTATGTGCGTAACGAGCAACAATGAAAAACCGGTCACGCGGAGTCTGAGCAGTTAGGCACGTCTCCTCCAGTACACTATAGAAGTAGGTCTCCAGAACGCAGCCTAGAAGGTTCTAAGGGATATGAAGACGGCCATACAACTTGTAAAAGGCTGTGGAAAGGGGTGGGGTGTGCGTGGTTTGGCGATGGCGACGACAACTTACGGGAGCCGTATCGGGCATTGTGGTCGAAATTGTATATCACGGAAGAAGAATACACACACGGTGGTACCGTGGAATAAATAGACACGAGAAAAGAGTCGAATCGTACTAGGTGACCAGCAAGGTGAGGGTCGGGATTTGAGCAGATGGTACGATGTGCGAGGTGCTTGGGTCGACTGGATTAAACAATGTACCTTTGTATCTGTCCACATCAGGCATCAATAACGAGGGCAAGCATTGCAAAGTGACGACGCACCGGACAAACATTTGAAAGAGGTTCTGCGATTTTACTCGCTACCATCCTCAGCAGCAGAAGCAGCCGACTCTTCGGCCTCTTCAACCTTCTTCTTCTTAGAAGCACGCTTCTTCTTGGGCGGCTCGTCTTCGTCGTCGGACGACTTCCTCTTCTTGGGGGCCTTCTTCTCCGGCTTTTCCTTGCCCTTGTTCGGGTTCTCATCAGCGTCCTTCCACATAGACGCGACCTAAGGCGACAGGTTTGCAATAAGCCAGAGAAGCGCAGCCAATGAGCGGGAATACACACCTTCTTGAAGGCATCTGCGTGGCTCATTTCCGAATTCTCGGCCTTGACTTTGGCGAGGGTGTCCTAAGTACAATGTGAGTATGTTGATTGCCGCCAAGAGGGACAGGGACGGACCTTCATGTAGAGTTGGTAAGCAGTAGGTGGGCGCTTGGCTTTTTCTTCCTTGTCTGAGGAGCAAAATCATCCAGAGTCAGCATACCTGTCCTCATATGAAACAAGCACGATGGAGCGTGCATGACGCAGGGAGCGACCTGGTCGAACTCGGCCGATACGACCTAGGAGACGCGCACGACGCGTTTTGAGCGTGTAGACGAAGGGGTCGAGGCGAGAACAAGGGTGTGAGGGGAAGGAGGATGGGCGCAAACTCACCGCCAGCGGCAGCCCTCTTGGTGTTCTTGGTCGTCTCTTTTGGCATGGTGACGGTTTTGCGAGTGATACAGCGGGGGAGAACGGGGGCAACTGTGGTGGGGGGGGTTGCGAGAACAACGAGCTACAAGTTCGACGAGGCCGTGGGACTCGACGTGGGACAGTGTTTTATTGGGAACGGGGGAGAGCAAGGTGCGGAGATTTGTTTGCTCGCGTGTTTGGCCCTTTTGTCCGCCCTCGTTTTCCACCATTTCACGCTGATTCACCACAGTAAACCGTATTTACATCGTTCGCTATCGATTGGGACTCTTACTTGCGGTTGAGGCCATCGACGGGGTCACGTGCAGCGGAGTTTAAATTCCCTCTTCTTCCCTCGATATCTCAGTAAGGATCGCATGAGGAGCTCAGGAAGCCGAATCCCAGAAGAAACGCGCTATAAGTGCATAGATCGGCGCATAAAAGTGAGCCGCTCGGTATTAACCCACTTCTCAGTGGCGGCCACAAGCTTCATGCTTGCAGAGTGAGGTCCCAAGGCTGGGATGGACTTGTGCTCCAAATATTGGCGCTACTATAGTGACTACATTTGAACCCTTCTGCGAGTCATATGGACACGTTCCAGAGTTTTAGGCCGGTCGCATTGGTGTTCCCTGAATTGATACGGGGAGAGTACGTGGCTGGGGCGGATTTACGAACCTGCGAACCACAAGCGTGAACCGAGTCCTGGACTGCCTTTCTCGATGCCGCTTATTCACAGACAAATCATTTGCCAATGTCTCATAAATCAAAAATCGTGCTGAACGATTTGGAAACAGGTAAAAGAGGTCCTATTTCTCAACTATTCTCGTTTGAGACATTTCTGTGTACTTTACAGTGCTCTGTGAATGGCATACGTCTGCCGGTGGCCGCTTCTGAAGTGCGGAGGGGGAGAATAGCGATCCGTTGCTGTAGGGACACTATTCGCCCAAGCGAAGGACCATTATGGATCTTAAGGAATGGAAGGAGCCATTTAGGGTTCCCCATGCCATCATAAAGATGAGACCTGGCGGTCGCTCACTGAAATCAACCGCCATCATCCTCTCAGACCCCAATTTCAAACCGAAATATCAATTGTATATGCTATGTAATATTATTTCCATCCCTTCCTTCTTAATCCCATGATTATTCCTCAACGTACCTGAGCTCACCGCTGACACAATCAGCTACTGTACATGTAGGGGCACTGGAAGGTTAACTACATTTTGCAAACTGTACTATCATCGTATCTTTTTCCAGTCCATGATACCTAATGACTGGTTGACAAATGAGAGTGCATGGTTATTTGATACTCAGTGGCGATGACCACCAAGTTATTCAAACGTATCACGGCTATTAATCACCCAATCGTTGTGTCTCTGTCGTCCTCCTACATTAGGGAACCTCAATGGTCCTTCTCGAGGTTCTCATCAACTGCAGCATTTCATCAGTTTCACGGGTCACTGCGCTAGTAGACTTCGTCGGGCCGTCAGATTGAATGCAGGGACAGGTGTGTTGTAAATTCGTGACCAGTAGGTAGGTGCTAATGTCAACAATATGGCAGGAGAGACCCAACTGGAATGAGTGGAATGACAATGGCGCACCAGTCATTGATGCAACGGAATCATTTATCTGGGCTTGATAATTATAGAATAATTGTATTATGTCTTTACCAATTTGAAATGTGTTTGGAAAAGCTTTGATCATCCTTATTCTTGGTTGATCCTATTGGAGGGCGATTATCGGAAAATGGAGGAGCAAATCTCCTGGCTCTGTATCTGCAACTGCTTAATGTAGGCAGTGAAATGTATTAGGAGTAATATATGTAGCTTAAGGGATAAGGGCGGCCTCAGGCCGCTGCCAGTGGGTGGGCAGGCCACGCAAGTGATTCTTATTGAGCAACACGGGACATATTTGGTACCCAAAGCATGTACAAACCACGTTATAGTTTTAAGGGTCCCCACGAAAAGGTTCATGCAGCCTCTCATACTTCGTCAGAATTCACGATTGGCAAAGTTTTGCGACATGCTCCCCTTTCACGCTGCTTCATCCATCTACAAACAGTGTCAGCATGCGTGTATAACAAATTATAACATATATACAAGTCATTTAGCAATTAGCGAGAGGCCGAACCTCAATGGCCCGTGAAATATTCTACCTCTTAGAAAGTTTTCGTGCCAGAAGAGGTTTTAATGTTGTTGTTCACTAATCAGCGCTATTTCTTCAATCTCATATTGCCGTACTCCGAACATCGGCAAATCCATTGCGTATTTGGCTTGGCTTGCCGTGACAGCAGCAACAGCAGCAATTATTCTGTAACCCATTGGGGACTACGGACTTGGCGGTGGAGACGATTCTGACGGTGCATCGCTGCTGTCCACCGTGTTCTCGGCGCAGCCGCGGGGGTCGCAGGGGACCAGCTCTGGAGGTTCCAAAGCGCAACCGCAATATCAGCCGGGTCAACCACAACAACACGAAGTAGCTACCATTCGAACATGGAAAGGTAGCGTAATGGAGGCTGGACTAAAACTTTTCAAAAAATGCCCGCTACCCGAGTCGAACGAGTCATCTTCCCATTACGAGTGGGACGCCTTACCGCTTAGCCAAGAGGGCAATTATCAATTCTTTGGGAACGATAAAAATATGATCTGTTGAGTCGTAGTCGAGTAATCCAAAAGGGGCTGATGGCTTTGCAATGTCGTCATAGAAGGAACAAAGGCCGAAGAGCTTCTGGAAGGCAATACCACACTATACATCGTCGTCGCAATGGAAAGAAAGGGCATCGTACGGGCCTTTGTCGGTAATAACCGGCTCCCCAGTAGGATTGCCTCCATAACCTTTAGGACTTTGTAACGAAAGTAAATACAGCGTGCGCGCGAGTGACCGTGAGCAATATGTAAAATAGTATGCTCATTGGTTTCTTTCCCGAGTCTAGACCGTGATCGAGCGAGGGTGTTGCCGAATGAGGGGATTTTGGAAACCTGCGCACCACTCACCCTTGGACGGCTGAACAAAGACGTAGGCTGTCCGATGACGGGGAGCGGATGGCTCAAAGACGTCTGTCAACGAGTTGAACGGGTTGAGCTCCTGAAGACCGCCCAATTCCGGGCTCTGAGTTTCCCTTCCTCCATCCAGTCTTTCTTGGACGGATGGTCGTCAAGTATGGATATTTTTTGCCTCTGATGTGAGTGAGGCCACTCTGACACGCGTGGACTCACACGCTGATAGGTCATTTCCGCGGCAATTGGTTCGGCTAGTGCTCAACTACGGGGTCTTACAAGCCATTGTGGTGGCCATTCTCGGAGGTTGATGGCGAGCAACATGTAATATTCCCCACCAGCTTGACTCTGGTCATACGGCGCTTGTGGCATCCTTTCGGCAAGGCCCGTTCAATAATTTTTGTTGTTTCTCCAACTTCCCGTGTGATCACGTAACCAAAGCTATCTATTTTGCACTTTTGATCGACCATTCCTCTGGGGCATACCGTGGGGTTAGCCACTACCCCTATTCCGGCGCAGGTCGGTGGCCTTTGTGCTTCAAGCAAGCCAGCACCTACTTCTCCGAAGTGCTTGCTGCATTAAGACGACTAGCAAGCCATATGGAACATGAATGGGCTTTCGAGCAGAGTGGGTACGCAACCTTACGATGGTACATGGACCGGCAGATCTTTCGCACTTCAGGGTGTCGCTTGCAGCGCCTGGTCGACATGGGTGGAAATCAAGGTCGAGTCTAAATGTCGCATATTACTTTTACTTGCAAACCCTGGCATCAAAATAATCTTCCGCAAAATCGACCATCCTTATCGTGCATCACAACCCCTAAACGAAGGGAAAGAAGCCAAAAGGCACGGAACCGACGAATTGGAAAGACGAGCGCAAACAGAATCACAAACAGTCCCGGGACAAGACAACGAAGAATCAATTGCTGCCTTCAATGAACGGGTCTAAAGTCCTAGACGAAAGGGAGGTGCACTATGACACGCGCGAACAATCGAGCGATAGTAATTGAGCTGCGGTTGTGTGTATATGAGATACATAAGAACACTGAGACAAGAACATGTACTGAGGCGCCAACAAAAATAAACTAAGCCGGGTGCATAATCAATTTGGGAGTGTATGCTTCATGGGTTGCACGAGGGAGGCAAGAAAACACAGGTCACCCTCGATCCAATTCATGTCCATGTTGGAATCACATCGCGTGGTTTCCGTGACGCGTGCGCGAAGGGTTTATGAAGACCTTTATGCTTCACATGTGGTTCATTTGGGCAATAATAGGTTGCACGCAGTGAGGTTAAAATGAAATACAATGAAAACCCCTCTGTTGGCCGCACAATAAGCACGAGTACCTTTTCTATGTAAAGACCATACCCAAAATATTCAATTCGATTTCATTGTGGTGCTCACTATAAGGTCCATAGCGCAAGCGAATGGGTCTAGCATTAGCCAGTGTGACATGTCGAATAACGTATTGTCTTGAGGCACTACTATCAGGGCAAAGTCATAAGACATTTTGCTTCAGTCAGAACAACAAAACTAGTATTAATGTAGTTTCAATCTTGACTACTACTCTCCCGCAGACCCGCCCTGGGTGGTAATCCAAAGGATGATCTAACCTTTGCGAGTGGATCTTCGATCTCAGGCGTCGCAGAAGCAGCCTTTCCCAATGGCGGTGGCACCTCAACAGCATTTTCAGAACCAAGTTCAGGGCTGGCATCCGCTTCACCCATCAACTGGTCCTCTTCAGGTTCGGTTTTGATCGACGATAACGCCATCGCCCCGAGTCCACTTTCCTCCTCCCTACCACAATTAGCTTTGCTTAGTTCTACTTCCGATTCAGGTTCCATCGAGATTCTCGGGATACTCTTCTCAATATCTTTAGAGGTATGCCTGGGCGTATCGAAAATATCTCTTGCGCTTACTCGAGGTGTAGAAAGCGACTTGAAGCTCGGTTTTCGGGGGCTGAGACCACCTGTAGCACGGCGATGGGGTGTAGGCGTCCCACGAGGACCAGTCGTTGCAGCCGAAATCATCATATCGCACACAAGAGCGGCGGATTGCCACCCATCTTGCGTGAGGTGCTTCTTCCAAGGCGGGACTTTAGAAGTTGGGGAGAGACCCTTTGGGGGCGACCGGATGACCAGAATTTGGCCCTCGGCGTCGGTATCCTCTTCCATCTTGACATGGGCCTCATTAGTGGATGTAGATATAGTCGAGGGGGCGGTAGATGTGAGCAAATGGGCGGTCATCGGCGTGGCTAATGGTTCCTCTGGAAGCGAGCGGACGGCAGGTTCGGTGGTGGCTGTGGAAGGCGCTTGACGACGATTCCGGAGCTCCACCACCGCCTTGGGCAACGCCAGCTGGAGTGGAAAAGAGAGTGCCATCAGCCCACTGCAAAACAGTAGCTTGCGCGTGACAAGAAGGACGTACCAAATACTCCCTTGCCCTATGGAACGCATCCCATTCAACCCTTGCACGTCCACCAACGCACACGTCGTAAATCTGCCTCGTTTTGCCAATGGGGGTTGCACCCTCTTCAACAGCGCGGATCATATTGTCTCTGCCATCCCCTTCCGTTTCCTTTACAACCGGTGGTCGATCGACCAACTCCTCCATCTCCCCCAGTGCATCGCAAACGACGAACATCCACTGGCCCCGCACGACGTCCCACAGCATCCGTCCGCCGAGATCCCAAACCGGTCGGGCACCCTCTCCAAACTTGCGCACAATCTCATGCATGGGGGGGACCCAGAGCGACTCTTTAACGGGCATGATCCACTCCCACGACCTCACCGAAGGCTGCTCCTCTCGCTCGTCCCCATCCCCGTCCCCGTTTTTGACTTCACCCCCATCCTCATCCTTGTCTCCCACAGCCGATGGTGGTACAGCGCACTCT
>WNFL01254712.1_pt4 | contig 38477 bp, 29 predicted proteins | sample 5400361 | NCBI WGS metagenome assembly WNFL01 (sample SAMN13153351, study PRJNA577476) | soil metagenome | isolation source: 40 cm soil on Douglas fir-dominated hillslope | place: USA:California | collected 2013-09-17
CCGCCGCCGTGTTTTTCATGGTGCTCAATCTGTTCAAGGTACCCTTCATGGTCAAGCTCGGCCTGATCACTCCTCAGAGCTTTGAATTCAATCTTGCGCTGGCGCCGGCCGTCTTGCTCGGCGCGTTCGCGGGCCGCTGGCTGTTGATGCGCATCAATCAGCAGCTATTCGAAAAACTCGTACTCGGCCTGAGCGCCGTCGCGGGAATTCTATTGATCGTGTGACGAGCGGCCGGGTGCCGGGCGGGGATTCGGCAACCGCCGGCTGTTGGTTTTGGATCGGTCGATTGACGTCGATGGCTTCGGGATACGAAACTGGGGGTGTGGCACAGCACCCCGGCAATAACCGCGAGGATAAGAAATGCAATACCAAGGCTTGTTCGGTCTCATAGTGCTGATCGCCGATGTTTGGGCGATCGTCAATGTCTTTCAGAGCAGCGCGGATACGGGAAAGAAGGTGCTCTGGACGGTTTTAGTGATCATCCTGCCCGTGCTCGGATTCATTCTTTGGTATTTTCTGGGACCCAAGACCGGCAAGGCCTAGCGCAGACGCGGGCACCGTTGACCGTGATGCGGCCGTCCCGCTGTTGGTATATACAGGATCATCATGCGTCCGCGCAGTCATGAGCAGCACAAATTGGGCGGGATCGGCTGGCTACGCGCCAGTGTTTTGGGCGCGAATGACGGCATCGTCTCGACCTCCAGTTTGATTCTAGGCGTTGCCGCCGCACACGCCTCGCACGCCAACGTTTTGCTCAGCGGCACCGCTGCGCTGGTCGCCGGGGCAATGTCGATGGCGACCGGAGAATACGTTTCAGTGTACTCTCAAGCGGACACCGAAGCCGCGGCTCTCGCACAGGAGCGTGCCGAGCTCGATGTCGACTTCGCCGGCGAGCGGCGCGAATTGACCGAGATCTACGTGCGGCGGGGCCTCGATGCCAACCTTGCCGCACAAGTTGCGACACAACTCATGGCGCATGATGCCCTGGGCTCGCATGCCCGCGATGAATTGGGATTTTCCGCCGGCACCAAAGCGCGGCCTCTGCAAGCCGCGCTGGCGTCGGCCGGAAGTTTCGCGACCGGCGCCGTTCTTCCGCTGTTGGTGGCGGCATGGGCCCCGGAGCGCTACCGGATCGTCTCCATCGTGACCGTATCCCTCCTTTGTCTGCTCATCCTCGGCGGCTGGTCCGCGAAGGTTGGAGGCGCCGATATGCGCACGGGCGCACTGCGCGTGGCGTTTTGGAGCGCGCTAGCCATGGCGGTAACCGCCCTCGTCGGGTCCATCGCCGGCTCTCTGGGATGAACCCCCGAATCGTATCGGCGACGGCGCTGCTCAGCGTCGCGCAAATGACCGAGGCCGATCGTGCGGCGATCGCCGCGGGCATTCTCGGAGCAGTGCTGATGCAGAACGCGGGGAACGCGGTCGTGCGCGAAATCACGCGCCGCTGGTCTCCTCGGCCCGTCACCGTTCTCTGCGGTCCCGGAAACAACGGCGGCGACGGCTTCGTCGTGGCCACCGCCCTGGCGCAAGCCGGTTGGCCGGTCCGAGTCGCCTTGTTCGGGGTCAAGGAGGATCTCCGCGGCGACGCACGAGTTCACGCGGCGCGCTGGAGCGGCGGCATCGAATGCGTCGTCCCGGGCGTGATCGAGGGCGCCGCGCTGGTCGTCGACGCCTTGTTCGGATCGGGCTTGAGCCGCAGGTTGGATCCGCAGATCGTCGCCACGCTCTCCGCCGTCACGCAACGCGCCTTGCCGCTCGTCGCGGTCGACGTACCGAGCGGCGTGATGGGCGATACGGGCGAGAGCATGGGTGCGGCACCAGCCGCCTGCACTGTCACATTCGCGCGAAAAAAACCCGGCCACGTGTTGTTGCCGGGCCGGGAATTGTGCGGGGAAATCGTAGTTGCGGATATCGGCATTCCGGGCGGCGTGCTCGAATCACTGCCCATCGACACCTGGGAGAACGATCCCTCCCTGTGGCGGGCGGAATTGCCGCGAGCGCACTCCTCGGGCAACAAATACACGCGCGGTCACGCGCTGCTGTGCGGCGGCTATCCCATGACCGGCGCGGCCCGAATGGCGGCGCGCGCCGCGGCGCGCATCGGTGCGGGTCTCACCACGATCGCGGTGCCGGAGATCGCGTTTTCCCTCTATGCCGCAGCTCTCACCAGCATCATGGTGCGGCCGCTGAAGCAGGACGGCGACCTGGCGCACCTGCTGTCCGATGCGCGCTATACGGGTTTTTTGATCGGCCCCGGCGCCGGCGTCAATGACGCCACCCGCGAAACCGCGCTGCAGATCTTGGCGACCGCAAGGCCGGTCCTGCTCGATGCGGATGCGATCAGCGTGTTTGCCTCCCGAGCGGCCGAATTGGCGCGAGCCATCCGCGGACCCTGCGTAATGACCCCGCACGACGGCGAATTCTCGCGGATATTCGACCCGCGCGGCGACAAGCTGAGTCGCGCCCGAGCCGCCGCTCGGCTCAGCGGCGCGGTCATCGTGTTGAAAGGCGCGGACACTGTGATTGCGGCTCCCGACGGCCGCGCCGTCGTCAATTCCAATGCGCCCGCGAGCTTGGCCACCGCCGGTTCCGGCGACGTTCTCGGCGGTTTGATTCTCGGTCTGCTCGCCCAGGGGATGGATGCGTTTGGGTGCGGCCGCTGCGGCCTTTGGTCCGGGACTGATTGCCGAAGATCTACCCGATCTCGTTCCCGCCGTCCTGCGGCTGCTGGAACCTCAGGCGGGCGCCGGCCGGTGAACGCCTGGATTCCTCGGGTCACCCTCCATTCGCTGGTCGTGGCAATCAGTGTGCTCGTCTATGTCTTGACCACGCGTGTGGAGCACGAGCGTCGCCCGCCGTCAATCGCCATTGCCTGGGTTTTGGGTATGATCGCGGTGCCCTATCTCGCGTTGCCGACATATCTCATGTTCGGCCGCCGCAAATTGCCGCGCAAGGTGCTGCCGTCGTCCGGGATTCGAGCGCATTGCGCGCACTGGGCCGAAGACCTCATCGAGAGTTTCGGACTCGCGCCGTCCGCTCCCTCCGCGGTTAGCCTGCACCGGGACGGCGACCAATCCGCCTCTGCCCTGTTCACCACCATGTCGAGCGCGATCGGCAGGCTGGATATCTGCACCTATATTCTCGGCAACGACTCGTTCGGCCGGGAGGCGATGCAACGCATGATCGAACGCGCGCGGTCCGGTGTGCAGGTGAGATTGCTCATCGACGGCGTCGGCGCGATGCAGCTGCCACACTCGTGTTTCAAGCATTTGAAGGCCGCCGGCATCCAGACCGCCATCTTCAGTCCCTTGTTCGCGCGCAAGACTCAGGGCCCTCGCAACTTGCGCAATCATCGCAAAATGGTCATCGCCGACGGCGCACGACTGTGGGCCGGGGGCAGAAATCTCGCCGCGGAATATTTCATCGGTCTCGAGGGTGCGAAGCCGTGGCGCGATCTGTCTTTCGATTTGCAAGGACCCGTCGCTGCCGCCGCCGCTTGTCAATTCGAGGCCGACTGGGTCGCGGCCGGCGGCACGCCCGCCGCGCCAGCGGGCGCCGCGACATCGAGCACCGCCGGGTCGGGCGCCGACGCGACCGCGCCGCAGTATGCCGGCGGCAGAGCGCAGTTTCTCCCCAGCGGTCCGGATCAGGCGGAAGACACCGTGCACGCGCTGCTGATCGATGCGTGTTTCCATGCTCGCGAGCGCTTGCTGGTCGTCACGCCGTACTTCGTCCCCGATACCGCCCTGGAAACGGCGATGCGCCTGGCGGCGCACCGCGGCGTTAGAATCGACTTGGTGGTTCCCGCCGTATCGAACCATCGCTTGGCGGACTTTGCGCGCAACCGGGCCTTGCGCGCCCTCGGCACGGCCGGCGTCAACATTCATTTGCTGCCATACATGAACCATGCGAAGGCCGTGGTGTTCGACGAATCTCTCGCCATTTCCGGGTCTGTCAATCTCGATTCGCGCAGCCTGCTTCTCAACTATGAATGCGCGGTGGTGTTCTATGGAGCGCGCGAGATCGATTGGCTCGCCGATTGGATTCGAGCCTTGATCCCCGAAGCGCAGCCCTTCGATTTCCGGGCACCGGGTCTCTGGCGCGACATCGGTGAAGGCTTGCTCTTGACGGTTGCGTATCAGCTGTAGCGTTTCTCCGTCTGCAGCGTAGGAAAGCGCCTACATAGGATTATTGATAGGCTGCCTGCGACGCATAGTATCCTTGTGCGCTCGCCGCGGTTGCTACGCATTGGCAGGTACGATGGAGTTCAAGGACTACTACAAGGTCATGGGCGTGGCGCGCGATGCCACCGAGGCGCAAATCAAGCAGGCCTACCGCAAGCTAGCCCGCAAATATCACCCGGACGTCAGCAAGGAGAAGGACGCCGAAGCCCGCTTCAAGGAGGTCGGAGAGGCTTACGAAGTACTCAAAAGTCCCGAGAGGCGTGCTGCCTACGATCAACTCGGACAGGGCCCCCGTGCCGGCGAAGAATTTCGCCCGCCTCCGGATTGGGGCGCGGGCTTTGAATTCAGCGGTTCGGGTCCTCGCGATTCGGACTACAGCGACTTCTTCGAATCGCTGTTTGGCGCGCAGACACGCGCGCGGCCAAGCGATCGGCGCGGCGCATTCCATCCCGGACAGGGCGTTGACCATCACGCGAAAGTGCTGCTCGATCTCGATGCCACGTTGCGCGGCGGCGCCCGCCAGCTCACCCTGCGTGTGCCCGAGATAGACGGCGACGGCAGGCTGGTATCGAAAGAGCGCGTGCTCAACGTTCAAGTGCCCAAGGGCATCCTCGCCGGTCAGCATATTCGACTGGCCGGCCAGGGCGCGCGCCCTCCCGGTGAAGGAACGCCCGGGGATCTCTACATTGAAGTCGAATTTCAGCCGAATCCCTTGTATAGGGTGGATGGCCGCGACCTGTCCCTCGACCTCCCTGTCGCACCTTGGGAGGCCGCGCTGGGTGCCACGGCGAAAACGCCGACGCCGACCGGAACGGTGGACTTGAAAATTCCCGCCGGCTCGCACGCGGGAAGTAAGTTGCGGCTGAGGGGCCGGGGCATTCCTGCGTCCCCTCCCGGCGACTTCTACGTCATCCTGCAAATTGCCCTGCCCCCCGCCGGCGATGACAAGGCTAAAGCCGCCTACGCGGCCATGGCCGCGGCACTGCCCTTCAATCCTCGCGCGAATTTGGGAGTCTAAGCCTATGACTTCATCCGAAGACCAGCCGCTATCCGGCGCCATATTCGAACAATCCGCGCTCCTTACGGTCAAGGACTTGAGCCGGATGTGCGCCGTCGACGAACGTCACATCGTCGAATTCGTCGAAGAAGGAGTGCTCCACGTCGTCGAAATCAAGTCGACTGAATGGTATTTTCGCGGAGAGGCCCTGCGGCGCACGCGCCTCGCACTGCGCCTCGAGCGGGATCTCGAGCTCAATCTCGCCGGGGTCGCACTGGCGCTTGAACTGATGGAAGAGTTGGAGCGCTTACGGCGCGAAAGCAGGCGAGACGCTAAATGACCACGCTCGAATCGGACGCCTTCGTTTTCTTCGGTGCCACCGGCGACCTGGCCTACAAGAAGATCTTTCCCGCACTCTATGCCATGGTGCACCGGAGCGGCCTCGCCATTCCGATCATCGGCATGGCGCGCGCGGGCTGGTCACTCGACAAGCTGCGGGCCCGCGCGCGAGCGAGCGTGGAAAACGGCGGCGACTTCGAGTCCGGCTGCTTCGAGAAACTGGCTGCGCAATTGCGCTATGTGGACGGCGATTACACGGATCCCGCGACTTACCTCAAGCTGAAGCAGGCGCTCGGCCTTGCAACCCGGCCCATCCACTATCTTGCAATCCCTCCGAGTATGTTTGCGAGCGTCGTACAAGGCCTGGCAAAGTCGGGTTGCGCCGACAACGCGCGGGTCATCGTCGAGAAGCCGTTCGGCCGTGATCTCGCAACCGCGCAGGCTCTCGATCGCACGCTGCACGAGGTGTTTCCGGAGCGCGCGATCTTTCGAATCGACCACTATCTCGGCAAGGAGGCGGTACAGAATCTTCTCTATTTCCGCTTCGCCAACACCTTCCTCGAACCCATTTGGAACCGCCATTACGTGAAGGACGTGCAAATCACCATGGCGGAAGAATTCGGCGTGCAGGGCCGCGGCGCCTTCTACGAGGAAGTCGGCGCCATTCGCGATGTCGTGCAGAATCACTTGCTTCAAGTGATCGCCTTGCTGGCGATGGATCCTCCCACGGGTCACGAACCCGAAGCGATGCAGGCGGAGAAGCTGCGCCTGTTCCGAGCGATGCGGCCGCTCGACCCGAGGGAAGTCGTGCGCGGCCAATTCAAGGGCTATCGCGATGAACCGGGCGTGGCCAAAGACTCGCAGATAGAGACATTCGCCGCACTGCAGCTGCATATCGACACGTGGCGTTGGGCCGGCGTCCCCTTCTACATTCGAGCGGGGAAATGCCTGCCCATCGGCGCGACCGAAGTCACGGTCACCCTGAAGCGTCCGCCGCTCGCCGTCTTTGATCCCAGCGACGCCATGCCGCGAAATTACTTCCGCCTGCGCTTGAGCCCCGAGGTGGTGATCAGCGAGGGCGCGCTGGTGAAGCGCATCGGCGAGCAGATGCACGGCGAGCCCGTCGAACTGATCGCCCGCCACCATTCCGAGAGCGAGAAATCGCCATACGAACGCCTGCTGGGCGATGCCGTTCGCGGTGATACGTCGCTCTTCACCCAAGATGACTCCGTGGAAGCGGCCTGGCGGGTGGTTGACCCCGTGTTGACGGCCGCGCAGCCGGTACTGGAGTACGAACCCGGTACATGGGGGCCCGCGGCCTCGACCGACGTCGTGAATGCGGGAGACACGTGGCATGATCCCGTGACCGAGAAATCCGCGCCATGTTGAATGCCGGCGAGGTGATTTTCCTATTGGACGTGGACAACACGTTGTTGGACAACGACCGCTTTGCCGCGGATCTCGGCGACCGATTGGAACAGTCGTTCGGCGCCTCCGAACGCGCGCGCTACTGGGCGATCTTCGCCCGGTTGCGCGAGCAACTCGGTCTCGCCGATTACCTGGCCAGCCTACAGGCGTTTCGCGCCGGACTCGACGATCATCCGGATTTGCTCGCCATGTCGGAGTTTCTGCTCGAATATCCCTTTGGTGCACGGCTGTTCCCGCGCGCACTCGAGGCGGTCGCGCACTTGAACTCGCTCGGCCGTGCGGTCGTGCTGTCGGACGGCGACATCGTTTTTCAACCTCGAAAAATTCAACGCTCGGGAATATGGGATGCGGTCGGAGGCCGCGTCATGATTTACCTCCACAAGGAACGCGTGCTCGATCACATGCAGCAGCGCTATCCTGCCAGGCACTATGTCATGGTCGACGACAAGCCGAATTTGTTGGCCGCCATGAAGACCACCCTTAAGGGTAGACTGACGACGGTATTCGTTCGCCAAGGGCACTACGCCCTTGCTCCGGAGTCTCAGTCAGTGGATCCGGCGCCGGATATGACGATCGAGCGCATCGGGGATTTGATCGACCACAATTTAACCGACTTTCAGGAACGGCAATGAAAATCACGAAACGCTTGCACGATTTGGGGCAAAGCCTATGGCTCGACAACATCACGCGCGAAATGCTCGACAACGGCACCCTGCGCCGCTACATCGATGAGCTGTCGGTTACCGGTTTGACCTCGAATCCGACTATTTTCGACGAAGCGATCGGCAATACGTCGGCGTACGACGCCGGCATACGCCAGAAGGCGCAGGCGGGCCTCGCGGGCGAAGAGCTATTCGTCGAATTGGCGCTGGAGGATTTGCGGCGCGCGGCCGATTTGTTCAGGCCGGTGTTCGACCGCACGCAAGGGATCGACGGCTGGGTCTCCATGGAGGTCTCACCCCTGCTCGCCAACGACACCAAGACCACCATCGATGCTGCATTGCGCATCCACAAACAAGCGAACCGCCCGAATCTCTTCGTCAAAATTCCCGGTACACCCGCCGGCGTACCCGCCATCGAAGCGGCGATCTTCGCCGGCGTGCCCGTCAACGTGACTCTCTTGTTCTCGCGCGAGCACTACCTCGGCATAGCAGACGCCTACCTGCGCGGCATCGAGCGCCGCATCGCCGCAGGCCTCGATCCGCGGGTGAATTCGGTGGCCTCCCTGTTCATCAGCCGTTGGGATCGAGCCGTCGGCGACAAGGTGCCCGAGGAATTGCGCAATCGCTTAGGGATCGCCATTGCGGCCCGCACGTACCGTGCGCATGGCGAATTGCTGGCGAGCAAGCGCTGGCGAGATCTCGAAGCCGCCGGTGCCCGCAAACAGCGCATGCTCTGGGCGAGCACCGGGACCAAGGACCCGAAGGCTCCGGCCGGTCTGTACGTCGAAGCCCTGGCGGCTCCCGATACCATCGACACCATGCCGGAAAAGACGCTGCTGGCCTTCGCCGCCAATGGAAACGTCAACTCCGCGATGGCAAAAGACGGCGGCGACGCCGAACAGGTGCTTGGGCGTTTTGCAGCCGCCGGCGTCGATGTCGACGCGCTCGCCGCTCGCTTGCAAGTGGAAGGGGCGGAATCGTTCGTCAAGTCCTGGAAGGAGCTCATGCAGCGTATCGCCGACAAAAGCGCGGCACTGGCAACGTCTTGACGGCGAATATCAATCCACTCGCCGGCCATGCCGCGCCGGCCGCGTCGCTGGTGGACGTCCCGCGGCTCATTACCGCCTATTACAGCGAGCGGCCGGATCCCGGTATCGCCGCGCAACGCGTTGCCTTCGGCACGTCCGGCCATCGTGGCAGTTCCTTCGATTCGAGTTTCAATGAATTTCACGTACTCTCGATCAGTCAAGCCATCTGCGAATATCGCCGGCAGCAGAACATCGACGGTCCGCTGTTCGTCGGGTTCGACACGCACGCACTCTCGGCGCCGGCATTCGCGAGCGCCCTCGAGGTGCTCGCCGCAAACGGCGTCGAGGTCATGATTTCGGCGGCCGATGAATACACCCCGACGCCGGCCATATCGCACGCCATCCTGACCTACAACCGCGGCCGCGAGACCGGTCTCGCCGACGGCATCGTCATAACGCCCTCGCACAACCCGCCCGATAGCGGCGGTTTCAAATACAACCCGCCGAATGGCGGACCCGCGGACTCGGACGTGACGAAATGGATCGAGTCCCGAGCCAACGATTTGCTGCGGCTGGGTGCCGGCGCCGTCAACAGAATCGGATTCGCTGCGGCGCGGCGGGCCGCAACCACCCATACTCACGATTACCTGCAGAATTACGTGGGCGACCTCGGCGCCATTCTGGACATGGACGTGATCCGCGGCTCGCGTCTTCGCATGGGCGTCGACCCCTTGGGCGGTGCGGGCGTGCACTACTGGGCGCGCATCGCGGAAGTTCACCGCCTCGATCTCACGGTGGTCAATGAAGACGTCGACCCCACCTTTCGTTTCATGACGCTGGATTGGGACGGGAAGATTCGCATGGACCCCTCCTCATCCTATGCCATGCAGCGGCTCATCGGCCTCAAGGACCGATTCGACATTGCCTTTGCCTGCGATACCGACCATGACCGGCACGGCATCGTCACCGCCAGCAGCGGTTTGATGCCGCCGAACCATTACTTGGCGGTGGCGATCGACTATTTGTTCCGCCATCGAACGCGCTGGCGCGCGGATGCGGCCGTCGGCAAAACAGTGGTGAGCAGCGCCATGATCGATCGCGTCAGCCATCGGCTGGGTCGCACCCTGTACGAAGCGCCGGTGGGTTTCAAATGGTTCGTGAACGGGCTGATGGACGGCAGTCTGGGGTTCGGCGGCGAAGAAAGTGCCGGCGCCTCGTTCAGCCGTCTCGACGGCAGCGTGTGGACCACCGACAAGGACGGCCTGGTGCCGGCGCTGCTGTCGGCGGAGATCACGGCGCGCACCGGACGGGATCCCGGCGATGCGTACCGTACCCTGTCTGAAGAATTGGGGGCGGTATTCGCCAACCGGGTTGACGCCCCGGCAAATGCAGAGCAGAAGAAAAGGCTCGGCAAGCTCGACGGTGCACGAGTGCGGATCACCGAACTCGCCGGCGAGCCGATCGATCAAATTCTCACGTCCGCACCCGGCAACGATGCACCCATCGGCGGCGTCAAGGTCACCTCGCCCGGCGGTTGGTTTGCGGCGCGGCCGTCGGGAACCGAGGATATCTACAAGATCTACGCCGAGAGCTTTCACGACGCCGGCCATTTGGGCCGGCTGATTGCCGAGGCGCAGCGCATCGTGGATGCCGCGCTCGCGGGCGCCTGAAGCCGTCATTAAATCGTCTTGCAAGCACGCGACACCAGCACTCTGAGCGACACAGCCAAGCGGTTGCTGCCGTGGCTGGTGGCGGTCGGCTTTTTCATGGAATCGTTGGACACCACGATCCTGAATACCGCCGTTCCCGCCATTGCGCACGCACTCAAGGTACCGCCGCTCAGCATGAAGGCCGTGCTCGCGAGCTATACGTTGAGTCTCGCCGTATTCATCCCCGTCAGCGGATGGATGGCCAATCGTTTCGGAACGCGGCGCGTATTTGGATCCGCGATCGGCATCTTCACGCTCGGTTCGTTCCTCTGCGGCATCTCGACCGACATCCACTGGCTGGTGGCCTGCCGCGTACTTCAGGGATGCGGCGGCGCCATGATGCTCCCCGTAGGACGGCTCACCATGGTGCGCACCTTTGCCAAATCCGAACTCATCGACGCCATGAGCTTCGTCGCCATGCCGGGTCTGATCGGCCCCATGCTAGGGCCGCTTCTCGGCGGCCTGATCATCGGCTATTTTCATTGGAGTGTCGTATTCTTCGTGAACATTCCGATCGGCCTGTGCGGCTTGGTACTGGTCTATCGGCACCTCCCCAATTACCGCGAGAAACGCAAGGTTCCGCTCGACATCGTGGGATTGGTGTTGTTCGGCTCCAGTATCTCGCTGTTGTCCTACGTGCTGGAGGTATTCGGCGAAACCACCTTGAGCGGACGCGAGATGCTGGGGTTGCTGGCCATGTCCGCCGCACTGCTCGGGGCCTACGGCCTCAACACCACGCGCACCGCGCATCCGTTGCTGCGCTTGACACTGGTGCGGATTCGCAGTTTTCGCGTCGCGGTAACCGGCAATCTGTTCACCCGCCTAGGAATAGGTGGAATTCCCTTCCTCTTGCCGCTTCTGTACCAAGTCGGTCTCGGCTTTTCGCCGATTCAATCCGGATTGCTGATCCTGCCGCAGGCGCTCGCCGCGATGTCTCTGAAGCTCACGATGCCGCCCATCTTGAGGCGATTCGGCTTCCGGCGGGTATTGATCGCCAACACCGTCATGTTGGGCGTGATGATTTTTCTGTTCTCGACCATCGATGTCGGCACGCCGGTGTGGATGATCGTGCTCATGGCGTTCGTCTATGGATTCCTCACGTCGCTGCAATACACCAGCATGAATACCCTGGCGTATGCCGACGTGAATGAGCGCGAAGCCAGCGGTGCCAGCACCATCGCGAGCACCGTCCAGCAAATGGCGGTCAGCTTCGGCGTGGCCGCCGCCTCGTTCGCCGCCAACCTGTTCATCCCCGACCGCCTCCACGCCACGGCCCCGCAAATGATTCACGGCATTCACCTCGCGTTGTGGGCGCTCGGCGCATTGACCATCGCGTCAACAGTCGTCTTCAACGACCTCAGGAGCGGCGACGGCGACGCGGTGACCCGTCACAAGGCCGAGATCCCGGCGGCGTGAGCGCGCTGATCGCCGGCTCGTGCCCTTGGTGAGCATGCATGCATTATGACTTTTGCGTTGTGGGCGGTGGCATCGTTGGCTTGGCCACCGCTCGTGAAATCCTGCGGCGCCGGCCCGGCACCAGCCTGGTGCTGCTCGAGAAGGAGGCAGACCTTGCCACCCACCAGACGGGCCACAACAGCGGCGTCATTCATGCCGGTGTCTACTACGCGCCCGGCTCCCTGAAAGCGCGCCTGTGCCGCGCCGGGAATCTGCAAACCAAGCAATTCTGCGCCGAGCAGGGCATCCCGATAGAGGAGTGCGGGAAACTGATCGTTGCGACCACGCCTATCGAGGTGCAACGCCTCGCAGAATTGCGCAAGCGCTGCGATCTCAACGGCATTGATATCCAGGATGTCGCCGGCGCGGATCTGATCACGCTCGAGCCGCGCATCGCCGGGCGCGCGGCGCTGCTGGTGCCCGGCACCGCCATCGTCGACTACCGACGCGTCGCGCTGGCGCTGGCCGAGGACATGCGCCGGCGCGGCGGCGAAGTACGACTGCGCTCCTGCGTGCGCAGCATCACCGAGCACTCCGCCGACGTGGAGGTCATCCTGACCGAAGGCGAGCCTATCCGCGCCGGCCAGCTCATCGCCTGCGCCGGACTGCAGGCGGACCGGCTGGCGCGCGCCGCGCGGCTCGATGTGCAGCTACGGATCATTCCATTTCGCGGTGAATACTTTCAGCTGCCTGCGGCCAAGTCGACGATCGTGCGCCATTTGATCTATCCCGTACCGGACCCCGAGCTGCCATTTCTCGGCGTGCACCTGACCCGCATGATCAGCGGCCGCGTAACGGTCGGACCGAACGCAGTGCTGGGTTTTGCGCGCGAAGGATACCCTCACTGTTCATTCGATCTGCGAGATGCGGCCGAAACCCTGAGTTTTCCGGGATTCTGGCGCGTGGTGCGCAAGCACTGGCGCTCGGCGCTCGACGAGTTCCGAGGTTCGCTGATGCCAAGCCGTTACTTGCAGGAATGCCGCAAGTACTGCCCGGAGCTCACACTGCAGGACCTCCAGCCCTATCCCGCCGGCATCCGCGCCCAGGCGGTCCTCGCCGACGGTACCCTGGTACACGATTTCATGTTCGCAGACACGCCGCGCATGGTGCACGTGCTCAACGCCCCGTCACCCGCAGCCACCGCGAGCTTGCCGATCGCGGGCGTTATTGCAGCGCGCGCTCTGCGCGAGGCGGAGTAAGGGTGAGCAGCCTACTCTTCCTTGATCGCGTGCCCGCCGAATTGGTTGCGCATAGCGGACAGCAGCTTGTCGGTAAAGGAATCGGCGTCGCGGGAACGCAGGCGCTCGAGCAATGACAGGGTAATGACCGATGCCGGCACCCCCAACTCGATGGCCTCGGCGACGGTCCAGCGGCCCTCGCCCGAATCGGCCACATAGGGGGCGATCCCGTGCAAGGTCGGGTTCTTTTCCAGCGCATTGGAAGTCAGATCCAACAGCCAGGAGCGCACCACACTGCCGTAGCGCCAAATTTCGGCGATTTGATGCAAGTCGAGCTTGAATTCGGCCTTGTGCTGCAGAATGGAGAAGCCCTCGGCGTAGGCCTGCATCAAGCCGTACTCGATACCGTTGTGAATCATCTTGGTGTAGTGGCCCGAACCGACAGCCCCGACGCGGCCCCAGCCGCGATCCGGCGCCGGTGCGAGGGTCTCGAAGATCGGCCGCAAACGTTCGACCACGGCCTCATCGCCGCCGATCATCAGGCTGTAGCCCTCGGCAAGCCCCCACACGCCGCCGCTGGTGCCGGAATCGACATAGTGAATCTGGCGTTGCGCGACGGACGCCGCCCGGCGCTGCGTGTCGCGATAATTCGAATTGCCGCCGTCGATGATGGTGTCGCCCGCAGCCAACAGGGGGCTGAGACTCGTGATCGTGCTGTCGGTGATCGCCCCCGCCGGCACCATCAGCCAAATGACGCGGGGTGCCTTGAGTTTCGCGACCATCTGGTCCAGGGAGGCGGCGGATTCCGCGCCCTTCTGTTCGAGCGCCTTACGCGCGTCGACTGCCGGATCGTAGCCAACCACCGTGTGGCCGCCGCGGAGCAGCCGCTGCGCCATGTTGGCGCCCATTCGGCCCAAGCCAATCATCGCGATTTGCATAAATTTCAACCCGTTCGCGCGAATGCAACCGCGTTTAGTATAGATCTCGGCACGAGCCGAGGTACAGCGGGATCTTGGCCGCGCGATCCCGCTAAGAGCGCTTCAGCATGATCATGACCGCGGGACTCCCCACCGGTTCGAAGCGGCCCGTGAATTGCAGTCCACCGCCCGTCCCGCTCAAACGAAACGAGGTGATCGAATCGCCCTTCTGGTTGCACGAATAGAGGAACTCGCCGCTGGGATCGATCGTCAGGCAGCGCGGATAGTCGGCGTGCACCCAGGCCTCGGAAATCATCCGCAATTGACCGTCGTTCGCCACCGCAAAAATCGCGATGGTATTGTGCAGGCGATTCGCCGCATACACGAATCGGCCGTCGGCGGTGACGAGGATTTCCGACGACAGATTGCTGCCGCTGAACTTCGGCGGCAACGCCGATACGAGTTGTTTGCGCCTCAACCCGCCTTTCGCGGCATCGTAATCGTAGACTGCGATCCTGGCGTCGTGCTCATACAAGTTGTAGAAAATCCGGCCGTTCGGATGGAACACGAAATGGCGCGGCGCGGAGCCGGACGGCGCCGCGACCACGGGCACGTCGGCAGGCAGCAGGCGCCCGGCTTGCGCGTCGAAGCGCCATACCAATGTCAAATCGAGCCCCGCATCGTTCGCGATGACGAACTGCCCGTTCGGGTCCGGCGCGACCATGTGCACATGCGGACTATCATGATCGCTGACCGCGAATTGCCCGGGCGGATCGTCCACCGCGCGCGCGCGATGGCGTGGACCCACGCTCGGTCGGACGTCCGAAGGCTCCCCGAGCGCGCCGTCGGAACCCACGGGGAAAACGGCGACATTGCCGCCGCCGTAATTGGCGACGAAGACGAACTTATCGGACGGATGCACGCTGGCATACGTCGGGGTGGTGCCGGCCGAACTCACGGCTCCCAAGCGCTTGATCTGCAGACTCTCGCGGTCGATCGCGTACGAGACCACCGCGCCGCTGCGCATTCCCTGGAAGTTGTCGATCTCGCTGACCGCATACAAGCGAGTCTGCGTCGGGTTGAAGGCGAGCCAGGATGGATTTCGAATGTCGTCGAACACCTGCAATTGCGTCAGCGCGCCGGACGCCCGGTCCACCCGAAATAGGTAAATGCCGCCGCCGTTCGGCGTGTAGGTGCCGACGTAGGCGTAATCATAGGCCGGTGGCACCGCGGAGGCCTGCGGCTGAGCCGCATAGGGATGCGCCGCCGGCGCGGCAAGCAGCGATGCGGCCTTGAGAAAATCGCGGCGGGTGATTCTTGGGTCTAGCAACGAATCCCTACATTGAGCGAGTTCAGTTGTTCAAGAAAAGGGTGATGCTGGTCGCGCTGAGCGAAAAGGTCGACGCCGTATATTGCCCGACGGCGGTCACCCCCGTCACCAGAATCGTGCCGTTCAGCCCGGTGCCGAGGCCCGCGAGCTGCCCGAGCCCCACGCTGCCGGTGGTTTCGAGGCCGTTGATCTCGTAGGCGGTCGCATCGGTGCTGGTCATCGTTACGACGGCCGTGCCGCTGCAGGCCCGTGAGCGCCGTCAATGCGAGGTCCGCCGGCGCAGCGAGCGCTTTGCGCCGCGCGCGGCGCAGGAAGGAAGAAAAGCCGGAGAAATACACGTTCACGGAGTGGGCGCCCCTTTCGGTACGGTATTCTTCAGCGATTGCCGCCTCAATGGAAAGGGCATATAGGCAAAGATCTGCAAAGTCGCCCAAGTTCCGGCAGGCGGGCGTCGCCTGCCGGCGACAGGGCTATAGCGCCCGGGAAATCAATTCCTTCATGATCTCGTTGGTGCCGCCGTTCATGTAACCGTAACCGCCGTGCAATTGCACGCACTCGTCGAGTACCTCCTGCTGCGTGTCCGTGATCCAATACTTCGCCATGGACGCGGTGACGGTATCGAGAGTTCCGGCGACCACCTTGGCGATGCAATCGTCGACGAAGACGCGGGCGATGTGCGTCTTGGTGGCGATCTCGGCCAGCTTGAACTTGGTGTTCTGGAATTCGGCGATGGCCTTGCCGAAGGCCTTCCGATCCTTGACGTACTTGATGGTTTCGGCGAGCGCGCCCTCCATGGCGGCCACGGCGGTCACGGCAATCAGCGCGCGTTCGTAGGGTAGATCGCCCATGAGCTGATAAAAACCCTGACCCTCGGCGCCGCCCAAGAGATTGGCCGCCGGCACCCGCACGTCTTCAAAAAAAAGTTCCGCCGTGTCCTGCGACTTCATGCCCATCTTGTCGAGAATTCGCCCGACGCGAAATCCTTTCAGGTTCGCCGTTTCCACCATGATGATGGATGTGCCCTTGGCTCCCGTGCCGGGCTGCGTCTTGACCACCAAGGCGATCAGACCCGCGAGATATCCGTTGGTGATGAATGTCTTCGAGCCGTTGATGACGTAATCGTCGCCGTCGCGCACTGCGCGAGTCTTGAGACCCTGCAGATCGGACCCCGCTGCGGGCTCCGTCATGCCGACGCGGCAGGAAGCGGCGTTTCTGTTCCTCGGTGCCGTGATTGACCAGGTAATGCGCGCAAATACTATGCACGCCCTGACCGAAGCCGCTCAATCCGCGTCGCGCCAGTTCCTCATAGAGCACTGCTTCGTGCCGAAAGTCCCCGCCGACGCCGCCGTAGTCGGCCGAGACGTCCGTACACAGGAGTCCGGTCGAGCCGGCCTTGAGCCAGATATCCTTGCCGACATGCTGTCGTTTGCGCCACTCAACCTCGTTCGGCACCATTTCGGCCTCGAGGAACCGCGCCGCCGCATCGCGAAATATCGTCAGATCTTCATCCATCCAAGGCGATACGTAATTGTTCATGTCACTCGACGGATTTGGCCGGCACCGGTTGCGCCGGCATTTCAGGAGCATCGACGCTCCCCGGCACATGCGACCGCCGCTGTTGCTTCGCGTCCTGGCGCGCCTTCCGGGCGGCCTCCTTCTGCTTCTTCGCGTGACGATAATTCGGCTTGGCCAACGGATTCTCCTGACTCTGATTTATGATTTCGATCTTACTCTGCCTGCACCGAAACGCGAACCGATAAACGATGCCGTCCGCCGCCGACGATGACGCCGCGCAGCGGCGAAACATCGCCGAAGTCTCGGCCCCAGGCGATGACGATGTGATCGGAACCCACACGCACGCCATTGGTCGGATCGAAGTCGGTCCAGCCGTAGGGCGGACAAAACACCGAAACCCAGGCGTGCGAGGCATCCGCGCCCAACATGGCCGCATCAGATCCCGGCGGCGGTGCGGTTCTGAGATAGCCGCTGACGTAGCGCGCCGCCAAACCCCGGGAACGCAGGCAGGCGAGCATGATGTGGGCAAAATCTTGACAAACACCGCGGCGCGCCGTGAACGCCTCGATCACCGACGTGCTGATGTTGGTGCTGCCCGGCGCGTAGCTGAAATCGCGGTGAATCTTGTGCATCAAGGACTCGGCGCCGTGCAGCAGCGGGCTGCCCGGCGCGAAGCAATCCGCGGCATAGTCGCTGAAGGTCCGCTTGATCCTGACATAGCTCGACTCCATCCGGAACCGACAGGCATCGAGAAAGGCCGCGCTCATCGGGAGTCCCGAATAATTGAGCGCGCCGCTAACCTCCTCCCAGGCTGCGGATTCCGCGTCCGCCGCACCGCGGGGCGCGCTGACCTCGACCCCGACCTCGGCCAGCACCTCGAGGCGATCGTGCGGCATGTCATATTCGAGCCGCGTCACGAAATTGCCGAACGCGTCGACGTCGTCGCGCCGCGTGCTGGGCTCCGGATCCAGCGAGATCGATCGCGAATGGCAGATTTGAGTCGCCAAGTCCCGGGGCGTCAAATGCAGTAGTTGATGCGAATGCGCGACGTTGCCGCCGTAGTGATAGACAGTTTGATGGCGCACCCGATAACGCTTGACATCGGTCATGCGGCCACCGTGCGAATTTCGACGTCGATGAGCGAGAAATGCTTCAAAGACAGGCGGTCGGACAGTTTGCCCGCGGCCACGCCGAGGGCGCTCAGCTGTTCCGCGAGGCCCTGCCGCGCACGCACGGCGCGGGCGCTGTCGCCCTCGATGGCGCTCAATTGCATTTCCTCGACGAGCGCCACCGCCTCATCGAGCGTGTCGTCGGGTGCGCCCCCGAGCGAAGCGGCCACCCGCAGCAGGGAATACTCGATGGCATGCCATTGAAACGCGAGCGCTCGGGGGTTTGACTGATCGAATACCAGAAGGTCGATGGTCGAGCCCAACCGCGGCGCCGCCAGATACCGGGTGCGATAGGTGATGGTGCTGTCGCCGATGTCGAGCAGCCACTCCAATTCGCTCTGACTGGGTGTTTCACCGCGGTGCAGCCGCTGCGCCAGCAGCTCGGCCAGGAATTGCAGGCGCTCCAGGCGGCGGCCGACCATCATCAGGCGCCAACCGTCATCCTGAGTCATGTCGTCCAGCGCGAAGCCCGCGAGCCCCGCCAAGGACAGGAGCAGCGCATCCAGAGTCTCCCGCGGATCGCGTTTCGCGAGGGCGGCATCTTGAAACTCGCGCTGCAGGACGCCGATGGCGCGCCAATTCTCCGTCGACAAGCGGCTGCGCGCCTGCGCGGCGCACCATCCCAGGCGCTGCAGATCGGCGGTCAGGCCCAGCGGTTCGGCCTCATCGAACAGCGCGGGTGCGACGAAATGCCGGCAGGTCTCGAGGACCTGCGGCCACAGGAGCGCATTCGTGCGCACCCGCAAGGTGGCACGCAGCAGCCGTGACTTGTCCTCGCATCGCTCGCTGTAGCGGCCCAGCCAGAACAGGTTCTCGGCCAGCCGCGACGGCAAATCATCGTGACGCGCGGCGCCGCGCGGCGCCGCGCTCGGCACGATGCTCTCGTCGATCGATCGGCGGTCCGGCGCAAGCACCCAGACATCTTTGCTGCCCCCGCCCCGCTGCATGGAGACGATATCCGCGGCGTCCGATGCAATACGCGCGAGACCTCCCGGCATCACACGATATCCCGACGGCGTTGCGATGGCGTACACGCGGATGCCGAGCGCGCGGGCAGAAAATCCCTGCACACCTCCGCCGCCGCTGCGCCACACCGGCGCCTGAGAAAACGCCAGGCGCTCCTGCGCGACGTAGGCGTGCGGGCGCGCGATCAAGCGCTTGGTCAACTTGTCGCGCGCAACGATGTCCAGGTCGCGGCCGAACACCGCCGGAAAATTCTGATTCGGATATGTCGGCTTGATGACCAGGCGCTCGATGTTGTCCAGCACGTACTCGAGGGCGAGCCGCTCGCCGCACCACCATGTGGCAAGCGACGGCAACCGCAATTTCTCCCCCAACAACCGCTCGGCGGCGGCCGGCATGAAGCCCATCCACGCGGCCGACTCGAGCACGCCGCTGCCGAGGCCGTTGGCGAGCACGACTCTGCCGGCACGCACTACGCCGATGAGACCGGGCACGCCGAGCGCCGAGTCGGCGCGCAGCTCCACCGGATCGCAGAAATCGTCGTCCAGCCGGCGCAGGATGGCGTGCACCCGGCGCAGGCCGCCGAGCGTCTTCAAGTACACCGTGTCGCCGCGCACGGTGAGATCGTGGCCCTCGACCAGCGGCAGACCCAATTGACGGGCGAGGTAGGCGTGTTCGAAATAGGTCTCGTTGAACGCGCCGGGAGTGAGCACGACCGCCAGAGGCGATTCCCCGTCGGGCGCGTGGCGCAATAGATTTTCGCGCAATGCCGTGAAAAAACCGCCGAGCGAGCGCACCCCGAGGTCGCCCAGCAAGTCCGGGAATACCCGCGAGACTATGTGTCGATTCTCCAAGGCGTAACCGGGCCCGGACGGAGTCTGTGTTCTATCGGCGAGCGCCCACCAGCGGCCGTCCGCAGAGCGCGAAATATCGACGGCGTGCACGTGCAGCCAATTGCCGCCCGCCGGCGAAATTCCATGGCACGGCCAGAGAAAGTTGGGATGTCCGAACGGCAGCTCCGCGGGAACCGTGCCGTCCGCCAGCAATCGCTGCGGTCCATAGACATCCGACAGCAGCGCGTCGAGGAGCCGCGCCCGCTGCGCGACGCCGAGTTCGATCTCGCGCCATTCCGCGGCGGTCAGCAAGATCGGCAAAGGATCGAGCACCCAGGGGCGATCGCGTCCCTGCGGATCGGCATAGACATTGTAGGTTACGCCGTTCTCCACGATCAGGCGGCGCGCCAATTCGACGCCGCGGCGCACGGCATCGGCGCCTTCGCTCGCCAGGGCGTCGATCAACGGACGCCAGTGCGCGCGCACGTTCCCCGAACCGTCGAGCAGCTCGTCGTAGCGGTGCGCATCGCTCAAATAGGTTTCAAGGCGCGCGTCGATCATCACTCAGACGCAAATCGAGCGTGAACGGAAACTCCGGATCCGGCTGGGGCGGCGCAGCGGCCAGTGTTCCGGGGGTGTGCCCCATGCGAAAAAAGCGCGCCAAACGCCGGCTCTCGGCCTCGAACGAATTGACCGGAAAGCGTTCGTGACTCAAGCCGCCCGGGTGAGTGACGTGATATTGGCAGCCGCCCTGGGAGCGATTCATCCATGTGTCGAACAGGTCGAACGTCAGCGGCGCGTGCACACCGATGCTCGGGTGCAATGCGGACGGGGGCTGCCAGGCGCGGTAGCGCACCGCACCGACGAACTCCCCTACGCATCCGGTCGGCTGCAGCGGTACCGCGCGGCCGTTGCAGGTGACCAGATACCGATTCGGCGTGAGGCCGGAGACTCTGACTTGCAGACGCTCGACCGAGGAATCCACGTAGCGCACCGCGCCTCCCGGTGCCCCCTCCTCGCCCATGACGTGCCATGGTTCGAGAGCCTGCCTGAGTTCGAGCTGCATGCCGCGCACCGCGAAATCGCCGTACTTGGGAAAACGAAATTCGAAGTGCGGCGCGAACCAAACAGGCTCCAGTCCGAACCCTTCCTGGCGCATTTCGGCGATCACATCGGCAAAGTCCTGCTCGACGAAGTACGGCATCAAGAAACGGTCGTGCAGCTCGGTACCCCAGCGCACCAGCCTGGAGGGCGCGTAGGGCTTGCGCCAGAACCGCGCCACCATCGCGCGCAGCAACAACTGCTGCGTGAGACTCATGCGTGGGTGCGGCGGCATCTCGAACGCGCGCATCTCGAGCAATCCCAGCCGTCCGGTCGGTCCGTCCGGCGAGTACAGTTTGTCGATGCAGAATTCAGTCCGATGAGTGTTCCCCGAGACGTCGATCAGAAGATTGCGCAGCAGGCGGTCCACCAGCCACGGGGGAACTTCCTCGCCGGGATTCGGGAATTGGCGGAAGGCGATTTCAAGTTCATACAGCGAATCGTTGCGCGCTTCGTCGACGCGCGGCGCCTGCGAGGTGGGACCGATGAACAACCCTGAAAAAAGATAGGACAGTGACGGATGATTGTGCCAGTAGCCGAGCAGACTGCGCAGCAAGTCGGGGCGGCGCAGGAACGGCGAGTCCGGAGCACTCGCGCCGCCGAGTACGATGTGGTTGCCGCCGCCGGTGCCGGTATGCCGGCCGTCCAGCATGAATTTCTCGGCCGCCAAGCGCGACTCGCGCGCGGCCTCGTACAAAAAGGCGGTGCGCTCCGACAACTGACCCCAATCCGCGGAGGGATGAATATTGACTTCGATGACTCCGGGATCCGGCGTCACGCGGAAATTACTAATGCGCGGATCGTTCGGCGGCTCATAGCCCTCGAGGATGATGGGCTGCGCCAGCGCTTCTGCCGCGGCCTCGACCGCCGCCGCCAATTCGACGTAGTGCTCGAGCTCGCGGGCCGGCGGCATGAATATGTAAAGTACGCCGTTGCGCGTCTCCGCACACAGGGAAGTGCGCGCAATGCCGGCGGCCGATTCTTTCGGCAGCGGCGGTTCGGCCTGGGACGCAATCTGATCGGCCGGGGGGGCGGGCGTGGCATCGCTGTCGCGGAACTGCCGGCGAATGTCGGCGTGCCGCGGCAGCGCGGAAAAGCTCCGCGATGGATCCGGCGGGTGAATGAAGGGATAGTCGCCGGCGGCGATCCAGGGCTGCGAATCGAGCGGCAATCGATAGCCGATCGGCGAATCGCCGGGAATCAGGTAGCAGCGTTCACTGCGCAGGAACCACGAACCCGTATGCCATCGATCGCCGGGCGCGGTGCGCGCAATGGGCAGCACGTGGCCGACGATCTCGCCCAGGCCTCGTTCGAAGATCTTCGCCAGGCGCGCGCGCTCCATCGCATCCTCGAGCCGCGAATCGAACGGATCGACATTCTCCGGCAAGCGGCGCTCGCGCCACAGATAGTAGAAGACGTCCTCGTACGCCGGAAACACGTACTTCGGATCCAGCCCCAATTCCTCGGCGACGCGCACGAGAAAGCGCCGAGCCGTGTCCTCGGTCACCGGATACCGGGTTCGCTCATCGGCGATCAACCGGGGGTTCGCCCACAGAGGTTCGCCGTCCTTGCGCCAGTAGCAATTCAACGACCAGCGCGGCAGCTGCTCGCCCGGATACCACTTGCCTTGGCCGAAGAGCGCGAGGCCCGTCGGAGCGTATCTCGCTCTCAAGCGGTGATATAAATCGGCGGCCAGCCGGCGCTTGCCCGGACCGAGCGCGGCGGTGTTCCATTCATCGCCGTCCCGATCGTCGATCGACACGAATGTGGGTTCTCCGCCCATCGTGAGCCGCACGTCCTGAGCCTCGAGGTCCGCGTCGACCGCGCGCCCCACTGCTTCGATGGACGACCACTCGGCATCGCTAAAGGGCTTCGTGACGCGCGGCGCCTCCCAGATTCTTTGCACGCTCATACGGTGCTCGAACGTGGTTTCGCAGTCATCGACCGCACCGCTCACGGGCGCGGCCGCGGACGGCTCCGGGGTGCAAGCGAGCGGAATGTGCCCTTCGCCGGCCAGCAATCCCGAGGTCGGATCGAGCCCGATCCATCCGGCACCGGGCAAATACACCTCGCACCACGCATGAAGGTCGGTAAAGTCCTCTGTGGCTCCGACAGGTCCGTCGAGCGCCTTCACATCCGGGACCAGTTGCACGAGATAGCCGGAAACGAACCGCGCGGCGAGACCCACGTGGCGCATCAACTGCACGAGCAGAGCGGCGGAATCCCGGCACGATCCCGAGCGCTTCGCCAGGGTTTCCTCCGGCAATTGCACCCCGGGCTCGAGGCGAATCAGATAGCGAATGTCCTGGGCGACGCGCTGATTGATGCCGACCACGAAATCGATGGTGCGGCAGCGTTCGCGGGAAATTCGGGCCAAATAACTCTCGACAAACGGCGTTGCCGGCGCCTTGACCAAGTACGGCACCAACTCCCGGCGCTCATTCGAATCGTATTTGAAAGGAAATTGTTCCGCGTACGGCGTGAGAAAGAAATCAAACGGATTGATGACCGACATCTCTGCGACCAAGTCCACTTCGATCCGAAGCTCGCGGCTTTGGTCCGGGAATACCAATCGCGCCAGGTAGTTCGCCTGAGGGTCTTGCTGCCAATTGATGAAGTGACCCGCCGGCCTCGCCTGGAGCGAATAGCTCAATATCCGCGTCCGGCAGTGCGGGGCCGGACGCAGCCGGACCACCTGCGGGCTCAAGCTCACCATCCGATCATAGCGATAGTGGGTGACGTGATTCAGGGCGATGTGAATCGACAAGGACTACTCCGTTACGCACCAAGGCGGTGCGCATTTGGCGGCAACGGCCCGACGCCTGCAACTAACGTCGACTGAGTTGCTACTATACCGGGGCGTGACGGATCAAACACAGAAGTCCTGGGTACGCTCCGCGAGTTTCGGCCTCGCCATTCTTTCCTTCATCAATTTGTTCAGCTATTTGGATCGCTACGTCGTATCCGCGCTGATCGAAAGCCTGAAGCATTCGGACTTGGGACTCTCGGATGCGAATTTGGGATCTCTCATGTCCGGTTTCCTGGTGGTGTACACCTTGACGGCGCCGATATTCGGCGCGTTGGGCGATCGACATTCGCGGCCTCGCTTGATCGCCCTGGGCGTGGCCTGCTGGAGCTTCGCCACCGCCCTGTCGGGGTTTGCGGGCAGCTACCTGACACTGCTCGCGGCGCGCGCCTCCGTGGGCGTGGGGGAAGCGGCATACGTCACGATCGCCCCGAGCCTGCTCTCGGACTACTTTCCCGTGCGCCAGCGCGGCCGCGTGATGGCCATTTTCTTTTGCGCAATACCGGTGGGTTCTGCGCTGGGTTACGTGGTCGGGGGACTGGTCGACAAGCACTATGGATGGCGCATGGCGTTCTTCGTCGCCGGCGTTCCCGGCTTGCTGCTGGCAGCACTGTGTCTGCTGCTGCGCGATCCGCCGCGCGGGGTGCAGGATACCGTCGCCGCGCAAGATGCGGGCGGGGCGCAAGGTGTGCGCGACGCGGGCGGCGCACGCAGCGCGCCCGCCGCCAACCCGGTGCCGAGGTCCTCTGCGCCTGGCACCCTGCGCAAGGAGACGTGGCTGGCCTATGGGCACCTCATGCGCAACAAGCCCTATGTGCTGACGATTCTGGGATATGCCGCCTACACCTTCGCCGTGGGCGGCCTCGCGGTTTGGATGCCGGCGTTTCTCGAGCGCGCCCGCGGTATTCCGCGCAGCGAGGCGACCGTCAGCTTCGGAGCCATCGTGGTGATCACCGGTTTCATCGGGACTTTCGTCGGCGGCTGGTTGGGGGACTACTGTGCGAAGTATTCACGGCAGGCCTATCTTTGGTTGTCCGCGATCGCTACCCTGGTTGCCGCTCCCTTCGTGTGGATGGCTCTCACCACGAATTCGCATACGATGTACCTGGTGTGCATGGTATGGGCGCAATTGTGTCTCTTCTTGTCGACCGGCCCCATCAATGCCGCCATCGTCAATCTCGTCTCGGCCACCGAGCGAGCTACGGCGATCGCCCTGGGAGTCTTCGCCATCCATCTTCTCGGCGACGCGCTCTCGCCTCCTCTCATCGGCGCGCTGTCCGACAAATTCTCCTTGGCCCAGGCGGTTAAAATTGTGCCCATCGCGGTCGTGATCGGCGGCTGCATCTGGGGCTGGGCGGCGCGTGCGCAAGCGCGGGCGTTTCCGGGCGCAGGTGCCGGCGACGCTTAGCCGATGACCCCTTCAGCCGCGCGCCAGCCGAATTTCGGCGAACTGCGCCGCCAAATCCGCGCGTCCAGCCATGTCCTCGATATCGACCGACAGCTTGCGCTGCCAATTGGGATATTCCTTATCCGTTCCGGGCACGTTCACCGGAAGAGTCTCGCCCAATAGATCTTCGATTTGCAGGGCGGCGAGCGTCGCCGCGGAGCGCGCGAGATAGAGGTGCAGGGCATGCGCCAGTTCGGCGGTGAATGCATCGAACGGCGTCTCCGGCTGCGCGGGTTTGAGTCCTTGCTCCTGCAGGGCTCCCAACAGCAATTCTCGATCGTGCTCGCGCTCTCGAACGACGCCGCTTTCGACTTCCGCACTGGGATAGAGATTCAAGCGGCGGCGCAGCTCGATGTCGCGTCCTTCCCAGTAGCTCCGCAAGGTCGGCATGTCATGGGTGGTGACCGTCGCCAACGCATGCCGCACATACTCATCGGGGCGCCGGAATCGGCCGCCGAACTTTTCGAACAGCAGCACCTTGTAGTGGTAGAGACCGCACTCGGGCATGGCCCGGCGCATCTCATCCGGCACGACGCCGAGGTCTTCGCCGACGACCAAGCAGGCGCTGCGCGCGCTCTCCAGAGACAGAACTGTGAGCAGCTGCTGGAAGGGATAGTGGACGTACGCACCCTCGCTGGGCGAGAACCCGGCCGGAACCCACCACAGGCGGAACAGCGCCATCACATGATCCAGGCGCATGGCGCCGTAGTAGCGCATATTGTTGCGGATCAGCGTCGCGAAGCTTTGCAGCCGCTGCGCCAGCATCGCGGACGGATCCTGTGGCGGAATGCCCCAGCCCTGACCCTTGAGGGCCAGGGGATCCGGCGGCGCGCCGATCTCGGCTCCCCTGCGAAAACTCTCTCGATCGGCCCAAGTTTCGGAACCGGAAGGGTTGGCGCCCACCGCATAATCGCCGTACAGGCCGATGGGCATGCCGAGTTCGCGTGCCAGCGCCTGGGCGCCGCACAGCTGTTCGTGCGCGAGCCATTGCAAATACGCATAGAACTCCACTTCGCCGGGGTGGGCGGCCGCGAAGCGCGCCGCCGCGCTGCCGTTCACATCGCGGAACTCCTGCGGCCAACTCAGCCAACCGGAGGCCACGCCCAAGGTTGCGCGAAAATACCGATCGAGTGCGTCGAAACGTGCATGCATCCGCAGCAAATTGCCGCCGGTGGCGACGAACGCCCGAAAATTCCGCGCCCGTTCTGTCCCAAAGGCCAAATGCCGGTCGCAGAAATCGCGATACAGCAGCGCAAGAATTTCGAATTTGAGATCGGCCACGCCGCGGTAGTCCACCAGCTCGCGGCCGCGCAGCTCCGAGAGCCGCCGGGTGGTCTCAGGATCTGCCATTCGTTCGCGCACTGCGGTGCATTCTTGGAATTCGGCCACCAAAGGGACTGCGATGTACAAAACGTTGAGGAAGTGGCGGCTCGATGCGCTGTACGGACTGGATCTCTCGGGATCCGCGGGCGCAAGCGCATGCAAGGGATTCAACCCGATGAATCCCGCGCCGTGCGCCGCCACCCATCGAATCAATTTTTGAAGATCGTTGAAATCGCCGATGCCCCAATTGTCCCGCGACCGCAGCGTATACAGCTGCACGGCGATGCCCCATAGACGTCGACCCGCGATGATCGACGCAGGCTCGTAGCACCGGGGCGGCGCCATGATCAGCAGGCAGCTGTCGGCGGTGCCTCCGGCGATTTTCGTCTCCAATTCGTGGTAGCCCGCGGGCAAATCGACCGGCAACTCGAAGCGCCGGCGAGTGATCCATGTCCCCTCGACTTCGCCCCTCCAGATCTCCGGACAATCGGCCGTCGAGGTCGCGCCGTTGCGCCTCGAGCCGTCCTCGAAGCGCAGCGACCACAGCAGCGTGGATCCGAATTCGCGTGCCATGACATTGATGTCGAGGCCGACGCGCGCGCCGCGCGCCGCCGCGACCGGCGGCAGGAACTTGCGCCAACGAGCCACCTCGGCCTGGCTGAGTTCGAGTGCCAAGGCCGCCGGTTCGTCTACTTTGCACCCCATCGCCCGCAACAGGCCCAGTTTCGTCTCGAGACTGAAGTGCCGCAGCTCGCCGCGATAGTCATGATAGGCGTCGCCGATGCCCCGCAGCCGGGCCAATCTTTCTATCAATGTCGCGTCCACCATGTCAGCACTCCAATAGGGCGGCACTGCTGGCATCGAGGCGATACTCGCGAGCATGCCCAAGACTCGCCGCCTCATAGGTGTCGAGCGTCGTGTCGAATTGCCGGATCCATGGCCCATTGAGCGGATCGGAAGGCAGGGCGAAAACTTGCGCCGAATCGCCGGCATTCAGCAGCAGCAGCAGCCGACCTTCCAAATCGCTGCGCTTACCGAACCATATACCCAGGGTGCGCAGGCTCCCGTCCTGCCACTCACCTTGCTTCATTTCGGTGCCCCCCACATTCAACCACGTCACATCCTTGACGCTGGCCCGTGACGCCGCGCCCTTGAGAAAGGTTTCGCGGCGAAACTCTACATGCCGACGGCGCAGCCTCGCGAGCAATTGCACGAACCTCAGCAAATCCTGATTGGCGCCGCGCAGACGCCAGTCGAGCCAGGAAATCTCGTTGTCCTGGCAGTAGGCGTTGTTGTTGCCGCGTTGCGTCCGGGCGAATTCGTCGCCGGCCTGCAGCATGGGAACACCCTGTGACAGGAACAACGTGGTCAATATATTGCGCATTTGCCGCTTGCGCAGCTTGATCACGGCGGGGTCGTCCGCCGGGCCCTCGGCTCCGCAATTCCAGCTCAAATTGCCATTGTGACCGTCCGTGTTGCTCTCGAGGTTGGCCTCGTTGTGCCTCTCGTTGTAGGAAACCAGATCGCACAGCGTGAAGCCGTCATGCGCCGTCGGAAAATTGATGCTGGCGGTGGGCTTGCGGCCGTTGTGCCTGAACAGGTCGCTCGAACCCGCGAATCTCTCGGCGAGCTCGCCGATTTTTCCGTCGTCGCGCCGCCAGAACGAGCGAACCGCATCCCGAAAACGGTCGTTCCATTCCGCCCAGCCCGGCGGAAATCTCCCGAGCTGATAACCGCCCCAGCCCACGTCCCAAGGTTCGGCGATCAACTTGACGTAGGCGAGCGCGGGATCGGCGCGCAACGACTTGAAAAACGCGCAGTGCTCGTTGAAGCCGTTGCCTTCGCGCCCCAATACCGTCGCCAGGTCGAATCGGAAGCCATCCACGTGCATGCCCTCGACCCAGTATTTGAGGCAGTCGATGATCAGCGCACGAACCTGCGGATGCTCGCAGTTGACGGTGTTGCCGCAACCGGTGAAGTTCTCGTACAGGCGCTTGTCCTGCGGCATGAGGCGGTAGTACACCGAATTGTCGATGCCGCGCCACGAAAGCAGCGGTCCGGCGTCATTGCCCTCGGCGGTGTGATTGAACACCACGTCGAGGATCACTTCGATTCCCGCCGCATGCAGCGCCTTCACCATGGTCTTGAACTCGGCGACCGCATCGTGCACGGCGTATTCGTTCTCCGGGGAAAACCATGCGACCGAGTTGTAGCCCCAGTAGTTGCGGAGCCCGCGGTCGCGCAGGAACTGTTCGCTGATGAAGGACTGGCACGGCAGCAGTTCCACGGCGGTTACGCCGATGGACTTCAAATGTTCGATGACCGCAGCCACTGTCGGCCCCAGGTACTTGCCGCGCCAATCCGGCGGCACCGCGGGGTGCAGCCGCGTAAATCCCTTCACATGCAGTTCATAAATGAGCGAATCGCGCCAGGGAATGGCGGGCGGCCGATCCCCGCCCCAATCGAAACGGCTGTCGATCACCAGCGAGCGCAGCGGCCGGCCGCTCGACAGCCGGCGAGCATAGGGATCGATCAAGGCCGCCGTGGCATCGAAGCGATGACCCTTCTCCGGCTCATTCGGCCCATGAACGCAGAACGCATAGTGGGTCCCGGGGCCGGCGTGCCGCGGCGCGATCAAGCCATGCCAAATATCTCCGCTGCGCGCCGGCAAATCGCAACGCCCGGTTTCCGCGCCGCTGTCGGCGTCGAACAGGCACACCTCCACCCGGGTCGCGTTGCGCGAGAACAGAGCGAAATTGACTCCGCGCTTCGTCCATGTGGCGCCCAAGGGGCGCGGCATACCCGCCTGAATGAGCTTCACTACGACGGCCCGACGAGAAACAGCGCCCCGAGCGGCGGCAAATTCAGCCGTAACGAGTAAGGATACCCTTGAGCGCCTTCCGGCGCGGCGCTCAACCGCGATTGTTGGTTGTAGCCGGAACCGCCGAATATGACGTCGTCGGAATCGAATATCTTCTGATAAAACCCTGCTTCAGCGACCCCGACGCCGTATCCGTCCCGCGGCACCGGCGTCGCATTGAACACACAGGTGATGGGCGCGCCGCCGTCCTCGCCGACGGCGCGGCGCGCAAACGCCCAGATGCTTTCATCGGCATTGTGAAGGTCCACCCACCGGAATCCGGCTTGATCGCAATCGCTGCCGTACAACTGCGGAGTCGTGCGGTATAGATGGTTCAGATCGCGCACGCAGTCGCGCAGCCCCCTATGTTCGGCGGCCGACAACTGCGACCATTCCAGCTGACCCTCATCCCGCCATTCCTGCCATTGCCCGAACTCCGAACCCATGAACAAGAGTTTCTTGCCGGGATGGGCGCACATATAGGCGAGAAACAGGCGGAAATTGGCGCGCCTCTGCCAATCGTCGCCGGGCATCTTGGCGAGCAACGAGCGCTTGCCGTGCACCACTTCATCATGCGAGATCGGCAGGATGAAATTCTCCGACCAGGCGTACACGAAGGAGAAGGTGATCAATTGATGGTTGTAGCGCCGATGGATGGGATTGAGCGCGGCATAGCGCAAAGTGTCGTTCATCCAGCCCATATTCCATTTGAAATTGAATCCGAGTCCGCCGTATTCGGGGGGCTGCGTCACGCCGGCGAACGACGTCGATTCCTCGGCGATCGTCAACACGCCGGGAAATGCGCGGTGCACTGCATCGTTCATCTGCCGCAGAAAATCCACGGCTTCCAAATTCTCGCGCCCCCCGTCGCGGTTCGGCAGCCATTCCCCGGGTTTTCGGCTGTAGTCCAGATACAGCATGGACGCCACGGCGTCGACGCGCAGCCCGTCCACGTGATAGCGGTCCGGCCAGAACAGCGCATTGGCGACCAGGAAATTACGCACCTCATGGCGTCCAAAGTTGAAAATCTTGGTGCCCCATTCCATGTGCTCGCCAAGGCGTGCATCCGCGTGCTCGTACAGTGCGCTGCCGTCGAAGTGCGCCAACCCGTGGTCGTCGCGCGGAAAATGCGCCGGCACCCAGTCGAGAATCACGCCGATCCCCGCCTGGTGGCAGCGGTCGACGAAGAGCATGAAGTCCTGAGGGGATCCGTAGCGCGCGGTCGGCGCGTAGTAGCCGGCAACCTGGTAGCCCCAGGATGCGTCGAGGGGATGCTCCGCGACCCCCATCAACTCCAGGTGCGTGTAGCCCATCTCCGCGACGTACGGAATCAGCTGATCGACCGCTTCGAGCCAGCTCATGAACGGCGGGCTTCGTTGATCCCACGGACGCCGCCACGAGCCCAGGTGCACCTCGTACGCATTGAAGGGCCGGCGCAGCGGATCGCTGCGCTCGCGCTGCGCCAGCCACTCCGAGTCTTGCCAGGCATAACCGTTCAAAGACGCCACCACGGAGCAGTTCTCCGGGCGCAGCTGCATCGCAAAGCCGTAAGGGTCGGCCTTGATGTGGAGGCGCCCCGCGCGGTCGCGGATTTCGTACTTGTAGGCGGCGCCGGCGCCGACCGCGGGAATCTTGAGCTCCCAGATGCCCGACGATGAACGGCCGCGCATCACATGGGCGTCCCCGTTCCAATGATTGAATGCNNGAATGCGCCCACCACACTGACCCGCTCGGCATTGGGCGCCCACACGGCGAATCGAGTGCCCGCAGCGGTGCCGTCGACGTAGGTGTGCGCGCCCAGCTTGTCGTAGATGCGCTCGTGCTTGCCCTCGCCGAACAAATACAGATCGAAATCGGTAACGCCCACGTCGGTCAAATCGATCACGCCTTCATATGACGGGCTTCACCGCCCATATGCGGTCCGCGTACTCGCGAATACTGCGGTCGCTCGAGAAGTAGCCCATGTTCAGGCAATTGACGATCGCCTTGTGGCTCCATTCGTCTTCCAACACGTACAGGGCGTCAACCTGATCCTGCGCTAGGGCATACGCGGCAAAATCCGCGAGCACCAAGAAGGGCTCGCCGTCGCTCAGCAAGCGGCTGACCACCGGTTTCGCATCATCCGGACGTCCCGGCGAGAAGAATCCCGAGTCGATGAGTTCCAAGGTGCTCTTGAGTTCGGGGTTGGCGTCGAGTTCGCGCCGCGGTTGATAGTCCGAGCGCCGCGCCGCGGCTTGTTCCGCCGTAAGCCCGAAAATGAACATGTTCTCCGCTCCCACATGGTCGCGGATCTCGATATTGGCTCCGTCCAAAGTGCCGATGGTCAGCGCTCCGTTCAGCGACAGCTTCATATTGCCGGTACCCGACGCCTCCATACCGGCCGTGGAAATCTGCTGCGACAGATCCGCCGCCGGCATGATTTTTTGCGCGAGAGAGACGTCGTAGTCCGGCAGGAACACGACGCGCAGCTTGTCGCGCATGGCGGGGTCCGCGTCGATGGCGCGCGCCACGTTGTTGATGAGCTTGATGATGGCCTTGGCCATCGCATAACCCGGAGCCGCCTTGCCGGCAAAGATCACGGTGCGGGGTACGACGTCGGCGCCCGGATTCTCGCGTATGCGCCGATAGCGGGTGACGACATACAAGAGATTCAGGAGCTGGCGCTTGTACTCGTGGATTCTCTTCACCTGCACGTCGAACAGGGAGTCGACGCTGATCTCGGTGCCGGTGCGCCGTAGGATCTCGTCGGCGAGCCGCTGCTTGTTGGTGCGCTTGATGCCGCGAAACTGGCGGCGAAATTCCGCATCATCGGCGGCGCCGGTCAGGCGCCCGAGCTCTTCGAGATCGTTTTCCCACGCCGACCCCAGGCGCTCCGTCAGCAGCGCCGACAGGCCCGGATTCGATTGTTTCAGCCAGCGGCGCACCGCGATTCCGTTGGTCACATTGATGAATCGATCGGGATACAGGTCGGCAAAACCGGAGAACACCTGTTTGCGCATGAGGTCTGAGTGCAGTTGAGCGACCCCGTTGACCCGATGACTGCCGATGACCGCAAGATGCGCCATGCGCACCCGGCGATCGCCTTCGTCGTCGATGATCGACAGGCGCCGGCGGCGGTCAAGATCTCCGGGGTAGCGAGATTCGACCGACTGCAGAAAATCGCGGTTGATCAAATAGATGATCTGCAGATGCCGCGGCAGCAAGCGCTCGAACATCGCCACGGTCCACGTCTCGAGCGCCTCCGGCAACAACGTGTGATTGGTGTACGAAAACACTCGGGTCGTGATCTCCCAGCTTTCGGACCACGACAGGCCGTGCTCGTCGATCAGCAAGCGCATGAGTTCCGGAATCGCCACCGCCGGGTGCGTGTCGTTCAGCTGAATGGCGATCGAGTCGGGTATGGACGCGAGCGAGCGCCCCTCGCTCAGATGCGTCGCCAGGATGTCCTGCAGGCTCGCGCTGACGAAGAAATACTGCTGCTTGAGCCGCAGCTCCTTGCCCTGCGGCGTGGAGGCGTCCGGGTACAGCACGCGCGACAAGTTCTTGGCTTCCAACTGCTCTTGCACGGCGGCCGGATAGTCGCCGGCATTGAAGGCGTCGATATGAAACGGGGTGATGGCGCGACCGGACCAGAGGCGCAGATGATTGACGGTGGGACCGCGGTTACCCGGAGTCAGCTGGTCGAATCCGATGGCGTAGATATCCGTCGTGTCGACCCAGCGGTGCAATTCGGCCGGAGCCGCGTTCTCAGGTGCCTTGATTCGGCCGCCGAATCGCACAGTGAAGCGCACGCTGCCGCTCGGCATTTCCCAGACATTGCGCAGGCGCAGCCAGCTGCTCGCGACCTCGCGCTGGCCGCCGTCGGCGCCGATGACCTGCGTGAATATGCCGTAGTCATAGCGAATGCCGTAGCCGACGGCCGGGTACTGCAGCGTGGCCAGAGAATCGAGGAAGCACGCCGCCAGACGACCCAAGCCGCCGTTACCCAAGCCGGGATCGACCTCCTGCGCGGCGATGTCCTCGAGTTCGTGACCCATATCGCGCAAGGCAGTGCGCGCTTCGTGCAGCAGATCGCCCTCCAGGCTGGACAAAGCGTTCAACAACGACCGGCCCGGAAGATATTCGACCGAAAAGTAGCACACGCGCTTCACGTGGGCTTGAGCCACACGGCGCTGCGTGGCCAGCCAGCGCAAGGTCAGCTCCTCGCGCACCGCAATCGACAGTGCATCGTAAATATCCCGTGCCGTCGCCGAGTCCGGGTTCTTGCCGAGCGTTCGCGTGAGTCGCTCCAGCAGAGCTGCCTGTAGGGTGCCGGGCTGCAAGGCGACGTTCCGGCGGGTCGTAAACTGGGTATCAATCGAGTTCATGATACGGGTTATTATAGGGTCGTAAACTGCGGGACGGAGGGCGAACCTCACAATGCGTGATTTAAATTGACTACTTCCCCCTTGGCTATCGGCATCGATGTCGGCGGCTCGTCCATCAAGTGCGCACTGGTGGACCTCCGCACGGGCGCCTTCGCCGGCGAGCGCTTCAGCACGCCGACGCCCGCACAGGACTCGACCGAAACCCTGCTGACTGCTCTGCAGAGCGTGGTATCGAAGGTGCCGGGCGATCATGCCGTGGGGCTGGCTTTTCCCAGCGTGATGCGCAACGGCACCGTCCGTACGGCCGCGAATCTCAATAAGGCGTGGATCGGAAAACCCCTGGCGGCTCTGGCCAGCGAGCGATTGCGGCGGCCGGTGATCGCGATCAACGACGCCGACGCCGCGGGCCTCGCCGAATTGCACTATGGCGCCGCGCGCGATGTGCCGGGTACCGTGCTCTTGTTGACTCTGGGTACCGGCATCGGCAGCGCCTTGTTCGTCGATGGAAAGCTGGTGCCCAACACCGAATTCGGCCACCTTCAAGTCTTGGGAAGCGAGGCGGAGCTGCGAGCCTCGGGCCGCGCCAAGGTAGACCAGCACTTGAGCTGGGATGCATGGGCGGAGCAGTTGAATCTGGTATTGCAGGAAATGCACGCATTGCTGTGGCCGGATCTCATCGTGCTGTGCGGCGGCATCACCGAGGAGCCGGAGAAATTCTTGGATAAACTGCGCTGCGAGGCGCAGTTGTGCGTGGGAACCTTGCGCTCGGAAGCGGGTATCGTAGGCGCGGCATGGGCAACCACCGTGATGTGATCAGAATCGTTCTCTGTGCCGCGGCCGCGGTCGCGCTGGCCGCATGCGCGAGCACTTCGCCAAGACACGGCAAAGCGCCGAATTCTCCCGGCCCGTCGGGTGCGCAAAATTCATCCGGGGCCGCGCGCTCCTCCGTGGATCCACGGGAAATCATGGTCGATCGAGCCAAGTCCATGATCGGGCAGCCGTATCGATGGGGCGGTGATGCGCCGGGCGGCTTCGACTGCAGCGGGCTGGTCGTCTATGCGGCGAACGGAGCCGGCATTCGCGTGCCGCGTACCGCGCACGAACAGCTGGGCGCGGGTACGCCGGTCGCGCGCGGCAAAGTGCATGAGGGCGATCTTGTCTTCATGCATCTCGCGCACAAAGAACTGCACGTCGGCATCGCCATCGACGACCAACGCTTCATTCATGCGCCGTCCCAGGGCGGCCACGTGCGCATCGATTCGCTCGCCGCGCCGCCCTATGCTCGGGGTTTCTTGAGCGCGAGGAGAATCGTCGTCACCCAATGATCCCACCTCCGTGCCTGGGGTATCATCCTCTACCGCGTCGGCTCGGCCGACACATCTCACAGGATGTTGGCAATGAAGCTTTTTTACTCTCCGGGCGCATGCGCCCTGTCGCCTCACATCGTGCTGCTCGAGGCCGGCCTGCCGTTCACCATCGAGAAAACCGATCTCAGGACCAAGAAAACCGAGACGGGAGCGGACTATTACACGATCAACTCCAAAGGCGCCGTGCCTGCGCTGCAATTGGACGACGGCCGCGTTCTCACCGAGGGTCCGGCGATCGTTCAATACCTGGCCGATCAGAAGCCGGAATCCGGATTGGCGCCGCGCGCCGGAACGTTCGAGCGTTATCAGCTGATGGAAATTCTGAACTACATCACTTCGGAAGTGCACAAGGGATACAGCCCCCTGTTCAACCCGAAAATTTCGGCCGACTGGAAAGCATCGGCCTTGGCCAACCTCGGCAAGAAATTCGATTGGCTATCCGGATTCCTGGGCAGCAAAACCTTCTTGATGGGAACCACGTTTACGGTGGCCGACGCCTATCTCTACACGGTCCTCAGATGGTCCGAAGCCGTGGGGATCGATCTCGGGAAATGGCCCGTGCTGGGCGCCTACCGCGCACGCGTCGGGCAACGTCCGGCGGTGCAGGAAGCCCTCAAAGCCGAGGGATTGACGAAATAGTCTTTATCACCGCCGATGGTCATCCGCGGCGCGTTTCCGCGGAAACGTCGCCGAATGTTAACGCGACGCGACGTCCAACCCGTCGCTGCCCACCGCCGCAAATTGCAGCGAGGCGAGCCGCGCATACAGCGGGCTGTGCAGCAGCAGTTCCGCATGGGTGCCGACGGCGATCTTGTGCCCGTGGTCCATCACCACGATGCGGTCGGCCTTGAGCACCGTGGCCAGGCGATGGGCGATGATGATGGTGGTGCGGCCCTGCATGAGTTTTTCGAGCGCCTGCTGCACCAGCCGTTCGGATTCCGCATCCAATGAACTGGTCGCCTCGTCCAGCAGCAAGATCGGCGGATCCTTGAGGATGGCCCGCGCCAGCGCGATACGTTGCCGCTGACCTCCCGATAGCCGGGTGCCGCGCTCGCCGAGGAAGGTGTCGTAGCCCTGCGGCAGTTTGCGGAGAAATTCGTCGGCGGCCGCCGCGACCGCGGCCGACTCGATCTCGGCATCGGTCGCCGTCGGACGTCCATAGCGAATGTTCTCGCGCGCACTGGCGCCGAACAGCACCGTATCCTGGGGCACCAGACCGATCTGTCCGCGGATGTCTTCCGGCCGCAGATCCGCCAGCCGCCGATCATCGATCAATACCCGGCCCGAATCGGGATCGTAGAACCGCAGCAGCAGCTGAAACGTCGTGCTCTTGCCCGCGCCGGACGGACCCACGAACGCGATGGTTTCGCCCGCCGCCACGTCGAGGCTGAAATTGGCGAGCGCGGCGCCATCGGGACGCGAGGGATAGTGGAACGTGACATTGTCGAAGCGCAGGCTGCCGGTCACTCGCGCCGGCAGATCGACGGGGTGCGGCGGCGCGCCGATGGTCGGCCGCGCCTGCAGCAACTCGCTCAAGCGCTCCATGGCGCCGGCGGCGCGCTGGATCTCGCCCCACATTTCGGTGAGCGCGGCGGCGGAACTACCGACGAAGCCGGCGTAAAGCAGAAACTGAAAAAGTTGCCCGCCGGTCATCGTGCCGGCGAGAACTTGACGCATACCCAGCCACAGGACAAACGTGATGCCGGCAAACACCAGCATGATTCCGATCGCCGTGAGCGAGGCGCGTACACGCGTGCGGCGTATCGCGGTGGTGAAGCTGTCCTCGACTGCGTTGCGGTACCGTTGGCTCTGCAGTTCCTCCAAGGTGAACGCCTGTACCGTCTGGATCGCGTTCAACGTCTCTCCCGCAAGCCCGCTGGTGTCGGCAATGCGGTCCTGAGAGGCGCGCGACAAGCTGCGCACTCGCCTGCCGATGACGATGAGCGGAACCACCGTGATCGGAATCAGCACCAACATGATGCCCATCAGTTTTGCGCTGGTGAGTCCCAACATGACCAGCCCGCCGATCAAGCTCAAGGACGAACGCAGGATGATCGAGAGATTGACGCCGGAGATGGCTTGAACCAGGGTGGTATCGGTGGTCAAGCGCGACAGCACTTCGCCGACTCGAGTGGTCTCGTAAAACAAGGGATCCATGCGCACGACGCGCCGGTAGACGGCCGAGCGCAGGTCCGCAACCACGCGCTCGCCCAGCCAAGTCACCAGATAGAAACGCAGCGCCGCAAACACTCCGAATATGACCGACGCAGCCAAGAAACCGATCAAATACCGATCGAGAGTGCTCGAATCCTTGGCGGCGACCACATGATCGATGAGCTGGCGCAGCGCGACCGGCAACGCCAGCATGGCAACCGTCGCCACCAGCAGGGCGCCCAAGGCCGCCATCATCATGCCCCGGTAGGGCCGGAGGAACGGCAGCAGCGCGCGCAGGGGATTGAGCGACTTGGCGCGGGGACGGTCGGCGTTGGTACTCATAGCCGCCATGATCCCATAACTCAATGGGTATCGCGCACCCGCCGGCAAGCCGAGCCGCGAACTCGTCCGCCCGGCCGTTGCGCGCCGACAACGAAAGCTGGGTTCCGATCCGGCCGTAATTGCCTTTCAGACCACGGGCCGTTAAGGTGACTGTCTGACGGGGATTCGGCGCATTGAACGAAGCGTATATCGTTCAAATAGAAAATGGGGATACATCATGCGGGGATGCCGGAAGAATCACGAGTTGCAAAAGGGCCACGATTGGACAATACCCGCGGGCGTGCTGTGCGTTGCCCTCGCCGCGCTGTCGCCGGGCCCGGTGCGCGCCGATGCGGCGTCGACCGACGAAGCAACGGGGCCGTTGCAGGAAATCGTGGTGACCGCGACTCGCCACGAAGAAAGCCTCAGCAAGGTTCCCATCAGCGTCACCGCAATGACGCAGGAAGCCCTGGATATCCGCGGTGTCAAGGACTTCCAGGACGTTGCCCGTTTCACTCCCGGAGTCAACATCGACAATTCGGGTACGAACAACATCTCGATTCGCGGCATCGCCTCCACCGGCGGCGCCGGTACCACCGGCATTTATCTCGATGACACGCCGATTCAAATACGCGCGCTCGCGTTCAACCCGGACGAGGCACTGCCGAAATCCTTCGATATCGACCGCATCGAGGTGCTGCGCGGCCCGCAGGGTACTCTGTTCGGCTCGGGGTCCGAGGGCGGCACCGTACGCTACATCACCACTCAGCCCAGCCTGACGAAGAGCAGCATCTACGCCCGGGCGGAAACGTCCTACACCCAGGGCGGGGACCCCAGCTACGAAGCGGGTGTTGCTGCCGGCACGCCGGTCATCGACGGCACGCTCGGCGTACGCGCCAGCGTTTGGTACCGGCGCGACGGGGGCTATATCGATCGCATTAATCCGGTGACGCTCGCCACCGACCAAAAGAACGCCAACTACGATCAGACCATGCTGCTGCGGCTGGCGGCGGTGTGGGCGCCC
>WNFL01284669.1_pt1 | contig 38462 bp, 49 predicted proteins | sample 5400361 | NCBI WGS metagenome assembly WNFL01 (sample SAMN13153351, study PRJNA577476) | soil metagenome | isolation source: 40 cm soil on Douglas fir-dominated hillslope | place: USA:California | collected 2013-09-17
CGCTCCTTTTGCAAGAATAACTTCACCCCCGCCTGTATTGGTAATCTGTGTGGAGGAATTCTGCCCACGCCCAAAATCGGCTTGAGTCGTTTCGGTATAGCTTTTATTGATGAAGCGTGAAAGGTAAGAATAGGCTGTAAGTGTCGTAGGAAAAGGCATTCCCCAAGATACTTTTACCGTGACAAGTTTGGTTGACGGGTCACAACTTCTCCCCGCGGTAGAAACGTCCACAATATCGCCGGCAGAATTTCTATAGACCGGGTTTATGCTCAAGGAGCGCGTGAAGGCGCCAATAGTTTCCGGCCCGGTATTAGATAAAACCCAACTGCCTCCGAAAACAATAGGATGGTAGGAATTTGGAATTGGGCTCGGTGTGGGTGTAGCCTTTTTTGTGCTCACACTTGTAGCCACAATTGCAGGACAATCCGGAGCAAAAGTATTCCAACCGCCTTCCCTGGCTACTCTAGCGGCCTCCTGCCCTTCTTTTAAAAGGTTGAGTGCCTGTATTCGTTCTCCTTGCTGTGCGCGCCCCCCACGGGTAGCAAAAAAGCCTGCAAACAGTGCCGGTAATAGAATCGCCGCCAAACCAATAGTTATTAGAAGTTCTATTAATGAATATCCATTTTCGTTTTTCATATTATTGAATATTTGTAATTACTCCCAGCCAATTAATAGTCAGAACTTTTTGTTCTGTTCCTCCGGTATTATTTATAGTGATGGTATTACTTGAACTGGCGAAATTTGCAACCTCCCCGCTGGCCTGAGAAAAAACAACTACATTTCCGGGAAATGTGGATGAAACTAAGACACTATTATCAAGATTAACAGAATAGTTGCTGCTGTCTCCGGAATTAAATGCAGTTCCATGAAAAAGAACATACTTATTTGATTGGAAAGAGACACCAAAACTATCACTAGCCGACGGGCTAACGGTTGTGCCGCTCATTGATTTTATCCGCTGACTATTTATATCCGCCACTATTTTATTGACTGAAGCATTTATCGAGGTGCTGCGCTGGGTTCCTGCAAGATTGAAGGTAATCATACCCAAGATAATGAGCGCAATTCCCATAACGATCAGGAGTTCAACTAGTGTAAAGCCCTGCGGTTTCTCCAAGCTGGTATGTTTCATATTACCTTCCGCCAATTTGTCCGATGAGGCCGTATATGGGGCCAATAATAGAAAGCATTACACCTCCCACAATAATCCCAACAACAGTGATCATGAATGGCTCAAGCAAATTGGAAAACGTTTTTAGTGTTTCTTCGGCCTTGCCTGAGTAGTATTCTGCGATGTCATTCATAGAACTATCCAAAGACCCCGTTTGTTCGCCTGCTTCAACCAAAGTTATCATAATATTAGGGAAATACTTCCTGTTCTGCTCCATAGCTTCCGAAAGGTCTTTACCTTCGTTAACCTTGGTTTTGCAATACCTGATTGCCCTGTCGATTTGTGGGGAAAAAGCAACACCCTGCATCAAATCAAGCGCTTTTGTAATACTAATGCCTGAAATCAGCAGTAAATGCATGCTTCTTGCGAAATTCGCAACGTCAATTTCTTGAACAATGCTCGAGATTAAAGGCAACGAATATATGCGGGTTAATACCCACTCGCGCTTAAACCGGAAAGCGGCTGCAATTCCAAGTATCACTAAAACAATGCCTAAAATTACGGCCCAAGTGTGGTTTAAAAGAATATCTGAAATACCGACCAATATTTTGGTCGATAGAGGCATTGCTATTTGCATCTGCGAAAATACAGATGAAATTTTAGGTATTACAACAATAAGAATAATCAAAAGAATGGCTATGAAGACAACAAGTACTAGCAAAGGATAAAAAAGTCCGGACCTGATCTTACTCTGAAACTCAATATCCTGCTTAACTTGTTTTTTGAGGTCCTTAAAGACCAGTTTCAAAGTTCCTGCGTCTTCTGAGGCAGAAACAACATTGATTGTAACTTTGTCAAAAACTCTGGGAAATTTGGCTAGTGAAACATTGAGGAGATATCCTTGCAATAAGTCTGTCCTTATAGTTTGGAGAATTTTTTTAGTGTTGCCGGTTGCATCGACCAGAAGAGAGTCAACAGCTTTAAGAATTGGGATGCCTGCCGATAGCATTGAGGAGAAATTGCTGACAAGAGCCAACTTTTCACCGCTATTTAAGGAAATATTTTGATTTTTCATATAACTTCACCCAGAACCCTCAATACTTCCTCGACGGTGGTATATCCATTAAATGCCTTTTCCAAGCCATCGTCAAGCATTGTTGTCATTCCTTCGGCAATTGCCTGCTTTTTGATATCATCCCAACTACTTTTACTTGTAATCATTTTTCTGATGCCTTCAGATACCTCAATTACTTCAAAAACTCCCAATCTCCCTGTATAGCCAGTGAAATTACAAGATTTGCACCCTTTTCCAACATAGAGCTGGAAATTCTTCTTTGTCAGAATATCCTTAGTAAGCCCCTTTTTAGATATATCTTTGAGTATTTTGACCGAATTTAAGCCGACCGCCATTTTACAGTCTGGGCAAATTTTCCTTACCAAACGCTGAGCGATAATTACATTGACAGTAGAAGATACAAGAAAAGGCTCGATGTCCATATCGATAATGCGGGGCAAAGCGCGGGCTGCATCAATTGTATGAAGTGTGGAAAGCACTAAGTGGCCTGTAAGGGCTGCGTTAATGGTAATACCTGCAGTTTCAGAATCACGGATTTCTCCAACAAAAATGACATTTGGGTCTTGGCGTAAAATAGAACGCAATCCGTCTGCAAAAGTGAGATTGGAATTTGGGTTAACTTGGATTTGGTTTACACCCTTGATTCGATATTCGACCGGGTCTTCGATTGTAGTAATATTTCTTGCCCGGGAATTGAGGCTTTTAAGCAGCGAATAAATTGTTGTTGTTTTCCCGGAACCTGTTGGACCGGTTGCCAAAATCATGCCGTAACCTTTATTTAAAGCATTGGTTATTTTTTGGGAATCTTTGGCGCCCATTCCTAAATCGTGTAAAGAGAATGAGCGGAATTGCGAGGATAGTAACCGAAGCATTACCTTTTCTCCCTCTGTGACTGGCACAATTGAGATTCTAATATCCAGTACATCTCCGTCAACTTCCATGCGGATCTTGCCGTCCTGAGCGCTTGAATGCTCATCCGTTCTGAGTTGGGAAAGCACCTTAATTCTTGTAACAATCCTATTGTGCAGTTTTTTATCCAGCATCAAAACGTCATATAAAACGCTGTCGATTCGGAAGCGGACCAAGAGATCATTTTCTTCCGGCTCTATATGTATGTCGCTAGCCCTGTCTCTGTGTGCATAGGTAACAATAAGGTCAACAATTTTGATTATGGGTGCCTCATCATTGCCTTTTTGGGCATTTTGGGCCTCCTCTTTTATCAACTCATCAAGGGTTTTTTTTAAATCCTTACGATAAACTTCTAAAGTTTCGTTAATGTTTTTTGCCGTTGCAAAATACCGGATTACTTTTTTTGATGTTTTTCTGGTTATTAGGTCAGCAATTTCTTCACTATTTGGACTATTGGGGTTGGCCATCGCAAGTTTGATAGTACTATCACCCTCTGCAAACGGAATAACTTTGTAGTTGCGGGCTATTCTTTCGGGAATTGTATTAAAGACTTTTTCGGTAATAGTCGTTTTGGACAACTTAACGAAAGGAACTTTTAAAATCTGCGAGACCAACTCGCCCATTTTTTCATCTGTAACCAAATCTTTTTCTAAAATCAGATCGTATAAAGATGTTTGAGAATTTTGTAATGATGAGTTTAAAGTAGCGAGAGTTTTTTTATCTAAAACTGCAGATTTTATAAGGAGTTTGCTTAATTCAACATCTGAAACTTTCATCTTTTAATACTAGCACATTAGTTAGTAGAAACTTTCTGGAGTTAGAATGCACCTGCGCCTTTTGGAGTTCCCATTCCTGTCGGGCCATCATAGCCTGTACCGGCTGTGCATAAATAGTTGCCGCAATTGCCATTACTTCCTGTTAAAACATCATGAAGCGAAGTTGCAACTAAAGAGTTGTACATCGTTCCTCTGGCGTAGTTTCCGGATAAAGCATAGGTACCCGCAATAAGGGGAGAAGCAAGCGATGTGCCCCCTACTTTAAACCAGCCACTTTTCCCCTGATATCTCACGCTATCGTAAACCGCAGCCCCGGTTACCGGGTCTGCATCTGCAGAAATATCAGTAACGGTCCTATTTGAACATAAATTGTCGGTTTGGAAGGACGGCTTAGGCTCAAAAGCGGAACAGCCGCTACCCGCTCCGTTCCAGACGGATTCACTCTTCCAGGTGTAATCAGAATTCAATTGAAGAGTTGTACCCCCAACTGCAGTCACGTATTTTGAGGCTGCCGGATATTCTACTCCGTAGCCCGCGTCCCCCGAGCTAAAAGTAATTGCCGCACTGGAACCTTGGAAGTGAGAGTCGTAAGTAGTTTCACCCGAAAATTCGGAAGAACCGTACGAATTTGAAATAACGTTTGCTCCGAGACTGCGGGCTGTATCGACGGCCGCCATCAGGTTGGCGTAAGAGTTGGAGTTTGCCTCAACAAGTAAAATCTTACAATTCTGACAAATTGCATGGGCAACTTCGACATCCAGTGAAGTTTCAAGTGCCCAGCCTGCATTTACAGCCGGGTAGGAAGAAGTTTGACCAAGCTGGTTTACTTTTTTGAAGCATGAGGTGGTTACACCGGAGGTGCAAGATGGAAAGAATGGCAACCCAAATGTTGAATTATATTTATCCAAATCTGTTTTGATGTTGGGGTCATCATATGCGTCAATAATTGCCAAAGTAACCGATCCTGAGGTGGCCAAACCTGTACCAAGCTTGTAAGCTTTTAAGAACTGTGCAGGAGAATAGCCCGAAGGAATTCCGGATACGCTCGCATTACCGTCCTTATCTGTTACAACTTTTGCATGGCATCTTGGGGTTGACGGATCAGAACTTGTACAAACCGGTTTAAAGAAATCGCGGGCCACAAAGCCGGGAGGCGCAAAATTAGGATTTGCAGAAACCTTACCTATGAAAAATAACAAAAATAAGAAGCTTAATATGAAAGATGTGGCAAGCAGTTTTTTCATTTATTATTCTTTTGAAGCCTCTATTTGTTTTTCGGCTTCTGTGGCGTCTTTAAATTCTTTCACTTTTACCCATTTTCCGGGCTCAATGGTTTTATAGTTCTCGTAAAAATGCTTAATTTTGGCTAAGAGCGCGGAAGGGACATCCTTAATATCCTCATAAACGCCGTAGAATGGGTCAATTTTAGCGGTTGCAACTGCAATTATTTTAGCATCAATTCCCTCTTCGTCTTCCGTTTCCAGTACTCCAACTGCATGGCATTTCATTACAACTCCAGGGACAACAGGTTCTGAGGAAAGGACAACAACATCCAACGGGTCACCGTCTCCGCCTTTTGAACCCACGATATAACCGTAATTGAAGGGATATCTGAAGGCTGTATAGAGGAACCTATCCACTTTCAGTTCTTTGGTTTCTTCATCAACTTCGTATTTAACTCCGCTCCCAATCGGAATCTCAATAAATACTTTGAAATCTGCCATATTAAGATAAATTTTAGGGCCAGGGTCTATAATTTGCAATATACAAATGCAAAAATTTATTTCAATGAGTCAGGTCCACGGCAATAATGTTGTTTTAGTTAATGAAAAAGATGCGGCTACTATCCCTGCATGCGATGGCCTCATTACCAATTCGCCGGATATCGCTCTCGTGGTAAGAGTTGCAGACTGTTTACCCATTTTTTTAGAAAATGGAATTAGTAAATCGGTTGGTGTTTTGCATGCTGGGTGGAGGGGCTTGGAAAGTAAAATAATCGAAAAGGCTATTTCACTAATGAATAAAAATTTTAAATCAAAAGCATCCGATACCATTGTCTATATTGGCCCGCATATTTGTAGTAAGCATTATGAAATAAAGGCCGATGTATCGGCCAAATTTGTTAGTTATACAAAAGCGGTTGTAAATAAAAACGGAAAAATATATTTAGACTTGGCACAGGTAGCTAAAGAGCAATTAGTTAAACTTGGAATCAAGAACAAAAATATTAAAATTGACAAAGATTGCACATTCGAAGACCCTGAACTTCGCTCATTTCGTAAGGGGGATAAAACCGGCCGGAGTTCTTATGTTTTCGGCCTAAACATCCAAAGTCGCTAACTTAGCATGGGTTTGAATATACTTTTTCCTGGGCGGCACTTCTTCTCCCATTAGCATCTCAAACATATTCCCTGCTGCTTCCATACTTTCTATTGTAACTTGCTTTAGGGTTCTCGTTTCAGGATTCATGGTTGTTTCCCAAAGCTGAGTCGGATTCATTTCTCCAAGCCCCTTGTAACGCTGGATTAAAGCTTTTTGCCCGCCGTCTTTTGCTGTTAACGCGTCTCGTTCGGCTTCTGTATAGGCATAATTTACTTCTTTGCCTATTTGGACTCTAAATAGAGGCGGTAAAGCCAGGTACAAGTAACCTTTTGTGATTATTTCAGGCATATGTCTATAGAAGAAGGTTAAAAGTAGGGTTGAAATATGAGAACCGTCTACGTCGGCATCTGTCATGATTATTATGCGGTGATAACGTATTTTTTCGTAATTTAAAGTCTCCCCAATTCCTCCTCCGATCGCAATAATTAGATCTTTAATTTCTTCGAACTTAACTATTTTATCTAAGTGGGCACGCTCAGTATTTAGGATTTTACCTCCCAATGGAAGAATTGCCTGGTGACGTCTATCCCTGCCTTGTTTAGCGCTCCCTCCTGCGGAATCTCCCTCTACTATATATAGTTCTGAAACGGAGGCGTCTGAGCTTTGGCAATCCGCAAGTTTGCCGGGAAGCGTTGCTCCTTCCAAGGCTCCCTTCCTAAGAACCGCGTCTTTTGCGGCCCGGGCCGCCAAACGGGCCCTTGCAGCTAAGGCTACTTTTTCTACAACTTTTCTGGCTTCCTGAGGATGCTCTTCAAAGTACTGGTCTAGGCCTTCTTTTACGGTTGTGGCTACAAAACCTTGAATTTCGGGATTATTGAGTTTAGCCTTTGTTTGGGATTCAAATTGCAAACTTTCGCTGGGCATTTTTACATAGACAATGGCGGTTAGCCCTTCCTTCATATCATCTCCTGTTAAGGCCGGTTCGTCTTTGCCTCCGCCCTGAATTTTCTTGTAGTAATCGGAAATTGCCCGGGTTAGGGCAATTCTAAAACCAGTAACATGAGTTCCTCCGTCTGTTGTGTAAATTCCGTTTACGTAGCCTTTAACGTTTTCATTGTATGAATCGGAATACTGAAGAGCAACTTCACAGGCGTTATCGGCCTCGTTCTTACTGAAATAAATAACATCATTTAGAGTTTTTTTGCCGCGGTTACTGTGGCCAACCAATGATTTTATTCCACCCTCAAAATAAAAAGTTGCTTCGTCACCATCGTTTTCGTCTTCAAAACGGAAAGTAAGACCTGCAATGAGGTAAGCCCTATCGCGAAGAAGGTTTTTAACTTTGGTATCCTCTAAGATTATGTCGCCAAAGATTTCCTTGTCCGGAATAAAATTTGTGATTGTTCCGGTCCCGCCCAACTTAATTTTCCATTCATCAAGTTGTTTTTGCGAAGCTTCGGTAACAGTTTTAAAAGGTTTACCTTGTTTATATTCCTGGTAGTAAGCTTTGTTATCTCTTAGAACTACAACGCGGAAATAACTAGAGAGAGCATTGACTACGGATGCACCTACTCCATGAAGTCCACCGGAAACTTTGTAAGCGCCACCTCCGAACTTTCCACCTGCGTGAAGCTTGGTCATGGTTAGTTCAAGAGCAGAAATGCCGGATTTCTTTTGTTTTTCTACAGGAATTCCCCTGCCGTTATCTCGAATCGTGGCTGAGCCATCCTTATTCAAACTGACCCAAATAGTATTGGCTACCCCTGCAAAACTTTCATCAACGGAGTTGTCTACAATTTCTCTTAAGCATTCATGAAGCCCCCTACTATCTGTGGAGCCAATATACATTCCGGGGCGTTTTCTGACAGGCTCGAGGCCCTCAAGTATCTGAATTTGTTCCGCTGTGTAGTCGTTTTGATTAGCCATTTATAAATTAATAACCAGATTTGTCAAAAGTAAATTTACATTGCCATTGGCTTTTAGTCCAGACAGAGTTTTTTCTGCCGCTTCAATGTTTTTTGCCTGTATGCCATATTTTACATCCTTAAGATGTAGTTGGCTATGGAGGAAATTGACCGTATTCTCGGCAAATTCTATGGCTTTCTCCCTGTCCTTGATTTTATCAACATGATTCAGTTTTTCTCCCGGTTTCATTGCCAAAAATTTCTCTGCATCATCACTCTGTACTTTGTACTCTGTACTTTGTACTCTGACGATCTCGCATCTTGAAACAATTGTTGGCAATACTTTACGGATTGAAGGAGAGGTTAAAGCAAAATAAATATTTTCTTGGGGCTCTTCCAAATTTTTAAGCAGAGCGTTCAAAGCTTCGTCCCCTGCCTCATTAATATTTTCGATAACTATCAATGTGGGTTCATCAAAACTTAAACGGATCAAATTATTTAGATTCCGGGCATCTTCTATTTTTACAATCGGAAAATTTAAAATCTTGGCTTTGAGTTTTTGCGCCAAATTGGAAATTGGAAATTGGAAATTGGAAATTTCCTGTCCGATTAAAAGGTATGCGTGCATGCTACTAACTAATAGCTAATAACCAATAACTAATCAAGGGGGATCTTGATACAGAAACAACTTTAGGACATGACGTGCCTGGCTGGCACGACATATCAGCGTTCAATTCATCCCTGGCCTCATTGCAGGGTTTTCTTGAATGCTGTTATAATGATTATTATCATGCCCGATACTGCTGCAGTTTCTACCCCCGGAGATACCGGAACACTTGCCGATATTTTGGTCAAGATGGGTGCAATCGACCGCACCCGCGCCGATCAGATCAAGTTAGCCGAAATTCAAAGCGGAAAGTCGCAGGAAGATATTATTAAGGAGGGCCAGATTGTTCCTCCGGAAAAACTGGCTCAGGCAAAGGCTGAACTTTACAATATTCCTTTTATAGATCTTGGAAATACCCCGGCAGACCCGGCCGCCTTGGCTCTTTTGCCTGCAGAAGTTGCTGAGCGTTTTAGAGCCTTCCCGGTTAGTGTGGACCGAAAAGATAAAAGTATGGTTCTCGCCATGGCCGACCCTATGGATCTTTCCGCGATTGAATTTATAGAGCAAAAGACAGCTTATAGAATCAAGCCTTCAGCCGCTGACCCCACCAAAGTTGACGATTTTATCCAAACCAAGTATTCAACGACATTAACTCAACAAGTTACTGAGGCCCTAAAAGAAGTTGCACCTGAAAAGGCTACCGGCGCAACTCTCGATATGAATAAAGGCGGGTTTATCAGGGAAGAAAAAGTTGCCCAGATCGTTTCTCAAATATTAGATTTTGCTATTAAATCTAGGGCCAGCGACGTACATATCGAACCTGAAGAAAAGTCCACAAGGGTTAGATACCGGATAGACGGAATTTTACAGGAAAAGTTAACTATCCCCCACGAATTGCACGATTCACTTGTTAGCAGAATCAAGATTTTGGGCGGAATGAAGATTGACGAAAAAAGAATTCCTCAAGATGGCCGCTTCAATTTTAAAGGCAGTGAAGAAGAGGTTGATCTTCGTATTTCATCTCTTCCGACAACTTGGGGAGAGAAAATTGTCATGAGACTTCTTAAGAAATCCGGCGGGGTACCAAGCCTTCCTGATCTTGGCCTTCGCGGCCGCGGTTTAAAAAACCTGCAGGATGCCATACTTAGGCCTCACGGCATTATCTTAATTTGCGGACCTACGGGCTCGGGTAAAACCACTACACTTTATTCCGTAATTTCGGCCCTTAATACATCAAAGGTTAATATTGTTACCTTGGAAGACCCTATCGAATATAAAATTCCTGGCGTAAATCAGGTACAGGTTAACCCCACGGTAGGCTTAACTTTTGCAGACGGGCTTAGAGCCTTTTTGAGGCAGGACCCCAATATTATTCTGGTCGGGGAAATTAGGGATCGCGAAACGGCAGATTTGGCCATTCAGGCGGCTCTTACCGGGCATTTAGTCTTTTCCACACTTCATACAAATGATGCAACGGGGGCACTCCCCAGATTACTCGATATGGGGGCTGAACCTTACCTTTTGGCTTCTTCTATGACTTGTATCGTTGCTCAAAGAGTTATCCGTACAATTCACGACGAGTGTAAAGAAGCATATGTTCCGGACCCCAAGATCGTTGACGAAATGAAAAAAGACCTGGGAAATTTGTGGCAGCCTCAGGGAGAAGTAAAGCTTTATAGAGGTAAAGGGGACGCCGACTGCGGCAATTCCGGCTATTACGGCCGTATCGGAATTTTTGAGGCTTTGCCGATTACCGAAAAAATAGGTAAACTGATTTTGGAACGTGCAAGTGCTAACGATATTCAAAAAGTTGCATTTGAAGAAGGAATGATTTCTCTTAAGCAAGATGGGTTTTTGAAAGTTGCTGAGGGAATTACAACAGTAGAAGAAGTACTACGTGTTGCTCAAGAGTAACACGTAAGCACGAATACCAAAATACGAAATTCTAAACAATAATTAAATTTAAAATTTTAATATTTAAACATTTGAATTTGTTTCGGATTTCAAGTTTAGGATTTAGAATTTATAAAAGGAATGGACATAAAACAATACCTACAAAATATAGTCGATCTTAAAGCCTCGGACCTTCATTTGATATCCGGAATTCCGCCTGCGATTCGTATCGATGGCGCACTTTCTCCTGCGGCAGGGGCCGGGGTACTTACTCCAGATGATATTAACGGTCTTTTGAAACAGATTCTAAATAATGAACAATTGGAACGTCTTGCAGTAAATAAAGAAATAGACTTCTCTTTAGCCTTTTCAGAAAAAGCCAGGTTTAGGGTAAATGCATATACTCAAAAAGGCGCACCGGCAGCCGCTTTCAGGCAAATCCCGCTGACGATTCCTAAAATTGAAGATTTGGGCCTCCCCCCTATTCTTCACTCCTTTACAAACTTAAGGCAAGGTTTTGTTCTTATTACAGGGCCCACCGGCCACGGAAAATCGACAACCCTAGCGGCAATGCTTGAGGAGATAAATATGACTAGAGCGGCACATATAGTAACCATTGAGGACCCGATAGAATTTGTCTTTAAGCCTCAAAAGTCAATTATTTCTCAGCGTGAGATGCGCAGCGACACCCACTCTTGGGAGATTGCTTTAAGAAGCGTACTTCGTGAAGATCCTGATGTTGTTCTTGTTGGCGAAATGCGGGATTACGAAACAATTGCCGCGGCTCTTACTGTTGCAGAAACCGGACATCTGGTGTTTGCCACCCTTCACACAAATTCAGCGGCACAAACAATTGACCGTATTGTTGACGTTTTTCCTGATGAACAACAAAAGCAGGTGCGCTTGCAGTTAAGTAACGTTTTAGAAGCGGTTTTTTCCCAAAGGCTTATCCCCGCAATGACCAAAGGACGGGTTGTCGGCTACGAGGTAATGTTGGGTACCACGGCAATAAGAACAGCCATTAGAGAGGGTAAAACTCATCAAATTGAAACAATTCTCGAGACTTCTCAGGAGGCCGGTATGAGTACTTTGGAAAGATCTCTGGCGGAACTTGTTAAAAAGGGCCTTATTACCCTTGAGGTTGCCCAATCCTGGAGTCTTCGGCCGGAGGAACTCAATAGACTAATCAGGTCGGTATAAGCAAAGCTTTCAAGCGACTTGTAAAATGAAAAGATTTAACTACAAAGCCAAGGATAAAGCGGGGCGGTTGGTTACTGGCGAAGTGGAAGCCGCCGACCAAAGGGATGCGGCACGTTTGGTGCGCGGTAAAGGGCTCTATGTTATTTCGGTCACTCCTAAAATAGATAACCCCTTCTCTTTAATAAAAAGATTTCAAGAGAGGATTACCCCGCGGGACACCTCAACATTCACGAGACAGCTTTCCACAATGATAAATTCCGGTTTGCCAATTACTGAAGCGCTTTTAATCTTAAGATCCCAGTCAAAGGGTTCAATGCAAAAAATAGTTGGGCAAATTTTGGCGGACGTTGAGGCTGGAGAATCGCTTTCAACTGCAATGAGCAGGCACCCAAAAGTTTTTTCAACAACATATATGGCGCTTGTCAAATCAGGTGAGGTTGGAGGAGTTATGGATGCAGTTCTACTTAGACTTGCTGATAACTTGGAAAAACAGGAGGAATTTAATGGGAAGGTAAAAGGAGCTCTAATTTACCCAGCTATAATCGTTGTCGGAATGATAATAGTTGCCGTTATCATGATGATTTTTGTTATTCCCCGTTTAACTTCACTTTATGCCGATTTTAATGCCACTCTCCCCTTGCCTACCCGTATTCTTATTGGCCTTTCTAACTTTACAATCAACTATTGGTATATCGTTTTAATCTTAATAGGCGGAGGTTTATATGCTCTTCGCGTATACCGGTCCACCCCAGCCGGTAAAAGAAAACTGGACGGGCTAATTTTTAAGATTCCTGTATTTGGAGAATTGCAAAGACAGATAGTTTTAACTGAATTAACAAGGACACTCTCTTTGATGGTCGGGGCCGGGGTTCCGATACTTGAGGCCTTAACTATAACAAGCGATGTTGTTAGCAATAGTTTGGTTTCTGATGCCATGAAAGATGCCGCAAAACAGGTTGAGAAAGGCTTCCCGATAGCCTTTTCATTTGCAAGGCACCCGGATGCATTCCCGTTTATTTTGAGTCAGATGATTGCAGTTGGAGAAGAAACCGGGAAAATGGATGAGGTTTTAACTAAAGTCAGCCATATTTTTGAAGTAGAAAGCGATGAAAAAGTAAAGGGATTAACTGCGGCAATTGAACCTATCGTAATGGTTGTATTGGGCTTGGGTGTGGGATTTTTGGTTATAGCGGTTATCCTTCCGATCTACAATTTAACAAGCTCGTTCTAGCTTACAAGGAACATCCTTGCAGGCAGCCTTAATCATCCCTAGCAGACTTGGTTAAAAGTGGAACTATTACGATGGAAGTTGCACAAAGTTGGAGTCTTAGACCCGAGGAACTCTCAAGACTGTGAGGAGTATTTAAGACTCTTTCTTAAAGAGCAAATTGTAAAATTCATTTTTTATTTTTTGATCAAGACGAGCATATAGAAGCATTGGCACAAGCTCTTTTTCATAAAAAGATTTATCTTCTGGGAGCATAAGAAATTCTTCGAAAGTGACAAAGCGTGTGTTTATTTTTTCTCCGGAATCTAATTGTGGCGATTTTTGGAAGACACAATTACGAGCGATGTATGTATAAACGGTCCACTCAATCCTTGCTATAGAATTCTCTTCTTTGCACAATATCCAATCGTTTGATATGTAACCTGTTTCTTCTAATAATTCCCGTTTAGCTGCATCAAGAGATTTTTCATCCGGAAGACATCTTCCACCAGGTAGCGACAAAAAAGGTTGTGATAGATTGGGTTGCGACTCAAGCTGTATGAGGATGTTATCTCCTACTACAGGTACGACTTGGGCTGTATTTTGTCTTTTCAATTGCTCAAAAGTTTCCTTGCTACCATCAAACAACTTTTGTTCCCACTGCCAAACTTCGAACACTTTTCCTTTAAAAGCGAGCTTTGCATATGAGGGTATCGGCACACTTTCTGGTGATATCGTATGCATCGGGAAGAATTTTTTAATCATATTTCGTCTAATCTAAATTATAAGACTTTTTTAAAGTTCCACCAAATTCCTCAAGTTGGTTTAATGAATAATTTCTTATTAGGTCTCCTATTAAATTGGGATTAGTGGTTACTGATATGGCCAAAGGCTGGATGTCACTCCCAAAACCATGGTGATCAATAATAGATTGCAATGACGGCAATACAGTATCCAAATCGGTTGTATCTAACCAGTAGTCAAATTCTCTTATTCTTCCGATGTTTTGGGCGTTACCCATTATACGTGTGGTTAATTCTTCCTTTGAAAGATTGGCTCCAGTTTGCTTTGCCCTATCAATGATTCTCTGTATGGAGAGATTTGGGGAAGCTGGAGCAAAATATATCGTTACTATTTTTGTATTTTCTCCCAAAACCACCCGCCATTCTTCGCGGGTATTAAGAGCGTCGAGAATTATGTTTTGTTTTTCGAGTATCCGATGCATTTTATGAATACCAGGGTAGAAAAATCCATAAGTATTGCCATAATTCTCACCTATAAGGCCAATTTGAGCCGGTATTTTATTCAAAGTTTCTGCTGAAACGGAATAGAACTGATCCCCACGTTTTTCATTTGGCCTTAAAGCCCTGGTTGTAAATTGTGTGGCAGGTTTACTTACACCCAGCTTTGTTATACTCTCAATTGCCGTACTCAGCCCTGCTCCAGACGTTCCATTGCAAAGAAACAGTGATGGTTCAATTGGTTTTCTATTTTCTTTCATTCTAGAGTTCAGGAACGCTTAACCTTACCATTTATAAAATCCTGCTAATAAGACCCGTCTATGACGTTTTTGAATAAATGTTAATAGCTTTGAATTAGGATATTGATTTCTATGTAAAAAGACATTATTTAGATATGTGACGAGAAAAATAAGTCCTCCTAAAAAATATGGTTTTGATTTAAACATCTTTCTTACCCCGCGCACAAATGTCAATAAAGAGTCACTACCTATGTAAGCAGCTTCTGTGCCTCCTTTTGTATATCGTTGCACATAGTTATCTCTTGATCCGCCTGAACGAAGATGTTTAATTAATAGTTTGCTATCTCTTTTTACTTCCCAACCATTCATAAGTGCCTCCATATTGCTAATAACATTACTAGATTTTCCTGACTTAATTCCCCCAATATCTTCATAACATTGCCTACGAAAAAACTTGCACGCACCTCTTACAAAATCTCTAGGTAATGTCATTGGGGTTATCCACTTGCCATTTATTAATTCAACAATTTCACCACCATAAATACCCAGTTTGTTTGATTTTAGGAAAGCATTACGAATAGTCTCAATCGTTGTTTTTCCAAACGAGATATCTGCATCAAAAATACCTAAAACTTGGACATCAAAAGAAGTTAATATATATTTAAAACCCTTTGCTGCAGTACTATAGCTACCTTCCCCTCGGCTATAATGTCCTCGATCGGGTAGTCTAATACTTGTTATCCAGTCATATTGCTTTTTAAGACTATCAATAATAGAGGTAGTGGTATCTGATGATCCATCATCTACAATTAACCAGTGATCAGGTAATTCAGTTTGACTAAGAATGCAATTTGCTAGGTTTTGTAATGTGTCCTCTTCGTTTCTTACGGGTGTTACAATTCCAATTGGAAAGGTTTTTTTATTTATATTCATTTATCAAAGCTTCTATTTCTTTCAGGCTCATATTTGACAAGATGCGTTCTCTTTTAATCTGAGTGTAGCCAAATTGATTCCAGTCTGGAGAAGTTTCTTTATTTGTAGCAAAAGAATATTTGTAGATACTAGACGACAATTTTGTGATTTTTTGATCAAAGTCTCCGTATGGGTATGAAAAACAATTCACATCAATTTGTAGATCGTTTTCAAGGATATCTTTTGATTCTTGAAGTTCATTTTTAAGTTGTTGATCATTGAATTTGAGTAATGAATTATGTGTTAATCCATGACTACCCACAGTATGTCCATCCTTGATTAACTTTTTTGTCTGTTCAATTGACAGGTGTTTTAATATTACTTGTGACCGGTGATCCCATAGGTTTTTTCGACCAAAATATTTAGGTAATAAGAAAAAAGTGGCCTTGGCTTTATATTTTCTTAAGATTGGGAGGACTACTTCAGAGTGATCCTCATAGCCATCATCGAACGTTAACAAGACCCTTCTCTGATTTATTAAGTTTCCTTGGTTCGTGATAATATCTTCCATGCTCACCGAACCGCCAAACTTTTCAGTAATCATTGCCACAATAGCATCAAAATGAGTTGGTTCTAGAGCATATAAATCCTTTCCAGCACCCTTTCTCACTGAATGGAAAACTAAAGTGGGTAATGCAAAATTAGATCTTCTCATTGGTAGCGCTGATTATACAGGATTTAAGGCTGATACTTTGATTTAAAGTTTTTTAGTATGAAGTTTTAAGTTTCTGAGGCTTAAATGATGCACTGTGATATAATAACCCTCATGCTCAATGAGGCAGATATTATCTACGGCAAAAGAATACTTGTAACAGGTGGAACAGGTTCTTTTGGAAAGATGTTTATTCGAGAGATATTAAAATATAATCCTGAAGAAATTACAGTCTTTAGTCGAGATGAAGCTAAACAGGGTGCAATGCGTCTGGAATATAAAAATGAAAGAAGGTTGCGATTTATCTTGGGAGACATAAGAGATTATAGGAGTGTTAGAGAAGCGATAAGAGGAGTTGACATTATTATCCACGCAGCAGCCCTTAAGTGGATTACTGAAGTCGAATATAATGTTTGGGAAGGAATCAGGACTAACGTTCTCGGGGTACAAAACATTATCGAAGCAGCGAGAGAGGAAAATATTGAAAAGGTTGTCGCTCTTTCTACAGATAAAGCTGTCGAACCGATTAATGCTTATGGAATGACAAAGGCTCTTCAGGAGCGATTAATTACAACAGCAAATCTTTATACCACTAATGCAAAAACAGTATTTGTATCAACTAGGTGTGGTAACGTTTTAGGATCTCGGGGTTCTGTAGTTCCTCTTTTTAAATCACTTATAAGTGATTCTAAACCGATAACAATTACTGATTCTAAGATGACACGGTTTATGTTAACTCTTACAGAAAGTGTCGAACTTGTTCTGATGGCCTTAAAAGAAGGGGTTGGGGGTGAAATCTTCGTTAAGAAAATGGCCGCACACATGGTTGTCGACTTAGCAGATGTCATGCTTAGTAATACTTCTAAAAGTAAAATTAGCATTGTTAATATTGGTATAAGACCAGGTGAGAAAATTCACGAAACTCTTATTAGTTCTTTCGAATCAATCAGAACAGTTGATATGGGAAATTATTTTGTTATTTTGCCTCAAATAGAAAAATCTGTTATTACAAAAAAATACAAAGATTTAATAAGATTAGACGAACCCAACCACTCTTCAGACACAGCAATACAACTCAGTAAGGGAGAACTTACTCAAATACTAAAAGCAGAAAACTGGATTTAACTTCATAAAAAATGCCGAAATATCAAAAAATTTCGATTACAGGGGCCTCTGGTTTTGTTGGCAGAAACTTAGTTGATCATTTAGCGAGTAGCAATTTTCTAATAACTGTTTTGGATTTAAATGGAGCTTCTTATCCAAAATCAGTCAAAGTAGTAAAAGGAAATCTTTTGACAAAAGAAGGCCTCGATGAATTCCTTCAGGGATCTGATATATTAATTCATTTAGCAGGCCAAGTCTTATCGGGAAATACTAGTATGGACGAAGGAAACGTTTATGCAACAAAAAACTTGATTATGGAAGCATCCAAACGGACCGTGAAGAAAATTATATTTTCTTCAAGCATAGCTGTTTACGGTAGTTCAGATAAGAAATTTTTCAAAGAATCTGATAAGTGCCACCCTGACACTAAGTATGGTATGAGTAAACTTAGAGCAGAGAGAATTATAGAAAAATGGGGTAAAAAAGACGGAAATCAGTATACAATTTTAAGGTTTTTCAGTTTATATGGTTCAGGAAACAAAAAGGGTGTCGTTTATGATTTGTGTAGTGATGTTTTTAATAAAGGGGTTATTACTGTATATGGTGATGGTAAGCAGAAGCGGGATTTAGTTTTTGTCGAAGATGCAGTCAAAATATTATCTTTAGCAATAAAAGAAAATTTAGAAGGTATATATAACATTGGGACTGGAAAGAGCTTTTCTGTTTTGGATTTAATTTCAATTTTAGAAAAGATATCAGATAAAAAAAGTAGAATAGTTTTCAAGAAACAAGATAAAAGAAAGGTAAATGAGATATTTTATTCTGTAGAAAAAATCAAAAAACGCACTGGCTGGTTACCCAAAATAATGATTGAAGAAGGAATGAGGCGTGTATACAAGTCTTTAGTTGGTTATACACTTCTTAAATAGGATGTGTTTTTTTATCATTTATAAAACTTTGATATTCTGTTTAGTTAACTTTCCCCCTTTGTCGTGGTCGAAGAAGCTGAGATCGAAATTTTAATTTGACGAAAGAAACCAAAGAAGCCATCAGAAAAGCGTTTTTCAAATCACCGTAATTTTTTTATCTGTTCCCTTCCCCTCTTCGTCGTGGTCATAAAAACCAAAAATAAATGCATCCGGATTTTTTGAAAGAATCTCGAGGTAATCATGAATGTCCTGGGCTGTCGGTAGTTTCAAAGCCTCTTCAAAACTTAGCCAGTGGAAAGTTCCATCTTCCGTTGCCTCTACTTCAACTTGTTTTGAAATATTAACAATAAAATATATGTTTACCCATTCAGAATCTGTCGGAGGATAAGGGTGCTGGGTAACTGAGTAAACTTTGATTGATTCAAACTCAGTTATACCTGTTTCCTCTTCAATCTCGCGCGTTAGTGCAGCCAAAAAACTTTCGTGTGGTTCCACCTTCCCTCCAATTCCGGCATAAAGCCCCGGATCAATCTTTTTGTCATTTGCTCTTTTGAGCATTAGAATTTTACCTTCAGATAATATTAAGGCGTTTACAGAAAGAACTGTTTTGTAATTGGTATATTTATCAAAATCGCTCATATTTTTAGTGCCAAATAGCTTTTTTACCAGCAAATGCGTCACTTATCATGTCGATAAAATCCGGGCCGGCAAGTTCGGGAAGTTCACTCTTTGCAAAATATTTAAGCTCCAAAGTTTCTTCATCAACTTTATCGGTTAAATTTCCCCCTGTAACTTTTACACTAAATAAGACAACAACGGGTTGGGTTTGGTCACCATTGGGGTAAGAAACGTTATACTTTGGGCCTGTATAAACTCCGATAATTGAAACTGGTTTAATCTTTAATCCTGTCTCTTCCCCTACTTCCCGAATAACAGCTTCTTCCAAATTTTCTCCCAATTCCAAAGCACCCCCGGGAAGTCCCCACTTTTTCTTATCTCCCCGCTTTTGCAATAAAAGTTCTCCTTTTTCATTAAAAATTGCAGCGCCCACAAAATTCAATATTATCCGTTTGTGTCCGACCATTCCCCTGATATATTTTATGTAATCTATTCGATCAATTTTAGACGTTAAGACTCAATAAGACAAATAATATACAATTGGTTATGTTCAAAAAATATAAATACGATATAAATTTAGTGACTGAGCCTTTTGAGAATTTAAGGTATCGAGATAGAACTGTATTGATACTTTGCAGAGATGCTCAAGGAAAATTTATTCTTGGAGCAAAACACGGGTATTACCCTCAAGGAATTGTTCGGATGCTCGGCGGAGGGGTAGATAATGGAGAAAATGTAGTTGATGCGGCGATAAGAGAAACTGAAGAAGAAATTGGAATAAAAGCAGATCCAAGCGAACTCACTGAACTTGCTGAAATTGAAGTAACGGGAACTTATAAGAATAAAACCTATAAAACCAAAATGTTTGTTTATTTTCTTAATTCAGATAAAGATGATTATTTGGCAGGGGATGATGTTTCTGAGGTTGTGAGATATGCAGAACAAGAATATAGAAATTTAATAAAGAGATTTTTTGAATTAAAACCTGATGATATTTACAAAAGCAGTACTAAAGAATTTTCCTGGGGAGATTTTGGAAAAGTTTACGGATTCGTTCATCAAGTAACCTTGGAAGAATTGTTAGCGAGAAAAATTTGATCTGGGGTTGAATTTACGCTTCCAGAAATTTGCGGAGCTTTTCTAGGATTTTTTTCGTTACGGCATATGACTGTTTTTCTTCAAATTTCATTTCAGCAAATGTTTTGTTAAGCCCTTTTGGTATGAAGATATCATCCCAATCGTAACCAGCCGTACCTCGGGGACTTTCAGCGATTTCACCATTAACTGTTTCTTCAAAGAAGTGTTCATTGGTGCCGTCAAAATATCCCAGCATTGTTGTCCAATGACAATCCTCATTGCCTAACATACTGGCGATTTGGCAAATTGTGTTAGCGCCAACCTGCCGGTAAAACCATTTTACCAATGGGCCAGGGAAACCATTTAATGCGTCAATGTAAAGGCCGACATCCATAACAAAGCAAGGACTCTTTATTTTTGTATAAGCAAATTTCAGCTTATGCTCAATAATTTCTTTAGAACTCAACGATTGGATTTCGGGAATTTCGAAGTCGACGTGATCAATCTGAAAATTAGGCAAAAGCCGTTTCGCGTCATCTACCTTATTTTGATTTTGAGTAACAAATACCAATGTTTTCATAAATATTGAAGCGAAACCGAGGGGTAAAGAATTAACTTTTTATCTTTAAAATCACTGATTTTTTGCCAGGTAGCCGCACCGCCCTCGTTATTGTCAAGAATTTGAATATTATCCTTCTTGTAGAGTTCTTTGTTAGTCAGATCAGCTTCAAAAAGAAGATCTATCTCATGTCCGGGCTTTCCTTCATATGTAAAAATATTTTCCATGGAAGTTAAATATTTTACATTTTCCAGGTCCGTCCCCAATTCCTCCTTGAACTCCCTTCTTAATGCTTCTTCCCCGGTTTCCCCAAATTCAATTCCCCCTCCCAATAATCTACAATAATTTTCTTTTTTAAAGGAATCACGGCTGACAGTTACTAAAAGTCTGCCCTCATCTTTAATTATGCAAACTGCCAATGGTCTTATTACTCCGGGTTTTATCATAATGAGTTATTCTACCACTTTCGAAGCGGCAAGCTTCGCTTATCATTTTTTGATACAATCGAAGAATGAACAAGGTTGCTTTTTTGAAAATAATTCTTATTCACGGAAACGGAGGATCTAGCGCTAACGATAATTGGTTTCCATACGTTAAAAAGGAACTTGAGAAATTGAATTTAAAGGTTGTCAGTAAAACATTTCCTGATAATAAACTGGCAAGGCAAGAATATTGGCTTCCATTTCTTAAAGATGAACTTAAAACAGATAAAAACACGATTCTGGTTGGTCATTCATCAGGCGCAGTTGCTGCGATGAGATTTGCAGAGAAAAATAAAATATATGGATCTATATTAATTGGAGCCTCCTATACCGATTTGGGCGAAGAGTCTGAAAAAGTCAGTGGGTATTTTGATAAACCTTGGGATTGGGAATCAATTAAGAATAATCAGAACTGGATAATACAATTTGCCTCAACGGACGATCCTTACATTCCAATTGCCGAGGCCAGACATATTCATGAAAAATTAAATACAGATTATCATGAATATAATAATCGTGGACATTTTAGTTGGGATACAGGTTTAAAAGAATTTTCTGAATTAATAGAAGTTATAAAGAAAAAAATTAGGGCTATCTAAGCATTTCTTCAACTTTTTCGAATGAATAAATTTCGTGCAGATTGTTGTTTTTCCACTCAATTTCTTTTTGAAATTCCTCTTCTGTAAAAGGATGTAAAGATAATTCGTTAGCTAAATCATCAGGGTCGCTTTCAGGATTTGTGGATTCAATTTCCCAATCAAAATAATCTTTTGGGTATTCGTTAATTTTGATTTCAAATTCTTTATATTTATAAATTTTACTTTTCCATTTGTAAACCATCCCCGTCTTGTAGCCCAACGCCTCAAAAAGCCTAAGAGCATCAGTTAGCTCTCCTTCCTTAAGATCAATTTCAAATTCTTCCCGCTTTTTGGAAGCATAATGCCCTACTTTTACAGATATTTTTTCTTTATTTCCGGATTTCTTTAGACGCAAATCAATTTCGCTTGGGTTTTTCCAACTTTTTGATTCAACATCGAACCCAGGCGAAATATCGATTGTAAGCCGTTCATATTCGTCTGAAAGTGTTCCATTTTCTTTTAAAAACCTCTTCATCTTTTCAGATCCTTCTTTATTTATTTTTCCTCTTATTTCAATTTCATCCATTTATTTAAAATCTTCCTTCAAATATTCTAATTTATCGAGTGCGAGATAAGCGGCGGCAATACTCCCCGCTGCATAGATTCTCCCATCATGAATCATGTCTAAAACTTCATGAACCGGAACTTCGATAACTTCAATTTCTTCATTCCCATCAAAATTTTGGGGTTTTATCTTTTCCTTTTCAACCCTTGCAAGATAAATACTGTAGCTTCCCGTTTCTTTTGTGGGGTGGTGAATCATCGTCTTAAGAAGTTCAATTTCGTTCGCTTCATAGCCGGTCTCCTCCTCCAGTTCGCGTTTTGCAGCATCAACTGCCGCCTCGTCATTATTAATATACCCGGCCGGAAACTCAATAATTATTTTCCCTGCCCCATGTTTATATTGTTTAACCATTATTAATTTGTTGTCCTGTGTAACAGGAACTGTCAGGACAACGTCCGGACTTTCCCACAAATAAAAATCTTCAACAATTCGACCGTTTGGAAGTTCTACAATATCTTTTTTTACATGAAACCATTTACTATCAAGTGCGACCGATGAACTTAATATTTTCCACTTTTTCATTGTTTGATTTTAGCACAAACAACCTCTGATATAATCAAGTAACTATCGACAGGCCTCTTGGAACAAAGCATCCCAAACATGGATTTATTTATGAAGTAAATTATGGATATGTTCCAAATACTTTATCCCTTGATGGCGAAGAACTCGATGCTTATGTTTTGGGAGAAGATAAACCTCTAAAAACTTTCAAAGGCGTTTGCATCGCGATAGTCCATCGGACAAACGATAATGACGACAAGTTAATTGTTGTTCGACAGAACTCGACTCCGTCTGACGAAGAGATAGAAAAACAAATTGAGTTTCAGGAAAAGTGGTTTAAACACGAGCTATTGAGATAATCTATAAGTCTTCTAAGTCTACATATTTCTGGAGTTCTTTTACAAATTGTTCAAAAGATGTAAATTTTACTGTGTGAATATTTAGTTCTTGTGCGGCTTTTATATTTTCCAAAGAGTCATCGATAAACAGAGTTTCTTCAGGTTTACTTCCCGTTTGCTTTAAAGCCTCAAGAAAAATCTTTTTGTCGGGTTTTTTGGCGGCAACAGTATATGAATTTATAAAGAAATGAAATTTGGTTTTTAAATTATTGTCATCAATAACCTTTTCAAGCCAATCTTCAATTTGATTTGAAACCATAACGATTGTGTACCTATCTTTTATTTTATCTATAAAATTTATTAATTTTTTGTCAATCGGAAATGTGCTTATAACCAGATCCCTCAACTTATCGGGGTCAATATTTAATTCTTTTCCGATTTCTTTCCAAAACATTCCCCTTGGAAATTTTCCTATAGCTGCCTTGTCCCAGTTTTTATAACTTTTTTTAAATAAATCTTCCGGGATCATCTTAAAACGCTTGTGGTATCTATTCGCAAAAACATAATTATCTTTTGTAGGAGATATAACCCCTGCATAATCAAAAAGAATAGTTTTAATCATGATCTATTTTACCACTTTCGAAATGGCAAGCTTCGCTTATAATTTTTTGATACAATCGACTTATGGAAAAGATAGTTTACAAAGGAAATATCAGCGGAGACTCTGTTGTAATTAGATATCCTCAAAAAATGGACGTTGCAATAATGCGTGATTTTATAAATGAAATTTCCAAGGAAAAGACCTATATAAGGCTTCAAGGAGAAGAATTTTCTATGATCGAGGAAACAAAATATGTTGACGGCCAGTTAAAAAAGATAATAAAAAAAGAAACGGTTCAACTTCTTTTATTCGTTAATGGCGAATTATCCGGGGTAACAGCGATTGAACTCGGAGAAAAAATAAAAAACCACATTGGTGTTTTTGGGATAACAATTTCTCAGAAACAGCGAGGAAAAGGGTACGGGAAACTCATAATGAAACTTATTTTGGAGGAAGCATCTAAAAATATTCCCAATCTCAAAATGGTTACTCTTGAGTGTTTCGCAGAGAATGAAAAAGCAATAAATTTGTATAAAAGTTTTGGATTTGTAGAATACGGAAGGCTTCCAAAAGGTAATTTGTATAAGGAAAAATATGTCGATGATGTTTCAATGTACAAAAACATTTAAAGGGCTTGACAACTGTTTTATAACAGTTAATACTGAGTATAGTCATGAATTTTAAACTGTCCACGACCGCAAGGTCGATGAAATCGGGATTCACGTTAGTAGAACTTCTGATCGTTATTGGTCTTCTTGGTGCCATCGCCTTAATCGTTATTTCCGCAATCAACCCTATTGAACAGGCAAATAAGGCGAGAGACGCCCGCTTTAAAGCGGATGCCTCCCAGCTGATATCTGCAATCGAAAGATACTATGCAAGTAATTCAGTCTTCCCATGGCAGAACTGCGGTGCCGGAGTTTGTCCTACAAGCAGTGATCAATTCGGTTTTATTAGCGCAAACGATACTTCCGTAGGGCTTTGTGGCACAGTAGCCTGCAATGATCAAACAGGAGTTCTTATCGCAAGTGATGAACTTAAAACAGAGTTTTTAACCAGAGATTGGGTAAAGGCTGGTCCTACAGCAGTTGAAACTCAAATTCAAATTGGAAAAGGTAGTGGAAGTTCTTCCAGCGTCTACGCCTGCTTTATACCTCTTGCCAAGGCTACAAAAGATACTGCTTTAGCAAATCACACAGTACGGGCAATCGGTTTCACCAACGGTCTTCCGAATTCAGGCACCTGCGCAAACTCAACCACAGATAACTGGACAACTAAAGGCTGCTACGTCTGTATCCCTGAATAGTAGGTAGAAATGAATGTTTCTTAATCTCCTCTTTTTAACCCTAGGCCTTACTTTTGGATCTTTTTTTGCAGCACTTTCCTGGCGGTACCCTCGCGGTATTTCTGTTGCAAAAGGAAGAAGTATCTGCCCTAAATGTAAGCATGAAATTGCCTGGTACGATAACATTCCGGTTTTTTCCTTCATAGTTCTCGGTGGTAAATGCAGGAATTGCAAAAAAAGTATTTCTTTCCGCTACCCTCTTATTGAGTTTTCAACTGCCATTGGCTTTTTATATTTTTCTATTTTTTTTCAAAACAATATTTTTAATCTTTTGTATTTCCTAGTTATTCTCTCAATTTTAATTCTCATTTTTATAATTGATTGGGAGCATAAAATTATTCCCGACGATTTTACTTTTTTAGGAGTAGCCATTGCCATTCTTTTTCTTCTTTTAACCGATTACCGTTTAATTTTTGCAAGTATATTGGCAGGGTTCACTTCTGCTTTTTTACTTCTTTTAATTAATCTTCTAACCAAGGGCCGCGGTATGGGTTTAGGCGATGTTAAATTTGCGATACTGGGAGGAATGTTGGTAGGGCCCAAACTTAATATAATTTGGCTTTTTTTCGCTTTCTTGACAGGGGGAATGGTGGGAATCATACTGATTTTACTTAAACGCGCGGGTTTAAAAGATCAAATAGCATTTGGTCCGTTCCTGGTTATTTCAATAGGATTAGCAATTATTTTCGGTGATAAACTTTTGATATTAATGGGACTTAGATGAAAAAACAAAGCGGCATGACACTGATCGAACTAGTAATAGTTGTTACGATAATCGCCGCCTTGGCAGTTATTGCCTTGGCCTTTTACCGCAATCAGTCAGCTAAATCTCTGGATGCCAAAAGAAAAGCGGACCTGGCCAGGATTCAGGTTGCCGTTGAAGAATACGAAAAAGACCACAATTGCTACCCTGCTCCCCAACTCTTAAACTGCAACCCTGGAACAGGGCTTCAGCCTTATATAGATAGAATTCCCTGTGACCCTATTACTAAGGCCTCCTACTATTACGATTATGACGCCAACGCCTGCGCTAGTTGGTACAGGATTTATGCAAACCTTAACGATAAGAGTGGTACTCCTATTGGGCCTAACGGAGCTTTTAACTATTATGCTTCAAGCCCGAATGCACCCGAGGCTTCGCTTACACAAGTGGGTAACCTTTTTGGCTGCAAGGGCGGGTTTTGCGTTCAGGTTCTTTGGAACAGTTTGCGCCCTGGGCCAGAATGCGACCCTACCTTTAAAAGCTCAACTTGCTACGGTCAGTGTGGAGTTCAATCAGCACAGTGTGTAACATGGGAACCATGATGAAATTTACAAAGTCTGAAGTAAAGGGGTTAGCACTAATATTTTTAGTTTTAATTGCTATTTCTGTTCCCAATTTTGTCGTGAGTTTAAAAAGGGCCCGGGACCAGGTGCGTAAGGACGATATGGGGGCTTTGGTTCACGCTCTTGATTCTTATTTTTCTGACTTTGGCATCTTTCCCCCCGCTTCCCCCGACGGACGCATTATGGCCTGTAAAAAACCAGGAGACATTATTAGCAAAGACAAACAAGGCCATTTGGTAGTCAACTTTATCCCGTGTGATTGGGGTAAAGATGGCATCCTCGATATTACCCAGGATAACGGTAAAGTTTATATGCGCTTACTTCCGCGCGACCCAAATTTTAAAAACGGCCCTTCTTATAGATACATATCAGATGGCGTAAGATTTCAGATTTATGTTTCACTCGAGGATACTACCGATATAGAATATGACAGTAAAATTATTGCCAGAAACTTAGTTTGTGGAAATGTTGTTTGCAATGCAGGCCGAGGTTTTGCCGATACACCAACAGACATCTCTTTGGAAGAATATGAAAAAGGACTCATGGAGAAACATAAATAGTATGAATGAATAATTGTGATTATATGAGTAATTGTGATTATAATAAGTAATATGGTCAACAACCGTAAATTTAGGAGTGGGTTCACCTTAGTGGAACTTCTAGTAGTTATCGCCATTCTCGGAATTCTGGTGACGGTCGGGTTAGTTTCATTTAGAACTTCGCAGATCCGCGGGCGGGATGCTCAAAGAAAATCCGATCTTAAACAACTAGCTTCGGCTTTGGAGCTTTATTATTCTGATTACGGAGTTTACCCAGGCGCTTCCGGAGGTGTTATTCTTGCCTGTCCAACCTCAACAGACCCCCCAACACCTTGTACCTGGGGAGATGCAGCAAAACACCTTACCGATGATAAAACTCTTTATATGAAGGTAATCCCCAAAGACCCCGCTTCTTCCAGAAGCTATTTATACCGTACAGTTGCGGTTGCGGGCGTTGCTAATCTGGGCTTTCAACTTTTTGCTTCTCTTGAAAATACTCAGGACCCGGGTTTAATTTCGACCGGATATTCCTGCGGAACAGTTGGCTGTAATTTTGCTGTAACCAGCCCGAACACTTCTGCAAGTGATTAGTATGTAGTATATTGTATTAGGATGCCCAAAAAATTTTTACAAGGCTTCACGCTCATGAATTCAACTTCAGAGAGCAAAACCAAAGGTTTTACTCTCATTGAATTGTTAGTGGTAATTTCCATTATTGGTATTTTGACAACTTTGGTGTCAGCCAACTTGAATGCGGCAAGGTCCAGAGCCCGCGACGCTGAAAGGAAATCTGATATGAGAAACATAAGTACAGCTTTGAGGCTTTATTTTAATGATTACGGTAAATATCCATTAAGCAACAATTCATTAAATATAATGGGCTGTGGTGTAAGCGCAACAGAACTTTGCACCGCGGGTGCGGCCTGGATAGGCGGACAAAGTTCGACTATTTATATGTCTATTCTTCCCAAAGATCCTTCTTCGAACCAAGTTTATAGATACACATCTCCTTGCGGAGGGGTCAGCACAGATACTTATTGCCTCCAGGCGTGCTTAGAAAATAAAAGCGATACTAGCGGAATTGCTACCGCAACTAATTGGTGCCCTAGCGGGTGGATGTTCCAAATAACACCTTAATGAAAAATCAAAAATCAAAAATCAAAAGAGCGGGTTTCACCCTAATCGAGCTTCTGGTTGTTATTTCCATTATTGGTATTTTGGCGGCAATTTCACTTGTTTCTTTTACCACATCCCAAAGGCAGGCAAAAGATACTCAAAGAAAATCCGACCTTTCGCAGTATAGGACTGCTCTTGAAACTTATGCTTTAAAAAACAGCAGCCTCTACCCTGCTTCAAATAGCGCTATTAACACCACAAGTCTTTGCGGAGCAAGCTACTTAAATATGTCAAGTTGCCCGGTTGACCCAAAAAACCCGACCACAATATATCAATACTGCAGTAGCGGATCATCTTCCGGAGGTGCAGCAACTGCAACCGATTTTGTTCTTTGGGCTTATCTTGAAAATACGCAATCAACTTATTGGATAGTTTGTTCAGACGGAAGAAGCGGGACTTCGACCATAGCCCCGACGTGCGGAGCAAGCTTTAATTGCAAAATACCATGAAAAACTTTCGTTCCACCCTATATACCACATACGATATACGATATACTGGTTTTACACTGATTGAACTTCTGGTTGTTATCTCAATCATAGGATTACTTATTGGTCTTTCAATCTTTGGTTTACAAGGGGCAAGAAAATCGGCCCGCGACGCTGTCAGAAAATCTGCTCTGGAAGAAATTAGATCTGGTGTCGGAATATATAAAGCTGACTGTAATAAATATCCTGTTAGTAATCCCGCTAAAAACCCGTTAACCGCTTTTGGCACTTCTTTAAAAGGGGATGGCGTTTCTTCATCTGCATGTTTGGTAAGTAATATCTATATAAATAAAACTCCAGTAGACCCAAGCTCTCCTAATTCGGATTTCTTATATTGGTCAGATGGTGTTACTTACCAAATATGCGCTACTCTTGAGCAAAACGTGGGAGGCGCTACTGTTACTTGCGGCGGTTCAAGTTCCTGCGGATCAGCAACCTGCAATTATAAAGTAGAAAACCCCTAAAAAACTAGTATGTAGTATATTGTATATAGAGCGAAACATGTCTGCCCAATATACTAAATACCATATACCATATTCTTCAGCCTACACCCTAATGAATCCAACTTCTGAGCGTTCAGAGCGGGGCTACACGCTCATTGAAATTTTGGTTGGTTTAACAATAATTGGGCTTCTCTTTGGTCTTGGATACGTTAATTTTAGAGATTTTTCAAGACGCCAGGCAATCGCAGGGGCTGCAAAAAAAATACAGGGAGACTTAAGTCTTACTCAACAGCTAGCTCTTTCCGGCAAAAAACCCGACGATGTCAGATGTAATGCTCCGAACCTCCTAAGTGGTTACAATTTTAAAATCATTCCGCCTTCAGAATATATAATCGAGGCTAGTTGTACGGGCTCTATCGCAGGAGTTACATATAAAGACGTCACTCTATCTACCGATATTGCCATCACAAGTAGCTCTCTGAATACGATTTTTTTTAAAGTGCTTGGCCAAGGAACAAACATAGACGATGGTTCTCGGGTTACCTTAACCCTTACCCAGGCAGGAACGAATAATACATTCAATATAGTAATAGAATCAGGGGGAAATATCCAATAAATGGTAAAAGGTAAAAGGAAAATGGTAAATGGCCAAAGTCTTTTTGAGGTGGTTGTGGCCATTGCCATTAGCGCTTTGATTATTGTGACTATAGTTTCCTTGGTAAGTAACTCACTAAGAAATGCCACATTCTCCAAAAACAACTCTCAGGCGGCTTCCTACGGTCAACAAGCTACCGAATGGGTGCGGAGTGAGAGGGACAACGATATTGCAGCCTTTGTTACCCATGCCACAACCTCAATCTGGTGTTTTAAAGATTTAACCTGGTCAATTACCGGGGCTTGTCCAAGCAATCAAAATATTCCCGATACTCCTTTTTACAGGGAGGGTCATTTTACATCCTCGCTTGTTAGCGGCAAAACCGTAATAGAAGCCGATATTGTTGTTTCCTGGACGGATTCTCAGGGTCTGCACCAAGTTACAAGCGCAACAAGTTTTACCGATTGGAGGCAAAGATGAAACAGGAATCAGGGTTAAGCTTACTTGAGATTTTAGTTGTTGTTTCAATCTTTGCTTTCCTGGGAATTCTTATAACCAGATCGATAATTTTAACCGTTGCAGGTTCCCGTAAAAGTGAATCTTTGGTAAAAGTGCGTGAGAGTTTGAATTATTCATTGAGCGTTATAGAAAGGCAGCTTAGAAATGCCAATTCAATCCCCAATTGTCCTAACCTAGATAGCACTTATTTGGCCTACAACGACCAAAATGGCAACCCGACATCTTTTTCGTGCGCCTCCTCTGCCGCAGGGACCGGTGTAATATCTTCAGGCTCCGCCACTCTTTCTTCAAGTGATATAAATATTGTCAGTTGTTCTATAACTTGTGCCCCAGGAGTCGGGGTTAACCCACCGGTTGTTACAGTATCGCTTGAAGCAAAAGATGCCCAGGCTGTAGGAGTCCAGAACGCAAGCGTTACCTTAACTACACAGATAACCCTAAGGAACTATTAACAAAGATCCTTCAATAGCATCGTATGTAGACGGTGTCAATTTGTCTTTACTAATCTTGTCAAATTCAAACCAGGCAACTTTTACGGTGTCCTCTTTTGGTTCTGGAACACCCGACGCAATTTCTGATCTAAATATCATATAAATTACAGGTTGGCCGTCCGACTTTATACGGATGTTGTTTTTGATTAGCTTTGTATTTTTAATTTCAATTCCCATTTCTTCACGCACTTCTCTTTTAAGTCCTTCCTCAATTGTTTTATCTTTGGCATCAACTTTTCCGCCCGGAATTCCCCAAAGATTGGGAAAAACATCTTCGTTAGGGCTTCTTAGACCAAGAAGCACTCTGTTTTTACCATCAAATATAATTGTAGAAACATTTACCAAAAAAGTATTCATTAAATATTAAGTCGTTGGCTAATAATATCAGAAATTTGATAAATCTTTTTTATAAACTTCCAACCTCTTCATTTTTTCCACCACACGATTGTCTTTGTCAACTAAGTCTAAATATTCATCTAAATTTTTCAGCATTCCCTTTTAAGCCCCATAGTTATATAATCCTGACTATTCTAGCATCTGAGGCTAGTTTAGTAAATTATACCTATATGAATAAAGAAGTTATTACTGAAGTTCTTGGAAGGACAGGCGTCCAAATCGAACATTTTGACGTATCCGCACTAAACCCTGAAGATTTTACCCCAGGAAATAGAAGCAATGTATGGTATTTCAAGGATTATTTAGGATTAGAGATGGTCCTTAAGGAATATCCTACATGGGTTGATAGCGGAGATGTCTCATGGATTCATAAATATATGATCCAGCTCTCTCAAGTGGGATTTCCATTAACTAGGGTTATCGGCGAGGCTGTACAAAAGGATAATCATTATTATGGTATCTATGAGTTTGCGCATGGATCATTTTTCGATAAAGAAAACCAGTCTCATTCAACTTCTTTAGCCCGAACACTTCGAAGGTTGCATGACTTGAGTCAGAATATCAAAATATCTGGGTCTAGAAATTGGCCAACTATATATAAGTATGAGCCAAATCAACAAAAGCTGGTTTTATTTGATATCTATAATGACGGAAAACTTTTAGAACCTGCTTGGAGAACAGCAAAGTCACTATTGCAAAACAAGACAGTGTCTGTAATTCCGATACACGGGGATTTCAGAAGAGATAATATCAGATTTGACCAGTCAGGAGTAACAAGGGTGTTTGATTTTGGTAATTCTCGGAATGATTATGCTGAAGTAGATTTGGCCATTACCCTGAGAGATGTCGCAGGCAATACAAAGGTAACCCAAAGAGAGCTTTTAAAAACATATCGAGATTCAGGTACAAGTAAGGTGGATATTGTTCCTGAGGCAATTTGTGCATCAAGTTTGATCCTCTCAATCCAGGAATGTCTATATTTATGGAAGGAAAATTCGCAGAATCCATCTATGGAACTGAGAACAGGTCTTGCAAGAGAAATTCAACACCTTGAGTCTCAAATCACAGTAATTCCACAAAATCTATCTCTGTATAAAGAAGTGTTCTCTTAATCCAATTGCCTAATTATTTTTTCAACCCATACAGAAGTATCGTATTTTGAGGCATTTTCCCTACAACTTTGAGAGATAGACTTTCTTTTGATCGGATTTTGTATAAGAAGTTCTAAACCTTCGGCTAATTTTTCTCTATCGATTATTAAACACCCACCATGTAGTTCTGGGTAAGCTTCTGCGTTTGGTACAACACAAGCTATACCAGCTGCCTCCTGCTCCATCATAGAGAGCCCAAAACCTTCTTGAAAGGCAGTGCTAAAGCTTATATCAACTTGGGAGGTCCATGCCCAGTACTCTTTTTGATTCCTTAGGCGATTAAAAAATTTAACATTATCCATTTTTTGAAGTAATTTTAATTTTTCAAAACACTTCTCGGTAAACAATTTGCTATCCCTAATATCCCAAGTATTTGTCTGCCCTACCCAAAATTCTACTTGAGAGTATTTAGGAGCTAGTTTGGCTATAATATCAAAAGCCTCCGCAGTTCCTTTGTCAGATCTCCACATGTGATTCCAAAGAACTTTAAGGCCTGCGTGTTGTTCAACTTCCACTGATCTAATCGTATCTGAATCTATTCCAAGTGGAATTGTTAAATTGTCGACTCCATAAGTAACTCGGGCAAGTTCCGAACTGTAGTTACTGTGAGACAATCTTTTTTGGGATTTTTGTAAAATCAATTCGGCCCCCTTATCTCTTTGATAGCGATAGTGATTTTTTTTAAAATCCCAACCAACTAATGAATCCGGAAATAGAATGTATGATATAGTTTTTTTCCAAAGTTCAGAGTCAGACTCCGGTATTAAAACTGGCTTGCCAAAATCGGCATAAGGCAATATTATTCGGTCTGCATGATTGTGGTCATTGTTTCCGTTTAGCCAATTTCCGGTCGCATTAAAACCATTTTGTTCAAGTAATTCAATGCCCTTTTTAGTGACGATTTGTGGCCACATGTTAGCTAAGTATAATTCTTTCATTTTTTCATAATTTCCAAAAGTAATTTTGCATTTTCTTTCCAGTTTTTCCTGTGTGTTTAGTTATCTTTCCAAAATCAAAGAAAAAATACCACACAAATCCATAAAGAAAGGTTGGACAACCAAAATCACTCAAAATTTCGTAATACGTTTTAAATCTCTTAATAATAATTTCAATAAAACTCTTGTTTTCAGGCTTTTTTGCACCAATCAAAAAGGCTCCCCCTAGGTCGTGCCTTATCGTTACAGGAGGGTGAAAAAGGCGAGCATTTTTTATTACAAAGGTCCTTAATTTAGCATACTCAACTCTATTTGAGAATTCAGAATCTTCACCCCAGGCAACTTTATTATCAAAATAATACCCGCCGACTTTATTTTTAATATGCATTCTGAAAGCCAATCCGGGGGTAAACATTTTATTATTCTTTGAATTAAAGTATGTTCTTAAATTTGCGACCAAGATGCTTCTAGTTGATCCATCGTTCTTAAAAATAATCAACGGTTTTACAACTTGGTATTTATTAAGAGCTTTATTGATAAGCTTTATGCAATTTTTATCAAAAATTGTGTCCGAATCTGTTATTAACACTTTGTCATTCTTTATTAGCTTTAGACCTCTGTTAGTGGTTATGGAAATATTTCCTTTGGGGACAACGCAATATTTAATACCTAATTTTGCGATTCTTTCTTCTAAAGATTTATTGTGAAGAATAGAAACCTTAATATCTGAATTTGGGGATGTTTTTCTTATTGAAGAAATACAATCGAAAACTCTTTCATCTTTATCCGCGCGGATCAGAACACTCATCATATTAGATGCTTTTTCTTTCTCTGACCAGTTCGAGAAATTTATTTTGAAGGTTAATGTCATCCTCAAATTTACCCAAATAAAGATTTGTTACCATGATCGAGTGGTTCTTTTCAACCCCTCTTGCCGCATTGCACAAATGTCTTCCTTCGATCAATACAGCAACCCCTCTTGCCTTTCCGGTTTTCATAATCGCTTCTGCCACTTGGTAGCCTAATGTCTCTTGATCTTGAAGCCTTCGAGAATAGATATCGACAGCTCTGGCAAGTTTACTTATTCCCAAGACCCTTTTACCTGGAATATATCCCACATGGGCATAGCCATAAAATGGAAGCAGGTGATGCTCACACATTGAGAAAAAGTTAATATTTTTAAGGATAATAATATCTTTGTATTTGGTTAAGTTATCAAACAGCTTATTTTCACCCTCAAAACTTCTGTCATATCCCCCGAGCATATATTTTATTGCCGTCTCAAAACGTTTCGGTGTTTCTTTTATTCCATCCCTGTCCGGATTTTCCCCAAGTTGTACAAAGAATCGTCTAACCGCACCCTGAAGATTCAAATTCTGGACAGAAAGTCCTTTTGAGGTTTTTTGGTCTTGTTTTGTAAGTTTTTTCATGCAGATTTTGACTAGGTCCGTTTGGTTACGGATGGCTTCTGCGGCCGATTAGCGATAATATAACTCCAATCTTATAGTTTGTCAACTAAATGCTCGGTGGAAGCCAAACTCTTTAAGATGAAGGTATCACCCTTTTGTTCCAACACCGTAATAGAGCATTCTTCGACTTTGCCGTTAATAATACCAGGTTTACGCTTTTCAATCTCAGAGTCCGGAAACAAATTTCTCAGTAAATCAATAACAACGCCACCGTGAGTAATTATTGCTATATTGTTATTATTAGTGATAAGGTTCTTCGAAATCTTTTTTAATAAACCCAAGACTTCTCCCCCAGCCTCAAATGATGATTTTCCAGCTTTAGGTTTAAAATGTCTATTGAGATCTGAGTATTCCCATTCTTTCAAAAAATCCTCTAATGTTTGACCCCTTGCACTTCCCCAATCCATTCTTTCTCGAAGCATGTCGTCTTGTTCAATTCCGACACATAGGACATGATCGATTATATTCGCCGTCTCTAATGTTCGTTTGTAAGTGCTCGATATTATTTTGGAAACACCTATGGCTTGCAAATATTTGGCTGTTTTTTCCGCCTGAATTCTGCCTTCCTTTGTCAGATCGGGGTCACCAGCTTGACTGGTTTTTAGCCCATGTCTAATTAAATAATAAGTGTTCATTGAGGCATTTTAACATAATGATTAAAATGGAAATCCCAGCAGCCTGAATTTATTTTAGGTCATATTTTGAAAATTTAACCCCTATTCGATTTATCAAGTATAATCAGAGTATGAGCACAAACAGCTATTACAATAATTTATACGAAAAGGCCGGAAAAAGAATCGGATGGGATTTTAGTCATTTAAAAACAACAGAAGAGGGCCAGGGTTGGGATTTTTACAAGGAGGTTCTTAAAAAAGTAAAACTGACAGATGCGATCCTTGATATTGGTACTGGTGGTGGAGAAAGAATATTAAAAATAGCGAAACATTTTAAATCTGTTTATGGAATTGACCACTCGCCAAGCATGGTCAGTACTGCTAAAAAGAATTTAAAAAAGACAAAACTAAAGAACGTCAAGTTTTTAATGATGGATTCATCTAAATTGGATTTCCCAGACAACTACTTTGATATTATTACTGATAGGCACTGTGATTTTAATCCTTCTGAAGTTTTCCGCGTACTTAAAATGGGCGGCTATTTTTTTACCCAACAAGTAAGTGAGGGTGATCAAATGAACATTAAAGAAGCGTACACACGAGGACAGGGTTACGGAACTCCCGATGGAACTCTAAAAAATAAATATTTAAAACAAATGCAAAAGCTTGGCTTTTCAAAAATTGAAGATTTTGATTATAATTCCAAAATAATTTACAAAACTGATAAAGACTATATTTTCCTTCTTCGTTATACCCCCACGATTCCAGAGTTTGGCAAGAAAAAGAATGACCTTGAGATTTTGAATAAATTTATTGAAGAAAACAAAACCAAAAGAGGCATAGAAACAAATTCAAAAAGATTCATGATTGTTGCAGTTAAGTAATAAATGTTGTCTGAATCAATTACTTTACGGTGCCACTTCTTTCCAGTTTATCTTCCTTGTAGATAGGACTTTGGGGAAAAGTAGAATCTGGTCTGGTGCGTATTCAAAAAACTCTGAAGGGTTACCCGAATTTAAAGTCCCTCCCAAGTCTCTATTCATGAGTACTCCTCCGTATGCCGCAACATTACCCCGCACTGTTAGTTGAGCATTTGCAATACCGGTATCAAAAGTTGTATCAGCAACATACATTCCTTCTAAGTCCGGGCTTCCACCGGTTAAGCTTGGGCTAACAACTATTTTTCCGTTAACTATAACCATAAAAAACCCTTGGCCATCTGTTAAGTTGATGGGGGCATTAATATTAAAGTTAGCATTATCTACAAGAAGTATTACTTTCCTTGTACCCAGGTTTGCGGCAGAGTTTAATGTAAGGTCCAGGCCCGTTAATGCCCCATCATACTTGTACCAGTAGTAACCATTAGTATCTTGTACTCCGCCTGAGCTTAAACTTGTTCCTTCCAATGTATTAAGAGATAGCAGGTTTAGGTCATTTGCAAGAATATCGGCGGGGATTAAGTTCGCAAAATATCTGTAATCATATACCTTTGGGTTACCTATTCCGCTTTGCGTTATCCAGGCCGGGGTATCTGCAACAGTTGTACTATCTAGGTTTGTTGTCCCCAGGTAAGCAGGGACTCCTGCATAGCCGCCAGGCCCTGGTAATCCAAAAAACTTTCCAAGTGGAATCTCGCTTTTTAGGTCTCCGTTTGTTGATATGTCACTGTCTTTAACCTGCCACCAAGGCAGGGGCGTAATGACATTTACAGCTAAGTCGTCGCTGCAAGCATTGAGACTCCCGAAAAAGACTTTTCCTGTAACAGTGGTAGCGCCAATGGCATTACCGGTTATATTTGTGGAATAAGGGTATACGGCGTCGGGAGAAGTGGCATCTGCTATACCTGTATCATCACTTGTGAATGTTGTGTTATTTATATCACTTGAGGAGTTTACAGTCAGACTTACCGGAACGGTTTGATTGAGGACAACGTTAACTGAAGGGCTTCCAAAAGAACAGGAAGAAAGAAGGGTTAAAGTTGTAGAAGGAACGGAACAGGAACTTGTGGCATTAACTACTTTGGCATAGTAAACGGTACCGGGGTCAATAAGGCCTACTAAACTATATGGACTGGTAGCAGTTGTACTATTTACAATACAGCCCGGAGAAGTGGATAATGTGCAGTCATTAGTTACTTGATTCCTGTCGGCTGAAACATATAGTTTTTGGCTTGTCCCCCCTGTTCCCGCTGTCCAACTTAAACTATGACTACTGGTAGTATATGTTAACCCGGTTGGAGTGGTTGCTGAACAATTTGGAACACAGGTAGAAAACTGGATTTGGTTACTGATACAGTATGTTTCTCCTACACACTTACCATGATGTTCATATGAACATGAATCGTAAAAGTACTGGCAGCAGCCAATATTTGTAGAACCTAAAGAACCTGTGTGCCCGCCGCATTGTACTGGGCCGTTATATGACAGAGTGTAGCCTGAAGGGCAACCACACGCATTAGTTGAGCCGTTATATGCAGTATATGGGCAGCAGGTGTACATTTGACTGCAGTCATATGAAGTGCCTGCACAGTTGCACCCTCCACCAACCTGTCCACAGGTTTTACAAAGGCTATTAACACAACATTCTCCTGAGACACAGGAGCTACTATTGTTGCTACCAGAACAGGTTTCATAGCCACTGACACAGTTACCTTCATTTTGCCCAATTACGCAATTGGCGGGCACATTTACGCACGAGCAATTAGAGCTGCTCGAGCAGCAGGCGAGTGCTACTTTTGGAAAAATGGACTTTGACATAAAAATGAAGGAAATTATCAAAAACACCCACAAAGAAGTTCTAGATAAATAAGCTCTCATATCACAAAATAAGTATCGCACACTTTTGCCTTATATGAAAGTTGTGGCTTACTGTAAAGTACGAGGTCTAGTGGCTAATTGTGACTACCCTCAATCAATTCTTCAGTTTCGAGTTCTGCAGGAAATTCGCCATTATTCTTTAGGAGGGTGTCAATTTGATCGGGTACCCCATCTCTAACGTTCTTTGCGATTGCATCTGTTATCCAGTTAGCACCGTTATCCAGATAATTTTGTTTCAATCCGGGGTACAGCGGATTAATGATCCCTAGCATTTTGCGTGTAATTTTTCCACCATTCGTGAAAAAGTGAAGCCAACGTTTGTCGGTCACTAAATGCAAAAACCTTCCTATATCACTATTACCATAAGGTATGTGAATTGCTATTTCAATACGACCATCTGGAAGGTTGCAAAACGAAGATATATCAAATGGTCCGTCCCAATATGCATCGCCCTCAATATCTACCCATTTGCCTTTAGCATCCTTCCCAAAAGTTTTTGCATTGCTTCGCTCCTGGTGCAACATTCTTCCACTCTCAATATCAGAGTCAGTACAACTGGCCGGTTTGGTCAGTGTGCCTGGTTCCATCGGTTCAAAAGTCTCTGTCGGTGTTGGGGATGCGGTTTCTGTAGCTGTGGCTGTT